>ERZ1643246.2993-NODE-2993-length-15195-cov-8.111955_pt1 | contig 15195 bp, 6 predicted proteins | sample MGYA00579265_ERZ1643246 | MGnify/ENA primary metagenome ERZ1643246 (study PRJEB29033, sample SAMEA4952261) | chicken gut metagenome | biome: Broiler Chicken; feature: Gastrointestinal Tract; material: Caecum | place: Ireland | collected 2018 | study: Broiler... | reverse complement strand
CAATCAAAAAGGTGGCGTGGGAAAGACAACCACAGCAGTCAACCTGGGTGTCAGTCTGGCAAAGCAAGGAAAGAAAGTCCTGCTGATTGATGCAGATGCACAGGCCAACTTAACCATGGCTCTGGGGTACAGCAGACCAGATGACATTCCCATAACCCTCTCCACGGTGATGCAAAGTATTATCGACGATAAAGCCTTTGATGTTTCACAAGGCATCCTGCATCACAATGAGGGCGTGGAGCTGCTTCCGTCCAATATTGAGCTGTCTGGCTTTGAAGTCAGGCTGATCAATGCCATGAGCCGTGAGCGTGTTTTGAAAACCTATGTGAATGAGGTCAAAAAGAATTACGACTATGTACTGATTGACTGTATGCCCTCTCTTGGCATGATCACCATCAATGCTCTGGCGGCAGCTGACAGTGTGGTTATCCCAACACAGCCCCACTATCTTTCAGCGAAAGGTCTGGAGCTGTTGCTTCGCTCAGTTTCTATGGTCAAGCGGCAGATCAATCCTAAACTGCGGATAGACGGTATTCTGATGACAATGGTAATGCCCCGCACCAACATTTCAAAAGAAATTACCGCTTCGGTGAAAAGTGCATACGGGCAAAGGATCAAGGTTTTTGATACCGAAATCCCCCATTCTATCCGTGCGGTAGAAGCTACCGCAGAGGGAAAGAGCATTTTTGCTTATGACAAAAGCGGAAAAGTAGCCGCTGCCTATGAACAATTAGGAAAGGAGGTGGCAGAAATTGGCGAGAAGCAACGGACACAAAATCGAGCTGACCGCATACGATGACCTTTTCCAGACGGACGAAAGCCGTGCAGAAGCCAAACTGAGCAAGATACGGGACATTCCTATTGCGGAGATTGACGAGTTTCCAGATCATCCGTTCAAAGTTTTACTGGACGAGGACATGGAACAGCTTGTTGAGAGTATCAAGCGAAATGGAGTGATGACCCCGGCAACGGTTCGGCTGAAAGAGGATGGGCGGTATGAGCTTATCAGCGGCCACAGGCGCAAAAAGGCATGTGAGATTGCCGGGCTTGAAACTCTGAAATGCGAGGTGAAGGAGCTGACCCGTGACGAAGCCATTATTGTGATGGTGGAGTCCAATCTGCAAAGATCAACTATCCTACCAAGTGAGAAAGCCTTTGCCTATAAAATGCGTCTGGAAGCAATGAAGCGTCAGGCAGGCAGACCGACAAAAGATAATTATTCCCCAGTGGGAAATAATTCAGAGTTTGCTACTTCATCTGATGAACTTGCCGAAAAGGTTGGTGAAAGTAAAAACCAGATTTTCCGCTATATCCGCTTGACCGAGCTTGTTCCTGAAATCTTGCAGATGGTAGATGAACGGCAGATTGCTTTTCGCCCGGCAGTAGAAATCTCTTATCTGTCCGATGAACAGCAGTATTCCCTTCTGGAAGCCATGCAGTATAACGATGCGACCCCGTCACTTGCACAGGCTATCAAAATGAAAAAGTTCATGCAGGACGGAAAACTCACGGATGAGGTTATCCAGTCGATCATGCAGGAAGAAAAGCCAAACCAGAGGGAAAAACCTGCTTTCCGTGATGAACGGATCACCAAGCTCATTCCCAAGAGCGTTCCCAGAGGCAGGGAATCAGATTTTGTTGTCAAGGCGCTGGAATTTTACAACCGCTACCTGCAGCGGAACAAAGACCGGGAACGATAGCCACACATCGAGGGTGAGGTCTGTCCGTTGGTGTGGATAGCCATATTTTCGCTTTCCCCCTCTCCACACCTCACCCCTAATTACTACCAAAACTATCCGAAAGAAAAAAATTGGCAGTCGTTATAGACTGCTTTTTTCGGTTAGTAAAGAAACTCACAAACAAAAAGTAGGAGGTAATGTATGAAATTCCCCAAATTATTCAAAAAGGCTGCGGCACTTGTCATGGCTGCGGTCACAACCTTCTCTGTGCTGCCAGCGACAACAGCATTTGCTGCGGGAGATATTGGCACGATTTCTTTTGACTTCACTTATGACAGGAATGGAAATGCCATGCGCTATAACTCCAGTGCAGTGTTTGACGGTTATACCGCAGGCGGAACAGGCAGTTACAAGTACCGTATGTATGTAGACGGTGATAATGCATTCTGTATTCAGCCGGGTGTACCGCTGAAAACAGGCAATACCCTGAAGAAAAATTCTTCCCAGACATGGAATGCCCTTTCTTCCAGCCAGAAAAAAGCAGTAGGACTTGCCCTGCTCTACGGCTATCAGGGAAACCGCAGTCATCTTTCGGGAAGTGATGATGAAAAATGGCTTGCCACACAGACTCTTGTCTGGGAATTTGTAACGGGATGCCGTGAGTCCACAGGGGCTTACCAGCAGACCAGCCAGAAAGCGTACAGCCTGCACTTTGGTTCCAATTATCCAAACAGCGGTGCTGCCGAGGTGTATAACCAGATCGTTTCTCTGCTGTCCAAACACAATACCATTCCGAGTTTTATGTCGGGTGGTGCGGATGACATTACAAAAGAGCTTTCCTATCAGGACGGGAAATACACCATGACACTAACGGATAACAACGGTGTCCTTGCTGACTATTCTTTTGCCACATCCGACAGTAAAGTGAGTGTGTCCAAATCCGGCAACAAGCTGACGATCACATCCGAAACAGCCTTTGACGGTTCTGTAAGGATCACTGCCACAAGAAGCAATGTGCCAACGGTCAGCAGCAGCGCAAAACTGATCGCCTATGGTGATCCCAGTTTGCAGGATGTTGTGACCGGTGTGGAAAATGCAGATGCAGTAAAGGCATATCTGAATGTGGAGACACCTACCGGTACAATCGCACTGAAAAAGACTTCTGAGGACGGCGTCGTTGCAGGGATTTCCTTTACGATCAAAGGCGAGAACTTCAACAAAACTGTTACCACAGACGAAAACGGTAATCTGACTGTGGAGGGATTGTTCCCCGGCACTTACACCATTACGGAACAGTCCATTGATAAGTATGAGCCGCAGGAAACCCAGACCATTACGCTGATCGGCGGCAAGACCACCACAGTTAAATTCAACAATATGCTGAAAAGAGGAATCCTTGAGGTTGTAAAAACTTCTGAGGACAGTCTGGTTGAGGGCGTGACGTTCCACCTCTACGGAACATCATTAAGCGGCTTACCGGTAGATGAGTATGCTGTAACCGATGCCGAGGGTGTGGCAAAGTTTGAAAATGTCCTGATCAGCGGTGATACCCCGTATGTCCTTGAGGAAGTAGATACCGCCATCCGCTATGTGGTTCCGGCAAGCCAGACTGCTCCGGTGGAATGGAACAAGGTCACAGAGCGCAGCTTCACCAACATCCTTAAAAAATTCAATGTAACTGTTACAAAGACAGACGCTGAAACCGGGACACCCCAGGGGGATGCTTCCCTTGCCGGTGCTGTTTATGGCATCTATAAGGGCGAGGAGCTGATCGACACTTACACCACCGACGGAAATGGACAGTTTACCACAGATTACTATGTGTGCGGCAATGACTGGAGTATCCGTGAGATCAGCCCATCGGAAGGCTATCTGCTTGATGAAACCATCCATCATGTAGGGGCAGAGCCGGAGCTTTATACCGTAGAGCTGAACAGTACCGCCAACGATGTGAATGAACAGGTGATCAAGGGAAAGATTGCGATCATCAAACACACCGATGACGGAGAAACCCAGATTGAAACACCCGAAGAAGGCGCAGTATTTGAAGTCTATTTGAAATCGGCAAACAGTTATGCCGATGCCAAAGACAGTGAGCGTGATCTTCTGACTTGTGACGAGAATGGTTTTGCCCAGACAAAGGACTTGCCTTACGGGATCTATACGGTCAAGCAGACATCCGGCTGGGAAGGCCGTGAGCTGATGAAACCGTTTGATGTGTTTATCAATTCGGATGGACAGACTTACCGCTATCTCATCAACAATGCCAACTTTGAAAGCTATATCAAGATCGTGAAGAAAGACGCTGAAACAGGCAATACCATCCCGTATGCCGGTGCCGGTTTCCAGATCTATGACCCGAACGGCGAGCTGGTAACGATGACTTTCACTTACCCGGAAGTCACAACCATTGACACGTTCTATACTACGGCAGACGGCGAACTGATCACCCCGCAGACACTGGAGTATGGAACCGGATATTCCCTGGTTGAAGTACAGGCTCCATACGGCTATGTTCTGAATTCTGAACCTGTCTATTTCGATGTGGTACAGGAGGATTCTTCTGAGGAAAGCGGCATTACCGTCATTGAGGTGGTAAGGGAAAATGTAGCGCAGAAAGGAACCATTACCGTTTCCAAATCCGGCGAAGTGTTCAGCTCTGTTACGGAAGCCGGAGGAATGTATCAGCCTGTTTTTGCAGTCGGCAGCTTGGAAGGTGCGGTATATGAGATCACCGCAGCCGAGGACATCTATACGCTGGATGGTACCCTTCGGGCTTCTAAGGGCGAGGTTGTGGATACCATTACCACAGGTGCAGACGGGACGGCAACCAGCAAGGAACTGTATCTTGGCAGCTATGAAGTAAAGGAAATCACTGCTCCGTATGGCATGGTTCTCAATGAGGAAATTCACTCGGTTGAGCTTGTCTATGCCGGTCAGGAAGTGGCGGTGACAGAAACTTCCACCAGCTTCTACAACGAAAGGCAGAAAGTTGAAATTGACCTGACCAAGAGCCTTGAAGTCGATGAGGATTATGGCGTTGGAAACAACGGCGAGATCTTTGATGTTTCCTTTGGGCTTTATGCAGCCGAGGAACTGACCGCCGCTGATGGAACGACCATTCCGGTTGACGGTCTGATCGAGGTGATTACTCTTGATGAGAATGGACACGGTAAGGCAGTCAGCGACCTGCCGATGGGCAGCTATTATGTACAGGAAATCAGTACCAATGCAGCCTATCTGAAAAATGAAACCAAATACCCGGTTGTCTTTGAGTATGCCGGTCAGGAAACTGCTGTCGTTTCCATTACTGCCAATGAGGGCGAAGCCATTGAAAATGATCTGATCTATGGAGCTGTCAGTGGAAATAAATCCGATGAGGATGGAAATGCTTTAGGCGGTGCGCATATCGGTATCTTTAAGACCGGTACCGAGGAATTTACAACCGAAACAGCGATTGCAACTACCACATCGGAAGATGACGGTAGTTTTTCTTTTGCCAAAGTGCCATATGGAACCTGGATCATCCGTGAGATTGAAAGCCCGACGGGTTATGTACTCTCCGATGAAGAAATTCCTGTAACCATCAGCAAGGTAGACGAGGTTGTGGAAATTGAACTGGTCAATGCGTTTATTACCGGCAGCATCGAGCTGACAAAGGTGGATGAAGATTATCCTGACAATAAGCTGACCGGTGCTGTTTTTGAAGTCTATGCAGATAAAAACGGTGACGGAAAACTGGATGACGGCGATGAACTGCTGGGAGAAATGGGCGAACTGGGCGATGGTGTTTACCAGATGAGCGACCTTCGCTATGGAAAATATCTTGTCCGTGAAAAGACAGCGCCCGAAGGATTCCTGCTTGATGAGAATGTTTATCCGGTGTCCATTGAGGAAGATGGAAAGGTCTATACGGTTGAAAACGAAGCGGGTGTTGGATTTATCAATGCAGCGCAGAAAGGCTCTCTGAAGATCGTAAAAACTTCTTCTGACAAAAAGGTAGAGGGCTTCTCCTTCCGTGTAACAGGAACAAACGGATATGACCAGACCTTTAAGACCGATAAAAATGGTGAGATCTTCATTGAAGGTCTGCGAATTGGCGAATACACGGTATCTGAGGTCAGCGACAGTGTTTCTTCTGGATATATCCTGCCTGCCGATAAGCAGGTAACCATCAAGGTAGATGAAACAGCTACCGTAGAAATGCACAACGAACTGAGAGAAACACCGAAAACAGGCGATGACTTCAATCCTGCTCTTTGGATTGGGCTGGCGGCGGTTTCCGTGATTGGTGCCGGTGTCTTAGGTTTTGTTGGCTTTAAGAATAAAAAGAAAAAGGAGGATTAAAGCATGGATGCAAAAACAATCCTTGCAATCGCACTTGTTGTGTTCATTGCAGGCGGAGCCATCTGGCTGAACATCCGTCACAGAAATAAGAAGTGATCGTGGAGGGGCGGCAAAACATGCCGCCCCTTTCCTTTATGGAGGTATTCAATGGAAAATCTGAAAACCATCGAGGGCAAGATCAAAGCCATTCTGAAAAAAGACGAGGAAACCAGGGATGATGATATGCTGCTCTACCTAAAAGTGTGCAATGTCTATCTGAAAGGTGCCGGGGCAATGCCTCTGGCTGAGGTCATGACCCAGTACAAATATCTTGGCTTACCGAGTTTTGAGAGCGTATGCAGAATACGGAGAAAACTTCAGGCAAAGCACCTGGAGCTTGCGGGGAGCAGCCATGTGCGCCGTGTCCGTGCCAAAGGAGAAAAAGACTATCGCAGCTATGCGAAAGAATCGTGAGGTCTGCCTATGAATGAAGAAAAGCGCATCAATGCCGGTTATGAGATTATAGAAAGCTGTACTATCGGGAGTACGGAATTGGTGATCGGTCATAACCCGAAAGCCCCGAACCCTTATGTCTGCTGGTATTGAAAAACGGAACGGATTATTTCTGGGGCTGCTATGTCAATGAACTTTCTGCGGCGAGGGAGAAACTGAATGAGCGGTATCAGACGGAATGCCGTCTGCCTTACAACAACCCTTCTTCCCCAAAGCAGAAAAGCGGTGATGACCGTGAACGGTAAAAAAAAGAAATATGACTGTACGACCTGCCCCTATCCCCGATATAAGGACAGGTCAATGATTTTCTGCGATGTCTGTATCCGAAAGATCTTAGACGAGCAGAACAGGAAAAAGCAAAGAAAGGATGATGCTGATGAATGACGAGAAAAGGATGATCGGCAACTATGCTGTGGAACAGAGTATCCACATCGGAAAGAAAGAAGTTGTTTTCTGTGTCGATAAACGTGCGGAACATCCTTATGTAGTCTGCTACTGCGATTACAATAATCCGTTTTCCGCACCATGGCCAACAGAAGCCGTAGGAACAGAGGATTATCTGGAAGCCATGCAGCTTTTTTGTGACCGTGTGCAGGCACAGATCGAACAGACACGGGCCGAACAGGAAAAATTCAAATTTGACCCTACCCCCTTTACAGTCGCTGACTGTATCCCTGACATGAGGAATAAAAGCATTGTGGGTAAGGTGGTTGTGATCAATGCAGAACCGAAGCGATATGAATATCAGCACGCTGCTTACCAGCTTGTACTTGCGGAAGGCGGAAACGGTGCCACCGGCGGCAGAGGTCAGGCGGTCTTTGGTACCTGCCTTGCTACTGGCGAGCATAGCCGCTGGGAACGGTATGATGTCCTTGGTGAGATCAAGCCGGAGCGTATGCCCCAATGGGCCAAGGATGCCTTGAAAACCATTCAGAAAGCGCAGCCTGTAAAAGCTGCAAAACAGAAAGAAATGGAACGATAAGGAGGATAGATAATGGCGATCAACCAGAAAGCGGTCAAAGTCATCAATAAGATTCTGGACGCTGGTTTTACCGATGAAAAAGCAATCTCCGCCATGACAATGGACGATATTCTTTCTATCCAGGGCATTACCGTGGCGGACATTGCGCTCATCAATGAATTGCAGAAAAGCATAAAAGCAAACAGGGTGATTTCCTTTTTGACGGAGAGGACAAGGAATAATCCTGAAAATCAATAAGGAGGTGGAAATGAAATGGCTGCAAAGTATCAGCTGATTACCGAGCTGTATCGGTGCACAGAAATTGCGGTAGCCAAGAACCCGCAGACATGGCAGAACTTTCTTGCCGCCGCCTGCCGGAATTACAAATGCCGCTTTGACGAACAGCTCTTAATCTTTGCCCAGCGCCCGGATGCGGTTGCCGTGGCACAGCTTGAAACATGGAACAAACAGTTCCGGCGCTGGGTAAATAAAGACAGCAAAGGGATTGCGGTATTTGACCCCAAAGGCCGCAGGAATACCCTGAAATATTACTTTGATGTGTCAGACACACACGAAGGTTATTACGGCAGCCGCCCTGTTCCGATATGGCAGATGGAAACCCGATACGAGCAGCCTGTGATGGAACGGCTTTCTGACAGGTTTGGAGAACTGGAAAGTACCGATCTTGCCTCTGCCCTGATGGAAACAGCGAAAAATGCCGTGGAAGATCATCTGCAGGACTATCTTTCACAGCTCAAAGATGTGACAGCGGACAGTTTCTTAGAAGAACTGGACGATTTGAATATTGAGGTCATGTACCAGCGGCTGGCCGTAAACAGTGTGGCATTTATGCTGGTCAGCCGCTGTGGTCTGGATACGGGCGAATACTTTGACCGTGAGGATTTTCAGGATATTGTGAACTTTAATACCCCTGCCACTATTAACGCCCTTGGCATTGCAACAAGTGACATTGCGGAAATGGCACTCCGGGAAATCTCACAAACGATCCGGGATGTGCAGGTAGCAGAAAAAACACAATCCCGCACCTTTGCGCAGGAAACACAATCTTCGTATGATAGAAGCAGAAAACAACCCGAAAGGAGCGATAATCATGGAGAACATCACATATACCCGTCAGGGGGATTATCTTATTCCCGACCTCACATTACCGACAGAGCCAGAAATTCCGCTTGGCAGATACGCATTGATGCACCGGGATTATCTGGAGCAGCACAAGAGAGTGACCTATCTCAACCTTCTGACACAGGGCAGGCTGAACGAGCATCTGTACCAGACGGAACAGACAGCGCTCCAGAGGCTGGAGCTTCTGACGAAGCAGCTGTCAGCCGAGCAGGGCGTGACGGAGGAACTGAAAGAGAAAGCACCGATGCAGTGGGTGGGAATGATGAACAACATTCGCAGTCAGGCGGAGGAGCTGATCCTGAACGAGCTGATCTACCGCTAAGCACAGCCAATGAAGAAGAAGTCATAGCCAATCTTCCTACCGTAGAGGGACAAATCGAACAGATTGCAGAAGCAGAGGACGAAAAATCCTCTGCTTTTTCTGTTTCACAGGAAGATATTGACTCTGTCCTGGTAAGAGGAAGCGGCTTTGAAAATGGCAAGTACCGTATCTACCGTCAATTTCAGAAGCATGAGGATAAGAAAGCCAACATTGCCTTTCTCAAAAATGAGTACGGCACCGGCGGCGGTACGCACAGTTATCCCGATGGGACACAGGGCGGGATATGGCATGACAGTAAAGGGATCGGAATTGAAAAGCATGGTTCCTATACCAACCCCGACCTTGTACTTTCGTGGTCAAAAGTAGAAAAACGGATCAGGGAACTGATTCAAAATGACCGCTATTTCAATGCCAAGGAAAAAGACCACTATCCTGAATTCCTGGAAAGTGTGGAAGCTCCCCAGTATGAAATTGATGCACAGCGGAAAATGACAAGGCAGCGTTTTATTGATGCCCACCGTGATCTTCCGCCTGCGGATAAGAGAGATACCCTTTCTTTGCGGCTGTCTGATTTTATCCGTGATCTGGATCATTACGAAAAGGATCTGCTCAAAGAAGTGGATCGTGCCGATCTTGCCGATGTTCCAGCCGAACAGATGGAGCAGCTCCTTTCAGAGCCTACCACTGTCCAGCAGCTGCTTGATTTTCTGACGAAAGTGCAGAGGCAGACCGTCAGCGTTTACAGCCGGAGCAATGCATGGCGCTTTTCCCAGGAACTTCTGGAGCTTCACCCTGTCCGCTACCTCTATCACGAGGGAGATACGGTGTATCTGGGAGCAGATAAATATGAAGTATCTGCCTTTGATGAAACGGCTGTATCCCTTCAAAATCCTGAATTTCCCCTGTTCGGGAAAGAAATGAGCCGGACGGATTTTGAAGAAAAGCTCCGTGAAAATCCTGCCAATGACCACCTCAAGGTCATCATCACAGAAATGCAGGACAAGGAAACACCTGCCGAAACAAAGCCTGACCGTCTGGTATTTTCTATCGGCTTTTCAGAACACCCCGCCTTTTATGACCGGGAACTGAAGGATCGATACACCGATCTGAGCTTTGCCCTTGGCAATTATCTTCTGGGTGTTCTGGACAAGAAGCAGCACCGGGAAAGACAGGCGGAAGAAAATCATGTTGGATGGTATCACAAGACCGATTTTGAGATTACGGCCACTATCGGCGGCGAGGATTTTCACTATGAGGGACGCTTTGACATTGGAGATGGCGAGGGCGATCTGATTGCCCATATCAAAAACTTCTATGAATACTCCCTTTCCCCCAACTGTCCATTTATTCCCGAATGGAAGAAACAGGGCGAGGATTTCTATCGTGAGAAAATAGAGAGTCTGCAATGGGGGCGAGATGTATTCCTTCCCTATCTGGAACAGCATAAGACGCTGACGCCAGAGGACGAGAAACTCTTTGCGGAAATCATGGCAACCGAAAATGACTGGTTCCGTGTCCCGGAGGATAAGAATACAAGCCTTGCCGGGCGTTTGGTGGACTTCATTGAGGAAGTTGATCCATATGAGTATCAGGACACCTTGGAAGTTGGAGAAACCAAAGAGGATGCCATTCAGAAAATCGAGGCGGATTTAGCTGATCCGGCGCATGTGCAAAGTTATGTGGAACAGCTGATGCAGTGGCAGGAAGAATTGGAGGATGAAGAACAAAAAGAGATCTGCAGACAGCTCATTGCTGAATTGCAGCCCACTGCCGGACAGGAAGAAAAAGAACAAGATGGAGTTTCACAGGATTCTTCCGACCTGATCGGTAAGGAAATCGTGATCGACAACCGAAGATACGGGATTGAAAGCGTGGGAGAAATCAGCGGTGATGTGTCTATGCGTGACATCACATTTGAGAACCATGTTGGTTTCCCGATCAATCGTGTGGAAAAAATCAGTTATATCCGCAGGCTTTTGGAACAGCCACAGCCACAGGAGGAACTACTGAAACATGCGAAAGCCCTGATCGATGAATTTATCCATGAAGAATACGACAGCGAATTAGGGGCAGATTATGAGGATTTGCACAGCGTAGGGCTTGCCTATACTACTTCCGAGAATGAGGAGCATGATCTTCAGATCAATGCGGATCTGGTGGATTGTACACTGGATATTTATATCAACAGCAGCCTGGCTCATCGAGAAAGGTTCAACGACCTTTCGGATATGATTGAACGCTGTCTTTCTGATCTGGAATTTGGAGACTTAGTAGCAAAGGCAGAAGAACAGGTTGAACGATTGAAACCGCTTGAATCACAGCCCGAAGAAAAGACAGAAAAAGCAGTTGTTCCTTCTTCTGACCGACACAATTATCGGATTGCAGAAGATACTTTAGGTGTCGGCGGTGCAAGAGAAAAGTTCAGAAACAACATGGCAGCCATTCATCTGCTCCATGAGCTGGAACTGGAACATCGTCTTGCTACACCCGAAGAACAGGAAGTCCTTGCCCGTTATGTTGGCTGGGGCGGCCTATCCATGGCCTTTGACGAGAACAATGCTTCCTGGGCAGAAGAATTTAAGGAGCTGAACGCCAGCCTCTCCCCGGAAGAATACCGGGCAGCCATGGAGTCCACTCTGACAGCGTTCTATACCCCGCCGGTTGTCATCAAAGCCATGTACGAAGCCCTTGACCATATGGGATTTTCCGGCGGTACGATTTTGGAACCGTCCTGCGGAACCGGCAACTTCTTTGGTCTGCTCCCGGATCGTATGGCAGGCTCAACGCTCCACGGTGTAGAAATCGACTCTCTTACAGGAAGAATTGCAAAGCAGCTTTACCAGAAAGCCAGCATTGCCATTGAGGGATTTGAGCAGACGAGGCTTCCCGATGACCATTTTGATGTCGTTGTCGGCAATGTGCCGTTTGGCGATTTTAAGGTCAATGACAGCCGTTACAACGCCCAGAAATTCCTGATCCACGATTATTTCTTTGCGAAAGCATTGGATAAAGTCCGCAGCGGCGGCGTAGTGGCCTTTATCACTTCCAAGGGAACCATGGATAAAACAAGCCCGGAGGTGCGGAAATATATCGCACAAAGGGCGGAACTTTTAGGAGCCATCCGTTTGCCGGACAATACGTTCCGGGCCAATGCAGGGACAGAGGTCACCAGTGACATCCTCTTTTTGCAGAAGCGTGACCGCATTGCAGATGTGGAGCCGGATTGGGTACACCTGGATACCGATGAGAACGGGATCACGATGAACAGCTATTTTGTACAGCACCCGGAAATGATTCTGGGCGAAATGAAAATAGAAAGTACCCGCTTCGGTTTTGACTCTGCCTGCAAGGCATACAAAGACATTCCACTTGCAGACCTGTTAAGCAAAGCTGTCCAGAACATTCAGGGAGAAATCCCGGAGTATGAAAAAGGGATCGATGAAATCTCGGATGAACCGGACGCTTCTGTTCCTGCCGATCCGAATGTGCGCAATTTTTCCTTTACCATGGTGGATGGCAAAGTTTACTTCCGGGAAAATGACCGCATGACTCCGGCCACAGTATCTATGACTGCAGAGAGCCGCATCAAGGGATTGATCCAGATCCGTGACTGTGTCAGAAAGCTCATCGAGTATCAGACGGAGGATTATCCAGAAGAAATGATACGCACCGAACAGGAAAATCTGAACCGGCTGTATGATGCGTTTTCCCCAAAATACGGGCTGATCAACAGCCGGGGCAACTATCTGGCCTTTGCATCGGATGAGAGCTACTTCCTGTTATGCTCTTTGGAAGTGCTGGATGATGAGGGCAATTTCAAACGAAAAGCAGATATGTTCACGAAACGGACGATCAAGCCCCATCGGGAAGTTACTTCTGTGGAAACAGCCAGCGAAGCCCTTGCCCTTTCTATCGGGGAAAAGGCTCTCGTTGACCTGCCTTATATGGAGCAGCTTACAGGGAAACCCCAGGAGGAACTGGTACAGGAATTGCAGGGCGTGATCTTTCGTATCCCTGCTTCGGAACCGGCAAAATATGTGACTGCTGACGAATATCTGTCCGGCAATGTGCGGACAAAACTTCTAAGCGCACAGGCTGCGGCAAAGGAAGATCCGGCGTATGAAATCAATGTAGAAGCCTTAAAGCAGGTGATCCCCAAAGACCTGTCAGCGGCAGAAATCTCCGTCCGTCTGGGTACCACCTGGATACCGCAGGAGGATATTCAGCGGTTTGTTATGGAGCTTCTTACCCCTTCCAGCTATGCGGCAGGAAGAATCCGAGTGCGCTACACCCCAATGAATGGCGACTGGTTTATTGAAAATAAGAGTTCCGATTTCGGAAATGTCAAGGCGGACAGCACCTATGGTACAAAAAGGGCTTCCGCCTATCGTATTATTGAGGACACCTTAAACCTGCGTGATACCCGTATTTTTGATTATGTGTATGATGAAAACGGCAATAAAAGAGCCGTATTCAATGCCAAAGAAACCACGGCAGCGCAGGCAAAGCAGGAAGCTATCAAACAGGCATTTCAGGATTGGATCTGGAAAGATCCGGCACGAAGGAACCGACTGGTGCGGTATTACAACGACACGTTCAATTCCGTCCGTCCCCGTGAGTATGACGGAAGCCATATCGTATTTGGCGGTATCAGCCCAGAAATCACGCTCCGGCCCCATCAGGTCAATGCCATTGCCCATATCCTGTATGGCGGCAACACACTCCTTGCCCATAAGGTGGGCGCAGGAAAGACCTTTGAAATGGTTGCTGCGGCACAGGAAAGCAAGCGCCTTGGATTATGCAATAAGTCGATGTTCGTTGTTCCCAATCATCTTGTGGGGCAATGGGCTTCCGAGTATCTTAGGCTGTACCCAAGTGCCAATATCCTTGTAACCCGCAGGCAGGACTTTGAGACGGGCAACCGGAAAAAGTTCTGTTCCCGTATTGCCACCGGCGATTACGATGCGGTCATTATCGGGCATAGCCAGTTTGAGAAAATCCCAATGAGCATTGAGCGTCAGAGAGAACAGCTTCAGCGCCAGCTCGATGACATTGAGCGTGGGATTGATGATGTGAAGGCAAGCAAAGGCGAACAGTTCACGGTCAAGCAGCTGATGAAAACCAGAAAGGCGATTCAGGCAAAACTGGATAAGCTCAATGACACCAAGCGAAAGGATACCGTCATTGATTTTGAGCAGCTCGGTATCGACAGGCTCTTTATTGATGAGAGCCATTTCTATAAGAATCTGTATCTTTATACCAAGATGCGCAATGTAGGCGGGATCGCCCAGACGGAAGCTCAGAAATCCAGCGACCTCTTTATGAAGTGCCGCTATCTGGATGAAATCACAGGAAACCGGGGAACGATCTTTGCAACGGGAACCCCGATCAGCAACTCCATGGTGGAGCTGTATTCGGTACAGCGCTACTTGCAGTATGATGCGCTTTTACGGAATGGATTGCAGCATTTTGACAGCTGGGCATCTACCTTTGGTGAGACAGTCACCGCTCTGGAGCTGGCTCCGGAGGGAACCAATTACCGGGCGAAAACCCGCTTTGCCAAGTTTTTCAACCTGCCGGAGCTGATGCTCATGTTTCGGGAGGTGGCGGATATTCAGACCGCCGATATGCTAAAGCTACCTGTTCCGGCGGTCAAGTATCACAACATCAAGACCAAGCCAAGTGAAATCCAGACGGAACTGGTCGCTTCTCTTGCCAAACGAGCAGAAAAAGTCCGTGCAAGGCTTGTGGAACCGAATGTTGACAATATGCTAAAGATTACCAATGATGGGCGAAAACTTGCCCTTGACCAGAGAATGATCGACCCCATGCTGCCGGATGATCCCAACAGCAAGGTGAATGCCTGTGTGGACAACGTGTATCGTATCTGGGAAGAATATGCGGATACGAAAGCAACCCAGCTGGTGTTCTGTGACCTGTCTACCCCGAAAAATGACGGGACTTTTAATGTCTATGATGACATCCGTGAAAAGCTGATCGCCCGTGGCATCCCTGCCGAACAGATACGGTTTATCCATGAAGCTACCAGTGACGCACAGAAAAAGGAACTGTTTGCCAAAGTCAGAAGCGGCGAAGTCCGTGTCCTGCTGGGTTCAACCCCTAAGATGGGCGCAGGTACCAACGTACAGGACAGACTCATTGCCATTCATAATCTGGATTGCCCGTGGCGGCCATCCGATGTAGGACGGATTTTGCGGACATTCAAAATAAAAAAGAATGTGGAGGTAACA
>ERZ1643246.2992-NODE-2992-length-15197-cov-6.334368_pt1 | contig 15197 bp, 14 predicted proteins | sample MGYA00579265_ERZ1643246 | MGnify/ENA primary metagenome ERZ1643246 (study PRJEB29033, sample SAMEA4952261) | chicken gut metagenome | biome: Broiler Chicken; feature: Gastrointestinal Tract; material: Caecum | place: Ireland | collected 2018 | study: Broiler... | reverse complement strand
ACAATACCCTTCTGGGAACCTTCCGTCTGGGCGGGATCAAGAGGGCGCCGGCCGGCGTTCCGCAGATTGAGGTTACCTTTGACATTGATGCCAACGGTATTGTCAATGTTTCGGCGAAGGATCTGGGGACGGGCAAGCAGAAGCAGATCACGATTACTTCCCGTTCCAAGCTTTCCGAGGATGAGATCGAACAGGCCATCCGGGACGCGGAGGCGTTCGCGGGGGAGGACACCAGCCGCAAGCACCGCTGGGAGGTACTGAATCAGGCCCAGAATCAGACAGTGAAGGCGGAGCAGTATCTGGCGCAGAACAAAAAGACGCTGAGCAAGGAACAAAAGAAGAATATTAAGGAGGAAACAGCAGCTCTCCAGAAAATGCTGAGAGGGAAAAAAGCAGAAAAGATGACGGACGCGGAGGCGGATGCCATCGAGGCCCAGACCGGCAGGCTGAAAGCCATGACCGGAGGAGAATAAGGCTGGGAAGAAAGGTGCCGGGACACAAGATCCCGGCATTTTTTTCGCGCGGTGCGCCCGGAGGGTGACCGCTGTGCCTGCACAAGCGGTCACCCTTGCAATCTGCTCTTTTTTGGTATATGATGATACTCAGAAAAATTGAAGACAACGGGAGGTAATTTATGCGACACATCATGAGCCCTCTGGATTTTTCCGTGGAAGAGCTGGATCAGATGATGAATCTGGCCGGAGACATCGAAAAACATCCGGAAAAATACGCACATGCCTGCGACGGCAAAAAAATTGCTACTTTATTTTATGAGCCCAGCACCAGGACACGCTTAAGCTTTGAGACAGCCATGCTGAATCTTGGAGGTTCTGTCATCGGTTTTGCCTCTGCGGATTCCAGCTCCGCGGCCAAGGGAGAAAGTGTTTCTGATACCATACGGGTAATCAGCTGCTTTGCCGATATCTGTGCCATGAGACATCCGAAGGAGGGGGCACCTCTCGTTGCTTCCCAGGCTTCTTCCATTCCTGTGATTAATGCCGGGGACGGCGGACACCAGCATCCCACCCAGACCCTGACGGATCTTCTGACAATCCGTTCCCTGAAGGGCCGTCTGGATCATCTGACCATTGGCCTCTGCGGCGATCTGAAGTTTGGCCGTACGGTGCATTCTCTGATCAGCGCGCTGGTCCGCTATACCGGCGTTAAATTTGTCCTGATTTCCCCGGAAGAGCTGCGGGTGCCCTCCTATATCCGGGAGGATGTGCTGGACGCGAGCCACACAGAGTACGAAGAGGTGATCCGCCTGGAGGATGCCCTGCCGAAGCTGGATATCCTGTATATGACCAGAGTGCAGAAGGAGCGCTTTTTTAATGAGGAAGATTACGTAAGAATGAAGGATTTCTATATCCTGGACAAAGCCAAAATGGAGCTGGCCAGACCGGATATGTATGTGCTGCACCCGCTGCCCCGGGTCAATGAAATTTCCGTGGAGGTGGACAGCGATCCCAGGGCCGCCTATTTCAAACAGGTTCAGTATGGGGTTTATATCCGGATGGCGCTGATTCTGACACTGCTGGAGGTGAAGGTATGTTAAATGTAGGAGCACTGGAAGAGGGATTCGTTCTGGATCATATTAAGGCTGGAAAGGCCATGACGATCTACCATGATCTGAAGCTGGACAAGCTGGACTGCTGTGTGGCCATCATAAAAAACGCCAGAAGCAACAAGATGGGGAAAAAAGATATTATTAAAGTGGAGTGCCCGGTGGATACCATGGATCTGGATATTCTGGGCTTCATTGACCATAATATTACCGTCAATGTGATCGAGCATGGAGAAATTGTGGAGAAAAAGAAGCTGATGCTTCCGAAGCAGGTGGTGAATGTGATCCGCTGCAAGAACCCCCGCTGCATTACCTCCATCGAACAGGAGCTGGATCAGGTGTTTGTGCTGACCGATCCGGAAAATGAAGTTTACCGCTGCAAATACTGTGAAGAAAAATATCACGGCAGCCGCAAAAAATAGAACAGAAAGGAAGCCGGCCGCAGGCCGAAGCAAAAACATGGACCATATTATATCGAAACTGCTGATCTACGGAGATCTTCCGGAGGACAGCATCCTGATGCAGATGGGGGACATCTGCAGGCAGGCGAGAGAACATACCCAGAGCAAAGATGAACTGATCGCCCGCGTTTTCCGGCAGGTAAAAAGAATTCTTGTGGTTGCCACGGACTATGGCTTTGACAGGAATCTCTGGCAGAATTATCTGACCTTTCTGCTGATGACGGATGAAAATCCCTTCAGCCTGACTTGTGAGAAGACAGGAGCCCAGGAGGGGAGCGTGAACTATTTTGCCAAGCAGGATTTCAACGCATTCCGGGAGCTGTTTCACTACGACTTCCGCTGGCTGGAGGAGGAACTCTCCGTGGACTGCTTCAGCCGGCTTACACATTATAAGGCCATTGGCAAGCCGGAGCTTATGTATAACAGAAATGTCAGTGAAAAGGTGCGGGCCCTCAGCGAAAAGCTGGATGCCGCCCTGGATGAGGAAAGCTTTTTTGACTGCGTGACCGGCTTTTACAGGGATTTCGGCGTGGGCATGTTCGGTCTGAACAAAGCCTTCCGGATCGCTTCCTCAGAAGGAGGCCGGGTTGTCTTCCACGCCATCAACAATATGGACCGGGTGATGCTTTCGGATCTGGTGGGATATGAAATCCAGAAGAAAAAGCTGGTGGATAACACCAGAGCCTTCGTGGAGGGACGCAAGGCCAACAATTGTCTTCTGTTCGGCGATTCCGGCACGGGAAAATCTACCAGCATTAAGGCGATTGTCAATGAATTCTATCCCCAGGGCCTGCGGATGATTGAGATTTACAAGCATCAGTTCCAGGACCTGTCCAATGTGATCGCGCAGATTAAGAACCGGAATTACAAATTTATTATCTATATGGATGATCTGTCCTTTGAGGAGTTTGAAATTGAATATAAGTTCCTGAAGGCAGTCATCGAGGGCGGAGTGGAGACGAAGCCGGAGAATGTGCTGATCTATGCCACCTCCAACCGCAGGCATCTGATCAAGGAGAACTGGAGCGATCGGGATGATATGGAGACGGGAGCGGGTATTCACCGTTCGGATACCATGGAGGAAAAGCTGTCTCTGGTAAACCGTTTCGGCGTCACCATCTGCTATGCGAAGCCAAGTCAGAAAGAGTATTTTCACATTGTGGAGGAGCTGGCCAAAAAGGCGGGAATCACCATGGAGGCAGAGCAGCTCCGCCGGGAAGCCAACCAGTGGGAGCTGAGTCACGGGGGAATTTCCGGAAGGACGGCCCAGCAGTTTATTACGTATCTGCAGGGACAGCAAAAGCTTTAAAAGCGGGTTCAAACGTATTAAACCCGGAGATTTTACATAGATTTTACTTTACTCTGTGAGGAGCAGCAGGTATCATGGACTATAGAGAAGCGAGAGCGTATATGGAAGACCAGCAGCGGTACGGCCAGGATATGGGCCTCGAAAAGCTGCAGGCACTGCTTAAAATACTTGGAAATCCGGAGCGAAAGCTCCGGTTTATCCATATTGCGGGGACGAATGGAAAGGGAAGTATTCTGGCCTATCTGTCTGCGTCCCTGACCCGTGCCGGCTACAGGGTGGGGCGTTATATTTCTCCTACGCTGTACTATTACCGGGAACGGTTTCAGATCAATGGGAAAATTATTTCCAGGGAGGCTTATATCCGCATGGTGGAGAGAATCCGCGGGGCTGTGGAAACGCTGGAAGCCGGGGGCGGATATAAGCCCACGCCCTTTGAACTGGAGACGGCCCTCTGTTTTCTGTATTTTCTGGAGCAGAAGTGCGATATCGTGGTGCTGGAATGCGGAATGGGCGGCAGAGACGACGCAACGAATGTGATCCCGGCTCCGGAGCTGTGCGTGTTTGCGTCCATCAGCCTGGATCATACGCAGTTTCTGGGAAATACTCTGGAAGAGATCGCGTCGGTCAAGGCCGGCATTCTGAAGGAAGGCGCATGGGCCGTGACAGGCACCCAGGATCCGGCGGCCGGGAAGGTGCTGGAGAGGGTATGCCGGGAGAAAAATATACCGCTGATTCAGGGCAGGCCGGAGGATGCGGAAACGCTGCGGGACAGTCTGGAGGGCCAGACGTTTCTGTATCACGGCAGCCGACTGGAAATTTCCATGGCGGGAAGCTGCCAGAAGGAAAATGCGGTGACGGCCTTTGAAGCGCTCCGGGCTCTCCGGGACCGGGGATGGCAGATCACAGACCGGCAGATCCTGGAGGGAATGCGGGAAGCGACCTGGAGCGGACGCTTTACGCGCATTCAGGAGCAGCCGCTTTTTTACGTGGACGGCGCGCACAATCCGGATGCGGCCAGAAAGCTGCGGGCTTCCATTCAAAAATATTTCGCCGGCAGGCGGCTGATTTTTATAAACGGCGTATTAAAGGATAAAGATTACCGAAGCGTGGCGGCGGAGACGGCCCCCCTGGCGGATGTGATTTTTACCATTGAGACGCCCGGCAATGACCGGGCGCTGCCGGCCGGGGAGCTGGCCCGGGTGATCCGCGGCTTTAACCCCCATGTCCATCCATGCAGGAGCATCGGGGAAGCGGTTGAAAAAGCGGAGAAAACAGCCGGAAAAGGGGATGTAATACTGGCTTTTGGATCGCTGTCCTTTTTGGGGGAGCTGACCAGGCTGGTTTCAGAATACAGGGAGAAGAACAGATGATGGATTTGACAGAGATACGGAAGGAGATTGATCAGAGGGACGCGGAAATTCTGCGGCTGTTTGAGGAGAGAATGCATCTGTCGGAACAGGTGGCCGCCTACAAGATCGGGGCGGGAAAGCCCGTATTTGACAGAAAACGGGAGGAGGAAAAGCTGAAGGTGCTCCGGGAGGCGGCCACCGGTTCCTTCAACGCCCACGGAGTGGAAGAGCTGTTCCGGCACATTATGGCCATCAGCAGAATGCGTCAGTATCAGCTGATGGCCGGACGGGGGATTGCCGATGTGCTGGAGGATTATGCTACAATTGAAAAGCTTCCCACAGACGGAGCCCGGGTAGTGTTTCAGGGCGTGGAGGGGGCCTACAGTTTTGCGGCCATGAAGCAGTTTTTCGGGGACGCCATCAGCAGCACCCACGTGGAGACCTGGAAGGAAGCCATGGAGCAGGTGGCGGAGGGAAGTGCCGATTACGCGGTGCTCCCGATAGAAAATACCACGGCGGGAAGCGTTTTGGATATTTATGATCTGATGCTGGAGTATCCGAATTACATTGTGGGAGAGGAAATTCTGGAAATACGGCATACCCTTATGGCCATTCCGGGCACAGATCTTTCTGAAATACGCACCGTTTACTCCCATCCCCAGGCCCTGTCCCAGTGCCGGCGTTATCTGGAGGCACATCCGGAATGGAAGCAGGTAAAGATGCCCAATACGGCCATGGCGGCAGAAAAAGTGGCTGCGGACAGGGACAGAAGCCAGGCAGCCATTGCCAGCCGTTATGCGGCAGAGCATTTCGGCCTGCAGCTCCTGGAGGAAAACGGACTCTCCATGGACTGTAATTCCACGCGTTTTGTGATCCTTTCCAGGCAGAAACGCTTTGCCGCTTCAGCGGGCAAGATCAGTATCTGCCTGGAGCTTCCCCATCAGTGCGGAAGCCTCCACAACATTCTCGCGCATTTTGACTACAATGATCTGAATATGACGAAAATCGAGTCCAGGCCCATCCCGGACCGGCCCTGGGAGTATCGGTTTTTTATAGATTTTTCCGGAAATCTGCAGGAACCCGCGGTGCGCAATGCCCTGAGAGGAATTGCGGCGGAGGCTGTTTCTCTGCGTTTTCTGGGCAGCTACTGAACAGAAACAGGAGAGAATCCGGAAAAGAAAGACAGGAAGGAGGCAGGTATGCAGCCAGCAACATTTGCGACCATCGACATCGGAACGTACGATGTCACACTGGAAATATTTGAAATATCGAGAAAATCCGGAATCAAGAGCATTGACACAGTCCGCCACCGTCTGGAACTGGGTACGGACACCTACGCCAACGGAAAACTGGGGCCGTCCATGGAGGAAGAGCTTTGTCTGGTGCTTAAGGACTTTGTCAGGATTATGGACGGCTACAAGGTGGAAAATTACCGGGCCATTGCCACCAGCGCTCTGCGGGAGGCGGAAAATGCCCTGTTCGTTCTGGGCAAGATCCGTCAGGCCACCGGGTTGCACGTGGAGGTTTTAAGTAATTCCGAACAGCGTTTTCTGAGCTACAAGGCGATCGCTTCTATTGAAAGCCGTTTTAACAAGATGATCGAAAAGGGAACGGCTGTGGTGGATGTGGACGGCGGAAGTATTCAGATCTCACTTTTTGACAAGGATGCTCTGGTGACAACCCAGAATATCCGCATGGGAAATCTGCGGATCCGTGAGCGGCTGCAGCCGCTGAAAAATAATACAGCCAACTATGAGCGGCTGGCGGAGGAACTGCTGCAGAACGAGATCATCAGCTTTAAGCGGATGTATCTGAAGGACAGAAAAATTGAAAATATCATGCTGATCGGCGATTTCCTTACAGACACCATATTCCGGAATACGGAAGACAGAGCCAGCCGCACCATATCCCGGAAGGATTTTGAGGCCTGGTATCAGAATATCGTGGGCCATTCTACCATGGAGCTGGCTGTCAGCCTGGATGTGCCCGTGGAGTACGCCTCCCTCCTCCGTCCCTCGGCGATTATCTATCACCGGCTGATCGAGGAGATGGACGCGGCCATGATCTGGACGCCGGGCACGCATCTGGCCCGGGGGCTGGCCTATGAGTATGCGGAGCAGAAAAAGCTCCTGAAGGTAAAACATGATTTTGAAAATGATATTATCATGGCGGCAAAAAATATAGGGAAGAGATATGCGGTCAATCGTCCCCATATACAGAATATGGAGATGACCTCCATGGCCATCTTTGACGCCATGCGGCGGGTTTACGGATTGGGGGAAAGGGAGCGGCTGCTGCTCCGTATCGCGGTCATGCTTCACGATGTGGGCAAGTATATCAGCATGAACGCCGTAGCCGAGTGTTCCTACAATATCATTATGAGCAATGAGATCATCGGCCTCTCCCACGAAGAAAGAGAGACGATCGCGCTGATTGCCCGATACAATACGAAGGAGCTGCCTTCCTTTGAAGAGCTGGTTCAGGATATCAGCATTGACGAGCGTCAGTATCTGCTGGTGGCGGAGCTGACGGCCATTGTCAGGTATGCCAATGCTCTGGACCGGAGCCATATGCAGAAGATCCAGGCCGTGCGCGCGGCTCTCCGGGAGCAGGAGCTGCGGCTCTCCCTGGAGGTGAACCGGGATTTTACACTGGAACAGGGACTTTTGGAGGATAAAGCTGCGTTTTTCTATGAGGTTTTCAGCGTAAAGCCTGTGATCAAAATCAAAAGACAGATATAGGAGGTGGCAGAGCATGGATTATTCCGCTTATATGAAATCAGAATATTACAGAAACCGGGAGCTTTCCTGGATCAGTTTTGATGAGAGAGTTTTAAGCGAAGCCAGGGATAAGAATATCCCTCTGTTTGAGCGGCTGAAATTCCTGAGCATTACCGCGTCAAATCTGGATGAATTCTATATGATCCGGGTGGCTTCTCTGAAGGATATGGTGCATACCCAGTACAACAAGCCGGATATTGCCGGGATGACTCCCAGGGATCAGCTGAAGGCCATCTCTGCCAGCACTCATGAGCTGGTGGCACAGCAGTACAGAACGTACAACCGTTCCCTGATACCTGCCCTGAAGCATATCAACCTGCATATTGTAAGTTCCCATGAGGAGCTTACCAGGGAGCAGGCCGCCTATGTGGACGAATATTTTGAGGAAAATGTATATCCTGTCCTGACACCCATGGCCATGGATTCCTCCCGGCCCTTCCCGCTGATCCGGAACAAGACGCTGAATATCGGCGCCCTGATTTCCAAAAAGGATGAGAAGAAGCAGAAAGATGGCAAGAAGGGAAAAGAGAATCTGGAATTTGCCACGGTGCAGGTTCCGGCGGTGCTCCCGCGGTTTGTGCAGCTTCCGGCCGGGGAGGATGGAAGTCATTCTCTGATCCTTCTGGAAGAGATCATTGAACGGAACATCGGAAAGCTTTTCTTAAGCTACGATGTGGTCTGCGCCCATCCCTACCGGATTATGCGGAATGCGGATCTGACCATCGACGAGGATGAGGCCGCGGATCTTCTGATCGAGATCCAGAAGCAGCTGAAGAAACGCCAGTGGGGCGAAGTCATCCGCCTGGAGGTGGAGGATAAGATGGATAAGCGCCTGCTGAAGATACTGAAGACGGAATTTAACATCAAGGACGAAGACCTGTTTTTCATTCCGGGACCTCTGGATCTGACATTCCTGATGAAGATGTACGGCCTGGAGGGATATGAAGCCTACAAGGTTCCCAAATATACCCCGGCCCCCGTTCCCGCCCTGCAGAACGAGGATGATATTTTTGCGAATATCCGGAAAAAAGATATTTTGCTGCACCATCCCTACATGAGCTTTGACCCGGTAGTGGATTTTGTCCGGCAGGCGGCAAAGGATCCCCAGGTTCTTGCCATCAAGCAGACGCTGTACCGGGTAAGCGGCAATTCCCCCATTATCGCGGCGCTGGCCCAGGCGGCGGAAAATGGAAAGCAGGTGTCCGTTCTGGTGGAGCTGAAGGCCAGGTTCGATGAGGAAAACAACATTGTCTGGGCGAAGATGCTGGAGAAGGCCGGCTGCCATGTGATCTACGGACTGCTGGGCCTGAAGGTTCACAGCAAGATCACGCTGGTGGTCCGCAGAGAGGAGGAAGGCATACGCCGGTATGTGCATCTGGGTACCGGAAATTACAATGATTCTACGGCCAAGCAGTATACAGACTGCGGCATCCTCACCTGCGACGCCAAAATCGGCGAGGACGCCACAGCCGTGTTCAACATGCTGTCCGGATATTCGGAGCCCAGTACCTGGAATAAGCTGGTGGTGGCGCCGATCTGGATGCGGAACCGTTTCCTGCACATGATCCGCATGGAGGAGGAACATGCAAGAAACGGCCAGGAGGCAAGAATCGTGGCCAAGATCAATTCTCTCTGTGACCAGGAGATCATAGCGGCCCTGTACAGCGCCTCCGCCGCAGGTGTAAAGATCGATCTGGTTGTGCGCGGAATCTGCTGCCTGATCACCGGTATCCCGGGGATCAGCGAGAACATTACCGTGCGCTCCATTGTGGGAAATTTCCTGGAGCATGCCAGAATCTTCTATTTCTACAGCAACGGAAATGAAGAGGTGTATATGGGAAGTGCGGACTGGATGCCGAGAAATCTTGACAAGCGGGTGGAGATCGTGTTCCCGGTGGAGGATCCGGACATAAAAAAAGAAGTGATGAATATCCTGAAGATCCAGCTGGAGGACAACATGAAGGCTCACGTGCTGCAGCCGGACGGAACGTATGTGAAACCGGACCGCAGGGGGAAAGTGCCTGTCTGCGCCCAGGATTATTTCTGTCAGGAGGCAACGGAAAGGGCTTCCGGCAAGAAGGCTGCGCTGGACCGGCGGGTATTCGTTCCGGCCGAACCGGTTTCAGAATAAGAAGAATAAAGAGGATGCGCTGAAGTTCTCAGCTGCATCCTCTTAACTTTTCCCACAGGGAACAGGGAATATTCAGATTGCCGTGCCCTGTGCCGAGATCGATGTCCGGCTTGTTGGAACCGTGAAAATCCGACCCGCCCGTGACGCACAGACCGTGGCGGAGAGCCAGCTGCTTCATGGCGGATTCATCGGAGAAACGGTTGGTGGAATAGACAGCCTCCAGCCCCTGGAGGCCGCATACGCAGAGCTGGTCCACCAGGTTCTCCAGTTCGGAAGGCCCGAGATGATAGAGCAGCGGGTGGGCCAGAACCGGATGGGCGCCATTATCCAGGAGAAGACGGACGGCCTCGAAGGGAGAGATCTGTTCTTTGGGAACAAAGCAGGGAGCATGGTCTCCCACATATTTTTTAAAAGCTTCCTGCATATCCTGTACATAGCCGTGATCCTTCAGAAAGCGGGCGAAGTGGGCCCGGGTCCAGACGCAGCCGGGGAATTCCGAAAGCATCTGTTCTTCGGAAATGGAGATGCCCCTGTCCCGGAGCTTCTGCAGCATCTTCTGGTTGCGCACATCCCTGGCCCGGCGGAACTGCTCCAGATAAGCGGAAAAACCGGGATCCTCCATGCGGACCCCGAGCCCCAGCACATGGATATCGCGGCCTTTGTAGTCCGAAGACAGCTCTACGCCGGGGATAACGGTAAGCGAGGTACCGCTGGCAGCCTGCTGCGCCCTCCTGACACCGTCCACAGTATCGTGATCGGTGAGGGCAAAGGCCGAAAGGCCCTTCCGTAGGGCGTAAAGAACCAGCTCTTCCGGCGTATAGGTACCATCGGAACAGTTTGAGTGAACATGTAAATCAATTCTGGCTTCCATTCTTCAGTCCTCACATTTTTTCTGCATCAATCTGGAATCTGGTCGTGAAAATCAAATAAATATGTAAGAGGGATGTCGAGGGCGTCCGCAATATCCATCAGGAGGGTAATAGAGACAGAAGTCTTGGCATTAGGTGCTTCGATATTGCTGATATGCGTCCGGCTGACATGGATCTCTTTGGCGAGCTGCGCCTGCGTATAGCCTTTTGCCCGCCTGTAATAAGAAATGGTAATGCCAAGCATACGAAGTGCTTGCTGGCGCTTTCTATCCATAAAAACCTCCGCCTGTGCGTATCAATAATACTTATTATCATAATACATTTTCTAAAAAAAAGAAACTGTTTTAAATCCAGAAAATGCAAAGTGACAGTTCAAATTCGATAAAAAATCTCCTGCTTTCTGTCGGTTGCCATGCCGCCGGGCCTGTGTTATGATATAAAAGATATGGGAAGGGGATATACCGCATGAGAGAAGAATTTTCCAGAACAGAGATGCTGCTGGGAGCGGAGGCCATGGAACGCCTGGCCGGAGCAAAAGTGGCGGTTTTCGGGATCGGAGGCGTGGGAGGCCATGCCGCGGAGGCACTGGTCCGGAGCGGGGTTGGTTCCCTTGTTTTTGTGGACTACGATACGGTGTCCCTGTCAAATATCAACCGTCAGATTATCGCTACCCACAGAACGCTGGGACAGTACAAGGTGGATGTGATGAGAGCGAGAGCACTGGAGATCAATCCCCGGGTGCGGGTGGAGGCAAGAAGATGTTTCTTCCTGCCGGAAAATGAAAAGGAATTCGATTTCAGCCAGTATCAGTATGTGGTGGACGCGGTGGATAATGTGACAGCGAAGCTGCTGATCATACGCAGGTCCAGAGAGGCGGGTGTTCCGGTGATCAGCGCCATGGGCGCGGGCAATAAGCTGCATCCGGAGCTGTTCCGGATCGCGGAAATTGAGAAGACCTCTGTCTGTCCCCTGGCGCGCGTAATGCGCAGAGAGCTTAAGAAACTTGGGATTACCGGCGTCAAGGTGGTCTATTCGGAAGAAGCGCCCCTGAAGCCTCGGGGCGGCCCGGAGAGGGGCGGGAAGCCTGTGCCGGGCAGCACGGCTTTTGTGCCCTCGGCAGCAGGCCTTCTTCTGGCCGGACAGGTGATCCGGGATCTGGCGGGATTGGGCCAGGACACGTGAAAGAGGAAAAGGAGAAGAGAAAATGAAGGTAAGAAGAGTGGAAAATATGGCCGGAGGAAAAGGCCATGTGGTGATCCGGGATATCCTGGAGCAGGAGCAGCTGGGAGAAAAATGCAGGATGTATGCGGAGGTGACCCTGGAGCCGGGCTGTTCCCTGGGAGTTCATGAGCACAGGGGAGAATGTGAAACCTACTATATTCTGAAGGGACAGGGAGAATATGACGATGACGGCGCAAAACGCCCGGTAAAACAGGGGGATGTGACAGTGACCCCCAGCGGCCACAGCCATGGACTGGCCAATACCGGTGAGACAGATCTTGTATTTATGGCGCTGATTCTGCTGGATTGACGGGCCGGCCTTGACACAGGGCCGGACTATGACGTATAATCAGAACGCATCTGCGGCTTACGCGGAAGGAAAGAAAAAGAAAATACCCTGGAGGAAAAGTAAATGGATTTTTTGATTGACGGGTTCCGGAATGTAACCTGGCAGCAGGGAGTCATGTACGTGATTGGCATTGCGCTGATCTGGCTTGCTATCAAGAAGGAATATGAGCCTTCCCTGCTGCTGCCCATGGGCTTCGGAGCAATTCTGGTAAATCTGCCGCTTTCCGGCGTGATTGACCAGGTTTTGGAGGGCGTGGGAAATACTCCCGGCATTATTGAGTGGCTGTATAATGTGGGGATTGAGGCGTCCGAGGTGATGCCGATTCTTCTGTTTATCGGAATTGGAGCCATGATTGACTTTGGGCCGCTGCTGTCCAACCCGATCATGTTCCTGTTCGGAGCCGGCGCTCAGTTCGGCATTTTCGCGGCCATTGTCCTGGCGGCTGCCCTGGGCTTCGATCTGCGGGACGCGGCTTCCATCGGCATCATCGGCGCGGCGGATGGCCCCACATCTATCCTGGTGTCCCAGATGCTTGGTTCCCAGTACGTGGGAGCGATTGCCGTGGCGGCCTACTCGTACATGGCGCTGGTGCCCATTGTGCAGCCCTTTGCCATCAAGCTGGTTACCACCAAGAAAGAGCGCAGAATTCATATGGAGTACAATCCCCAGTCTGTATCAAAGCCCATGCGGATCGCCTTCCCCATTGTGGTTACGATTATCGTCGGCTTTGTGGCGCCCCAGTCAGTGGCGCTGGTGGGCTTCCTGATGTTCGGAAATCTGATCCGGGAGTGCGGGGTTCTGCAGACGCTTTCGGATACGGCCCAGAATAATCTGGCCAACCTGATCACCCTGCTGCTGGGAATCACCATCTCCTTCAGCATGGTGGCGGACAAGTTTGTACAGCCGGCTACGCTGATGATTATGGCCATCGGCCTGTTTGCCTTTATCATGGATACCATCGGCGGCGTGCTGCTGGCCAAGTTCCTGAATCTGTTCCTGAAGAAGAAGATCAATCCCATGGTCGGCGGGGCCGGTATTTCGGCATTCCCCATGTCATCCCGGGTTATCCAGAAGATGGCCATGAAGGAGGATCCCAGCAATATTATCCTGATGCACGCGGCGGGGGCCAACGTATCCGGACAGATTGCTTCCGTTATCGCCGGCGGCCTTGTCATCAATCTGGTCAGCCAGTTCCTGTAAGGAGGTACTATGGACAGAATAGAGAATATTGAACATGCTTTTGAGATGATGGGTCAGGGAATGGGCGGAATTTTCGTGACCATCGCGATCATCGTAGTCTGCGTGTGGATCATGGGCAGGCTGGGCAGAAAAAAATAAAGAGAAAATGGGAAAAGAGCGGAGGACATGGTTCCTTCCGCCCTTTTTTCATATATAGGATTGTGGGAGTGCGCGGCACGGAACAATCCGCAGGCATCCCGGCTGGGGGGCTTTTGACACTGGCATCTGTATAGAGAAGAAAGGAATGGGTTACAAGAGTATGAGAGGCGTTGACACACCGGTTAAGAAAATCAGGAGAGAAGTATTTAAGGAAATTTCAAAGGTGGCCTTTGAGTCAACCGAGGAGAATTTTCAGGACAGGATTGAGGCGATCCCCTACGAGATTGTCCGGGAACGCGCCACCTACCGGGAAAGTATTTACCGGGAGCGGGCGGTGGCCAGCGAGAGAGTGCGTCTGGCCATGGGAATGTCCCTGCGTCCGGAAAACAAGGCGGTCCATATTACCGCCGGCATGGAGGCCAGCAACATCGATGAAAAGTATTATGAGCCGCCGCTGATGCAGGTGATTCCCTCTGCCTGTGATGCGTGCGAACCGAACATGTACATGGTCAGCGACATGTGCCGGGGCTGTGTGGCGCATCCCTGCAGGCAGGTCTGTCCCAAGGGGGCCATCACCATCAAAAAAGGGAAATCCATTATTGATCAGGAAAAATGCATCCGCTGCGGCAAGTGCAAATCGGTCTGCCCCTATGACGCCATTTCTCACATGGAGCGGCCCTGCGCCCGGGCCTGCGGTGTAAACGCCATTGAGAGCGACGGGCAGGGCAGGGCTGTGATTAATCCGGAAAAATGCGTATCCTGCGGGATGTGCATGGTCAGCTGCCCCTTTGGAGCTATCTCTGATAAATCTCAGATTTTTCAGCTTTCCCGGGCCCTGCGGGAGGGGCAGAAAATCATTGCGGAAGTGGCGCCGGCCTTTATCGGCCAGTTTGGTCCGAAGGTTACTCCGCAGAAGTTCAAAGCAGCACTTCTGGAACTGGGATTTGAAGATGTTTATGAGGTGGCTCTGGGAGCGGATATCGGAGCGGTGGCGGAGGCTCATCACTATGCGGAGAAGGTTGCCACAGGAGAACTGCCCTTTCTGCTTACTTCCTGCTGCCCCTCCTGGTCCATGCTGGCAAAGGTTTATTTTCCGGATTTGGTGGACAGTGTGTCCCGGGAGCTGACGCCCATGGTAGCTACCGCCAGAAGCATTAAAAAAGAGCATCCGGATGCCCATGTGGTATTTATCGGGCCCTGCGCCTCCAAAAAACTGGAAGCCTCCCGGAGGACAGTGCGCAGCGATGTGGATTTTGTCATTACTTTTGAGGAACTGCAGGGAATGTTTGACGCCAGGGAGATCGATCCGGAGCAGTGCGGGGAGGCATCCGATTTTCAGGACGCCACGGCAGCCGGACGGGGCTATGCGGTGTCCGGAGGCGTGGCGGAAGCAGTGGAAAAATGCCTGAAGGCTTATTATCCGGATGTGCCGGTGCGCATTGAACATGCGGAGGGCCTGGCTGAGTGCAGAAAAGTTCTGACCCTGGCCAAGGCGGGAAAGATGAAGGGCTGTCTGATCGAGGGGATGGGATGCCCGGGAGGCTGCGTGGCGGGAGCCGGCACGAACATTCCGGTAAAAAATGCCCAGGCGGCTCTGAAAAAATTTAAAGAAGCCTCCCTCCGGCAGCTTCCTCCGGAGGATTTGAGAGAAATAGAGCTGAACTAAAATATAAGAATAAAAGTAAAGAGCTGTGCCCGAAAGTTTTTAGCCGGGCATGGCTCTTTTTTACTTTATAGGAAAGTTCGACTTTCGTCGAACTCTTGAAAGAAATGGGAGTGTCGCAAAATCATCAATAACGGATGATTGAGCGGCACTTCCGCTCGTT
>ERZ1643246.2990-NODE-2990-length-15198-cov-7.081226_pt1 | contig 15198 bp, 14 predicted proteins | sample MGYA00579265_ERZ1643246 | MGnify/ENA primary metagenome ERZ1643246 (study PRJEB29033, sample SAMEA4952261) | chicken gut metagenome | biome: Broiler Chicken; feature: Gastrointestinal Tract; material: Caecum | place: Ireland | collected 2018 | study: Broiler... | reverse complement strand
CGACTTTTTACATTCAAAACAGAACTTTAGTGTAACTCGCATGCAAAGTTAGCAATAATACCTTTTTTCGGTTTCTCTGACTGATCCATCTGCCACACAGTAATTTAGGAAAAGAATATATTGTTTCATCACTTTAATTGAATCTGATTTGGTGCCGTAGAAAACGCATATATTCTGGCTCCCATACTCTCCATCAATGCACGGTTCTGGGGAGTTGTCCAGGTACTCTCCGGGTCTTCCGGATTCATAAGCCAGTCCGGTGCGTCGAAAAAGGCCGCCTTTGGTTCCACCAAACGATAAAATTCTTCCGACAGTCCTCCGTTGCCATGGTGCCCCATCTGCAGATAGTCGCTTTTTAAATCCTCTTTATAATGCGCAATGATGAAATCGCTGATTTTAACCCCGACATCCGCACAGAAAAGCATACTTTCCTCTTTATTTGTCACTTTAAACATCAGCGAACCATCGTTGGCTAAATCAGATGTCAGACTATTGGTAATTTCCTTGTCATAGGCGTTGAGTACCTTTATCTGAAGTCCACACAGCTTCAGTTCATCTCCCGTATGCAGATAATGCAGATCTGGAAATCCTTCTGTCAGTTGGAGGAACGTTTCATACGAACCGAAATCATCCCATTCCTCCGCTCTTTCTTGGTAACTGCTATAATCCATCTCGATGGTATAAAGATCAGAGACCTCTATATCTCCCGGATTTTCCCATATGGCATTGAACGCTCCCACATGATCCGGATGCGGGTGCGTGATTATCCAGGCATCCACCTTATTTCCATTTTCTTCAATGACCGCTCTCACATAATCCGCGTTTTGCGCATATCCGCCGTCTACCACAATCAGCTGACCGGAAGGCGTATGGATCGTATAAAAGGAACCCTGATTTCCGGACATATCCGCATACTGGGTGATGAGGCATTTTCTGTTCATCAATTTCAGAAGTATCAGACTGCCTGCGGCTATTAAAGCAATAAGAAAAAGCAGTAAAATTACAGTAACTATCATTTTCTTTCTACACGTTTTCGCTGATTTCTTCTTTACCATTGTTTTTTTTCACTCCTCTGTATTTTCTCAATCCTTCTTCCTGTTATCTTTTTTCTTGAATCTGTTTCAACGTCACAAAAAAATCATAATGTGTTCAATTTATAATCCAGATCTCCTATCAGATAAGTGCTTTTATAAATGCATGCGCATATTTCAGTATCAAACAATGCTAAATTATAAGAATCTTTATCAAAAGTACTGATATACTTCACGCCATCGTATCCTAAATATTTTGCAAAGTCACTTATGTATTGGGTGGGCAAATAATCCAAATCGCTATCCTTTTCGATAAATTTTTTCAGAGTTGAAAAAAAGTGCTGCTGAATTTTACAGGTTCGAGAACCGGCGTAATATGATCGCTCAGCCTATTTGCATCCAGTAATTCTCTCAAACATAATAATTCATTCTGTCTTCCCCGGAAATATGGATAATACATATTACACCTCCATTTTATCATTCCAAAAATCATTTATAATCTAATACCGATTGTTATTTTCTTTAGAAAAATGTCATATGATTTATCCATAAAATTTTCCCCTTCCATTTTTCTTGATATGTTTAATATAAAATATTCTCTCAATCCGCAAATAAAAAAGCAATATCTGTGTCCACTAAATGTTCTTACATAACACATTTTTTGTTTCAACACATTCTGCACAGATTAGGGGACTATATATTTAACTACAGGAATTTTCTTCATGACAGTTACAATAATAACACAAACAGCATAAATAATTACCGGCATAATCAATCGCCAGATAAACGAATGTGAGTCTATGCCTGTAACAGATTGTAATATTCGATAAATAATCATATGAATAAGGTACACTCCAAAACTGGCTCCTGAGAGTGTGGCTATAATATGTTTCAATTTAGCACTTTTTATAAAACGTTCCCATGGAATATATTTGATTGCAACAAAAACTGCAATTGCCAAAAAAACAGCAGGGAAATTTATATAACCCCAAAATCCTGTATATAAGGATCCTTGCTTCACAGACATCCACACAGTCGTACCATATCGTACAATAACACCTATTAAGCCTAAAAAATATATAAAAAGTCGAATCGTGGTATTTAACTCTGACTTTGAAAATATATAGCCGAGAATTACATAGATCAAATAACCTCCCGAAACAGGAAAAATTAGATCCGTATTGCGTGTTACTTTGAACAACATACAAAATGAAGGATATACTGAATATACCAAAAATGATATCACCGCCATATAACTCAAAACCGTTTTATTTTTTCTCAACAAAGAGATAACCGGTATTGAAAGATAAACAGCAAATAAAGGCATAAAAAACCAGTATACATTTTCGCTTGCAGCATTATTAAATATACTTATAACTGATGATATATTCCAGTCAAATGGCATTTTAAGAAATAGCATCTTAAAACCCAAATTAAAAATGCACCAAAAAATAAAAGGAAGTACCGTTTTGAGTATTCTCTTTTCAAAATATGTTTTAGTGGAATATTTATCCCGATAATCCAATAGAGTTGCACCGGAAATCATAAAAAACACAGGAACCGCCCAATAGCAGATAGTTTCAATTATCATACTTTCTTTCCAGGCTCTTGTATTTTCATATGAATGAACAATGCCATTACAATGCATATAAATCACGCTAATACATGCAAAAAGATTTAAAATATCAATATAAATGTAATGTTCCTTTTTCATTTTATTTTCTAGCTGATTACGTTTCAATAACCTTTATCTTCTTTCGGTTTACAAAAACAACAATTAACCTAAATAACAATGTACATATTTCTGTAATACAAGTTGCTATACAAATTGTCTCTGCATTTAAACCAATAGACAAATACAAAAAGATCAACTGTATAAGCTGAATACAAGCGCCAAATACATTAGATAAGTTTGCATACTTTGCCAATCCTATGGGAGAAAGTACCGGGAATCCAAAAGTCATACCGGGAAATGCACACCATGCAACAGGAATAAGGAGTCGCAGATACTTGGCCGAATCCACATATTCACTTCCAAATAAAAGTGTACAAATCGGCGTTGCTAATATCCATACCACAATACATCCTATTGTCATAACAGGTATACCTATCAACATAAGTTTTTTTATAAGATTAAAATCTTTTTTCCGAACCATGTATGGATATAAGCTGTCAGTCACAGGCGTAATGGCCTGCTTTGCAGTTGTAATTATTTTGTCCGCGGAAGTATAATATCCAACAACAGGAGAAGAATCTCCATAAAGCAAGCCCATTATAAACGTATTTGTTGCACTATAAACAGTTGATGCGATTCTGGAATAAAAGAATGTACTGGATCGCCGCATAGAATCAACAATATTTCTTATTGTAACCTTAACAAATTTTATACCCAATCTTTTTTTCAGATCTATATAAACAAAAGCAATGGCACCCGTGTTACCAACCAGGTTAAGCAACGGTACTACATAGTACTGAGAAGGCTTTTTCAAAAATATAAAGATCATCACTGTAAAAAACAGTTTTATACAAACACTTCTAATCGTAATTGATTTCATATCTTCCAAACCACGATATAAATAGTCGGGAAGAAAAGAATTAATTGATGTTGATAAAAAATATAATAAAAACAAAAGCCAGTCCGTTTTAAACCGTTCTACATAGCCGCATAGAATACCTAAAATAAAAAAACAGGAAAAAATTAAAATCAATTTGCAACAGCATACTGTAGTAAAAATCTGAGATATCCTTTTTTTATCATTTCGATAATTTGTAATTTCCTCCGTCGCGGATAACAAAAAGCCAAAATCAAGAAATAACTGTACATAAACCATAAAAGCTGTAGCAAAACCTAATCTCCCATAGTTTATAGGTCCTAAAATCCTGGTTTGATATGGAACTGTAATAAAATTAAAAAAATAATTCGAAAATGTTAATATATATAACATAATCGTATTGGTTAGTAATCCACCAGTTCTTTTTTTCATCATTGCCCTTCTTTTTTATTTCTCAAATTCAGATTTTTGAGGAAGAATTTTTTCAAAACATTTAATCAAAAAATCTTTTTCTTTCTCATAATCAGCATTAACATTATCATCATTCAGGCAAATAACCCTATACTTCTGATTAAGAATTGCCTGCTCAATTTGCTGATCATCGCGCCCAATTGAAAAGAAATAGCCAATACCTGGATTTCCTGGCTTAAACATTCCTGAAGCAAACTGCCAGTATCTTGCAAGCCACTGATTAACATCTTCAGAAGATCTGAATCTATGTTTGCTGACCGTATCCATTAATTCAGGTTCCGCATTCCATATATCTTCGAAAGTGCTTTTCCGAAACGGAAAAATAATATGTGGATTCAAAAAGCCAACAAAATTAGCAAAAGGCATCATATAGAGATTTCTAAAAAAACCCATTTTATATTTTGGAGAAAACCATTTTAATATGTTCTTTCTAATACACTTTCTCTTTTGAAAATGTCCGTTTAAAATCGAGAGATCATTGGCCACTATCAAATCAATTCCACCTTTTTTGAAGTGCTGTACATTTTCAATCGGGCAGTCAACAGGATAACCTTCTTTAAAGAAATCTGTCTCCTTAGTCATCGCAGTAAAAAACATATCATCATTGGCATATAGAAAGTATTCTGACAATCCCTCTATCCTATGCATATTCATTTCTATGACATTTGCGCTATATGTTGGAAGATACTGCGCAGGAATGAAATCCCTATGGTTTACTATATGTAAACATTTATTTTCTGTATTCATCCATACAGGCAAATGACCATATGTAACAAAATGAATAGTTCTTATCCACGGCGCGAATGTTTCCACTCCTCTGAACCAATATCTAAGTAATTCCCAGTCGCGATAGCGAATAGGACGATCATCACCTACCGACCCATCATATTTTCTTTTTTCTTCCAGCCAGATTTTATCACTACCATCAACCCAGGGAATGACAATATCAATTTTTCTTTCCATTCTTTTTAACTATCCTTTCATTCTGCAATCTATTTTTGTTTGCCAAGGCTACCAATGCTCCCAGAAAAATCCAAAAACAATTTGTATTTGGCGTACTGTTATAGAACATTGTAGAAACCGTCATTGCGCTTGCGCATAAAATTAAAACAATTGAAAAAGAAAGTATCCAAAAATTTATATCCTTTTTTAATGAGAATAACTGTGGAAAAATTGTCTGTAAAACTCTGATAACAAAAAGAATCAGTACTATAATACCAACAATTCCCTGAGAAGCAAGGATATTAATAAGTTCATTATCAAAAGTATCCAACTGTTTATAATCGTTATTCACAATATAGGTATTCGGTAAATTCTCCAAAGAATACTCAGTAACCCCCCTAAAGGATGTCCCAAACAATGGCTTCGACAAAAATACTTCCAACCCGCTCTTCCAAACATCAAAACGTCTGTTTGAAACATCTCCACTCAAATCGTACCCACGTTCAATAAGATGGGATGAACTATTTATATCTTCTTCCATCGAAAAATTATTATTGTTTTCTTCCCACATAACCCAATTATTATATTGTTGTTTGATCTGAACAGGGATAATATACGCAATACTAGTTACTGCTATTACAGCTATTATTACTAAAAACTTCACAAAAATTTTTCTCTCTTTAGAAAAATAGTATCCCTTTAGCAACACAACAGTGGCAAACAATATACATAAACATAATCTTCCAATTCTAGAATCTGAAAAAGAAATATAACATATCTGTATCACGCAGTTTAGAGATAAAAGGAGACGTAATAACAGCTTATTTTTTTTTGCTATAAAATACAACGAAAATGAAATTGCTATAACAGCAGTCACTGATGCAGCATTCAAATTTACAAACATTCCCCATAGTCTACCTATAGAAAACCCATAAAACCCTTCGTATCCATCTGATCCTATTTTACATCCTGAATATCCTGTGGCCATCATCGCAAATGCAGCAATCACATTTACCGCCATATAAATAATGATCAGCCATCCTATTATTTCGCATTCCTTTATTATACTCTCCTTTGTTCGGTTATTAGCATTTGTATACAAAAGGGAAAAATATATACACCATAAAATAAGGTTGATGAAGTTCTCTTTCAATCCATATTGATAATTTAAAACCATAGAAATAAAAGCACTTCCACACATAGCAATCAAAAGCAGAATACCTGGGGTTTTTATATAAGATTTATAGTGTATTATACGATCAAAACACAAAATTCCTGCAAAAAGGAACATCGGCCAAACACAGAGGGTTACAAGAAATGATTCTCGAAGGAATGTATTAGTCCCCATAAATGTATAAATAAATAACCAAATTTTAAAAATCAGCATAAGTTTTTCTCGCTTAATGGAGGGTATCGATACAAGCATCTTATATTTCCTTTCACGATCTAAGTATTTTTGCCAGTTTCTCATCATACTGGCTAATATTACGTGCATTGAACATAGATTGATCAATTGCTGTCGTGTCTCTTTTACGAGGCATTCTTATCCCACTGAGCAGTGCATTTACCCATTCACTATTTGGCTCATCCAGTGATACAAATTGAGCCGTCTCATTTATATTAACTTCTTTAGGAATACAGTCAGAAAGGACACATGCAATTCCCGAAGCTTCTGCCTCTAATGCAGCTATCCCAAATCCTTCATAAAGAGAAGGCATGACAAAAACATCTGATGCCATTAATATCTCAGCAACATCAGTTCTTCTTCCTAAGAATTGAATTTTCTCCGCCGATGATTTCTTTGCAGCATATGATTTTACTTCCCGATCTAGATCTCCAGTTCCTACTGATAATAAAATAACATTTGGCTCTTTTTTAGATAATTCATCAAATATATCGACTAGCCGAAATGGGTTTTTTGACAAAGAAAGTCTTCCCACATGACAAACAACCTTTTTCCCGTTTAAATGAAGTTCCTTCCTCTTTTGTCTTCTTTTTTTCTCATCAAATACAAATGATGTAAAATCTATTGCATTTGGCATAATAAAAATGTTTTTTCTGTTCTTCCCAAACATATATCTTCCTGCCTGGTAGGAGCATGCAACAAATTGCTCACAGACTATCTTTAATAAAGGACGACAGATTCGATGTAATCTCATCTTTTCGGTAAAATCATTATGACTGTGAAAAACAACTTTTTTTCGTAAGAAAAACGGAATTAGACAAGTTAATGCAGCACCCGCATCTACCGCATTTACATAAAATGTATGATATTCAGGATGTTTCTTAATTATATAATACAACTCCCTCCACTGTCTTATTAGGCTATTACTTTTTGCAGAAATAAAAAAAACCTTTGATCCCATAGATTTGATTTTTTCTTCATATGCTATTGTTTTAAAATCTGTAACATAATCAAAATTAATACCGTAATTTATTAATCGCTCAGCAATACTTAATAAGTATGTCTCGATCCCGCCGGGATTATCTGTCATGCCATATACAAGGATTCTTTCATTTTTTCTTTCAGATTTCAATTATTACACCTCTAATGCTCACATTTGAGAATTTATCTTCCTTCTTTTCCTCTTGAATATAATAAAGGAAAAAAATTGTTAATAATATAAATAATTCTTCCCATCAGTATACACAGAAATAAATTTTTCTTTTTAAAAATGTTTAAAACAAGTCCCAATGATGTGCTATTTTCAGCTTTGGCAATAGGAATCAACTCATTATATATTCTCCGATTAAATACCCAGCGACACCAGTTCATTCTTTTTTTCAGATTCATACCTGAATTCTTATCACAATTTCTTTGCATTGATGACAAAACATATCTTCCATATAATGCACCCAACGTTGATCTGACTGTCATAATATCCATTTTCCAATAAATATAAAGGTCTAAAATCATCTGAATTCTTTTTTCGTGCAACAAATAATAATCCGAAACAAAAGAATTTGTCAGACTTTTTCTTGTCCTCTTTTTATAATAATGGTATGGTGCAAACTTCAACAGATTCATATGTTCGATATCCATGAAATAATAAACATTAAATTTTATATCCTCAATAAGTTTCTCATCGGAAAACCTAAGATTTATTTTTTTTAAGTATCTTTTTTCGTATATTTTATTCCAAGCATATCCATATAATGTTTGCTGTTCCAGTTTAATAATTTCTCTGCGCAACTGATTCTGGTTCATTTCTTTTTCTACGGCAGGACATATCTCATGTGTATATACTAAATTCTCCTGGTCATCATAATATTCCTCTTTCAATCCAAATACAACAACTTCGGCATATGATTTTTTTAAAGATTCGTATACCATTTTTAACAGATTATTATCAACATAATCATCTGAATCCATAAACCAAATATATTGTCCTTTAGCATACTTTAACCCTGTATTTCTAGCAGCGCTAAGTCCTCTATTAATGTCGTGAGATATCATTCTGATTCTATGATCCCTACTCACATATCGTCTAATAATTTCCGATGTTTCATCTGTTGAGCAATCATCAATAACAATAAGCTCCCAATCAGCAAATAACTGATTTATCACACTGTCTATAGCTCTCCCAATGTAATTTGCCACTTCATATGCAGGCATAATAATACTAAAAAAAGGTTCCATCCTATCTCCCCGCCTTCAACTTAGCAAATAATTTCGTATTCTTCGTTTTCACCCAGGTAATCACCTGCGCCTCCAACAGCGTCAGCGTCACATTCTTCCACCGGATCGGCACCAGCAAAATCTTCATGTACGCGGATCGGGGTCTCGCCAGCTTCAAAGTCTGATCTACCCGCCTTTTTGCCAGCATTTTTTTAACCTGTTTCCGCTTTTCACCGTATGTCAAATCACATTTCGGATTTGTCAGGTTCTCCACGCAGCCCATAAACCGCTCGATATACCGTCTTGCCAGCATTTCCCTGCTTGCGCCATCATGAACATTCCAGTACTGATACAGATCCACCATCCAGCCGTGTTCTTCCTCACGCTTCTCATACATTCCCGGCCGGTAAGCAGTTGTCTCCGACTCTGCTCTTGCCCGAATAAAATGATAATATTCATTGGCTGTTACCGTCACCCGTTCAATATTCCGTATCACACTCAGCACAAATGGAAAATCATCCCAAAAAGTCTGAGGAAACTTCAGATGATTCTCCTTCAGATAACTGGAACGGAACAGTTTATTCCACGGTGTATACAAAAGATTCTTATCAAATAATTTATAGGCATTTGCCCTAAATTCATTCGCATTCGCATATATACCGCTTTCACAGACAAAATGATCCGTCCGATATTCCGTCTCCGAATAATATGTATCAATAAAAAAACCAGCCACAACTAACTGTGCATTATCCCTTTCAGCCAGCTGATACATATCCTCCAGCATAGTAGGCTCTGCCCAATCATCGGAATCCATAAAGTACATGTACTTTCCCTTTGCGATATCAATGGCCGTATTCCTGGCACTGGGTGCTCCCCCATTTTCCTTATGAATCACCTGGATACGCGGATCCCTTTTGGCGTATTCATCACAGATTTCACCGCTTCTATCCGGCGACCCATCGTCGACTATCAGGAACTCAAAATCCTCTAATGTCTGTGCCTGGATACTCTCAATTGCCTTACCTACATAGTCTTCCACTTTGTAAACCGGCATAATAATACTGACTTTTACTTCCCTATCCATAAAAAGCTCCTTAATTACAGTTCTCTTTTTACCAGCGCAAGTGCCGATTCAATCACCTTATCCATATCGTAATACCGATACTCCGCCAGCCGTCCGCCAAGAATCATATTGTCCTGCGCATCTGCCTTTTCCCGATACTGCTCATACAATTTTTGATTTTTTTCATCATTCACCGGATAATAAGGCTCCATACCTTCACTCCAGTCCACCGGGTATTCCCTGGTGATCACGGTTGTCGGCTGCGTTCCGAATTCAAAATGTTTATGCTCGATAATCCGGGTAAAGGGTGTTTCGCGATCTGTATAGTTGACCACAGCCACTCCCTGGAAATTGTCCGTATCCAGTTCCTCTGTTTCAAATCTCAAGCTTCTGTACTCCAGTTTTCCAAAGCAGTAATCATACAAAGAATCCAATGTACCTGTATAAAGGATTCTGTCTGCCATGACATTATACTTCTCGCGTTCCAGATTATAATCCACATTGCACTGTATCTCACATCCTTCAAACAAGCGGTCAATCAGCACATTATATCCGCCAATGGGAATTCCCTGATACAGGTCATTAAAATAATTATTATCATAGGTATACCGGACTGGCAGACGTTTGATAATAAACGCAGGTAAATCGCAGCAGTCCCGTCCCCACTGCTTTTCCGTATAACCTTTAATCAACTTTTTATAAATATCCTCACCTACCAGGCTGATCGCCTGTTCCTCCAGATTACGGGGCTCTCCCTGAACGCTAGCTCTCTGTTTCTCGATAATTGCCCGTGCTTCTTCAGGTTTCGCTATACCCCACATTTTACTGAAGGTATTCATATTAAAGGGCATATTATAAATTTCGCCTTTATAATTTGCAATAGGGGAATTTGTGTACCGATTGAATTCGCACAACTGATTGACAAAATCCCACACTTCCCGATTGGAAGTGTGAAATATATGTGCGCCGTACTTATGGACATGAATACCATTGACATCTTCACAATATATATTTCCACCAATGTGTTCCCGTTTTTCTAAGACAAGACACTTTTTACCTTTTCTGACAGCATGCCACGCAAACACACCGGAAAATAATCCGCTGCCCACCAGTATATAATCATATTTATTCATCTTCATCCCTACTTTCTTCCAATACTTTATATTTCTGAAATTCCGCCTCAGTCTTTCTGCCAAATGCTTCCGTGCTGTCCGATTTAAAAAAGACAATCAATGTCTGGAAGATCAGTTTTATATCTTTCCAGATCGAGTAATTTTCAATATACATCAGATCCATGATCAGTTTATCCTTGGGAGATGTATTGTACTTTCCTGAAATCTGCGCATAGCCAGTCAATCCGGCTTTTACACGAAGTCTGTAGGAAAATTCCGGAAGTTCTTTTGTATATTCATGTACATTTTCCAGCATCTCCGGCCTTGGCCCCACCACGCTCATCTCGCCCTTCAGAATATTCAGCAGCTGCGGCAGTTCATCCATTCGAATCTTTCGAAGGACTTTTCCTACTCGGGTTATCCTGTCATCATCTGATGTCACTGAATGATTTACTACGTTTTCCCTCATTGTCCGAAACTTATACACATAAAAGATCTTTCCGTCTTTTGTCGCCCTCTTCTGTTTAAAAAAGATCTTTCCTCCATCATTCAATTTAATGGCAACACAGCAAACAATCCAGATCGGGCTGGTGACCAGGATTCCCAGAAGAGAAAATATAATATCCATAGCCCGCTTCAAAATCTTCTGTTCCAGGGTCAGTTCTTTCACATGATTTCCGATCATGGAAACATCATCCAGAATGATATGTTCCGCATTAATCTCCACTACATCGGCAATTTCCGGATTAAAGTAAATGTTTTTCTGCAGCCGATAACAGTATTCCACCAATCTTGTCCGTATCTCCAAGGGAACATCGTACAGAAAAACCGTATCCATCTCCGAAATATAATCACAAATTTTCGGATCTCTGTAGTCCACAATTTTCTCAATACGGTACTGCAGTTTGAATTTATTTACTCCGTAATAAATCTGGTTCAGACTCTCCTGCGATCCGGTAATAATAATACTTTTCTCTGGCTTATTTATCTTGAAGTAAACATAATTCCCCAGGTAGGTCATTATAACAATGTAGAATACCTGACAGGCAATCACCAAAACCAACAGCCAGAAATGTTCCAAAACAAAGTGTTGATTTCTTGCCGCATTGGTATTCATTATATTCAGTTCCAGGTAAGTGACAATATCCGTAATAAATGTTGCAATTCCTATGGAATAAATAATCGGTTTGCTTTTCCGTTTTCCCACATCATAACTTCCGTAAGCGGCCAACATAGCAAGTCCCACTACACAGAAAGTTACCATAGTAACTCCGGAAGTTCGATTCGGCACCCATAGCTGCCAGTTGGGTATCCCAAACAGGCCAAAAAAAATGAGGAAGATCCCCCCAAATAAAATGAGTTTGAGAACAAGGACAACTGTATGCTGAAATTTTTTTATGATACGTTTCACTTTTTGTTACCTCTTACTGCATGTAATCCAAACTCTTCTGTAAAATCACTTGAGACAGGCCTCTTTGATCCGATACTCAAATCTTTTCCGTTCCTTGCGAAGAGTTACAATATCTTTTATTATTTTACATGAACTTCCCTTTAAAGAAAAGCCCTAAATTCTTATTTTCACATATTTCCATCTATATTTGTATTCTTCAGGATATAATTCCCTTGTTTTTTTCAAAATGACCCGGGTATATTTTCATTCTATCATCGACAAAAATACTGTGCTTGTTAGTCTGAAAAATGCGATCTGCAAAATCTGAAACCGAAAAGCATTTTCCATATTTGTTTTTTTTTGTCGACTTTTTCAATTTCTTCCTTTTTCTTGGTATTATATCTAATATCAGCAAAACGGGCCTAACTGGTATTTTCCATCTTCTGTCAGATTTGGAATTCCGTTAATACTTACGTTGGAGGGAATCTCATTTTATGCGAAACCTCCAACCTCACAAAAGATGAAAGGAAGTCTGTAAAATAAACAAACTGCAATCTCTTCCCACACTTCTTAACCTTCGACAAAAAATTAAGGGCATCTGTTTTCTCACCGTCTTTCTGGAAATAGCTATGGAAAATGAGGATCTGCTCCTGTTTCCGGGACAGACGCTCTTTCCCCTGGTGGCTTACCACTATCGCGTAAATCTCTGCTGTATTAAACGGGACATCCGCATAGTCATCGATCACTGCTGGCAGAAGGATTACCGTCAGGCGCTGCAGGCTCTCACGCCCTATCCCCTTAACCAAAAGTCCACGGTATGTGAATTTCTTGATATTCTGTACTGGTATTTGCTGCGTGATTAGATTCTGCACCCTCAGCTTCTTTGAGAGGCCATGGAAGGCCGTCACCCGCGAAAATACCGCAGGTGGCGGCCTTCTTTTTCTGTCTGATTTATCTGGTCTTCTTTACGGCCCGGTCGTGCCCCAGTTTTCCCATCCGACAGTTCTTTTTACATAAAAAATCACCTGTTCACCGGACAGCATCAGAAAAAACTCCTTTTAAGATAAGATATCACATTTTGTCAAATCTGAAGTTTTCGGTATACCGCATACACATCCGTCTGGCCTATCATCTCATATCCACTCTGAGTAAATACCTCCGAAGACATATTTTTATAAAATACAATATACTCCACACCCAAAGTCTGGCTTTTCTCAACAACAGCTCCGGCGTCTGCACTTTTACCTTTCATATACTCCGCCCGAAGTTCATTGGCTGCCGCGTCCGCCGTTTCATATCTCCCATACGGCTGCAAAATATCCGCCGTATATAATCTGGAATAGCAGGCAAAATCATAATCTCCCGTCGCCATTGGCTGCCCTTCTTCTGCATTTTCCAGAATAATATCACAGGCATCAATGACATCCTGCGGTATTTTATACGGATTTGCCACAAATTCATAGTCCCCCCATCCATAAATACAGGTTCCCGTCGCAATTACACTCAGGCACATCAGAAGCACAACATTCATTCGCCAGACCTTCTTTTTCACTTTTCCATACAATAAGCCTGCAGCGTATCCGATTAAAATCGTTGTGGGAAGCAGCCACAGCATCCTCCAGTATACAAGTTCTTCTATGCACCAGTTTGCAATAATATAAGCTGTCACAGGGAAAAAGTAGATGAAGAAAAAGAGTACACAATATCCCATCAGATAGCCTGTAAAACGGGCCTGCAGCCATCTCCCCAATAAAACAATAATCACTGCAGAAATTGCAGCCGCAATCCATCCCGGCGCATACTCATAAAATTTTTCTATCCAAAAAACGGTAAAATCTGTATTCAGCATCTGTTTCTCCTATCGAATCATCAGATAAATCACAGAAAAAATGATATTCGGAATGCAGCAGCATAACATTGCGGGTATTATGGAAAATGTTTTATTTTTTAAAGCACATAAAATACCAATAATGCCCGCCATTATTGGCGCCAGCATAAATCCCATCGTAGAAACCAGGCAGGAAGCCGTCGTCAGAGTTCCCAGAAAAAACCAGTCGGCAAAACTTTTTCTTTTTTCCCTCCATAGTGCTAATCCAAAACAGAAAATGGACGGTAGTAATATATTCGCCAGAACCGCTTTCCCTTGCCAGCTTCTCAACAGCAGGAAGGTTCCTGGTGTATAAACGGAATAATAGGAAAACATCTGCACGATCGCTGTAAGCAGCAGAAAAACACTCGCCTGTTCTCTTGATTTTGGAAATAAACATTTCCCAATCATCCAATAAACATAATACGAAAGTGGAATCAAAAGAAATGGAAGGATCGTATGCGCAATAACTGTCGCATGGATACTGGAGATTTGTGCCAGCACCGCAAGAAAAATCGGAAATGGGGACAGAATATACCTGGAAGGCAGTACTGTATATTCCATTCCGGTGTAGCAATCATATCGGAAAATACTGTCTGTATTTACCGATGTTACCGCTGTTCCAACATAAAATGCATCATCCTGATCCATATGCATAAATGCTCCGCAGATGACCGTCTGCACCACTATTATGATAATTGCTACCCGCAACGGCCAGCAAGGATTCATTTTTTTAAATGTTCTCCGAAATCCCTGCAGCAATGTCTGATGCCTCCAGACCAGTGCGGCCACCACCAGAAGTCCCATAAAAATCAGATAGCACACTGACAGAATGTGCAAAGGCATATCCATAAAAAAAACGGCGAGCGCCATCAGCTGAAAACCTGCCAGCATCAATGTAAAACCTCGAAAATAAATATCGCCTATAACAACACTTTTCCTTTTTTCAATCAGAATGCTCCCGATCATTGCAGGGCAAATCAATAATAAAATAATAAGCAGAAGAACCTGTAAGATAATCATAATATTCCTGTTCTGACCAATTCAGTCATATTTTTTCTTTTATTATTGTACATTAAGATTTGTGTTATGAGAAGCCCCAATCTTTAATTCTTCAGATTATATTACTTTTTTTATTTATCTAAACATAA
>ERZ1643246.2989-NODE-2989-length-15198-cov-12.575579_pt1 | contig 15198 bp, 13 predicted proteins | sample MGYA00579265_ERZ1643246 | MGnify/ENA primary metagenome ERZ1643246 (study PRJEB29033, sample SAMEA4952261) | chicken gut metagenome | biome: Broiler Chicken; feature: Gastrointestinal Tract; material: Caecum | place: Ireland | collected 2018 | study: Broiler... | reverse complement strand
GCAGTTCGCGTTCGGACTCTTTTCTTTTACCCGGCCATGCCACTCGCGATGGGGATGGCATCTAAAGTGTCCGCTCCTTCCACACCTGCGGCGAGCAATTTGCGGTCGCAGGTTTTTTATCTCTTATGCCATTTACCATTGCACTCTTGTAAACTTCATGGTTCGAGTGGGGTCCCCTGTGTTTGACAAGGCCCGGTACGGGATATATAATAAGTGCCATCAGGAAACGCCAAAAAGATACCTTTCATTTCTCAAGGGTGGTGAAGCGCATGAACCAGCATATTCTCATTGCCGAAGATGACGAAGATATTGTGGAGCTGCTTTCCCTGTATTTAACCGGTGAAGGCTTTACGGTTTTTTCTGCGGGAAACGGGTTCCAGGCCCTGGAATTATTAGATTCTGTAAAAATTGATATTGCAATCCTGGATATTATGATGCCGGAAATGAGCGGGTATGATTTGCTGAAGAAGATCCGGGAAAGCCATAATTTCCCCGTGATTATTTTGTCCGCCAAGGATCTGGATACCGACCGGATACTCGGCTTGAATTTGGGGGCGGACGCTTATCTCACCAAGCCCTTTAACCCGTTGGAAGTGGTGGCGTATGTGAAATCGGCCCTGCGCCGCTACTATGAATTGGGCAGCAACAATGATTCTGAAAAAAGCGAAGGGAAAAAGACTTCCCTGGCCGTGGGCGAACTGCAGCTGGATCTGTTTAAATTCATCCTGCGCAAGAGGGGGCGGGTGGTCCCCCTTACCCCGACAGAGCTGAAAATCGTGTTGAAATTGATGCAGTCCCCGGGCCGGGTGTACACCAAGGCCCAGCTCTATGCCTGCATTGGCGGGGAGCTCTATGAAAGCGACGACAACACCATGATGGTACACATTTCCAATATCCGCGCAAAAATCGAGGACGACCCCTCGAATCCGCGCTATATTAAAACTGTGAGAGGATTGGGGTATAAAATTGAAGAGAATTAGCCAGGCGCGGAAAAGCCTGCTTTTTTCCTGCGCGGTCTATTTTGCGTGCTACACACTGATCATCATATTGGTGTATTCTGCCTTTGCCAACCTGGCCAACCAAAAAATGAGCGAATCGGTGTTTACAATGGAAGATCTGCTCTCCTATGAAGACGAGCTGGTACAGGAGGATTACGCCAAAATCCCCGCGAAAAATTCCAAGACCTCCGCCATCATTATTTTTGATGAGGACGGGCGCATCCAGTACGCCAGCAATCACACCATCAGCGAGAAGATCTTTTTTCAGGACCTGGATATGATTGAGGATTACAACTCCAATAACTTCTTTGAAGTGCTTCAGGATGTGGGGTCGGACGGCTCAGTGGAATACACGGTATACTTGAATGGATACGAAGGCTACGATATGGTCCCCAGGATTTTGGACTACTGCATCCTGGATGAAGCCTACCGGATTATAGAAGGCGGGCTGTTTTCCGACCGGGAGTATTTGACCCAGCGGGAATTTGAGTTGCTCAGCGGCGTCTCCAGGTTCAACGGCACCCTGGTCAAATATGTTTATCAAAATAAGGACGGGGAAGAAAGGACCCTGGCGTTCCTGTCCACCGCCATGAGCGACAGGCATTACAACAAAATCGTAGAGTCGGTGAATATGATCTGGCTCGTGGGGATCCTCAACGTCTTTTTTATCATCATTGTGTTTGCGGCGCTGTTCTTTAGGAAAATAAAAATCCGAATCGCCCCCCTCAACCAGATCATCACCTCCTATCAAAGGGGCAAGGCAGCGGAGATCGACCCTTCCGCAGTCCCTTCCGAATTCCACGAGACGGTTTGCAGCTTTAAAAACCTGGTGGAGGAGCTGGAGCGCACCCGGGAAGAGAAGGAAACGCTGTATAAAGAAAAGCAGAAGCTGGTTGTGGACATCTCCCATGATTTAAAAACGCCCCTGACGGTGATCCAGGGGTATGCCAAAGCCCTTTCCGAGGGGCGGGTGCCCGCCGAAAAGCAGGCCGCCTATATGGAATCCATCTTTACCAAGTCAAAGCTGGCCACCGATATGGTCAACGACCTCTTTATGTTTACGCAGATGGAGCATCCAAACTATCAGCTGCATTTGGAGAAAACGGACTTCAACGAGTTTGTAAAGAGCTTTTTTGCGGAAAAGTACATGGAAATTGAAGAGGACGGGTTCCAGCTTTCCGCAGAGATGGAGGACCGGCCCATCCCCCTGCTGCTGGACAGGAAGCTGATGCGCCGCCTCCTGGAAAACCTGCTGAGCAACGCTATCAAGTACAACGACAAAGGCACCACCATTTATATTGCCATGGAAAGAAGGGGGGGCGACGCCGTGATGACCCTTGCAGACGACGGCGTGGGCATCCCCGAAGGGATTGCCGAAAGCCTGTTCCAGCCTTTTGTCACGGGGAACCGCGCCCGGACAACGGGGAAGGGCACCGGGCTGGGATTGTCCATTGCCCAGCGGATCGTGCAGATGCATCGCGGCAGCATGGAACTGGTCCGGCCGCCCCATAAACCGTATCACACAGAATTTTGCATACGCATTCCCCTGGGGGAAAGCGAATCCTGCGCCGAGGAATCCGGGGCCCAATAGGGCTCCGGATTTTCCTTTAGAAACATTAAGGTTGCCTGAAGATTAGATAAAGTTTTGTATTTTATACTTTGAGCACACCCCCCACCGGGGAGGAATAGAGAGCAGTTTGAGGATCTTTAGGTGATGAAATGAAAAATGTATTGGAATATCTTGAAAATAGCGCGCGGGCTTTTCCCCATAAAGCGGCCCTGGAAGAGGAATCCCGTACCTGTACCTTTGGGGAATTGCAGGAAGCCAGTATGCGCATCGGGTCTGCAATGGCCGGGAAAATCCGGATAGGTACGCCGGTGGCCGTCTTTATGGAAAAGGGGATCGCCTGCCTGCAGGCGTTTTTCGGGATTGTTTATGCCGGCGGGTTTTATGTGCTCCTGAACCCGGAGCTGCCTCCCGCCAGGCTCCGGCAGATCCAGGACATCCTCCAGGCCCCATACATCCTGACCGATGAAGAGCACCGGGCAGCTGCACAGGAAATTTTCCCTTCCGCCGCCGTCCTGCTGGCGGAAGAACTGGGGGAGGGCCCCATCCGGGAAGACGCCCTGGCCGGCGTGCGCAGCCGCATGGTGGATACGGACCCCCTCTATGGGATGTTCACCTCCGGTTCAACCGGCGTCCCCAAAGGGGTGGTGGTCAGCCACGGCTCGGTGATAGATTTTATCAATACCTTTACGGAGCTTTTCCAGATTCGGGAGGACGACGTCATCGGCAACCAGGCGCCCTTTGATTTTGACGTGTCCGTCAAAGACATTTATTCTGCCCTGAAAACCGGGGCCACCCTGTCCATCATCCCCAAGCCGCTTTTTTCCCGGCCCAAGGACTTGCTGGACTGGCTGTGCGACCGGGAAATCACCACCATGATCTGGGCGGTTTCCGCCCTCTGCCTTATCAGCACCTTCCACGGGCTGGATTACAGGCGGCCGCAGGCGGTGCGCAAGATCCTTTTCAGCGGCGAGGTCATGCCGCTGAAGCATCTGCGGGTATGGATGGAGCATCTGCCGGAGGCCCAGTTTGTCAACCTGTACGGCCCTACGGAAATTACCTGCAATTGCACCTATCACGTGCTGGAAAGAGGGCGCGGCTATCAGGAGGGGATCCCCATTGGACGGCCCTTCCCCAATAAGGATGTGTTCCTGCTAGGCCCAGGCAGCGAGAGGGTCTCCCAGCCCGGGGCCGAGGGGGAGATCTGCGTCCGGGGAAAGGCCCTGGCCCTGGGCTATTACCGGGCCCCGGAGCAGACGGCGGCGGCTTTTGTGCAGAACCCCCTGAACCCCTGGTATCCGGAGCGCATATACCGCACCGGGGACATGGGGAAGTACACCGAGGACGGCGAGCTGGTTTTCTGCGGCCGGAAGGACTTCCAAATCAAACATATGGGGCACCGCATTGAGCTGGAAGAAATCGAGAGGGCCGTTTCCAACCTGCCCGGCGTCCAGCGCTGCTGCTGTGTGTTTGACGGGCAAAAACAAAAGCTGTACGGTTTCTATACCGGCGGCCTGGACAAAAAGGAGCTTCACAGGCAGCTGAGAGCCCAGCTTCCCGTTTATATGGTGCCGGGCGCGCTGTACCATCTGACAGAATTCCCGCTGACCAAAAACGGGAAAGTAGACAGGAAAAGCCTGCTGGAAAGGAGGAGCCAAAAATGAATGACAGACAGCTGAAAGAATTGCTGGAAAAGAAGGGCACGCCCCTGTATCTCTTCGACGCCGGCCAGCTGCGGCGTCGGGTACAGACGCTGCGGCAGGCCCTTCCCAGCCGGGTCCGCCTCTGTTATGCCGTTAAGGCCAACACGTTTATTTTAAAGGAAATGAGCGGGCTGGTGGACCGCTTTGAAATCTGTTCCCCTGGGGAACTGGAGATCTGCCGGAAACTGCGGCTCCCTTCGGAAAAGTTTGTGATTTCCGGGGTGTATAAGGAGCCGTCCCTGATGCGCCGGCTGATTTCCCAGGGGGAGGCCGGGGGGGTCTATACGGTGGAATCCATGACCCAGTTTTCCATCCTGCATGAGGCGGCGGCCAAAGCCAAAAAGAAACTGCCCGTCCTGCTGCGGCTCACCAGCGGAAACCAGTTCGGCCTGGACGAAGCCGAGATCCGGGGCATCCTCGCAGCGCATGGGGATTCCGAGTATTTGGATATCCGGGGGATCCAGTACTTTTCCGGGACCCAGAAATCCTCCATCAAGCGGTTAAAGCGGGAGCTGGCTGCGGTAGACCTCTTTTTGGAAACGCTGTATGACCAATACGGCTATCAGGCCAAGGAGCTGGAATTCGGCCCGGGCTTCCCGGTGTCCTATTTCCAGGGGGAGCCCTTTGAGGAGGCGTCCTTCCTGGAGCAGTTTTCCCAGCTTTTAGAGGGGATGAAGTTCTCCGGGGCCATTACCCTGGAGCTTGGCCGGAGCATTGCGGCCAGCTGCGGCAAGTATTTCACCAAGGTCGTGGACCAAAAGCGCAACCACTCTGAAAACTACGCCATCGTAGACGGGGGGATGCACCAGCTGGTCTATTATGGCCAGTTTATGGCCATGAAGCACCCATACGTCCGGCACATCCCCTCTCACACGGCGGCGGAAGCCCGGGAGGGGGAGGAAGAGTGGAATATCTGCGGCTCCCTGTGTACCGTGAACGATATTCTGGTAAAGAAGATCCCCCTGAAAAACCTGCAAATCGGAGACATTTTGCAGTTTGAGAATACCGGGGCCTACTGCATCACAGAAGGGATTTCGCTGTTTTTAAGCCGCGACCTCCCGGAAGTGGTGCTGATAACGGAAGACGGCGCCGCGCTCACCCTGCGGGAGCGGGTGCAGACGGAGGTTTTGAACACCCCGTCCTATGAATGAAAGAAAGAATAAAAAAAGAATTGAAAAAAGGAGCAGAACATCATGGAAAGATTGATTGAGATCCTGGAAGAAATTCAGCCGGAAGTGGATTACGCCACCTGCACAGACCTGATCGACGGGCATCATTTGGATTCCCTCTCCATTATCTCCCTGGTTGCGGAGATAGAGGATGAATTTGACGTCACCATCCCTACGGTGGAGATCATTCCGGAAAACTTTAATTCTGCAAAAAATCTGTGGGCAATGATCGTGCGCTTGCAGGAGGAAGAGTAAGATGTTCTCCCTCACCTCCTACTTTTCAGTTGAATATTTGGTGGTGCTTTTGCCGCTGTCCGTAGGGCTGTATGCCGTACTGCCGCAAAAGCTCCGCCGGGTGAGCCTTCTGCTTTCAAGTTATGTTTTCTTTTGGGCGGTCAGCGGAAAGCTGATCGCCTATTTGCTGTTTTCCACCCTTTCCATCCACCACATCGGCCTGTGGCTGTCCAGCATACAGCGGGACTGCGACAGCCTGGTGGCAGCGTCCCCCAAGGAGAAGCGGAAGGAGATCAAAGCCCAGTATTTAAAAAAGCAGCGCTTTGTGGTTGCCTTTGCCGTGATGGTCCATATCGGGATCCTGCTGGTGTTAAAGTATACGCCCTTTTTCGCCGGCAATCTCAACACCCTTTTCCAGGTGTTCCGTATCCCCGTGACCCTGGCCATCCCCTCTTTTGTATTGCCCATCGGCATCTCTTTCTATACCATGCAGGCTGTGGCCTATATTTTTGACGTGTACCGGAGAAAAATCCCCGCCGACCGCAACCTTTTGCGGCTGGCGCTGTTTATGGGCTTTTTCCCGCAAATCATGGAAGGCCCCATCTGCCGCTATTCGGAAACAGCGGAGCAGCTCTGGGAAGCGCCGAAGCTGCGCTATCAGAACGTGACCTTCGGTGTGCAGAGAATCCTGTTTGGCATGATGAAAAAGATTATTATTGCAGACCGGCTGAACCTGTTCATCAAGAATGTCTTTTCCGGATACGAAAACTACGATGGCTTTGTCATCGCAGTGTCCGCCGTATGCTATACCATCCAGCTGTATATGGATTTTTCCGGCACCATGGATTTGGTCATCGGCAGCGGGCAGATTTTTGGGATGAAGCTGCCGGAAAACTTCCAGCGGCCCTTTTTCTCCAAAACCATATCGGAATTCTGGAAGCGGTGGCACATTACCCTGGGCGCATGGTTTAAGGATTACATCTTTTATCCCCTTTCCATGTCAAAGCCCCTAAAGAAGCTGACCAGCCGCGCCAGAAAGCGCCTGGGCAACCACTTTGGCCCCCTGCTGGCCGGCGCTATCGCGCTGTTCTGCGTCTGGCTGTGCAACGGCCTCTGGCATGGGTCGGGCTGGAACTACATCTTTTTCGGGATGTACCATTTCGGGCTGATCCTGGCGGGCAGCATGGTGGAGCCCCTGGTGGTTTGGGTTACCAGGAAGCTGCATATCGAGAGAAGCAGCTTCCCCTACCGCTGCTTCCAGATCGTCCGCACCGGCATTTTGGTGTGCATTGGCGAACTGTTTTTCCGCGCCCCGGGGCTCAGGGCCGGGCTCTCCATGTTCAAGAGGATTTTTACGGACTTTTCCCTGGCGTCGGTCCAGGACCAGTCTATTTTTACCCTTGGCATGGACAAGCACGACTGCCTCATTGTGCTGATTATGCTGGTTTTCATTTTCATCATCGGCGTTTTGAAAGAACGCGATATCCAGATCCGGGAGCGGATTGCCGCTAAAAATGTAGTGGTTCGGTTTGCAGTGTACTATGCGCTGATTCTATCCATTGTTATTTTTGGCGCTTATGGGTCGGGTTACGTCCCGGTTGACCCCATTTACGCGGGATTTTAAGGAGCAGAATTATGATTTATGCAAAAAGAATACTGGCGTTTTTCCTGTTCGCCGTTTTTCTCATAGCCATCCTTTTGGCGGCCTCCTTTGTTTTTATGCCCAAGAACAATATGTCCGAATTCGGCATGGAGGAAGCCCAGGCCAACGGGATCCTCGGGGAAAAGGAAAACACCATCGACGTCCTGGTGCTGGGGGACAGCGAATCCTACTCCGCCATAACCCCCATGCAGATTTGGAAGGACGCCGGCTATACGGCCTATGTGTGCGGGACCAGCGCCCAGCCCCTGAATTATACTTCGGTCCTGCTGCACCGCGCCTTTGAAAAGCAGCAGCCGAAAGTCGTGATTTTGGAAACCAACGCCATTTATCGGAAGATTTCCTCCAATCAGGCGGTGGGGACGGAACTGGCCAATTACTTTTCTGTTTTTCAATACCACAACCGGTGGAAGTCCCTGGGGCTGCACGATTTTACCGGGAAAGCCAAGTTCACCTGGACAGACGACTATAAGGGATACCGGTACAACACCAAGGTTGACCCGGCGAGGCAAAAAGAATATATGAAGCCAACGGATAAAGTTGCTGAAATTCCTGCTTTAAACATCCAGTATGTCCGTGAAATGAAGCAGTTCTGCGATGAAAACGGCAGCCGGCTGGTGCTGGTGAGCACGCCCAGCACCGTCAACTGGAATTTCCAGCGCCACAACGGTATTCAAAAGCTGGCCAATGATATTGGTTGCGAGTATATTGACCTGAATTTGATGAACGACCGCATCCAGATTGACTGGAGCAAGGATACCCGGGATAAGGGGGACCATTTAAACCACTTTGGCGCCGTAAAAGTGAGCCGCTTCCTTTCCGAGTACCTCAAAGAGACGGGATTGCTGACGGACCATCGGGAAGACCCGGCCTATGCCAAGTGGAATGATTCCCTGAAGAAATATGAGACCGTAGTTGAGAAAGCGTAAGTATCATATAAGACCTTATATCTGTTTTGCTATCAAGTAATATCTTCTTCATAAAATAGCCTCTTTATGAAAATCCCGCTCTGGAATGACATTCCGGAGCGGGATTTTCATATTATTTCAATCATACCCTTGTGGATGTTGGGGAGCCGCAATTTTACGCCTTTCCCAGAACGATCAGGCGGTTACCAGCTCCACGGCTTTTAAAAATTCCCGCACTGTGGGGGATGGGTCAGGGGAGTGGAGGAGGCCAAAGGGGATAGAGTAGTTCCAGTCCACTGGGAGGATTTTCAGCAGGGGATGGACATACCGCCAGTTTTCGATGGCCATGAGCACACAGTTGTTGTTTTCGCACTGGTTGAAGGCCCCTACATCGTAGAAATCAAAATCCGCAATATGGATTTGGGGATGGTTTTTCCACAGGTCGTCCCGGAGGAGGTCTACATAGTGGCTCCAGTCCCGGCGCATGAGCATCAGGTTTTCCCCATATAAATCCTGGATGGTCAGCTTGTCCTTTTGGGCCAAATGGTGATGGACGGACACGGCACAGCAGATAGGCTCCCGGGAAATTTCCAGCCCCGCGCACTGGCGCAGGCGCAGCATGGTCTCGTCGAAAATCCCGGCCACTACGTCAATGTGCTGTCCCAGGTTCGCTAAAATTTCCCGGGCGTTCTCCGGGGTGTTGTCAAAGGGCACCAGTTGGAACTTGATGTTGGGGCAGTGTTCCTGGACCTTGGGCCACAAATCCACCAGCACCTGGGCCGGGGTCATAGGGGAGGCGCCGATGCGGATGACGTTCTCGCTCTCCTGCATGGCGTTTCTGGCCCGGGTCACGGAATCCTTGCAGTACTGGATGATATATTTGGCGTCCTGATACAGGGATCGCCCGGCCTTGGTCAGCTGCAGCCCCCGGTGGGTGCGGATAAAAAGCTGCAGGTCCAGGCTTTTTTCCAGCAGATTGATCTGTTTGATAACGGCGGGCGGGGAGATATACAGGCGTTCGGCGGCTTTGCTAAAGCTGCCCGCTTCCACAACGCACAGAAAGGTCTCCAACTGGGGGTTGACCATGGGATCACCATCCTTATGGTTATTCGCGGGGGAAGCCGCCCAAAAGGCAGCGGCTCCCCTGTTGTTTTTGGGCTATCCAACTATATTATAGGGTTTTAACGCCGTAAAGTCAAAAATTTTGCACAAAGATTGGGCGGATATTTGGAAATCGGCCGGCCCATTGACACCGGCAACGCCCTGCCTTTATAATAGAGGTATCCTGATAGTATGTGTTAAATTCAACTTTAAGTTTTAGAGGATTAAATTCTACAGGGAGGAGAAAATGATATGTTTTATACAGTGGGAGAAATGGCAAAGATCCTGGGGGTGCCGGCCTCCACCCTCCGGTATTACGACCAGGAGGGGCTGCTGCCCTTTGTGGAGCGCTCCAAAGGGGGCGTCCGGATGTTCACAGAAGCGGATTACAGCACGTTGATGGTCATCGGCTGCCTGAAACAGTCGGGGCTTTCCATTAAGGAAATCAAAGCCTTTATCCAGATGGCAGAACAGGGGGACAGTTCCCTGGAGGAGCGGCTGGCCCTGTTCCGCCATCGGAAGGAAGCGGTAGAAAAGCAGATGCAGGAGCTGCGGGAGACCCTCTCTTTATTGGAATACAAGTGCTGGTATTATGAAACGGCCTGCCAGGCGGGGACCGAGGACGTGGTGAAGGACCTGCCTCTGGAAAGCCTGCCTGTGGAATACCGAACCGTCAAGGAAAAGCTGCGGCTGGACCGCTCCCTGGGCGGGGAGAAGGGGAAGAAATAAATTTTCCCCTTGTTTTTGAAATTACTGGACAAAAGCACTTTGCGTATGCTACAATGACCTTAGAAAAAGCTCTATCCAGAAGCTTTGTGGCAGGTTGTTTGAAACTCCGGGATTCCAACGGCGGAGGCCGGAGGGGCTGATAGGCAATTTTTCCGATACCCTGCGGTGAGCAATGGCGCACACCGCAGTTTTTTCTATTTTTCGGAGGAAGGCCTCCCTGCCCCAATCTTTTGCCGGAAGGGCGGTTTCCAGGGGTTTGCCCCGGGGAAACTGCGAAAAAGGTCGCCCGACCCAGAAAGAGAAGGCTGGGGAGGGGCCGCACCGGGAAAAGAGCGGATGGGCTTTTTGAGAAGGAAATTTACCGCCAGGGCGGTAAAATAAAAAGAAAGGTGTGCTTTTATGGAGAGATTCTTTAAGCTCAAGGAAAACGGGACCACTTTCGGCAAAGAAGTGATCGCCGGCTTAACCACATTCTTTGCCATGGCCTACATTATCGTAGTCAACCCCAACACCCTCAGCGGCCGCGCCGCCGGCCTGGAAGAGGAGCTGATGCCTTGGGGCGCCGTGTTCCTGGCGACGATTATCGCTTCTATCATCGGTACCCTGGTCATGGGCCTGGTGGCCAACGTGCCCTACGCCCAGGCTCCCGGCATGGGCCTCAACGCGTTCTTTGTGTACACCGTGTGCCTGGGGCTGGGCTTTACCTGGCAGGAGACCCTGTCCATGGTGTTCATCTGCGGCCTCATTAACATCCTCATCACCGTGACCAAGATCCGCAAGTTTATCATTAAAGCCATTCCCCAGAGCCTCCAGAACGCCATTGGCGGCGGTATCGGCATCTTTGTGGCTTATATCGGCTTCCTGAATGTGAGCTTCGTGAACTTTGATTCCGGCGTACCGGCTCTGGCTATCCTGAACAACCCCACTGTCTGGCTGTTCCTCATCGGCCTGGTCCTGACCATTATCCTGCTGGTATGCAAGGTGCCCGGCGCTATCCTCATCGGCATTGTGGCCACCGCTGTAGTCGGCATCCCCATGGGCGTCACTACGGTGAGCAGCTCCATCAGCTTCACCGAGTCCTGCCAGCAGCTGCCCACCACCTTTGGCGCCATCTTCACCCAGGCGGGCCTGCCCTCCCTGTTTACCGACGCCGCCAAGATTCCCCTGGTGCTGATTACGATTTTCGCTTTCAGCATCACCGATACCTTTGACACCATCGGCACCTTCATCGGCACAGGCCGCCGCACCGGCATCTTCTCCGATGAGGACGAAAAGGCCATGGAGACCAAGGCCGGTTTCCACTCCAAGATGGACAAGGCCCTGTTCGCTGACGCTACCGCCACCTCCATCGGCGCTATCTTCGGCACCAGCAATACCACCACCTTTGTGGAGAGCGCCGCAGGCATCGGCGCCGGCGGCCGTACCGGCCTGACCAGCGTTGTGGTGGCGATCTGCTTCGCCCTGAGCGCCTTCCTGGCTACCTTTGTCAGCGCCATCCCCACCGCCGCCACGGCGCCCGCCCTGGTGCTGGTAGGTGTGATGATGACCTCCTCCTTCAAGGAGATCAAGTGGGACGACCTCTCCGAAGCCATCCCCGCCTTCTTCGCCGGCATTTTCATGGCCCTGTGCTACAGCATTTCCTACGGCATTGCCTTCGGCTTTATCACCTACTGCCTGGTAAAGGTCTGCAAGGGCAAGGCCAAGGAAGTCCATCCCATCCTGTGGGTGGTAACGGCCCTGTTCATCCTGAACTTTGTCCTGCTGGCCCTGCCCATGGTAAATCCCCCTGCCTAAGGGAATCCGCTGAGAACTTCCAAAGCCCTGACGCCCCGGCGTTGGGGCTTTATTATGCCATTTTTCAAAAAAGGAGGGATTCCCTGTGGGGAAACTTGCAAAGGGGGTGCTGGGCTTCCTGCGCCGGGAGGTGGTGCTGTCCGCAGCCATTGTGCTGGCGGCGGCCTCCGCCTTCCTGGTGCCGCCGGACGCCCAGTACTTCTCCTATATTGACTGGGATACCCTGGCCCTGCTTTTCGGCCTGATGGCGGTGATGCAGGGGTTCCAGAAGGCCGGCCTCTTTGTGTTTTTGGGCAGCCGGCTTCTCCGGCGGGCCGCCACGGTCCGGGGGATGCTCTTTGTGCTGGTGTTCCTGCCCTTTGTATGCAGTATGGTCATCACCAACGATGTGTCCCTGATCACCTTCGTGCCCTTTGGCATCACGGTGCTGCGCATGGCCGGGAAGGAAAAGCTCCTGGTGCCCATGGCGGTGCTCCAGACCGCCGCCGCCAACCTGGGCAGTATGCTCACCCCCATGGGGAACCCCCAGAACCTGTACCTCTACACCCGGTCGGCCATGGGCTTTGGGGAATTCTGCTGGCTCATGCTGCCCTATACGGCGGTCTCCGCCCTCTGCCTGGCCGCCCTGGCGTGGTGCCGGAAACGGGAGCCGGTATCCGGGGCGCCGGCGGCGGCCCAAGCCCCTTCCCTCCGGTCGCTGCTGCCCGCTGCCGCCGGGTTCCTGCTGTGCCTGCTGGCCCTCTTTGATTTGCTGCCGGCCATAGGGGTGGCGGCAGTGGCGGCGGTTTTCCTCCTGGCCTTTGACCGCCCTCTCCTGGCCCGGGTGGACTACTCCTTACTGGCCACCTTTGCCGCGTTCTTTATTTTTACCGGCAACCTGGGCCGCCTGGAGAGCTTCCGGGACTTCCTCTTCTCCATCCTGGAAGGCCGGGTGGAGGGGGTGTCGGTGCTGGCCAGCCAGGTCATCAGCAATGTGCCTGCGGCCCTGCTCCTCTCCGGCTTTACCCAGGACTGGCCGGCCCTGATCGTGGGCTGCAACCTGGGCGGGCTGGGGACCCTCATCGCCTCGATGGCCAGCCTGATTTCCTATAAGCAGGTGGGGCGGGAGTACCCCGGGGAGCGCCGGCGGTATTTTTTCTGGTTTACCCTGTGCAACATAGGGCTCCTGGCGGTCCTCCTGGGGACGGCGGCGCTGCTTTAGCTTGTGTATGGTTTCTGTAAAGAATTTTCCGGGGCAAACGGTTTTTCCGGAAAGGTATGCATTGAAATCATAGCTATTGTCGGGAGGATTCGCTTTAATTTTATATATTTTGACAAATCTATGAATTTTCTATTGACTTATCTTTACACAGGCTTTACACTAAAATTGTTGGAAGTATCGGTGGAGTCTGCGAGTATGTCTTTTTATTCTCGGTTAGTTTTTAGCTGGCAAGTCACTCCGCCGGCTATAAAATGAATGGGAAGAGGGCAGAACTTCGGTCTCTGAAGTTCTGCCCTCTTCCTGTGTGTTTGGCAGGTAGAATTGTATGGATGTTTCATTTTCCGGTTTTCTCACAGGAATCATTTCCAATCCCGTGCTGTTGATCACGGTGGTCCTCACATTGGGGGTCATCTTTGTCAACGGCTGGACAGACGCGCCCAATGCCATCGCCACCTGTATCACCACCCGGTGTATGGGTGTGCGAAGCGCCATTATGATGAGCGCGGTGTTCAATTTCCTGGGCGTGTTTATTATGACCCAGATTAACAGCTCGGTGGCCTCCACCATCAGTAACATGGTGGATTTCGGCGGCAATACCCGGGACGCCCTCATCGCCCTATGCGCGGCGCTGTTCTCCATTGTGGTTTACAGCGTGGCGGCCTCGTATTTCGGTATCCCAACCAGCGAGAGCCACAGCCTCATTGCCGGCCTTACCGGCGCGGCCATCGCTATCCAGAACGGCATTGGCGGCGTCAATATGGACGAATGGGCCAAGGTGCTCTACGGCCTGGTGCTGAGCCTGGTTTTGGGCTTTGGGACAGGCTGGGTGATCTGCAAAGTGGTGAGCGTGGCATGCCAGCGGATGGACCGCCGAAAGACCAACCGGTTCTTCAAAGGGGCCCAGATCTTCGGCGCTGCGGCTATGAGCTTTATGCACGGCGCTCAGGACGGCCAGAAGTTTATCGGCGTGCTGTTTTTGGGCCTGGCCTTCTCCAACGGCCAGGACAGCGTTACCGGCATTTCCATCCCCGTATGGCTCATGCTCCTGTGCAGCGTCATTATGGGCGCGGGCACCAGCGTCGGCGGGGAAAAGATCATCAAATCCGTGGGAATGGATATGGTGAAGCTGGAGAAATACCAGGGCTTTTCCGCAGACCTTTCGGCAGCCTTCTGCCTTTTGTATTCCAGCCTGTTTGGGATTCCCGTTTCCACCACCCACACCAAGACGGCCGCTATTATGGGCGTGGGCGCGGTACGGCGGCTCTCAGCCATTAACCTGGGAGTCGTGAAGGATATGGTCCTCACCTGGATCTTTACCTTCCCGGGCTGCGGCCTTATCAGCTTCCTGATGGCCAAGCTGTTTATTGCCATCTTTTAATCTATGACGGAGTGAGGGGAAACGTATGTCGAAGAAACAAGACGCCTATTATTTTCAGAATTTTATTGCCTGCGCAGATTATTCCTGCCGGGCCGCCCATCTGCTGAAGGAGACCATCTCTCATTTTGATGGGGCTTCCCTGAAGAAAAAGCTGGATGAGATCCACGAACTGGAGCATCAGGCGGATAACCAGAAGCATGACCTGCTCAACACCTTGGTCCGGGCCTTTATCACCCCCATCGAGCGGGAGGACATCATCCAGATGAGCCAGAACCTGGACGATATGACCGACCAGATCGAGGATGTGCTCATTAAGATCTACTATAACCGGGTGACCTATATCCGGGAAGACTTCCTGCCCCTGGTGGACGTGCTGATCCGCTCCTGCGAGAAGGTCCGGGAGATGATGAACGAGTTCTCCAACTTCAAGCACTCCAAGGCCCTGCGGGATTATATTATTGACGTCAACACCCTGGAAGAAGAGGCGGACAAGCTGTTCATTGATTGCATGTATAAGCTCCACGACACCTGCAAGGACCCCCTGGAAGTCATTGCCTGGCGGGAAATCTACAGCTGTTTGGAGAAGTGCGTGGACATCTGCGAGCACGTAGCCGATACGGTGGAAACCACCGTCATGAAAAACAGCTAACCGGGCAGGGCCCGGCGCCAAGTCGCGGGGAAGCGCGCAGAGATAGGGTCGTTATCCCCACGCGAAACAGGGAATCCTCTTTGCGGTTTGCCTGTGTGGCTGCGGGG
>ERZ1643246.2987-NODE-2987-length-15201-cov-4.315133_pt1 | contig 15201 bp, 11 predicted proteins | sample MGYA00579265_ERZ1643246 | MGnify/ENA primary metagenome ERZ1643246 (study PRJEB29033, sample SAMEA4952261) | chicken gut metagenome | biome: Broiler Chicken; feature: Gastrointestinal Tract; material: Caecum | place: Ireland | collected 2018 | study: Broiler... | reverse complement strand
TTGCGACAAATTCTTTACAATTATCATCAAAAATCCCCGCCCGAAATTTTCCGGGCGGGGATTTTTTGATTCATTTCTTGCCGTGATAATAAAACGGGCCTGCCCGTCTTGATATCAGAGATTAATAGTTCGTTGCACGCAGTTCAAAATAAGCCTTTGGATGGGCGCAGACCGGGCAAACCTCGGGAGCGGACTTGCCGATGTGGATATGGCCGCAGTTTGTGCAAATCCATACCATGTCACCGTCTCTAGAGAAGACAAGCCCACCTTCGACATTTGCAAGCAGGGCTCTGTACCGTTCCTCGTGTTCCTTTTCAATCTTGCCGACTTCCTCGAACAGGAATGCAATCTTGTCAAATCCTTCTGCACGGGCTTCTTCTGCAAAGGTTTTGTACATATCAGTCCACTCGTAGTTCTCGCCTTCTGCAGCGGCTTTCAGATTTTCCTCTGTGGTTCCAATCCCGTCAAGAAGTTTGAACCAGATTTTTGCATGCTCTTTTTCATTATTAGCGGTCTCTTCAAAAATTTTAGCAATCTGGACATAGCCGTCCTTTTTTGCCTTGGATGCAAAGTAGGTGTACTTGTTGCGGGCCTGGGATTCCCCTGCAAATGCAGTCATAAGGTTTTGTTCGGTTTTTGAGCCTTTGAGTTCCATAGTACGTCCTCCATTCTAAAACTTTTCATTTTCTTTCATGATCACTAATTAAAATCAGTAATCATTATTGATTAAGTTAATAAAAGAGAAGCCGAAAAACGGCTTTTCAGAACTGCCGCAGATTTTCACGGCAATATATTGTCAATAAACTCAACAGTCATTTTTGGTTTTTACAGTCAGCACAGACGCCGCTGAAAACGATATCATGTCCTGTGATTTGATGCGTACAGGAGTTGTTCGCGCGTTCGTTGATGGTTTCTTCATAGGAGAGCGGAACGTCGACAACCCTTCCACATTTCAGACAAATCATGTGGTAATGCGAATCGAGTCTGGAATCATACCGTTCAGTCGATTTACCAAGGGCGATTTTTTGAATCAAACCTTCCTCAGCAAGAACGTTCAGGTTGCGGTATACCGTCCCCAAACTGATACCGGGAATTCTGCTTTTTACGATGGAATAAATATCGTCCGCAGTGGGATGGCAGTGCAGACTGCATACGGTATCCAAAATCAGCTGGCGCTGTCTGGAAAAGCGTCTTGTACCAGCCATAAGCCTCACCTTATCCTTAGAAAAGCGGTTTTCCAAAGGGAGTACCTCCGGATATCTTTATTATACTAAATAAGTATAATTTGTCAAGACCTTCTTATGTCATGGCTGAATACTATATAATTAGTATACCCGAAAAGAACCAGATAGTAAAGGAATTTCATTGGTCCAAAACACATATTTTTCCTTTTATTAGAATAGGGTGTAGTATTGGCTGCTTGTCCCCATAGAAACACAGTTTTTGTTATTTAAATAACATGAGAAATATTTGGGTTTACAATTTGTTGGTATCATCAAAAAGTCATAAAATCATTTTGCCTAAATTCCACAATGTATTCTAGATTGGTATAATTTCCAACAAGAAAACAGAAAAAAATCCAGCATTTTTATGATATTTTTATAGCAATTCGGATTGTTATCTGATATACTTGGTTATGGCATGATGGATTAGTTTGTTATGTTTTTAACAATAGCTCAAGGAGGTTCACACAATGGCGAGTACCATATCAAAGATTCCGTTCCACGGCACGAAGGAACAGGAAGAACAGTTGATGAACGTGATTGCCGAACACAAACAGGACAAAGGCGCCCTGATGCCGGTCTTGCAAAAGGCGCAGGACATTTACGGGTATCTTCCGATTGAAGTGCAGAAAATGATTGCGGACGGGCTGGGCGTTCCCTTGGAGGAAGTCTACGGAGTATCCACCTTCTATTCTCAGTTCGCCCTCAACCCGAAAGGGGAATACAAAGTTTCTGTTTGCCTTGGCACTGCCTGCTATGTCAAAGGCTCCGGCGATGTGTTTGATAAATTGCAGCAGACGTTGGGCATCAAGGGTGGAGAATGTACCCCAGACGGCAAGTTTTCCCTGGAAGCGTGCCGCTGTATCGGCGCATGCGGCCTGGCCCCGGTTATTACCATTAACGACGATGTCTACGGCCGCCTGACCCCGGATGATATCCCGGGTATCCTGGAAAAATATCAGGTGCAGGTGCTGCCGGTAAATTGCGAGCAGCTGAAAAAGGAGACTTTCATGCAGGATCTTTCGCTGTATCTGCTGGATTTGGTGCAAAATTCCCTTCGTGCCGGCTGTACTTGGGTGAAGATTTCCCTTGCTTTTTGTGGGGAGACCCTGACCCTTTCCGTACAGGATAATGGGTGTGGAATGGAGAAAGCCCAATGCGAAAAGGCGTTTTCCCCTTTTTATACCACTAAGACAAAACGGGGCGGTTTTGGGCTTCCCCTGTTTCGGATGGCCTGCGAACAGACGGGCGGCACTGCTTCCCTCAGCTCCTGTGCTGGAGAAGGAACCACAGTTGCCGGGGTACTTTGCATAAATCATATTGACTGCCCACCCCTTGGGAAACTCGGTGATACGATGGCGGCGTTGATTGCAGGGAATGAAAGCATCCGGTTTTGCCTGACGGCAAGCGGGAAAGACCGGCGATTTTCCCTCGATACAGATCAGATTGTGAAGAGTTTGCAAGGCGTGCCCCTGAGCACGCCGGAGATTGTTATTTTTCTGGCAAAATACATAGAGGAACAGACACAAATCATCCGCGGAGGTGTAGAAGAAAATGAAAAGTCTTGCTGAATTGCAGCAAATTCGTGACAAATACCATGGCGATGTCTCCATCCGCCAGGACAATCACGAAAAAATCAAGGTGGAAATTGGAATGGCTACCTGTGGGATTGCAGCAGGTGCAAGGGAGGTCGTCACAGCGGTTTTGGACGAGCTTTCCAAGGAAACAGTGGAAAATGTTGTGGTAACTCAGACCGGCTGTATGGGTATCTGCCAGTATGAGCCGATTGTGGAGGTCTTTGTCCCCGGCAAGGAAAAAGTTACCTATGTCAAAGTGACCCCGGAAAAGGCGCGCAGAATTGTTAAAGAGCACGTTGCCGGCGGAACTCCGGTAACCGAATACACCATTGGTGCGAACGCCTAAGAAGGAGGAAAATTCGATGTATCGTTCTCATGTTCTTGTCTGCGGCGGTACTGGCTGTACTTCTTCTGGCAGCCAGCTTATCGTAAACACACTGGAAAACGAGATTAAGAAAAACGGCCTGGAACAGGAAGTCAAAGTTGTCAGAACCGGCTGCTTTGGCCTGTGTGCTCTCGGCCCAATTATGATTGTATATCCGGAAGGCAGCTTTTACAGCATGGTCAAACCGGAGGATATCCCGGAAATTGTGACCGAGCACCTGCTCAAAGGCCGCGTGGTCACTAGGCTTCTCTACCAGGAAACTGTCACTCCGGATGGTATCAAGTCCCTCAACGAGACGGATTTCTACAAAAAGCAGCACCGCAGCGCCCTGCGTAACTGCGGCGTCATTGACCCGGAAAACATCAATGAATACATTGCGCGCGACGGCTATCAAGCTTTGGCAAAATGCCTGGCCGAGTACACCCCGGAACAGGTCATCCAGATTGTCAAGGATTCCGGCCTGAGAGGGCGCGGGGGCGCGGGTTTCCCGACCGGAGTAAAATGGAGCTTTGCCGCTGCCAACCAGGCGGATCAGAAATATGTCTGCTGTAACGCGGACGAGGGCGACCCCGGCGCGTTCATGGATCGTTCCATCCTGGAAGGCGATCCCAACGTTGTCATTGAGGCGATGGCCATTGCCGGCTATGCCATCGGTGCGACCCAAGGTTATGTCTATGTCCGCGCGGAGTACCCGATTGCCGTCCAGCGCCTTTCTAAGGCAATTGAGGAAGCAAGAGAAATCGGCATGCTGGGTAAAAATATCCTCGGTTCCGGCTTTGACTTTGATATTGATATCCGTTTGGGCGCAGGCGCATTTGTCTGCGGCGAGGAAACCGCTCTGATGACCTCCATCGAGGGCAAACGCGGCGAGCCGCGTCCAAGGCCTCCGTTCCCGGCGGTCAAGGGACTGTTCGGTAAGCCGACCATCCTCAACAACGTGGAAACCTATGCAAACGTCCCGCAGATTATCCTGCACGGGCCGGAGTGGTTTAACTCGGTCGGTACAGAAAAATCCAAGGGAACCAAGGTCTTTGCACTCGGTGGTAAAATCCACAACACCGGACTTGTAGAAGTTCCAATGGGCACCACCCTGCGTGAAATCGTAGAGGAAATCGGCGGCGGCATCCCCAACGGCAAGAAATTTAAGGCGGCTCAGACCGGCGGTCCGTCCGGCGGCTGTATCCCGGAATCCTTCTTTGATATTGAAATCGACTATGACAACCTGCTCTCTATCGGCTCCATGATGGGTTCCGGTGGTTTGATCGTCATGGATGAGGATACTTGTATGGTCGATATCGCAAAATTCTTCCTGGAGTTCACAGTCGAAGAATCCTGTGGAAAATGCACCCCCTGCCGGATTGGTACCAAGAGATTGCTTGAAATCCTGGATAAGATCACCAAGGGCAACGGCGAAATGGAGGATCTCGACAAACTGGAAGAACTCTGCTACTACATCAAGGAAAACTCCCTGTGTGGCCTTGGACAGACAGCTCCAAACCCGGTTTTGTCCACACTTAGATACTTCAAGGACGAATATATCGCACATATTAAAGATAAGAAATGCCCGGCTGGCGTTTGTAAGAACCTGCTCAGCTACACCATTGACCCGGCGAAGTGCAAAGGCTGTACGCTGTGCGCACGCACCTGCCCCGCTTCTGCAATTGAGGGCACCGTCAAACACCCGCATGTCATTGACCAGAAGAAGTGCGTCAAGTGCGGTGCTTGTATGGAGAAGTGTAAGTTCGGCGCAATCAGCAAACAGTAGGCAAGGAGGGTGTCAATCACATGGAAATGGTTAATATAAAAATCAACGGCATGCCCTGCAGTGTGCCGGCTGGCAGCACCATCCTGGAAGCTGCCCGTTACGCTGGAATTGAAATCCCGACGCTCTGCTATCTCAAGGAGATCAACGAAATCGGCGCCTGCCGAATCTGCGTCGTGGAAGTCAAGGGCGCCAGAAGCTTGGTTGCTTCCTGCGTCTACCCGGTCAACGAGGGGATGGAAGTCCTGACCAATTCCCCGAAGGTTTTAAAATCCAGAAAGCAGACCTTGGAGCTCATTCTCTCCACGCACAAACAGGAGTGCCTGTCCTGTGTCCGGAGTGGAAACTGCGAGCTTCAAAAACTCTGCCGCGACTATAAGATTGAGGATTCCCACTATTTCAAAGGCGAGAATCCGGAGTACGAAATCGATGATTCCGCAGTCCATATGTACCGTGACAACAACAAGTGCATTCTCTGCCGCCGCTGTGTTGCCGCCTGCCGCGCCAACCAGTCCGTCGGCGTCATCGGCGCCAATGAGCGTGGGTTCCATACCCATATTGCATGCGCATTCGAGCAGCCGCTTGGCTCTACTGCCTGCGTCTCCTGCGGCCAGTGTATCGCCGTCTGCCCGACCGGCGCCCTTTCGGAAAAGGATGACACCGCGAAAGTCCTTGAGGCAATTGCCGATCCGACCAAGCATGTCATTGTCAATACGGCGCCTTCCATCCGCGTCACTCTGGGTGAATGCTTCGGTATGCCGATTGGAACCAACGTCAAGGGCAAAATGGTCGCAGCCCTGCGCAGACTGGGCTTTGACAGGGTCTACGATACCGACGTCGGCGCAGATCTCACCATCCTGGAAGAAGCGCACGAGTTTATTGATCGCGTGAAAAACGGCGGGAAACTGCCAATCATCACCTCCTGCTCTCCGGGCTGGGTCAAATTCTGCGAGCATAAATTCCCGGATTTCCTCGACAACCTCTCCTCCTGCAAATCACCGCAGCAGATGTTCGGCGCGGTGGCAAAGACCTGGTATGCGCAGAAAGAGGGAATCGATCCGAAGGATATTGTTGTTGTCAGCATTATGCCCTGTACGGCAAAGAAATTTGAGTGCAAACGCGACGATCAGAGCGCCGCAGGCGTCCCGGATGTCGACTTTGCCCTGACCACAAGAGAACTCGCCGCCATGATCGACCATGCCGGCCTGCTCTTTACCCAACTCCCTGATGAAGATTTCGACGCTCCTCTGGGCGTCACCACCGGTGCGGGCGCCATCTTTGGCGCAACCGGCGGCGTAATGGAAGCGGCTTTGAGAACTGCGGTTGAGGAATTGACTGGCGAACAGCTCCAGAAGCTTGATTTTGAAGAGGTCCGTGGAACCAAAGGTATCAAAGAGGCCTCCTATGAGGTTGCAGGCATGAAGGTCAACGTAGCCGTTGTCTCCGGTCTTGCCAACGCAAAGAAGGTCCTGGAAGACGTCCGCGACGGTAAGAAGCAGTACCACTTCATCGAGGTTATGGCTTGTCCGGGCGGATGCGTCAACGGCGGCGGCCAGCCGATCCAGCCGGGCAGCGTGCGCAATTTTGTGGATCTCAAGGGTCTTCGTGCAAAGGCTCTCTATGAGGAGGACCGCAACCTTCCATTGAGAAAATCCCATGAAAGCCCTGTCATCAAGGAACTATATGCTTCCTTCTTCGGCGAGCCGGGTAGCCATAAGGCACATGAGATTCTCCATACCACTTATGTGGAGCGTAACCGCCACTAAGAATTTTGTTTTTCACAGCCCATCCTATTTAGCGATAGGATGGGCTGTTTTCTGAATAGCAAATCCTGTCTATAAAAATTCCGCTAGAAGAAATTTGGAAAACGGTGCCGATTTTGGGGGAGTTTTGCGGCAAATGTGAACGGCAGGGAAATTTTGTGAGAAAAGATAGGGGTTTGTACCCTTTTTTCTTGCTCTGCCACTTGCAAAAGGCGGTCTCATGAGATAAAATAAAATCGTTGTAAGATTAACAAAAAAGAGGACAAAACTCTATCAAAAAACGAAAGGGTGCTTTTCCATGACCTCTCTGAACAAAAAATCCATTGAAGATTTTGATGTAGCAGGCAAGAGAGTCCTTGTCCGCTGCGACTTCAACGTCCCTCTCAAAGATGGCGTCATCACCAACGATAAGAGAATCGTTGCTGCCCTGCCGACCATCAAATACCTGATTGACCACAACGCACGGGTCATTCTCTGCTCTCATCTTGGCCGTCCAAAGGAAGGCTGGGAGCCGGAATTTTCCCTCGCTCCGGTAGCAAAACGCCTTTCCGAGCTGCTCGGTAAGGAAGTTAAAATGGCAAAAGACGTCATCGGCGAAGATGCGAAGAAACTCGCCGCTTCCCTGAATGACGGCGACGTTATGCTCCTTGAAAACGTCCGCTACCACAAAGAGGAGAAGAAAAACGACCCGGCTTTTGCAAAAGAACTCGCTTCCCTTGCAGAACTCTATGTCAACGACGCGTTCGGCGCAGCACATAGAGCCCATGCTTCTACTGCCGGCGTTGCCGATTATCTCCCGGCTGCCTGCGGCTATCTGATCCAAAAAGAGATTAACTTCATGGGCGGCGCACTCAATAACCCGAAACGCCCGCTCGTTGCCATCCTCGGCGGCGCAAAAGTCTCCGATAAAATCGGCGTGATTGAAAACCTAATTGAAAAAGTCGACACCCTGATTGTCGGCGGCGGTATGGCTTATACCTTCTTTAAGGCAAAAGGCTACACGGTCGGTGATTCCATTTGTGAGGACGACAAAGTTGAACTCGCAAAAGAAATGCTTGCAAAAGCAGAGGCAAAGGGCGTCAACTTCCTGCTGCCGGTTGACAACATGATCAGCACCCACTTTGCTGAGGATGCAGAGCATAAGGTTGTCGATTCCGACAATATCCCGGACGGCTGGATGGGAATGGATATCGGTCCGAAGACCATCGAGAAATTCTGCGGTGCTATCAAGGGCGCCGGCACGGTCATTTGGAACGGGCCGATGGGCGTCTTTGAATTCGCCCCGTTTGCAGAAGGCACACTTGCCATTGCACGCGCGATTGCAGAGAGCGGCGCTATCTCTATTGTCGGCGGAGGCGACTCGGTTGCAGCGGTCACAAAGCTTGGCTTTGCAGATAAGATGTCCCATATCTCCACCGGCGGCGGCGCTTCCCTCGAATTCCTCGAAGGAAAAGACCTCCCGGGTATTTCCTGCCTCAACGACAAATAATCAGTATGCTTTGAAAAAAGGCACGGTACCAGTTGCCGTGCCTTTTTCTGCAAATACCAGATAAAAATAAAAAGGGGATTATCAGATATGAATAAAGCTGTTCGTAAAGCAATTATTGCTGGAAACTGGAAAATGAACCAGACCCAGGCTCAAACCAAAGCCCTGATTGAAGAAATGAAACCGCTCGTCAAAGATGCTGACTGTGGCGTTGTCCTCTGCGTTCCCTATACCGACCTTGCTGCTGCGATTGAGGCAACAAAAGGTTCCAATATCAAAATCGGCGCGGAAAACTGCCACTGGGCAAATTCCGGCGCATTTACCGGGGAAATTTCCGCCCAGATGCTCACCGAGATGGGTGTGGAATATGTGATCATCGGCCACTCTGAAAGACGCCAGTATTTTGGCGAGACCGATGTCACTGTTAACCAGCGGGTCCGTGCAGCACTGGATGCAGGCCTGACCGTGATCCTCTGCGTTGGGGAAACCCTGGAACAGCGTGAGCAGGGCATCACCTCCGAGCTGGTCGCTATGCAGACAAAGATTGCATTGGGCGGCGTCTCTGCGCAGGAGATGGAAAAAGTGATTATCGCCTATGAGCCGGTTTGGGCAATCGGTACCGGCAAAACCGCGACTGCAGAGCAGGCAAACGAGGTCAACCACACCATCCGCGAAACCATTGGGGCTCTCTATGGGGAATCCGTAGCGGAGAAAACTGTTGTCCAGTACGGCGGTTCCATGAATGCGGGTAATGCGGAAGAACTTCTTGCTCAGCCGGATGTGGACGGCGGACTGATCGGCGGCGCCTCCCTCAAGGCGAAGGATTTCTCCGTCATTGTGGCGGCAGCTTCCAAATAAGATCTTTCTATACCCGGCTGCCCTCCGGCAGAAGCAGCCGGGCTTTTTTGGAAAATTTGCCGGATAGAAAGGCGGGATATTATGAAAAAACCACTCGTACTCATGATTCTGGATGGGTTCGGCTATAATCCGGAGGATTACGGCAACGCCATCCATGCAGCGGATAAAAAGAACATTGATAAAATCTTTTCTTCCAACCCCAAGACCCTCATCGGGGCGTCGGGGATGGATGTCGGCCTTCCCGATGGGCAAATGGGGAACAGCGAAGTCGGGCACACCAATATCGGCGCCGGCCGGATTGTCTACCAGGAATTGACCCGGATCACCAAATCCATTGCAGATGGGGATTTCTTCTCAAACGAGGCGTTTTTAAACGCAGTGGAGAACTGCAAGCGCAACGACAGCGCCCTGCACCTGATGGGATTGCTCTCAGACGGCGGCGTGCACAGCCATAACGGGCATCTGTACGGCCTGTTGGAACTGGCCAAAAAGAACGGGCTTGAAAAAGTCTATGTCCACTGCTTCATGGATGGACGCGACGTCCCCCCGACTTCCGGAAAGGATTTTATTGCAGAACTGGAAAACAAACTCGAAGAGATCGGCGTAGGCAAAATTGCAACTGTGATGGGTCGTTACTACGCGATGGACCGCGACAACCGCTGGGAACGCGTCGGCAAAGCCTATGACGCCATGGTCAAGGGTGAGGGAAACCAGAATTCCTCTCCTGTTGATACGATGGAAAAATCCTATGCGGACGGCGTAACGGATGAATTTGTTGTCCCCACAGTCTGTACAAAAGAGGGGACTATCTCTGCAAACGATTCTGTGATCTTCTTCAACTTCCGTCCGGACAGGGCAAGGGAGATCACCCGCACCCTGGTTGATCCGGAATTCGCCGGCTTTGCACGGGAACTCTTCCCGCTCACTTTTGTGTGCATGACCCAGTATGACGCGACCATGCCGAATGTACAGGTGGCTTTTAAACCGCAGTCGCTCAAAAATACCTTTGGCGAGTATATTTCCAACAAGGGCCTCAAACAGCTGCGAATTGCAGAGACTGAAAAATACGCGCATGTCACCTTCTTCTTTAACGGCGGCGTGGAAAAGACCTATGAAGGCGAGGATCGCGCGCTGATTAACTCCCCGAAAGTTGCAACCTATGATCTCCAGCCCCAGATGAGCGCTTACGAGGTCACGGAGGAACTGCTCTCCCGTATCGCGTCTGACAAGTATGACGTTATCATCCTCAACTATGCAAACTGTGACATGGTTGGCCATACCGGCGTGTTTGAAGCTGCAGTCAAGGCTGTGGAGGCAGTGGATGACTGTGTCGGAAAAATTGTGGATGCGGTTCTTGCTAAGGGCGGCGCGTGCCTGATCACTGCAGATCACGGCAATGCGGATAAGATGTATGAACCGGACGGTTCCCCGTTTACTGCCCATACCACCAATCCGGTTCCGTTTGTCGTTGTGGGATACGATTGCAAACTCCGCGAGGGCGGAAGGCTTGCGGATATCGCGCCGACCATGCTCGATATTCTTGGCCTGGAACAGCCGGCGGAGATGGACGGTAAGACCCTGATTGCACACTAATGCATTGGCTGAAAATTCCCTGGAAATCCTTTTCCAGGGGATTTTTGTTTAAAAATGCAAAAAGAAGCGCCAACTTATACAAATAGTATAAGTTGGCGCTTCTTTAAAAGTCCTATTTTTGATTGAGATAATCATGCGCGAATTGGACGTGCAGGGAAGCCCCTACAATCATCCCGCGTTCGTCAAAATCAAATTTGGGATGATGGTTTGGGTAGTGATAACGGTTGTCCGGGGTGTTTGTTCCAATGTTGGCAAAGACGCCGGGGCATTTTGCCAGGTAATAAGAAAAGTCCTCCGAACCGGTGGTTGGTGGCAGAGGATGATCCGCCTCTTTTCCAAAGAGTTTTTTCAGTGCGTTTTTGGCAATCATTGTGCAGGCGGGATCGTTGATGACCGATTCCGCGATGCATTCAGAGGATACGGTGGCAGTAACGCCATAGGCGGCGCAGGTTTCGGTGAAAATTCGACGCGTCCACTCCTCCACTTTGGCATTAATGGCGGGGTTGAAGGTGCGGCAGGTGCCCTCCATGTGCATTGTATCCCTCCCCGTTTCTGGATCGATTCCCCCGTGGATATCACACATGGAAAAGACAAACATCTCCTCGGGTGGGGTTTCCCGGCTAGAAAGCGTCTGCATGTCCAACAGGGCGGCGCAGGCGGCGGGGACGACGTCGGAGTGTTCTATACTGTCCGAGGTAAGGTCAATCAGGAATGTCCTGGAAGATGCATGACGTACGCCCGGTTCTATGTCTGCCTCCCCGACTGGGAGATTGTTGCACTGGTGTTCGCCGAATACACAGTCCACATCGTTAAGAAACCCGTCGGCCACAATCTGTGCGGCGCCCCGGCAGCTCTCTTCCGCGGGCTGGAACAGCAGCTTGACGGTACCGGGAAAACTTTCCTTTAACTGGTTAAGCGCCCTGGCAGCGGCGAGCAACTGGGCAGCGTGCCCGTCATGCCCGCATGCGTGCATGGCCTTCCCGGTTTTGCAGGCAAAGGGAAGCCCGGTCTCCTCCGGCATGGCGAGCGCGTCGATATCTCCGCGCAGGGCTACCGTTTTCCCCGGACCCCTTCCGCCGTGGATGGTTGCAATGACCGCATGGTAAGGGGTGACAATGTGTTCAATTCCAGATTTGGTTAGTTCTTCTGAAATGCGGGCGGCCGTGCGCACTTCGTTTCCGCTGGATTCTGCATGTTCATGTAAGTCCCGGCGGAAAGCCACCATTTCCTCAAACTGATCGGTAATAAGTTTTTTGATATCCATTGGCAAACTTCCCCCCTTATTCCAAACAAAAGTCTATGGCCGTGCGGTATGCAGCCGCGGTATGGGTAAGTCCCTGCTTTATCTTTGCAAGGGATTCTTCGCTGCCATAGGTGATGCTTCCGGTAACGGCAGCGTCATTAGGAATGACATTGAATTTGGTGCCGGCATGCATCCTGTTAAAGGCGATTTGGACGTCTCCGGCTCGCAAAGCGAGAATCTGTAATTCCCGGACAAGGGCGCTTGCTGCGACGACGGGATCCATGGTGACGGCGGGGATTGCCCCGTGTCCGCCCTTGCCCGTTACAGTCAGGGTAAATGGTCTGGTGGTCATAAAAAATCCTCCTTTATTGTTCCATTTCTATCTGTCATGCCTGTTACAGGCCTTTTCGAAAACGGGAAAAGATGCAGGGGTATTTTCTGCGTTCCATTATACTACCATCAAATGACACAGTAAATGTTATTTAGAAAAGGCTTTACAAACGTTTTCCATATGTGCTTTGGATATCCGATTTATGGGCGCCCTCGTTTTTACCAACAAAGACCAGCCGTTAAAATAGAGAACTTGTAGCAGGAAATCCCTATTGGTGGCCGTTGCAAAACTATGATATATAAAAATACCACTGACTTTTTGGGCTATCAGGAAATTATTTACATTTTTATTCTTGTGTTTTTTTCAGGAATGTTTTACACTAACTTATAAAAATGTTTGTTGAGGTACTGGGATGGAAAAAAGACTGAAACTCATACTGCCAATGCTGGCTACAGCCAGTATCCTTTTTATCATTTATGCAATCAATGGGCTGTATCCATTTGGGGACATGTCTATTTCCTGGGGGGATATGAACCAGCAGGTTATCCCACTGCTGGATGAATTTCGGGACATGCTGTTGGGAAAACAGGATTTCCTGTTTAGTATGCAAAATGCGGGCGGTATGAATTTTTGGGGCGTCTTTTTATTTTTTATTGCAAGTCCTTTTTCTTTTCTTACCGTGTTTGTGGAAAAAGCGGATATGTTCCTGTTTATGAACCTTTTGGTTTTGCTGAAAATGATGACCTGTGCAGGAACAGCGGCTGTTTTTTTCTCGAAAATATATCCAAAACTGGAACTGGGATTTTGTACGGCGCTTTCCGTCTCCTATGCTTTTTGTGGATACGTCATGCTTTTTTACCAGAACGTTGTCTGGTTGGATATGATGTATCTGTTTCCCCTTCTCCTGCTTTCTCTAAATTATCTGGCAAAAACAGGACGGTTCCTCCCCTATCTTCTTTGCCTGTCCGGTATGATCACGGTTCATTTTTATCTCAGTTACATGTTGCTTGCCTTTTTGGTATTGTGTAGTTGTCTGTGGGTCTTCTTTTCTATCAAAGAACCTGTGTGCGGACAAAGAGTGGTATCCCTGGGGCTTGGGACAATGGGCGCAGGATTACTTACGGCAGTGGTCTGGCTTCCTTCCCTGATCGAATACCTGGGTTCTGCGAGGGGGGCAAACCTGTTTGACAGCCTGGCTGCGGGGAATTTCCTTACTAGGATGGATACTATCGGGATGCTCCTCCTCTGTACGGCTTATCTACTTCCCGTTTTTCTATACCGGATTTGCCGCACAGCGTTGGGAATGGAGCGCGGTATTCATCAGAAGGTTATACTGTTTTCCTTTCTGTTTCTTATAATCCCCATGGTGGTGGAACCGATTAACAAGATGTGGCATACAGGTAGTTACCAGGCTTTTCCCGGAAGATATGGATATATTACGATTTTCCTGGGGCTTATCCTTGCAGCCGACACGCTTGTAAACCGGAGGGTTCAGGAAACAGGTCGGTCTCACAAATGGGCTGTCTTTGCAGGTTTTTCGTTTTTGGCGCTCGCGCTTGGGGCAAGTATTACCCTGTTAATCAAACATAAACGAGAACTGACAGTCTATATTACTACCTTGTGGGGGACTAGCCAGTCGCTTTCCCTGTTTTTGATGTTTTCCGCGCTTCTTGTGGCCGGATACTTTGCGTGTTATCTCATGTACCGTAACCGTGCGCTGACCAGGAGGATGTTCTGTATTTTCTTCTGTCTTCTGGTATGTGTGGAGAGCGTTTTTTATGTTCTGGTTTTTTTCCCCCAACGTGGGGACTATAATTACCGCAGTGTGATGGATTTGGAAGATAGGATTGATGACGATAGCTTTTATCGGGTAAAAAATTTGGAGAAAAGCTATGATCTCAACTTGACCGGAGCGATTGGATATCCAACTATGAACCACTATACTTCCCTGACCTCCAAATACTATATGTCCGGAATTAAAAAGCTCGGGTATTCTTCCTATTGGATGGAAGTAAGTTCCATTGGTGGGACAAAATTCAGCGATGCCCTGATGCAGAACCGCTATTCGATAACCTGGGCAGGAGCTGTGGAAGAGGGAGAGCAGATCTATGCCAATGACAAATATCAGATCCTTCAAAACAGTGGGACGCTTCCGCTTGGCCTGCTTACCCAGGCGGATCTGAGTACCTGGGAGGAGCTCCCCATGATTCAGCGCCCATATATTAACGAGCAGGTCCTGCAGGTCCTGTTTGGTACACAAGAAGCCCTGGTGCAGGAATACCTTCCCACCTATACTTCCGGCGTGGAACTTTTTCGTGATGGAAATTACCGCCTGGAACGGACTGTGGCGCCAAAAGATCCCGCTGTGATTGAATACCTGCTCCCTGCAACGGAACGGCCCCGTACAGTATATTTCGATTGCTTTGGTTCCGTCAGCAATGCCTTGACACAGCCGTACTATAGTGCATTTGATATTTCCGTCAATGGCGTTACTGTCATGCAAAATTACCCAACGCAGAGATCCAACGGACTGCTGACGCTGGCACAGGATACCACCGAAGAACTTCTTGTTTCCATCCGTGTGAAAAAAGATGTGGAAGTTTCTTCGTTCGGAGTGTTTTCCATGGATGACAGGAAGGTTTCCCAAATTCTATCTGGGGCGAGAACGGCAAATTTGACAGTAAAAGATGGGACAATCACGGGGACTGCCAATGCCGAGCAAGGGGATACCCTGTTTCTGAGCATTCCCTATGACCGTGGTTTTACGGTAGAGGTCAATGGGGAAAAACAAGAGTATACCCGTGTGTTTGACGCCTTTATAGCAGTCGGACTGGATGCGGGGGAAAATGAAATCGCCATAACATATCTGCCCCCTGGAATGCGGACAGGAGCTATGCTTTCGGTGTGTGGAGCTGTATTGACTGCGGCTGTAATAGTTTTGCAGCGGAGAGGAAAATTAGAACTCTCCAGGCTGGAAAAA
>ERZ1643246.2986-NODE-2986-length-15201-cov-8.900634_pt1 | contig 15201 bp, 14 predicted proteins | sample MGYA00579265_ERZ1643246 | MGnify/ENA primary metagenome ERZ1643246 (study PRJEB29033, sample SAMEA4952261) | chicken gut metagenome | biome: Broiler Chicken; feature: Gastrointestinal Tract; material: Caecum | place: Ireland | collected 2018 | study: Broiler... | reverse complement strand
AAGATGAGGAAAAATTTCTCATTTTAATTTGTGCTAAATCTTGACATAGGACCATACTCATGATTCGGATTGGCAGGTCGTATAATCTGAGGCATACCTCCCATCGTGATATGGTTGATCTGCTGCCCTATGTATCCGATCTGGGTGTTTCCACTACCGGTCTGCTGAAACGTGGGGCTTCCCTGTACCTGTAGACCGTATGGAGTCTGTACTTGTATTTCATTACTCATTCAGTATCCTCACTTTTTCACAATCGTCTGGTTTGCTATATATCCAATCTGTGTATTGTTATCTCCGTTTTGTATAAAAGTAAACGGATTATTGATCTGCTGCAGATTCGGTTCGGTGCCAGACGCTTCTCTCTGGTTATTCTGATTATCTTGATTATTTGACCCCGGATAATCTTCTACAACCGCTGCCTCCTGCTCCATGTTTTCAGTCTCTTTCTCAGGTTTCAGTGTAAAGACATCCAGATCTATCAATAGGTTTTCTCCCATTGTCCCTTCATACTCTCTGGGGCCCCCACCGTTTTCAGGGCACCAGGTGTCATATGTAAACTGTCCAACCTTATTTTTCTTTCGATTTACGACTATAAAGTGCCACACCCCCAGAAGGAATGACGGAAGGCACACTCTTTTTAGATTACGAAGCTGATCTTTTCTAACCGCATCCCCATTCTCACAAACCAGAAACTCAAAACTCTCATCAATGCTTTCATCCTGTTCAATCAGATCAATTAGAGCCTTCACCAAGCGAACATCCTTCTGTAGCTTAGTTCCGGTTTCAATAAAGCTGTCCACAAAAATACACATGTCATTTCTGGCTGCCAGATAGTTATTTCGTACCCTTTGGTCAAAGACCTCAATCGTCAGCTTCTCCCCGAACGGAAGATACTGTCCCGTCGATATTTTGCATGACTTGTAGTCATTCGCTTTTGTTTTTAGCACAGCCTTCCCCGGATTCGTATAGTCAGGATTAATAACTGTAATCAGCCCCACAAGCACATCCGGATCATTCAGCTTATCGCTCTCACCCTTGTAGTGTTCTCTTGCTTTTTTCCGCTGCAGCAACGCCTGAATCACCAATGTCATAAATGTGCCACCGCACAGTCGCGGATACTCTTTATTTTTCACAGATTTCCTCCGATTGGCTACTCTTTTTCATTCTACCACTGTAGTCATTGATTCTTTCTATTTCCAATTAATTCCTATCAATTCCGATTATATCACAAATCTCTGATTCTATCAATGAGAACACGATTTTTCTGTAATCCCTCATAGGGTTCATTTTCCGGATTTCAACTGTTTAGATTACCCACTTTTGCTAAAAAACTACTTTTTCAAATCCCGAACCTTAGGAACCTTAAGAACCATAGCACCCGACCTTACGAATGATTGGATCACTCCTGTAAACAATCGCAGGAATGATCCTTTTCTTCCTGCGATCCAAGTAAATCCAGGCAAATCGCAGGAGGAAAAATTATGTCAAGAAAAACAGATTACAGTGACACACAGAGGTACAGCAACCGCAAGTCCTTTGACGGTCAGCCTATTCCAGACGGCAAGGTTTTAGTTCCCTTCCTCAAAGAGAAGTTCGGCTTGCAGAAGGGCGACTACATCCAAGACAACTTCACCACCATGAGTCTCGGAGAATTTTCCTTTGAGATCGGATTCATGACCATCGGTGAAGAACAGTACGCTTCCTATATGAAAGATTTCTGGGCTGAGCTCAACAAAGATATGGAGCAGCGCCGCGAGGGTCGCTGCGTCATCAACAAGAACCCGGACGGTACCAAAAAGCTCTGCCCTTCCACCAGGCGTTGCACGGGATGCCCGAACAAGGGTCTTCTGGATCGCCACAATCCGAAGCGTGTGGAGATTCTGTCTCTCGATTTTGAATATGACGGCGAAACCTTTGAAATCGAAGATACATCACAGCCGTCCGTAGAGGATCAGGTTTTGGACAAGCTCTGCCCGCCACCAACGGAAGAAGAACTGCAGGTCCAGCTTCTGGCTCACTTCGATCGGGAGAACCCCCGCTATGCCAAGATCATTCGTCTTAGCATGCAGGGAATGTCTATTGATGACATCTGCATCGAAATCAATCTGAAACCCAGCCGTGGCCGTCAGGAGATCAACAATGCCCATGATGCCGTCTGCGAATATCTTCGACTCCGCCATCATAAGAAAAACAGAAAATAATATAAGTCAGCAGGAGCGGAAGCACCCATCACCGGATGCTTCCGCTCCCTCTTTTATCCTCTATAAACCGGCTTCCTTCCATTCATCTGAAACAAATCGTGCTTCTTAATATCCCGTATAGCTTGCTTCATCGTCCGGCTTCTTCCATGTGCATGATAAGAATCTGAAACCTGATGCTTATGGAGAATTACCGTTATCTCTCCATCTGGCAGCTCCACATTCCGAAGATGCCAGATATGCCGTGTATTTCTTGACATAAGCGTCACATCATATTCATCCGCAATGATGACTTCAAAATAGCTCCGATCTATTCCCTCCAGCTCCTGCCGTGTGTACATAGCTCACTCTCCCTTCGCCTTAAAGTAAAACCCAAGTGCTTCTACCAGAATTTTCTGGACCTCACTGGCATCCGCCTCTGAGAAATATCTATGATAGACATCTGCCGGAACCTTCACATTAACGGAGCCCTTTTTCCTGGCCTTGGCAACATTTTTATCCAATGCCAGTATTGACCGTACCGTTTCTTCTGTAATATCCCCAGCTGCCGCTTTAAGCATTTTTGCCACATTCCCTTTTACTCTGACGCCATTCTCCTCCAATACCTTGCTGACAAGCTCCTGTTCCTCCTCTGATAAGAACGAAAGCTCCACTCCCGATACCATTGTCAGAGATCCATCATCCAGCATTTCCTTGAATACAGGAATCAGATGATTGCAGCGAACATACCTTGCCATATTCCGGCCGGTCATGCCGTATTCCTTCCCAATCAGCTCCCTGGACTTTGCCTGCTGGTGGACATCATGTCCACCAGTGTCATTCAGTCTGTGAAGTTCTTCTATGATCTCTTCCCGTTTCTTTGTACCGCAGACCTTATCATATCTGGCAGCCAGCACTGCGATTCTCTCCGTAATGGTTAGATCACTGAAAGATCTCTGGATCACGTTAGTCTCCAGCACATAAACCCAGGCTTCCTCATCCGTCAGATTTTCTTTCACGATTGCCGGAATCTCTTTAAGCCCCGCAATTCTTGCCGCATTCTGCCTGTTATGCCCCGCCAGCATCTCATATCCAGAGCTGAGCTTCCGAACGATCACCGGCATCAGAATGCCGTGCTCTCGAATGCTCTCCACCATATCATCCAGTCTCTCACCCTGATATAGCTTAAATGGATGTTCATGGAAAGGCTTTACCTGATCTACCGGGATCATCTGAATCCCGCTGTCAGGAGCATCACCGGTCAGCAAATCAACAGCGTCGTTGAACAATTTTCTCTTAGGCTGATTAGCCTTCATATCCCATCAGCTCCTTCCCAAAGTCCAGATACGCCCTGCTCACCTTTGTCTGCGGTGCATATTCCAGAAGCGGCTCACAGTAATAGATACTCTCACCGACCTTTACAGTACTGGGAATCCTGCTCTCAAAGATCCGGATCCTTCCTTCAAATGCCTCCGTCACCTGCTCTGAAATCACCTTGCTGAGATTTGTTCTCATATCACACATGGTAAGCAGGATTCCCTCTACTTCCAGTTTCGGATTGATGCGCTTTTTGATCTTCTGAATGGTTTTCAGAAAATCCTGCAGCCCTTTCATTGCCAGCAACTGGGGATTTACCGTAATCACAACTCCGTCAGCCGCTGTCAGGGCATTGATGGTAAGTGCTCCCAGCGCCGGACAGGTGTCAACGATCAGATAATCATACCTGTCTCTTAACGGCTCCAGGATGTTTGCCAGCATCTTCTCGGCACCCATCTCCATCCGAAGCTTCGCATCAACCGCAGACAGAACCATTGATGAAGGAATAAAATCCACTCCATTCCGACTCATAATGTACTCTTTCAGATCCGGAAGCTCTTCATCTTCAAGCTGCAGCATCATCAAATGCCCGATCGTAGTCGAAAGCGCCGCCGTATCTTCAACGCCAAAACAGGTGGTCAGGTTGGCCTGGCTGTCGAAATCAACAGCCAGAACCTTTTTCCCCATGCTTGCAAGAGAATATGCCAGATTGTACGTACTCACCGTCTTGCCCACTCCGCCTTTCGCAGCTCCAATCAAAATAATTCTTCCCATATTTGCCTCCTATTCTTCTGTACGAGCACCGTACTCAATCTGACTCTCAGCCACACGCTGCTCAAGCATCTCTCTTTTTCTTTCTTTTACCCTCTTCTGCATTGCCTTGCTCTCATTCTCCATGATTTCAGCTTCGGCCTTCTCCAACTCTGCTCTTTCTGTATCCGGAGTGATAATCAGCTTCCCGTCCTCACAGACAACGGAGATGTAATCTCCAATTTCAAACCCCAGCTCCTTCAGCCACATTCCTTTCAGCATGATCGTTGGCGTCTCCTGATATTTATAGCCGCTCTGCCCATAAACCTTAATACTTCTTCTCTTTGCCATAGATTGCCTCCATTTCGTGATTGTCATTGATTACCCATTGATACTCTGCGTCACTTATATAGGTCAAATCATCGGCTCCACCTCCCTTCAGCGATTCAAGGCAAGAAAAAAGCTGCCAATGCTTTTACGCATCAGCAGCTAATCGCTTTCTGTTCGGTGTTCTATTTTCAGTTCTGATTCTTCTCTGCGTCCTTGATACGATAGTAGTCTTCCAGATCCACATCGACCCTGACTTTCGTATCTGGTTTTCGGTTGCTCAAGAGGCACACAGTCTCAACATGGCTCGATACGTTCATTTTGATGTCAGATAGTTCGTCTGTTTGCGGAAACATATCCACATAAGTGCATAAGAACATATCAACTGGGTTTTTCCTTCGCTTCGAGCCTATCAGTAAATGGAAACACGTCAACTATAACATCTTTTCCTTATTATATACCAAGCAGAGAGATTGCGCCATCGCTTCAACCTAGCTGCAGTGCCGAGTGCATGGCATTTTCATCGTCTCAACCTATCCATCTTCAGTATTGTACGCCGAGTCTATGTTCCTACTGATTTTGATACAATAGAAAAAGCCCTCTCCAGGGCAAATGCCGCCGAAAAAGGCTTGAAATAAGGGCTTCCAAGGTCATGCGCTGACTTTGGAAGCCCTTATTTTATATGTTCAGTTGTCCTGCTGCCGCTCGGTAATGCGCTGGGGTGTCAGCCTTGCGGTGTAGTGATTTTGGAATAATTAAAAGGTGGGGCAAAATTAAAAAGTTACAATTATTCTCATGCCTTATGCCTTTATCTTGCTTACAAGCTTTCCATTATATCCAGCAGATGCTGATAACTATCAACGCTGTCATAGACCACATCCGCCGAAGAGAGTTCTGCGAACAATTTCCTTGCGCAGTCAATCTTCGCTTTTTCAATAGGCTTCAGATTCAGCGTTTCCATCGTGCCTTTTGTCTCGGCGATAAAGAAGATGTGCTTCACCGTACCCTTGTTGAAAGCGATCGCCCAGTCAGGCGAGTAATTGCCGACCGGAGTCGGAATAGAGAATCCCTTCGGAAGTTTGGCGTAAACGCAGACTTCCTCCGCCAAATCCATATCCTCAGCGAACTTTCTCTCCACGCTCTGACCGTCTTTTGCATAACCGTCCGCAAATACATAGTCCTGTACATTCTTCTTTGCCCGATACGCCTTGGAAAAATCCGTATTCTTTTCGGCGGTAAAGATGGTACTGTCGTAGGTTCCTTCGGTCTGATTATAAGTAATCTGCTCCACGATCATCGTAGCTTTCTGCTCGTTGATCAGGCGGATAGCCTTTGTAATAAACTCCTCCGGGTTATTTTTGAACATGGCAAATGTGTACGGCTTAATTCCCTCAAGGATTCGCACAACTGTACGTCTGGTCAGTTTAGCACCTTCAGCAATCTTACCCACAAGGTCATATGTAACTTGGCTTCCTTCTGCTCGATCAAGGGTATAGGTCTGGCTCTTTTCCGCAACGAATCCGGCTCCGCTTTTCAGTTTATCGGAATTCCAGTCCTGCCCCTGCTCGCCGGTGGTAACAGTGTATTGCAACCTTGCAACGAACATTTTGTCATCGATATGCGCGATAGCTTTTCGGATAAGTTCCTCGCTATCAAACTCCACAGTATACGCATACTTGTGGTTAATATAATTCCAAAGCGTCTGGAACTCCTTCTTATAGAAGTTGTCGTTCAGTGCATTTTCCTGAATCTTCGTTTCGTGGCCATCACTGATCATATCGTCAAGGGCGTGTTCGTCGAAGATGCTCTGGATAAGCGCATGGACGCCCTCAGAAATTTCCGTGCAGCTTTCCGGAACGGGAGCGAGTACGCCGTTCGCAAGGTCGGTGCGGTATTTATCGGTAACATGATCGTCCTCATCGATATAGTCGTTCTTGATGAGGTAACGGTAGATATCCCGTCCCTGCTTATCGGAAATAGTGACATCGTTGCCGCCGATAATGAGCGTCTTGCCAATAAAATATTCCGCCGTAGCCTTGGTAGGACGTTCGTAAAGGTCGTCACGAATGCCTTTCTGCAAATCGGCAACGAAGTCTTTATACCCATCAGAAGCAATAACGGTCAGCTGGTTGATTTGTTGCACCTGACTGCCGAGTGTATCAGCATCCATACGATCGCCGTTCTGATTCACACAAAGACGCAGGCCACGGCCAACCTCCTGACGTTTCTGCGTAGGGGAACTGCTACCATGCTTCAAGGTGCAAATTTGAAATACATTCGGGTTATCCCAGCCTTCACGCAATGCCGAGTGCGAGAAAATGAAACGCACGGGATTGCTGAAGGAAAGCAGCCGCTCCTTGTCCTTCAAAATTAAATCATAAGCTGAGATATCGTCGCTTTCATCACTGCCGCGCTTGGTAGAACTATCTACCTTACGACCTTTTTTATCGATACTGAAATATCCGGCATGGGTCTGATGTACGTCAATCCCACGGAGATACTGCTCATATGGTGTGTTGAAAAGCGTAAGATACTCGTTCAGGATATCCATATATTCCTGCTCGAAAATCTCTCCGTACTGCGAGTTCACCTCATTGCCATCGTCATCATATTTTCGGTACTTCGCAACCTCATCAATGAAAAACAGGGACAGTGTTTTGATGCCGCGGGAAAACAAATCCTTCTCCTTTTCAAAGTGAGAACGGATGGTTTCTCTGATCTGTACACGGCGCAGGTCAGCCTCGGACACATCTCCGACGACTTCTCCGGCATGGATTGTTTCACCGTTGGTAAAGGTCACAATTCCACGAATGGGATCAATTTCACTGATACGGTATCCTCGATACTGATTCATATTTTTGGAGAGTGCGAAAAGGTCATCGTCCACGCCCAAGAGCCTTGTCTCACGGTTGATGGACTTGTTGTATCCGATTTCAAACTCGATGCGCGCCATCGGCGGTTTCTTCGGAGAGATAACAATGCCCTCCAGAAAAAGATAGCTGTCCGTTCCGCGCAAATTCTTGATATCAAAGCCTTTGACCTCGATCCGCTTAACCAGCCGCTTGTTGTAAGCGTCCAGTGCGTCAAGCACATACACCAGTTCATGGTGCTGTTTGTGCGTGGCGGAATAGTTCAGGCAAAAGAGTGGATTAAACTCTTTCAGACTTTCCTGCGTGGCAGTGCCACCCATTTTTTGCGGCTCATCAAGGATAACAATGGGGCGGTTCGCCTTGATAACGTCAATTGGTTTTCTGCTGCCGAAGTCATCCAGTTCCGTGCGGATACGCCTTGCATCCTTTCCACGGGCATTGAAGGCCTGAATGTTTATAATCATGACGTTGATATCTGCACTCTGGCTGAAGTTATCAATCTCCGCCAAATTCTTAGAATCATACACGAAGAAACGTGCTTTTTTCCCATAATACTCCATGAAGTGATCCTGCATGGTTTCAAAACTCTTGCGGACGCCCTCTCGGATAGCAATGCTCGGCACAACCACGATAAACTTGCTCCATCCGTACTGCTTGTTCAGTTCAAACATGGTCTTTATATATACGTAGGTCTTACCCGTTCCGGTCTCCATCTCCACGTCAAGGGAGCAGGCGCCAAGCCCTCCGGTCGTTACGGTTTCCGACAGCTTGATATTATTGCGAGTCTGAATCCTGCGTATATTATTAAGAAGCTGTCCGGAATCAAGCTGCACACGGGCATTGGCAAAACCCATATATAGTTCTTCTTCTGGAATCATCCAGTTTGTTACGTCTCGTTTAATCTCTACATCTCTGCGGTAGGTGAAGCGATCGTTGAATGGTTGACCTGCAAACACACCCACCACGCTTTCTACAGCCTCGGTCTGGTAAGGCTGTATGGTAAATTTGAATTTCATATCTGCCATTACAATACCTTCCTTTGCGTTTTCGGACTGTAGGTTTCAAAAATCTGTTCGAAGTTCGTCGCGACACTGTCACTCGCCATGCCACTGTCGCGGAACACGGCGTAGAACGGCTTCCTCTGTGCGATTGCCTTGACCGTCTCTTCGGTAACATCCGAATCAAAGCAGGCAATCAGATATCCCCCTGCAACGGAGAATACTTTCTTTCCGGCAATCTCGGTTTCCTCGATATCGGAGGAAAGCAGGATGCCAAGGTCAAGCATTACCTGGAAGAGAAGGTCTTCCGGCGTTCTGTCCGCCTTGATGTTGTTTGCAAAGAGCTGCATCTGTCCCTGATCATAATCCGCCGGGCGATAATAAACGTCCTCCATGTTTGTGGTGTCCACACGGAACACACGGAAGCCGATATCAAGATCGCCTGTGGTCATGGGAGACTCTTCCTTGATTTTCTTTCCGGCACGACGAATGCGTTCCTCGCCGATGTCGCAGATACAGGCATATCCTTCTTTTCTGGCAACAGAATCTTCTCCACATCTTTCTGGCAATTGCACAAGAATGAACTTACGCTTCCCGGAATCCTGAATATTCGCTTGGAATACTGATTGTGCTGTAGTGCCTGATCCTGAGAAGAAATCCATAATGATGAAGTCTTTCTCGTTAATATCATTTACTTCCAGCTTTATAAGATATTCGATAAGTTTAGACGGTTTCGTAAAATCAAAGACGGCCATATCATCGAACATCTCTCGCATTTCTTTAGTCCCATCCTGAGTAAATGGACCATTCAAAATAGATACCGGTTTGCCCCGTCTGGTATTCCCATTTTCATCGTAAAGATAAGATTTGGATCGCACAGTATATGTACCATCCTTTTGGAGGCTAAATTCAACATCATCATTGGCAATTGCAGCCTCCAGTCTTTCCTTCGACCAAACCCACTGTTTCCTCGGAATGATTTCAACCCCATTATGAAAAATTGAGTACATGAGATTGGGCCTGTCCCCCAGACTATTCGTCATAAGAGGTTGTGTACGATAAGGTCCTCTTGTACTATATTTACTATCTTTTTTGTTGTATTTTTCCCTTTCCGGTCCTTCAAATTCACAAGTAAGATTTGAAATTGGCCTCTTACTATAGATAAGGATATACTCATGGGCACTGATAAAACCAACGGTTTTTGCACCAGCTCCATACTTATTTTTCCAAATAACCGTTTCAACATGATTGTCTGCGCCAAAAATCTCATTGCACATTTTCGTCATGTTTTCAATTTCGTTATCATCAATGCTAATATAAATCAAGCCATCATCCGACAGAAAATCCTTAGCGATTTTCAATCTTGGATAAATCATATTCAGCCAATCAGTATGAAACCGGCCGTTTGCTTCATTATTTGTACGGATATTGAACAGCAGATTTCCGTCCTCATCAAACAGACCGCTAATATCCTCAAATTGATCTTCTTGCATTGACCGATCATCATCATAAACAAAAGTATCGGAACCTGTGTTATACGGCGGGTCGATATAAATCATCTTGACTTTCCCCAGATACGTCTCTTGGAGCAGCTTCAACGCATCGAGGTTATCACCCTCAATGTAGATATTCTCCGTGTCGATACTGCCGGGCGTACCGTCTCTGCCGACAGACTTCTCCCTGTCAAGGCGCAGGGTTTTAGCAATAGGCTGGTTGGCAAGTACCACTGATTTCTTTTTATCCGGCCATGTGAACTGGTAGCGTTCCTGCGCTCCTTCCACAACAGTCTCAGAGATTTCCTGGCGCAGAACGTCCGCATCAATTGCACGGACAACCTCACCGTCCTCATTTATCGTTTCGGTCACGGCGTTCGGGAACATCGCGGCAAGTTTCCTGAAATTCTCCTCCGCCAGATCGGGTGTATGCATCTTAAGCTTCTCCATGTTTCAAATCCTCCAGTTCCTGTTTATAGCCACGAAGGCGTGTATAAAGTTCAAATTGTTTCTTCGGCTGTTGCTCCTTCCAGGCAGCAGCCTCAGTCCTTGCTATCAGCTTCTCCAATTTCAGTATTTGCTCCTGTAGAGCAAGGCGTTCATCCACCGAAAGGGAAGCCGATTTTTCAGCCCGCTCATCATAAAGAGCAATCTGTTCCACAAAAGCCTCCCATATCTCATCAAGGGAGAAGCCCTGAGGTTTCAGGCTTATTTCTGATGCGTCCATCCACTGTGTCCGATAGAGTTTGCTATGATAAAGGGCAAGCTGACGGCTATCCTCGAACATAAGCAGAAAGACCAGCTTGTGAGGATTCTGTCTTGCAATCGCCTCTATCACTTTGCCATCAAACTCCTGCTTCTTTAAAGTTATCGACAGCAATAGTATTTCCTTTATCTCCGAATCCGAGTTCAGGTTCAGGTTTTCTTTTGTGAGGCTGTTCTCTACAACAATCCTTTCCACATCGGACACGAACTTGTCCTTCAGCGCTTTTGTCAGTGGCAGATGCTTGTAGAACGCCTCTTTCGGCAAACGACGGTGAACCGCCGTTGCAGTAGGAAAATCAATCATCGCTAATCACCACCATAAAGCATATCAGTTCAAAATCATCCAGTCCCGAAAAGCCACCGGACAGGAATGTAGTCTGACCGCCTCTAAAGAAACTGTCAATGTCTCCCTCATCCTTTGCATCAATGATCGACATGATAGCATCCTCCAATAGCTGGGAGACCTTGCTCATGTTTTTGCCGTTGTTTGTTGCTTTATTGAATTGCTTACACAACACTTTGTCCGGCGCAGCCTTTCCACGAGCAAGATGACGCATCACATCGAGTGTATCCTTCGGCTGTAGATGGTTTGTAATAACCTCGCCGTCCATGCCGACGTACACCATATAGAACGGATGCAGTCTATTCTGATTCTGAATATTGATGTGTTCATTTATATTCTTCAGCACGAAGATCACGCCAGGCTTTTCGCCCTTTACTACGGCATGAATTCCAAATGGCGTGTGATCAATATTTCCATGCTCCTTCATGTAGGCGAGCAGGTCCATACGGAACTCATTCAAGCCTAAATCCATAATGGAAACGCCGCTGGTCATATCTTCCAAGTCAACCACTTCCTCCTGGAGCTTCTTTAACTGGCTGCGGCGATATTCGAGGTCACCTTTTTCTTCCTGATTGATAAGGTCATCGTCGCCGGTTGAAGTCATAACGGAAATACGCATCCTTGTCTCAACCCTGGACTTGAGGTTGATGTATTCGTCCAAATCCAAATCCGGCCAAAAGTTCACAAGCTGAATCACAGCATTTCTGCTGCCGATACGGTCGATACGTCCAAATCGCTGAATAATGCGGACGGGATTCCAATGGATATCATAGTTGATGCAAAAGTCGCAGTCCTGTAGGTTTTGTCCTTCCGAAATGCAGTCAGTGGCAATGAGAATATCAATATCGGTCTTGTCATTCGGATACAGAACGTCCCTATCCTTGGACATCGGAGAAAAGCAGGAAAGCACGTGGTTCATATCTGCTTTAAACTTCGGAATTGTAGTCTTGCCATCCACCGAGCCGGTCACGAGCGCAGTCTGCAAGCCCAACTCATCCCTTGCCATACCGCTGATGTTGTCGAAGAGGTACTCGGCGGTATCGGAGAAGGCGGTAAAAATCAACACTTTCCGATTACCTTCGTTAATCGGGGCATCCACCTTTTCACGGATAACACGAATGAGTTCATTCAGTTTGAAATCGTACTCCGGCGTAATATCTTCCACCATGAGTATCAAAAGCTGGAGATTCTCAATATCCTCGTCAATATCGCGCTTCCACGAGATGTAATCCATATCCCGCAGGTCAATCTTGACTTTCTTTCCTACGCTGAAGAAATCTGTGTTCTGATCATCATAGTCAAAATCATCCGCTACAGCAGAGAGATCGCGCATCTCATCAAGGTCTCCCGTGCCGTCCATCATGAACTGTTCGATAGCCTGCGAAGTGTCATACAGATAATCATAAATACGGCGTACGGTCAGAAGAAACGAATGAACAGAACTTTCCATGCGTTTTAAGAGGTTAATGCTCATTAAACGCTGGATACCGAGTTCACGGCCTTTGCGGAAGTTCTCCGATTCCTTCTCGTCCAGATACTTGTGCAGTTTACTGGCATGAATATAAATAGTCGGCGTATATATTGTCAGCTGCAGTTTCGACATCAACTCGAACACTTCTTTGTAATTTATCGCTCCCGGACGGTCAGTCAATTTCGGTCTCAGCGAGATTGGCTTGTTCCTTGCCGGGAACGTACCGATATCTGTAACATCATAATAATTCTGTATATGCTTCCTCGATCGAGCGATCGTTACGCTGTCCAACACCTCGAAGAAGTCAAAATCAAGCTGTGAAAGTAACGTGGCAGTTGTCCGTTCACTCTCCGGCAATTTGCACCATGCATTATAGACCTTCTGCGCCTGGCGGAAGATCGTATCGATATCTGATTTTGTATTCAGCTTCTCATTGAATTCGGATGGATCGCCCTCATAGGCAAGCGCCAGTTGGTTACGCAGGTCGTAAAAACGATTGTTTACCGGTGTTGCCGAAAGCATCAGTACTTTAGTCTTTACACCCGGTTTGATGACCCGGTTCATCAGACGCATATAGCGATTTTCCTTTTCTCCGCCACGGCTGTCTGTTCCGTTGCCGTTACGGAAATTGTGGCTCTCATCGATAACGACCAAATCATAATTTCCCCAATTGATACGGTCAATCGGCAGACCAATCACGGTATTACCGCTGTCTCTGGAAAGGTCAGTATGATACAGAATGTCATACCGAAGCCTGTCTGCGGCAAGTGGATTGTTAATGAGGTTTCCGCGATAGGTCATCCAGTTCTCCGACAGCTTTTTCGGGCAGAGAACGAGGACATTCTTATTGCGACCCTCGTAGTATTTGATAACGGCAAGCGCAGTGAAAGTCTTGCCAAGACCAACGCTGTCCGCAAGAATGCAGCCGTTGTATTGTTCCAGTTTATTGATAATAGCAAGGGCGGCATCTTTCTGAAAGTTGAACAGCTTGTTCCAAATAACGCTGTCCTTAAAGCCTGTAGCCTCATTTGGAAGAACATCCTCAGAAATATCCTCCAGAAATTCGCTGAAAATGTTGTAGATAGTCATAAAATAGACTAATTCCGGCGCATTTTCCTGGTAGACTGTGGAGATCATTTCGATGACTTCTTCCGTAACATCGGTCAGTTTATCTTCGTCACTCCAAACGGAATCGAACATTCGTAAGAATTCTGCACTTGCTGGATTCTCTATGCGGGTTACCATATTTGTCAGATTGTTCCCGCGTTCACAGCCGAGGTCAACAGTCGTGAAAGTGTTCATAGGCATATAGGTATAGGTGTCCTCCGCTCCGTCCACGAGCAGGAAGTTATTCATTCCTTCACGGGTAGTGTTAGTCTTAAAACGTACCTTACGGCGCATCCACTCCGCGCATTCCTTTGCAACAGCCTTCTGCTTAAGTTCATTACGCAGACGGACCTCAAATTCTGTACCATACAGGCTCTTTTCTCTTTTGAGACGGGGAATATAAAATTCACGACGTTCCTTCTGTGTTTTCTCCGCAACAAAAGTTGGCGAAGTGAATATGAATCGCAGTTCCTTGCAATCCTCAAGCTGACTCTTCAATTCCTGGTATGCATATATCGAAAAGCAAGCTGCCGCTATAGAGACACGGCTGCCTTGCCGTATAGTTTTTTCAAGATCGTCCTTGACCACCTTGGTAGTGTTATTAAAAATCTCCACAAGCGCACCCTCCTCCAACGGCTGTTACTCTTCAACTGCCTTATCATCATCAATAAATTCCATGATGTCACCGACATCACATTTGAGTGCGCCGCATATACGCAGCAACACATCCGTATTCACATTTCCGCCTTTTCCAAGTTTGGCAACAGAAGTGGCACTGATACCGCTCATCTCCCGCAAAGTCTTTTTATTTATTCCACGGTCAATAAGAAGTTTGAAAAGTTTGTTATAGCTAAAACGCATCTGCATTACCTCCGTGATTTCTCTCTTTCTATATTCTACATTAATTACTTCACATCATTTAGGAATCCATACCGTGTTCCCGGAATCAATCCTTTGCCGAAGGTTTCAACGACCGCGCCATGCTTCTCATATTCAAGGGAAGGGATATGGTCAAGGTTCTCGATAATAATAAGCTGGCCCTCATCCTGATGATTCATGAAGTAGCGGTAAAGCCCAGCTCTCATGCTGTCCGGCATTCTGTCATCCACTCCATCATCAAAGCCATGAAGGAATATCTGAACCAGGCGCGGCATCTGGACGCACTTATCAATTGCCGCCTGCGTGAGATTGACTATTGGAGGGATTTATCGAGCAGCATCTCTGGCAGCAATTTTGAACCGCACTACAATCCAAACAAGCCGACCGAAGCTCCTTTTGTCCGATGCCTTGAGAAAATCGACGCCATTCAGAGGGATGTGGCGGAAAAAATCGCATACCTTGTACGGCTCAAGGGAGAAATCAACACAGCCATTGATGCACTTGAAATGCGGGATGAGCAGCTGGTACTTCGCTATCGGTACCTTGACGACTGTACTTGGGAGGAGATTTCCCGGATGCTGAACGTATCGCTTCGCACGGTACACCGCATACACGGCTCTGCTCTACAGCACTTTTCTGTCCCGGAATAAAAGTTGGCACGGTTTGGCACAGTGTGACACACCCGTCCTGTGATATCATTACAA
>ERZ1643246.2985-NODE-2985-length-15202-cov-26.293259_pt1 | contig 15202 bp, 17 predicted proteins | sample MGYA00579265_ERZ1643246 | MGnify/ENA primary metagenome ERZ1643246 (study PRJEB29033, sample SAMEA4952261) | chicken gut metagenome | biome: Broiler Chicken; feature: Gastrointestinal Tract; material: Caecum | place: Ireland | collected 2018 | study: Broiler... | reverse complement strand
GGTGTAGAGCAGGGGAAAATTTAGAGATTATATCAAAGAATTACCTATTGCTATATATGGTTATAATGTGCGAAAATAAAGAAATTGCAAAAGATAGTTTAAATAATATAACTAAATTTTTAAAAGAAAATTTAAAATTAACTTTAAACTCAAAAACAAGAATTTTTAAAGATATACAAGGGGTTAATTTTTGTGGTTATAAAATCAATGAGAAAAGACTAAAAATAAGGCATACAAGTAAATGTAGAATGAAAAGAAAATTAAAAAGATATACAAGACAATTGAAAGAAGGCAAAATAACATTACCTGAAATACAAATAAGTATAGCAGGTTGGCTAGGCTATGTTAAACATGCAGATTCTTATAATTTAAGAAAAAGTATGTTTTATATAGAGGGATAGACTTTAAAAAGGCATTCGTATCGTGTTATCCGTGGTGGCAATTACAACAATAATGGAAACAATTATCCTGTCGCCTATCGCAATTACAACAATCCTAATAACAACTATAACAATACTGGTTTTCGTGCCACGCTCTAATATTAAGTCAGATTATATATTTTATGGAATATATACAGTATAGGTATTAGATATTAAAGGAAGTCTATTCCTTCTTAAAAGCAATTTTAAGTAAATATGAATTATAAAAGTATATGTATTAGTAAATTGAAAAATTGAATATATGTATACTTTTCTATTTCCAATACAAACCACTTAATTTCTTCAATTCTATTTTAAAATCTTCTATTTGTTCATTAGTATAAGTATCTCTTAATTCTCTAGCTTTTTCAGACCATTCTTTGAATTGTTTTTCTTTAAATTCTTTCGTATGATTATAGTGTAAACCATGCATTCTTTTATATTCTCTGTTGTATTCCTTTAAAATTGAACTATTTTGAACTTTTTCTTTTTGTTTATTTAATGCTCCAATTTCTTTACAAGTTTTTCCAGTATTTAAATATAAGTTATTGCAATATTTTTGGTCATTTCTTCCTTTTTGATTTGGATTTTTACTACTGGTTACAGGAATAAATAATTTTCCACAATTTTCACATTTATTGATAGTAAAATTATTTTGAATTACTTTAAATAACTCAAATCTAATTTGTTCTTCCGTATTTTCCAATTCATAGACTTCTTCTACTGCTATATGCTTTTCTTTTATTAATTTAACTACATCCTCTACATCTAATCTTCTTTCTTGTAGTGATAACCCTTTATCACATACATATTTTGTTTTAAATTTAGTATCTAAAAAAATTGCATGTGCTGGATTAATATTAAGATAGTGTATGTCAAAAACTCGTTTTGCCTCATATAAATATAGTCTTTCTTCTGTACTTAAATTTCTTACAATAGAGTTATTAGAATATTTATTTATCAATTCTAATCTCTTTTTTAAATCAGTCTTTTTTTCCATAAGATTTTCTATTAATAAGTCTCTTATAGTTTCAAAGTATTTTATATATTCATTATGTTTTTTAGTCGATACTTTTTCAATGTTATAAGTAAATTCATGAAGGATAAGCTCTATTGTATAAGGGTTTTCTTGTATTTCCTCATAAAGTTCTTTCGCATAGTATTTTGGATTTTCAATAAAAACGCCAATTTGAGATTTAAATAATAGGTCAGTTCTAAATACTTTAGAATTATATGTTTTAACAATTATATCTATTAAGACTTGTGTATAAAAATGAGTATATGGAGAAAATTCTAAACATGCTCTAACTATTTGAAACATTTTAAAGAAACAATTCAATTTTTCATCCATAGTATCTGCTTCTTTAGCAGTACATAGTAGTTCTATTAATTGTGTATAAATTGCCTTCAATTTATCAAAATCTTCATAACTCATTATTGCAAATTCATAAAGTTTATCTCCAATATTATATTCAAAATCATGAGTAGCACCGAAAAACTCTCCGATTATTTTTTATTACAATTTTATTATTTTTAAGTGTGAAATTAGTTATCATATCAATGTTTCCTCCATTTTCAAAAATAGAATATAGCTATTTCGATTTTTAATTTATCTATAGACTTGCAAAAATGTATTTACAACACTTTTTAAGGCTCTTATAATAAAAATTGCAAGTAGAAAATAGCACGTGTAAATAATTATTTTCTATTATAGTATAGCACATTGAAAATTGAATAGCAAACTACAAGCACAGATAATGAAACTTTCGTCTGGCTAACGTGATGTAAAGGGGCGATTCTCTAAAAAGAGGAATGAGGGCAAATCTCATATGGGATTAAATCCACTTGTGGCTTTTAGTAATAAGGACAAAGAATAAAACAATATAATTTATAAATGGAAGTGGAGGTGAATACACTGGAAAAGCAGAATAAGAAAGATACAAATACTAATAAAAAAGCAAAAGACAAACTACCATTTGCAGTTTTTATATGTCCAAAATCAAATGTGGGTGATACTGGGGATTATAAACAGGTATTCACCGATATTATATCTGATAGAATACAAGAAAAATACAAATAAAAATGATAAAAACAATTGCATAAATTATTCATTTTATGCTAAAATAGATAAGGAGGAGAAAAAATTGAACGAAGATTTATTAAATATTGAAATTATAAGAGAATATATAGCAAAAAGAAAAATAGATTGGACAAAGCATTGCTTAAACAGATTAAATCAAAGAAATATTTTAATATCTGATGTGAAAACTGCAATTAATAATGGAAATATAATAGAATATTATTATGATGATTATCCATATCCAAGTTGCTTGATTTTAGGATATAATACAAATAATAAGATAATACATATAGTATGTGGAGTAAGTGAAGACACTGTTCATATGATAACGGCATATTATCCAAATACGGATAAATGGGAAGAAAATATGAAAACAAGGAGGAAAAAATAATGAATTGTTTTATGTGTAAAGGAAATCTAGAAGAAAAGAAAGTAAATTATGTAGTTGATTTAGAAGATACAATTATTATTATTAAAGGAGTTCCAGCAAAAGTATGTACTCAATGTGGAGAACAATACTTTGATGATGAAACAGCAGAAAACATTGAAAAAATTGTAAATCAGTTAAAGCAATTAGCAACAGAAGTAACAATTGTAAATTATAAAGAAAAGGTTGCATAATATTAAAAATAAAAAATTATTTGATTTTGATTGTATAATATAGTATACTAATAATAGCTTTAAAGTAAATGTACTGTTTAAGTCAGCAGTAATCACATAAACTAAGAATTAGGTGCGGTAAACCCTAGTTCTTATTTTTTTGAATAAAAATGAAATTTACATGTAAAATGTCTATAAAATTTAATAAAAATATTGAAAATCTTCAAGTTTTAATATATAATAGCGACAATAAAATAATACATAAAACGAAATGTTATTGATACATTATAAATGGAGGTGCAAAATGAAAAAGTCTAATGAAGAAAAAAGAGTTGTAATTTATTGCAGAGAAAGTAGAGATGACTATGGTGAAAACTATGAAAGAATTGAAACACAAAGAGATTTACTTATAAAATATTGTAAAGGTCATGGATATACAAATATAGTAGATATTATAATGGATGATGACAAAAGCGGTACAGACTTTAGCAGATTTGATGATATAAGAGAAAAAGCTAAAAATAAAGAAATAGATGTAATCGTTTTTAAAAACTCTGCAAGACTTGGAAGAAATCAAAAAGAGGCATTAGACTTTGTAGAATACTTAGAAGAACAAGGTATAGAAATAATATTTGAAGATGAACAATATAATGAGGAAATGTTTGGACTATATGCGTGGTTTAATGAAAGAAGAGCAAGAGATGATAGTAAAAATATAAGAAGAAATTTAAGACATAAAATAGAAGAAGGAGATTTACTCGTGAAAGCAATTTATGGATATAACAAAGATGGAAAAAAATTAGTAATAAATGAAGAAACAGCTCCAGTAGTAAAAGAAATATTTGAATTATATTCTAAAGACTGGGGGTATCAAAAGATCGCAACATATCTAAATAAAAAAGGAATACCAACACCATCTCAAAGTAGAAATTTTGCAAATGCAAAACAAACTGCAAATTGGAAAGCACAGCATATAGTAAGAATATTAGATGACAGAAGATATATTGGAGATTATGTAGGGGGACATACTGAAAAAGTAAGTTTTAAATCTAAAAAAACAAGAGTAAAAGATGAGTCAGAATGGACAATAATAGAAAATCATCATGAGCCAATTATTGATAAAGAACTATTTGAAAAAGTACAAAAAATTAGAAAGAAAAGAAAAAAAGAAAGTGATAAATATAATAATGGTTTCAAGTTTGTAGATGTAGAAAACAATTTATACTCAGGACTTTTATATTGTGGAAGATGTGGAACAGCAATGTATAAAAGAAAGGGAACAAGTGGCACAAGAAAAAGACCAGATAGTTATTTATGTAAAAAATATAGCAATGAAGGTGCTATAAAAGATATAAGACCAGATTATGGCTGTAAACCTCATAGAATTAGAATTGAGTATTTAGACCAGATTGTAAATGCTTATATAGATAACTTAATTAGTAATCCAGAGTTTAAAGATTTTGTAATGAATAATGTAAAAGCAATTAATACAAATAAAGTTACTTTAGAAAAAGACATAAATAAGCATAAGCAAACTATAGAAAAATTGGAAAAACAATTCAAACAAGTATATGAAGATAAGTTAAATGATTTAATTCCAGAATTTATATATAAAGACAAAAAGCAAGAATTAGAAAAGAAGTTAAAAAATGAAAAGGAAAAATTACAAGAAGCAGAAAATAAGTTTAATACATTAAACAAATTAGAAGATAAAGAAGATTTAATCTTTAAAGCAATAGATGATATTAAGAAAAACGGATTAACAAAAGAAGAACTATCAAGACTATTTGATAAAATCGTAGTATTTGATCCAAAAGAAATAACAAAAGAGCAAAAGGAAGAATATAACTTAAATGATGCAATGTATAAAGAACTCTACGAAAATGGAGGCTTAGCATTCCATTTGAAATTCATGTATCCACAAACTATCACAAACAGGTGGGTGTGATATTGGAGCAAGACCAATTGATTTACATTTAAGTGCTTTTAAAAAAATGGGAATAAATATTGAGGAAAACTATGGATTTATTACATGTAAATGTGATAAAATAATAAGCGCAGATATTAACCTAGATTTTCCAAGTGTAGGTGCAACAGAAAATATTATTTTAGCAGCAACATTTGCAGAAGGTATAACTAAAATTACAAATGCTGCAATGGAGCCAGAGATAGTAGATTTAGCAAACTGCTTAAATAAAATGGGAGCAAAAATAGAAGGCGCAGGAACTAAAATAATAAAAATTACAGGGGTTAAAACTTTAAAAAATATTAGTTACACAGTTATGCCAGACAGAATAGAAGCAGGAACACTTTTATGTATGACAGCAGCTACAGGTGGAAATGTAAAATTAACAAATGTAAATGCAAGCCACATTAGTCCAATTATAGCAAAGCTAGAGGAATGTGGGTGCAATATAAAAGTAGAAAAAAACGAATTAACTTTAAATAGAACTAAAAAATTAAAATCAGTAGATATAAAAACAATGCCATATCCAGGTTTTCCAACAGATATGCAGTCTATATTTGCAAGTATGCTTACAACTGCAAAGGGAACATCAGTTGTTGTGGAAAACATATTTGAAAATAGGTACAAATATACACAAGAACTTAACAAAATGGGAGCAAAAATTACAACAGAAGGAAAAACAGCAATAATAAAAGGTGTAAGAAAGCTTTCAGCGGCTAAAGTAAAAAGTACAGATTTAAGAGGCGGAGCCGCAATGGTTTTAGCAGGGCTAGTGGCAAATGGTATTACAGAGGTAACAAATGTAGAACATATATTAAGAGGTTATGAAGGATTGGATAAAAAGTTAAGAACTTTAGGAGCAAATATTATTGTAAAAGAAGGTGAGTAAATGGCGAAAAAAGCAAAAGAAAAAGATGACTTAGATTTCTTTTATCTAGGAGAAGAAAAAGAAGAGCAAAATAGAAGTAAAAAAGTAAATAAACAAAGTAAAATGAAAAAAGAAAATAAATCAAAAGGAAAGAATATATCACCTAAAAAAAAGAAATCTAAGAAAAGTGAAAAAGAGCCAATAGATTTAGACAACGAAATAATTATTGGCTTAAAAAGAATAGAGGACAAGCCTGTAAAAAAACAAAAGAACACCAACAAGAAAAAAAATAATATTGCAAATAAAAAAGATAAAAGAAAAAATAAAGATAATGCTAACCAAAGTAGCAAAAGTAAAAAAACAAATACAAAAGTACATGACTCTAATATAGCAACAAATAAAAAACAAATAAAAAATAAATATGCTAATGATAAAACTTCTAAAAAAACAAGCAAAAACAATTTAGAAGTAGAAGAAATAAACATTAGCGAAAAATTGTATGATGATGAACAAATTATGGGGTATGAATCTCCAAAGGAAAAAGAAAAAAAGAAAAAGAGAAGAAGAAAAGTTTTTAGAACAATAAAAATACTAATGATAATTTTTATCTTAATAGGAGGAATAGCATTTTTCTTATTATCGCCAATATTTAATATAACAGAAATTAATGTTAGTGGAAATAGTAAAATATCAAGTGAAGAGATTTTAAGTTTGTCACAACTAAAAAAAGATGAAAACACATTTAAAATAAACAAAAAAGAAACAAAGGAAAAGATAAAGCAAAACTCATACATAGATACTGTAGAAATAAAAAGAACATTACCAGATAAAATTACAATAGTTGTAACAGAAAGAACAGCTACATATCAAATTAATTATTCTAATATGTATATGTTAATTAATAATCAAGGTTATATGTTAGAAGCTACAGAATTAAATGAAAGTTTACCTATAATAGTAGAAATTACAACAAATGAGGAAGATATAAAACCGGGTAACAGATTGTGCATAGAGGATTTGGAGAAATTAGAAGATGTTCTTAAAATATATGAGTCAGCTAAATCAAATAATTTAGCAAAATTAATTAGTAAAATAGATATATCAGATAAAAATGACTATGTAGTAGAAATGAAAGCTGAAAAGAAAACTGTACATTTGGGAGATACAACAAATTTAGCTCTAAAAATGTTATATGTGTCTGATATAATTAGTAAAGAGAAAGACGAAGGAGAAATTTTTGTTAATACAGATTTAGAAAACAAAGGTGCGATATTTAGAAAAAAAGTATAATTTTAAGGAGGAAGGCATAAGTGAACTTAAATAAAAGAGTAGTAGCGGCAATTACTTTAGGAATAGTTTGTTTTGTTCTTACAATAGCTATATTTGTACAAATAAAAACTACGAATAATTCAAATTCAACAGTAGCACAAACTATGGAAGAAAATGACTTAAGAGATCAAGTTTTAAGAATGAAGGAAAAATATGATAATATCTATGCAGAATTACAAAATGCAACTAAAAAATTGGAACAAGTAAGAGAAAACGCTACTAAAGACGATAGTGAAGCAAAAGCAAAACAAGAAGAACTAAGATTAAACAATATGCTACTATGTCAATCAGATATGACAGGAGAAGGTGTTATAATAACTTTAAAAGATGGAACAACAAATAATTCAGATGTGTTATCTTCACTAACAGCAACTGATGTTATAGTACATAATTCAGATTTACTACAAATAGTAAATGACTTAAAAAATGCAGGTGCAGAAGCTATATCTATAAATGGAGAAAGAATAGTACAAACCTCATCTATTACATGTGAAGGCATCATTATAAAAATAAATAATAAAAAGTTGGGATCTCCATATGTTATTAAAGCAATTGGCTCAGCTGCTACTTTAGAAACATCATTAAGTATACCAGGTGGATACTTAGACATAATGAAAAATGATGGTGTTATAGTAGATATTAAAAAATCTGATGGATTAACAGTAGAAAAATATGATGGTGTTATAACAACTAAATATTTGGAAATTGATGATTAAAATTAAAATAGTAATGTAATAGTTTTTTATAGAAAGGAATGAAAAGTTTGAATAAAGAAAAAGTCAATAAAATTGTATTGTCAGTTATAATTGCTTTAATCTGTGTAGTTCTTATAGCAACAATATTAGTACAATTTAAAACTGTTGAGGAAACAGATGTGACCGCAATAGAGACTATGAGAGAAGCGGAATTAAGAACGTCTTTATCAGAATGGAAAAGCAAATATAATGAAGTAAGTGAACAATTGCAAGAAACTACTAATAGAATTTCAGAATATGAAGAAAAAACCAATAATGAACAAGAAACTAAAAATATAGTAGAAAGTGAGCTTGCTCAAACTAATATGATATTGGGAAAAACTGATGTAAAAGGACCAGGAGTAATTGTTACTTTAGAAGATGGAGAAAAGGAAGTAGTAGCATCATATTTAGTAGATTTAGTAAATGAGCTTAAATATGCAGGAGCAGAAGCTATATCTATAAATGGTTCAAGAATAATAAATACATCGGAAATTGCAGAAATAAATAACTCATATATTATCATAAATGGAGCTAAAAGAATTGCGTCACCATATGAAGTAAAAGCAATAGGAGACCAAACATATTTATCAAGTATTCTTACATTAAAAGACAGCGGATTTATAGATAAATACACAAGTGATGGTATAATTGTTAGATTAGATCAAAAAAGAGAAGTACAAATTCCTAAGTACGAAGGAGAAATGGAATTTAATTATGCATACGAAAAGGAGGATGAAGAGTAATGGTTTTAATAGCAATAATTATAGGTTGTTTAATAGGAGCTATAATAGGAATATATGCACCAATTATACCTTATACATATTCTGGATATTTAGCAATAGCAATTATAGCTGCTTTAGATTCGGTTTTTGGAGGAATCAATTCTTTATTAAAAAAGAACTTTGATTTAAAAATATTTGTAACTGGTTTTTTCGGAAATGCGATACTTTCAATATTATTAACAATATTAGGACAAAAATTAAATGTAGATATATATTTAGCAGCAATAGTAGTATTTGTAGGAAGAATGTTTAATAATTTAGCAAGTATAAGAAGATATTATTTAGATAAATGGACAAATAGAAAAAGAACAAAAACAGAGGTGGAAACTGAAAAAGCAACGGAACAGCTAGAAGGCGAAAATAAGAAGTAATACTATAAAAAAATATTACAAAAGTTTTACAAAAATATTACAAAAATACGACGAATTCTATTGACTTTTTTAAAAAAATGTAATATTCTTAGACAAGTATTAACATTGGAAAAGAATTTGTAATAAGAGGACGAAAAAATGGAGGAATGAGTCTTGGCAGTAGGAGATATAATTGTAGGAATGGACATTGGCACCTCAAAAGTAAGCTTAGTAATAGGTGAAGTAAACAGCTTTAATCAAGTCGAGACATTATATACTGGCACACAAAAGTGTAGTGGTATAAAAAAAGGTAAAATAATAAGTGAAGAAGAAATAATGTTATCTATTAGTAAGCTTGTAAAAGATGCAGAAACAGAACTAAACTTTGGAATAAATTCTGCTTATGTTACTATACCAGGTAAATATGTTACAATAGTACAAAATACTATTACAAAAGACGCAAAAGATAAATATGCGGGCATTTCCGCAAAAGATGTATCATCTTCTATTATGCAAGTTAAAGATATAACTATACCAGAAGGCATGCAACTAATTGATATTGTAGAAGATGAATTTATTTTAGATAATGGAAAAATAGTACAAGACCCAATTGGAAGTTTAAGTGCATCATTTACATTAAATGCACAAGTAATATTAGCAGATAAAGAATATATAAGAAAAATAGCAAACATATTTAAAAAAGTAGACATAGACATAGATGGATTAATACCAGTTAGTTTAGCAGAAAGAAATTTAATACTAGACGCTAACGAATTAACAGATAATGTTTTATTAATTGATATAGGAGCAGGAAATACAGAACTTGGAGTATTTGATGGAAATAATTTTATTTATACAAATACAATACCTTTAGGTGGAGACAATATCACTAATGATATATCTATAGTTCTTGGAATTTCAGAAGAGGAAGCAGAAAAATTAAAGAAACAATATAGCTTAGCTATGAGGTCTTATATAGACAATGATAATGAAATCTTATTAACTACATATAAAGATGACTCTAAAAAAGTTATAAAAAGTTCTGAATTAATAGAGATAATTGAAGCAAGAATAGAAGAGATATTTTCACTAGTAAATAAAGATATAACTACAAAAGGAATAAAATCAAGAATAAATAACGTTGTATTAACTGGACAAGGTATTACAACAATTAGTAAAAGTGATGTAGCAGGAAAAATAATATTAAATATCCCTGTAAAAATTGCAACTGGTAGATTAGTAAGTACAATAAAACCAGAATATAGAACAGCATATTCATTAGTAAGATACATTGCTTCAAAACCATTTGTAAGAACTGTATCAAGTAGTATAGATACAGATTCAAAAGAAAACATATTTAAAAATATAGTTGAAAGAATAAAAGAATTCTTTTATAGTTAAATCTAGTTATTAATTTTAAAAAATATATATAGTATTAAAGAGGAGGAATAGACTTTATGTTGATGGATAATAACAATATGGATGATAGCACAATGCTAGATGGAACAGCAACCATTAAAGTTATAGGTGTAGGTGGAGCTGGAAACAATGCAGTAAACAGAATGGTTGATTCTGGAATTAAAGGAGTAGAATTTATTGCAGTAAATACAGATAGACAAACATTGTTAGTATCAAAAGCTGCAACTAAGATACAAATAGGAGAAAAGATAACAAGAGGTTTAGGAGCTGGAGCAAACCCAGATATAGGAGCACAAGCTGCAGAAGAAAGCAAAGCTGAAATAGCAGAAGCATTACGCGGAGCAGATATGGTATTTGTTACTGCCGGAATGGGTGGAGGAACAGGTACAGGTGCAGCACCTATAGTAGCAGCCGCAGCAAAAGAAATGGGAATATTAACAATAGGTGTTGTTACAAAACCATTTACATTTGAAGGAAAAAAGAGATTATCACAAGCAGAAAGAGGAATTGAAAGCTTAAAAGGAAAAGTAGATACACTTGTTGTAATACCAAACGATAAACTATTACAAATAATAGACAGAAAGACATCTATTATAGAAGCCTTCAAAATGGCAGATGATGTATTAAGACAAGGTGTACAAGGTATATCTGACTTAATAGCTATTCCAGGACTAGTAAATCTAGATTTTGCAGATGTTAAAACTATAATGTTAAACACAGGAATGGCACATATGGGAATTGGTAGAGCATCTGGAGAAAATAGAGCAGAAGATGCAGCAAAACAAGCTGTTCAAAGTCCATTACTAGAAACATCAATAGAAGGTGCAAGAGGAGTTATTATTAATATAACAGGTGGTACAAACTTAGGATTACATGAAGTAAATACAGCAGCAGAGCTAATTCAACGTAGTGTAGATCCAGAAGCTAACATTATCTTTGGTGCCGTTATAGATGAGAGCTTAGATGAAGATATTTTAGTAACTGTTATAGCAACAGGTTTTGAAAACGACAGAAATCCATTATCTTCTGGGACACCTGTAGGAGATATAATAGACAAAGCGTGGGATAGAAAATTAAACTCAATTCCTATGTCAACAGATAGTTCAAATTCATCAGACAATTTAGATATTCCATCTTTTTTAAGAAAAAATAAAGGAATGAATAAATAATTTGTAAAAAACTAAATTATAAAACAAATTAAAAAAAGAAATAATCACAATTTGTAGATTATTTCTTTTTTTTATGCCTATAAAACGACAGCTTTTTAAATGGCTTGGTTGTAAAATATGATATAGCAAAATTTTATATATTGTTTTAGAAATTTAATATAAACAAAGTTGTACAAGAATATATTAATTATTACATATATAAATAGATAAGAGGGGAACGTATTTGACAGTATATTTAGATGTTATATTAATAGAAAACTTATGTATGAACTATATAATCCTATTTGCAACTGGTTATATTATGAAACTTAAAATTAAACATTTGAGAATAATATTATCAAGTACAATAGGAGGAGTGTATGCAATAATTTCATACATGGACATTATTCCTGTTTACTCTACGCTAATTGCAAAAGTAATTTTATCAATTTCGATGGTATATATAGCGTATTACCCTAAAAACATAAAATTATGTTTAAAAGAGTTATTACTATTCTATTTAGTTTCCTTTGTTTTTGGAGGTTGTGCTTTTGCTCTTCTATATATAATAAAGCCTCAAAATATTCTAATGAAAAATGGTGTATATATAGGAACATATCCTATAAAAGTTGCAATAATAGGAGCACTAGTAGGATTTATAATTACTTACTTGGCGTTTAAACTTATAAAGGGAAGGATAACCAAGAAAAATGTTTTTTACGAGGTAACAATAATTTTTAAAGGAAAAATAGTAGAAGTAACAGCTATGCTAGATACGGGGAACTTATTAAAAGACCCTATAAGCCAAATGCCGGTAATGTTAGTTCAAAAAGATAAATTGTATAAAATAATTCCAAAAAATATATTAGATAGCATAGAAAAAGCGTTAGGAGGTGATGAGAATATAGAAATAGATACAAAAGAGAGAAATGAATATTTTTCTAGATTTAGAATAATCCCATTTAAATCAATAGGAAAACAAAATGGAATGTTAATAGGGTTTAAAGCAGATAAAATAAAAATAGATATAAATGATAATGTAGAAGATTTAAAAAACATAATAATAGGTATATATAATGGAAAATTTTCAAAAAGTGAAAAATATTCGGCTTTAATAGGACTAGACATACTAGAAAGGGGGAATGAAAATGAATTTGCTACAAATACTAAGGTCTAGTATAAACGCAATATATGCTAAATATATAAAAAATGAAGATATAGATGACTTACCAATATATTACATAGGCGGAAGCCAAACGCTTCCGCCACCACTTACGCAAGAAGAAGAGGAAGAAACCTTGCAAAAAATATCTGAAGGGCATGAAGAATTAAGGCAAGTTTTAGTAGAAAGAAATTTAAGATTAGTTGTATACATAGCAAAGAAATTTGAAAACACAGGAATCGGAATAGAAGACTTAATTTCTATAGGAACAATTGGGTTAATGAAAGCTATAAATACATTTAATGTAGACAAAAATATAAAACTTGCAACATATGCATCAAGATGTATTGAAAATGAAATTTTAATGTATTTAAGAAGAAGCAATAAAATAAAAGGAGAAATTTCAATAGATGAACCATTGAATCAAGATGGAGATGGAAATGAATTACTTTTATCAGATATATTAGGAACAGAAGAAGATGTTACATCTAGAAGGATAGAAGATGAAGTTGATAAAGCATTATTAAAAATATCAATAGAAAAGTTAAGCAAAAGAGAAAGAAATATTATGGAGCTTAGGTTTGGCTTTTCAAATGGCGAAGAAAAAACACAAAAAGAAGTTGCAGATATGCTTGGAATATCACAAAGTTATATTTCAAGACTAGAAAAAAAGATAATTAATAAAATGAAAAAAGAAATTATGAGCAAAACTGGATAAAGCGTTGTCGAAAAAGAAAAACGAATAAGTGTATAAAAAGCATCCTTTTGAAAATAATAAGATTAGTAATTATTTTCAAAAGGAGTTTTATATGAATAAAGTTGAAATCTCGGGAGTAAATACTTCTAAGTTACCACTTTTAACTGCAGAAGAAAAAGAGGAACTTTTGAAAAAGGTTCATCAAGGAGACAAAACAGCGAGGGAGAAATTTATTAATGGAAATTTAAGATTGGTTCTAAGCATAATAAAAAGATTTTATGCAAGAGGAGAGAATTTAGATGACTTATTTCAAGTAGGATGCGTAGGACTAATAAAAGCAATGGATAACTTTGATATAGAGCAAAATGTACAATTTTCTACTTATGCTGTACCTATGATTATTGGAGAAATAAAAAGATATTTAAGAGATAATAATTCTATAAGAGTAAGTAGATCTGTTAGAGAAATTGCCTATAAAGCATTAGCAATACAAGATAGAATAAGAAGAGAAGAAAATAGAGATGCTAAAATAGAAGAAATAGCAAAAGAACTAAAGATAAGTAAAGAAGAAATAGCTATGAGTTTAGATGCCATACAGGAACCTATTTCATTACAAGAACCTGCATATATGGATTCAAGTGATACTATAAATGTAATAGATCAAATAAGTGATAAAAGAAACACCGACGAAATGTGGACAGAAAGTTTAACTATAGCTCAAATGATGCTAAACCTAAATGAAAAAGAAAAATCTATAATAAGTAAAAGATATTTTGAGGGAAGAACCCAAATGGAAATAGCAGATGAGATTGGAATATCACAAGCACAAGTGTCAAGATTAGAAAAAGAAGCTATAAAGCATATGAGAAGATTATACAAATAAGTATATTATGAAAATGAATTTATTAAAAATCAATAATCAAATTTAAGATTTTACTATTAATATAGATGTAAACAGATATATAGAGTGTGTAAGCAAAATAGATAGATAAAAATTATAGATTTTGAATTAGACAGATAGATATAAATATATGGATTTTGAAGTAACAGATAAATGAAAATATTTAGATTTAAAATTGAAAGCAAATTTAGATTTAAGAATTAATATAATAAAAAAAGAATATAATAATATTAGAAATAAATTTATATACTTAGGAGGATTGAATATTGAATAGCAAAGGAATGGACTTTAAACATAAAGAAGTTATAAATATAAGAGATGGAAAAAGATTGGGATATGTTCAAGACGTGTGTGCAGATTTGGGAAGCGGAGCAATAACCGCTATTATAGTTCCTGGCAACAATAAAATATTTGGAATATTTAATTCGGGAAATGACATAACAATTGAATGGAATAAAATTAAATGTATAGGAGAAGATGTAATATTAGTTGAAGTGTAATATGAATTGGTAAGAATTACTATAAAAAAAGTTGAAAAAATACTTGCAATACTGCATAAAAGATGATACAATAAAAAAGTACCGAGCGAGTACATAAAAAATCGACAAAAAATATTAAAAAATAATAAAAAAAGTATTGACTTTATGTATCCCTTATGGTATTATATTTGAAGTGCTACAAATGAATAAAATCCCAAATTTGACACTTAAATAGCTCAACCCATTGATATTAATGGGCTGAGCT
>ERZ1643246.2983-NODE-2983-length-15210-cov-91.879182_pt1 | contig 15210 bp, 19 predicted proteins | sample MGYA00579265_ERZ1643246 | MGnify/ENA primary metagenome ERZ1643246 (study PRJEB29033, sample SAMEA4952261) | chicken gut metagenome | biome: Broiler Chicken; feature: Gastrointestinal Tract; material: Caecum | place: Ireland | collected 2018 | study: Broiler... | reverse complement strand
GTGTGTACTACTACACCTACGCCCAGACCAAGGCCACCGCAGACGCCGAGCTGGCAAAACTGCACGAGGCTCTGACCGGCAAGAGCTTTGAGCTGCCCATCGCGGTGGACGTTGAGGACAACAAGCTCAAGCCGCTCTCTGCCGCCGCCCTGTCCGAGCTGGTAGCCTATGCGGCCGATACCATCGAGAGCTGGGGCCTGTATGCTATGGTGTATACCTACACCTACTACAGCAACACCGAGCTGGACATGGACGCCCTGGCCGCCTATGACCTCTGGATCGCCGACTACACCGGCAAGCGGCCCTCCCGCAAACACGGGATGTGGCAGTATACCAGCAAGGGCAGCCTGCCCGGCATCAGCGGTAACGTGGACAAAAACCATGTCTACAAGGACTATCCTGGTATCATCCGCCGGGCTGGCCTGACCTGTCTGCGCGGCTGATGCCGCCGGGCGGGAAGGAGGGCACATGACAGGAGTGGAGCAGTTTGAGTCGCTGTTCGGCAGTGTGACTTTGTCGCAGCTTATCATTGCGGCCGGCGCCCTGGTATTTTTGTGGAGGTCTTTTTCGGAGTTGAAAAAGTACCTTGACAAGCGGTACGCCAGCAAGCAAGAAAAAGACGAGCGCGAAAAAGAACGCTCTGAGCAGCTCCGTGAAGCTCTGAATGCGATCAATGAGTATCCTAAGTATCGTGAGCAGAGTCGAGAAATCCAGGAAAGACTAAACAATCAGATCGAGTCGATCAACAACCGGCTGGATAAACTTGACGCCCGCATGGAGGCGACCGAGGGCATCCAGAAGAAAGAAAAGCTCTCCGAGCTCAAAAACGAAATCGTAAACGCATATAGGTACTATACCGATTCGGTAAAGAACCCGTCCAAGTCTCTGACCCGGATTGAATACGACGCCTTCTTCGGCCTGGTCGAGAGCTACGAGGCCCGGGGCGGGGACGGCTACGTCCACACCGAGATCATCCCGGCCATGGAAAGGCTGACCGTCATCGAGATGGAAAACGTGCCGCCCAGGCAGTTTGTGTCGTCGTATGTACCTGCTTCATCGGAATCGAGGTGATGCCTTTTGAACAACAAGAAACCCTCGGCGGGAACCATTGCCCGCCTGATCTGCCTGATTCTCACCCTGGTGAATCAGGACCTCGTCATGACCGGTCATACTCCGCTTCCGTTTGACCTTGGCGAAGCTGAGGTCTGGATCGCAACCGGTCTTACGGCGGCTGCATCTCTTTGGGCCTACTGGAAAAACAACAGTTGGACCAAAGAGGCGATTGAGGCCGACGACACCTTACACCTGATGAAGAAAAACAAGAGAACATAAGAGAGGAGTATTACCTATGACTGAACTGATTCTTTCCGCCCTGACCGCCGCCGTCCTCGTCGTTGGTGGTTTTGCCGCCAAGGCTCTGGACAAGTTCGCGGCCACCAATGCCGACAACAAGATCGTCAAGGAGATTGCCTCCGCTGCGGCCGACGCTGTGGCGATGGTGAGCCAGACCTATGTGGATGGGCTCAAGGCTGCTGGCAACTTTGACGCAGCCGCCCAGAAGCAGGCGCTGTCCATGGCGCTGGCGGCCTGCCTTGCCAGTCTGAGCCAGTCGGCCCAGGACTACATCGAGCGGACCTATGGCGACGTCAACAGCTACCTGACCACTAAGATTGAGGCCGAAGTCCGGGCACAGAAGCTCGGCGGCCTCCTGACCATCGAAAACTAAGCCATCCCCAGCCGCCGCGTGCCCCTCCTTCACGCGGCCGGCATAACAACGCCCCCGCCTTGCCAGTTGGACCCTGGCAGGGCGGGGGCTTTTTGCGTTGTATGGGCCGCCGTCAAAGACGGCCTTGCGCGGCAGTGCTGCGCTTGGGGTAGTTACGATATTGCCTTGATGTTGGAGGTGAGTTGCAACGCCTGCAAGGGCGGTGCTGGGGCGTATCCCGGCTCACATGGCGCTGTAGCTCCTTTCATCAGCAGGTGTAGCCCTTCAATTCACCGTTGAGATACTCCCACATAAACCCGGCGCAGTCAAAGCGGATGTAATTCCAGTCGGTCGCATTGTAGACGGGCTGGCGGGTAAACCGGGCCGCGGGCCGCAGCTGGTGGTATTTGTTGACTTCGTAGGTACTGACTTCATGGAGGATAACGACCTTTTCCGGGTCAAACCCGCATTCATCAGCGATGAACGCCTTGGCGTCCTCGTCGCTTATAGCGGTGCCGGACCCGGCGAGGTCCTCATACGCACGCTGGCTCATGTGGGTTCCGGCATCAGGGCAGAGTTGCCATTCCAGTTCGCGGTCGAGCTGGGCCTCCAGCTGCTTGATCCGGTACTCGTAGTCATCGGTTTCCATTCGGTTGGCGTGGTCCAGCTCCAGCAGTTCACTGCGGAGCTGGTTGATCTTCTCGGCCCGGGCCTGGGCGGCTTTGAGGATGCCGCCGTCGGCCAGCCAGTTCTTGCAGAAATCGTCCTTGCTGCCATCGAAGTGATAGTAGGCGTCCTCGATTTCTTCGTATTCCTCGGCGGTCGGCTCAAAGCCGGTGAGCTCGATAAACTCGGACATCATCATGTTGCGCACCCCCTCAGCCTTCCAGTCCGTTCATATAGTTCAGCATCTCGATGCGCTCATCCAGATCCCGCAACTGATTGCAGTAATCCTGGATGCGTTTGGCGTAGCTCTCGATGAAAGTAGCATCATAGCAATGATCAGGCGTCATCTCGGCAGCGGTGCGCTGAATGCTTTCGATGTTCTCCTGAATTTTCTTCTTGAGGGCATCAGTCTTACGCCGATCGGAAGCCAGCTGAAGAGAGATAAAATCCTTTTTGGTTGCGTTCATGTGAAATCCTCCTTGATTTGTCGCCTTACTCATGATAAAATCAAGGTGGCCGGGGTAAGGCTCCCGGCTCGCCTTTTTGGGTGTTTGGGTAGCGGGACTTTTGCGAGGGCCGCTACCCGTTTTTATTTGTCATCCGGCTGGGTTTTGGCCTGCCGGATCAGCTCGGCGGCTTCCTCTACCGTCGTGGCCTTGCTCTCAACGAGCTTGGCCAGCGTTTCGAGGAACGCATCGAGCTGGGCGTTTGTCATATCCATGTACCTCACTTCCTTTCGTAAGAGCTGTGCATCTCTGCCTTACAAGTATATTATACTACGAATTTCGTAGTGTGTCAAGATGAAAACAACATATTTCGTAAATTATTTTACGAAAATCGTTGCAAATTCAGGGGCGATGTGGTATGATGTTGACAAGGAAGGTGTTGCGATATGATAAAAATCAAGTTGAAAGCTCTACTTGCTGAAAAGGGAATGATGCAGAAAGACCTTGTAGAGAAGACCGAGATTCGCCAGCCGACGCTGTCGGCGATGAACAACAATGCGGTCAAACATATCCCCTTAAATGTACTGGATGCCATTTGCGAAGCACTGGATTGTCAACCCGGGGACTTGCTGGAATACGTCCCCGACAAAAAAGACGGAGAATGATCTTGCCTGTTTGCCCCATCCACGAAGGCCGTGCCTTCTGGATGGGGCGTTTCTTATTTTCCGGCCAGCAGGCGGGCCGCGCTCCATTCCTCCGGCGGCAGGGGACAGTGGACAACCGCCCGCAGAGCCTCGTCCATGCCGCAGGCGTCGCAGACGTACACCCCCGGCAGTTGACGGCTCATGGCGTTGGTGTGCAGCCGCGGCTTCATGCTGCTCCCGCAGCGGGGGCAGATCGTACAGCCCTCGGCCTGCTCCCGGCGGATCGTGTCGGCAAGTTCAGCGATGCTCATTTGCACATTTCCTCCTTTGTGGCTGCAAGGGCCTGATCCAGATAGGCGGGGTCAAAACCAAAGTCCAGGTAGCCCTCGCGGCAGATACGGATGTAGTAGGGGATAGGCAGCCCGGCGGGAGAGCTGCAAGGGAGCTGGTAGGCCATCGCATCGATGGAGCCGGGGCGCTGTGTCCCATCCATCGCATACAGGGGCAGGCTTTTGTATGTAACTTTGCCGTAGAAGTTCGGGTATCCCTCATAGCGGTCCAGGCTGCGCTCGTCCCGGGGCGTGATCCTGAACACCCCGCAGGGGACGCGGCACCCGGCGGCGTCCTCAATGCTCAGGTAGTACCCTGACAGGGACCCGCGGTAGATTAGGCGGGTATTCTCCAGGTAGGTGTAGCCCAGCAGCTCGGCGCCGGGGCAGCGGTGGGCCATCTGGCGCAGGTTCAGGTTGGAACCATAGGCGAGATACAATTTGCTTTCCATGGTCGGTCCTTTCTCCCCGTCTTGCCGGTAGGTCAGCAGCGATGTCATTTTAGGCGGCCTGGGCGGTTTCGGCGGCAAAGGTGCTGGTCAGGTGCAGGCGGGCGGTCTTGAACTCCGGCCCGCGCATCCCCAGCCGGTTGATGAGTACCCGCTTCATCAGGGCGGCTTTCTGTTCCTGGGTGTAGTTGGTGATCCGCTTGAAGTGGAGATCGTCGTGGTCGCAGTTGATGGCCCAGGCGCTCATGGCCAGGCAGAACTGGATGTAGGCCTTGATCTTCCCGGCGTGGGTGGTGCCGTTGAAAAGCCGGAACTCCACGGTGCCTTTGGTAAAGAAGGCGTGAAGATTGATGCCGTGGTAGCGGGTGGTGTTGTAGTGGCTGTGGCTGATGCCGCCCTCGTAACCGTCGTTCCGGGGGCTGTACCAGATGTGCTCGGCAGCGTCCCGGCTCTGCCGGCCGGTCTGTTTCATTGCCTTGAACAGCTCCGGGCTGATTTTGTGGCACCAGCGGTTTGCCCGGTCGCCGATCTGAAGAGCCTCGTAGAACAGGTCCTGCCGCCCAATGGCAAAGTTCAACAGGCGAGAGAGGCTTTCCGGGGTGTGGTTGGCGCCATCCACATGGACATGGATGCCGCAGGAGGTGTTTGCCATAGCCCCTTTCTTGACCAGCGCACGGACAACGTTCTGCAGGTCCTCGATGTCCTCGTACTGAAGGATGGGGGTGACGACCTCGCAGGAATACCGCTGATCGGCCGGGACGATTTCATCACCACGCTTCTTTTCACAGCGGATGCTGCCGTCGCGCATGGCCTTCCAGGTGCGGCCCTTGCGGTCGCGAGCGCCGTAGGTGTCGTAGGAGGTGCCGATGTGGCGGGAGGTCTTGCCGAAGTATTCCGCGATGGTAGCGGCTGCGGTGGCGCGGGTGATGCCGGTCAGCTCAATTTCGACGCCGAAGTTCTGGTTCTGGATGCTGGTACTCATATCGACTTCTCCTTGTCTCTGGTGGGTGGGTGACTCTTTACAAGTAATATTATACTCGTTTTTGAGTATATGTCAAGAGGTAATTGAGTAGATTTCAAATTTTTTTGATTGACAACTTACCCTGAATCGAGTATTCTATATACAAGAGAGGAGGAAACCGCTATGCGAGTATCGGACCAAATCAAGGCGTTGCTGTCCATGAGAGGAAGCAAGTTGTCGGACTTGGCGGGGTTCTTTGGAATTAAGCCGCAGAGTATGAGCAACAAAATAGTCAGGAATAACTGGACGGCCGAAGAGCTTTTGAAAATTGCAGAATTTTGTGGCTGCAAAGTTGCTTTTGTATTTCCAGATGGGCAACTTATCTATCTGTCCAATGATGAAACCGCGGACAAACAAAAAAGCCCGGACGCATAAAGCATCCGGGCAGGGGAATGTGGCTCATTTCGATCTGGGCCGCGGCGGCACACTGACGTGGGTTTCCAATCTTGGTTCCTCGTTTGGTTCCAAGACCAAAAGGTCGGACAGGTCGCAGTCAAGGGCCTCGCAGATCAAATCGAAGTGGTCAAGGCTGATTTTGCTCGTGAGTTCATTGTAGTATTCGTTGATCGTTGCCGCCCGAATACCAGTCATGCGGGCAAGGTCAGCCTGTGTCAGCCGCCTTTCGCCGAGGCGGGCTGATAGTAAAATCCTGATCATAAGCCATGCTCCTTTTGCGTAAGATTTTACCGGAGTTCGGTATAAAAATCAGGATAATGTTATATTATTACGAATACGGTAATTTTATTACGGAAAATGCAGGTTTTAGAGCCTGTAATAGCAAAAATCCCCCGCGGATTCCTCCGCGAGGGATTTTTTGCTTAGTCGAAATACCCGAGCATCCGACATGACAAAACGAATACGGCTCCTTTCCGTACCAAGGTAACTGTGTTCGTTTTGCTCTGGATTGGTGGAGATAAGCGGGATCGAACCGCTGACCTCTTGAATGCCATTCAAGCGCTCTCCTGAGACCATCGGTTACATACCCCCGTAACTGGGTCCTGAAGGTGCGCTTCAGTACGCAACAAATCTTACTGTTTGATTTTAAGATTAAGCTATTAGCCGAGAAATAATGTATTTCGAAACGATACATATCCCACTTATTAACTTATCATAATTTTGTGCCAAAAGGGATTGCAGATCGGCAATACTTGAAAAATCATTTCCTATTACAGAAATTATAGAATCAATATCTCCATCATATATTCCCATATCTTTTAGCATTTTTTTGCTAGGTGAATTCAAATAGTATAAGACTTCGATATTTTTCATTAACCGTTCATGCAGCGTAGCAATAAGCTCTGGAGAAACGTGTTCGCACTCCATAAAGTAACGAACCAAATCAATTTGATTGTAAAAAGTGAACTCGATATAACTTGATTTATACCGTATAGTTGTGTTGATAACAGAAGGAATATATGCGCCAGGGAAATACTTCATTGAATCATCTACAACTTCTCGGACCGTTTTTCGGATTTTGTAGGTAAGGCAATTAATTATATATGTGTTTAATTGAAAATTTCTTTCTGCCATCCCCAATATTTTACATAATACGCGGACAAGCTCAATTTTGCTTTGCTCTGGATCTACCATTTGACGGTACAATACATCCAACAGTTCATGCTTATGGGAGTGATAATTATCCAAAAGCATTTTTACTGTTGAAAACCGATGCTTTCTTGCAATAGTTTCTTTATATTGCTCATAACTAATACCAAGCTGATTTAACACTTCAACAAACTCTGGATGTGTTGAGTAATCTCCAAAGTTTATGTCCATATCTATACTGTCATCAGTCAATTCAAATTCAATTGATTTTACCGCTGCCGATTTTTCGTATAGAGGATCTTCAGGAGTTTTGATATAGTGAGCAACTCCTAAGTAGTGCTGATAAAGTCGTCCTGTACGACCGACAAGATTATAAAAATCGAATGCATCAAATGTATTGTTGTAGTTGCGAGATGGTTTTGTGATGATGATATTCTTGGCAGAAGTATTGACACCTTCTAATAATGTAGATGTGCATATTAGTCTAGTAAAATGAGATTCGGGATTATTGAACAACGATAGTTCCAACATTCTAATGCCTAAAGGCAACTGGCCATGATGGACAAGAAATCCTTTTTTAAGAGCTTCTATTACCGACCATTGTGGATGTACTTCTCGCCTAGCCCAAGAAATAAAGTCATTTAAGATAGGATTACTATCTAATTCCAACGAATTATTTTGAATCTTTGACTGTTTAATAAATTTATCAATGGCTACAACAGTTGGGAAATAAATCAAAGTATTATCTTGAGATGGAATAGCCCTCAAAATTTTGTCAGTATAGATATTTCTCTCATACTCATTAAGAATGTTATATACCTTCACATCATTAGCTACAGGTGAAAAATTTGTACCATAAAACGCAGGAACATCATCTAATTTTTCCAAATTCTCTACACCGCTTATAAATGGTGCAAGCAAAACATACTTTTTGCTTCGTTTCACCATGTTATAATACGCAATATTCAGTATAAGAACCCTCTCGTTGGTAGTGTCCTTTTGCAATTTGTAAACTTCATCTATAACCAAAAAATCAATCGACTCGAACAAAGCGACTGTGCTTTCATCAATAACTCTATCATGTGTAACTATGAAAATATTCTTTTGGGAGAAATCATATTTCTTTTCCGGGTCTATAGATAAGTAAATATTGTAGTCAGAGAAACCATGTTTATATTGGCGTATAATTTTTTGCTTATACTCATCAATTAAAGCTAACGTGGGTACAATCATAACTACATTTTGCGGTTGCGCTCTACAAATATATTCAAAAACCACAAAAGTTTTTCCAAAACTTGTAGGAGCACTAAAAATTAGTCCTCGATTTTCTTCAATCAATTTTAATACTTTTCTTTGCTCGGGATGTAATGATATATTGCTATCTAATGCAGATGTTGCAAATGCGCTATAGACAAGTGATGCAAATGAATATTCACGCGAGTACATTGTTAATCCCATCGCATATAAAGAATCTGCATTATTGATAGCAAATGCAGTTTTATCAGCGTGTTTATCCATCTGACGAATATATTCATCTCGATAAATCTGAATATCTTCAAATGGCGATTCACTTTGGCTTGTATTCATTACACTTCTTCACCACCTTTTTCATGATGATATTCATCATTTTTGCCTTATCAATAATCGGGAGTGAAATAAATAGATATGCAGTATCTAGGCCAAAAAACTTTCGTTTATTGATTCTGCTGTTCATTTGTGCAAGATAATGCTCTATCGTGTTATTTGAGTCACTATTGCCATGTGCAATAAAAGTTGGTACACAAATTCTAGTTATCCCTGCAGCAGAAACAAAATCTTCAAACGTCATACATATATCGGTATGTTCCTTAAATGCATCCAAAAACTCTTGTGAAAGTCTAAAGGTATCATCATTAGAGAGTACCAATTTATACTCTTCTGAAATCTGAGTTTCATATTCGGACAAAGAATGATTTATCAAGACTATTGCATTTTCAATACTCTTACAAACCTTTGACTCTCCGAACAAGATGGTTGAGGATACAGGATTATAGAACAAAGCATCTATACCAAAAACGCTCATATTGCGATCAGTAGTGCATCGAAACTTCGGGAGAATGCAGTGAACTTTGAAGTAATTGGTCAATAGTACATGAAAGGTATACTCACCAATTTTCCCTATTTTATCATTTTGAAGCAAAGTTTTTCCGTTATCAGATATAAACTTATACTCATCCCCAAGTACATTTTCAACTTCTTTCGTTACATTATTATAGGTCATCAACTCCAACTCATTATTTAGAAAAGAGCTTATTGTCGAATACAGCTTCCTGTAAATTTGTGGGGTTGGAGAAAATGCAATTGGAGTTAACGAGTTTGCGTAATTCAGAAGATTCATTTCGCTTAAAATATATTCGGCTAAACCATCCATAAACAAATCTGGATTAGAGCAATTCGCATAAAGAAACGAGTGTGCATCATCGCTCTGATAGACGTCGAATACATCAAATCGTTGTTTGGTAATCATAACAAAGCTCCAGACGATAAATTATAATTAAGCCTATTATACCATAATCCGGCAAAAGCTCAACAATTTTTACCGGTTATTGAACGTGTTTTTGTACAAAAGCACCGCAATTTATGCGCTGGCACAAAGAAAGAACGTCCACTATCAAATATGATAGCGAGAAACCATAAACCAGCATACCCGATTGCGATGGAGCACTATAATACATCTACAGTTACTAGCTGCCAATCTTACACAAAGTACCACCCAGACGAGACTACGGGCGGTACTTTTGTATCTTGGTGGAGAAAGGAGGAACTCCCCACGGGGCTTGACTGAAAAGTTGAGCCCCTTTTTTATGCCCAAAAACAGGATGTAAATGCTTATGGCAGATGATAAAACCACTAAAATGCTGGAGTAGTCGGTAACGGATACCGGGCCGGGTAAGAAAACTCCGCCCAAGCCGGAGAAAACGCCTACTCCCCCTGCGGACGCGAATCAATAGTTGAAAGCAAGACTCCAGCAGGCGAAGGCCAAAGCAGAAAAGATATGGAAAAACAAGCCCTGCAGGGAACGAACCCGAAAGGCATTTTGAATCCCAGTTTTGACATTGAGCCAGTTGAACAGGGATTCGATTGGCTGACGCATGAGAAAGTGTCGCCGGATGGAACTTTTTCATATAGCAGCTTTTTATGTGGAGTTACCAATGTGACATTGTATCGGAGCTTCAATTCTTCTGCCCACTTGGCATCTAATATAAGCCCGGTCTGCAAACAGCGTTCCATCGGAGATAGGTGCTCAATCATTGACCATCTGTCTGGCGGCCCACAGATCACATAAAGATGCAGAGCCAATGTACATGGCACATGGTATCGGGAGTTTTCCGGGACGCCGCATGGCAATGACATGAAGCTTTACGCCGTAATACCATTGCTTTCGAATTGGATTGCGAGTCATATTGCACAGTTCACCTGCAACTTTGGCGCGATTGCTCCGGGAATCTTTTGCCAGGAGGATTGGGCAGGAGTCAAGCACAAAGCGACGTGAACGTTCGCTCTGTACGGCGGCTTTCTCGGCCCAAATCTCAGCAAGAGCTCTGAACGCACCCGCCAAACGGTTCAGACGCCGGCAGAAAGCCTGATAACTGGGCAGATTGCGAAATCTGTTTGCCAAGTGTGTTTTTGTGTAGTTGTAGATCGCCTTACGCGTCGGTAACTGCTGTTTCAGGCCCTAGAGATAAACGATAATCAACTCTCTATCACTAAATTTGGGACAGTTATTGTTGCTCAGGCGTTGCATTCCTTCCAGAAATTTGCTATCATTGCATTGACAAATAGCGCAATACAGTATGTTGATTTTGTTCACACCTTTATTTTCGTACTTTTTGCGCTATTTGTCATTATTTTTGCCTATTTTTATCTCTGTCCTTGTCTCCTTCAACTCTTGATTCGTGTCCTGTTGGAGAACATTGGCTGCAAAAAAGTCAGCGGCTCCGAGATCCTGGTGTTCCTCCACAACCACACCAAAGACCTGATCACAAACAAGGACTTCCGGGATGGCCTGTATGGGTACCTGTCCAATAACCAGGGCAACGCAGTTTTTGAGGGCATCGGAAACAGTGTGCTGCAGCTGCCCATTTTCCCGGTCAAAATTCCGGGGGGAAGCGAGTACATGGCCTACAGCGATAAAATCTACACCCACGAGTCTGCGATATCCAAGGATGGCTTCTATATCCTGGACACCAGCATATTGCCGCTGGATCTTGCAGACAAGATTCTGGCCAAGCGGGGGCGCATCAATCAGCTCACACAGGATGTCTTCGATAAAAAATACCAGGACGCCATAACGGACTACATTGAGAACCCCCGGCAGGATCGTTCTGCAAAGGAGATCGCGGAGGGCCTGCTGCAAAAATTCAAGACCGACGGCGCAGTGTTCGTCAGGTGCAAACCGGTGCTGCTGGGCCTGCGGTCCAAAATTCCGTTCAGGATGGAAGATGGAATCTACAAGCGGGGGAACAAATATCTCAACTCCTGCGACCAATGGTATGAAGGGGACTTGCTGCTTTCCCTGATTGTGGATCCGGATTATCAGGAACTGGGTCGGTTTCTGGAACTGCCAGAGATTCAGTCGCTCCACTTCGATGAAATTGACACGGACATCAAGAAACTTAGCGACGAGGATATCGAAGATCTGGAGGGCGGTTTTACCGACTACTGCGGCATTATAAACGGTGCATACGATGCCGGCTGGATTTCCGAGGCGCAGATCAGAGCGTTTCATCTGGAATTTGTTATCCGGCGGTCCAGCAGGGAGGAGGACATTGATGAGGAATTCCCCGAAGGGAAGGTTCGCAATATGGCCTCTTTGAAGGGACACATCCGGGATCAATGGAAACATTATCCCAATCCATACCAGGAAAAGGCCTATATTAGGTGGAAGCCCAGCCGCCCGATGGACAAGTCTAGCTATGTGCAGGGTATCTACGGAAGCAAAAAGAATCGCGGCAAGTACTTTTGTCAGATGTGCAGGAAGATGTTTCAGTGGCGGTATGTGGAGGTAGACAGCCTGGAAAGAAACCCTGCTTTTGCCTGGAAAGAGATGTATCTGAATCTGTGCCTGAACTGCAGCAAGGACTATATGGTGCTGAGGCACAACGATGTCATCTGGAAGGATTTTATAAACAGCATCATGACAGTGAATCCCCTGGATGCGGGTCTGTTTGAGATACCCATTGGGGACAATAATACCATTGCGTTTACGGCCACACACCTGGCAGAAATTCAGGAAATCTTCAAGACCGAAGGCTGGGGTTCGGCAGCTCCAAAACAGAAAGCCGTTTTGGGGACCAGTGTGGAGGATGAAGAGGAACAGGAACAAATCCAGCTGCCCCCGAGAGAAGCGGCCCCCTCCGGGAAGAAGGCCGCTGCAGAACCCACTGTTTCAATGGCGAACTTTAATACGATGGGGAAATCATTCGAACTGTTTTAATTGTCCAACTATAAGAACAAAAGTAGATTTCTTGACAAAAGAGCACTTAGGGACTTTGTCAAAATTGTGAGCTAAACAGAACGTGTTTGGGGCACCCAGGTCCCCAAAAGTATGTGGTGAAGTTTTCTTCTGGTATCTGGTAGTCGGATTTTCATTTTGGAAGAAAATTGTTCCAGCAAAGCGTTTGTTTTTTCAAAATTCATATCATCATCTTCCCACAAGTAGTTGTATCGACGCAGGAGCCATTGTGTGTGCTTAATGGCTCTTGCAAAGGCGGAATCCAGGGAAAATTGTTCCGGTGGATACAAACGGAGCAGTAGATACAGATCTGTCAGATCCACGAAGAAACAGGTACGCTGCTGAGTACTGCTCTCAAACCATCCGTTTAAATCCTGTTCCAAAGCCGTTGCTTTTTGGATGATCCTGGCTTGGTAGGCAGCAGAGGTGCTGTATACTGCGACGAGAGCATCTAAAATGACATTTACATAGGCTGTGAGAACCAAGGTGTTATGGAAATGGCCTGTTCCCTTTTCGATTTTCAGATATTCCTCCCAGCGCTTGCAGAGAGTTAAACTTACGGTCTGGATCACACGGCTTCTTTGGTCCGAACTGATGGTATACCAGGCTTGGGTGATGATATGAATATCCTTTATGTCTCGCTGGATAGGTATGACATCGGCATAGGCACGGAGCGCCGGCTCAGAAACCGCCTCCAGCACACGGGGCATTAGCTTTAGAGCACCTAACAAAACCTGACAAATAGAGGAATAAGCAGTAAAATACCAGTGGGGGTGAAGCAAATGCCCAGGAAACTGGTAAGCGACGAACTGTGGAGTCAGATTGAACCACTTTTGCCAAAACATAAGCCCACGCCCAAAGGAGGCCGTCCACGTATACCTGACCGGGCAGCTTTGACCGGAATTATCTTTGTACTCAAGACAGGGATACCGTGGGAAGACCTGCCACAGGAGATGGGCTGCGGCAGTGGTATGACCTGCTGGCGCAGACTTCGGGACTGGCAGGAAGCTGGTGTTTGGGAGAGCCTTCATCATGTCATCCTGCAAAATTTACACGATATGAAAAAGATCGACTGGAGCAGAGCCTGTATTGACGGCTCTGTCATCCAGGCAAAAAGGGGGGCGAACACACAGGACCCAACCCCGTAGATCGAGGTCGTCCTGGAAGCAAACATCATCTCATAACGGATCGCAATGGCATTCCGCTTGTTGTCGGCCTCACTGCCGCCAATGTGAATGATTGCAAAATGTTGGAATATATGCTGGATCATCTGCCGTCCCTGCGAAATTTGCACGGGAGACCCACTTGTCGTCCTCAGAAACTTCACGCTGATAAAGGGTACGATTTTCCGTTTTGCAGACAGGCGTGCACCGTGAGACATATAAAGCACCGCATTGCCAGACGTGGGGTGGACAGTTCCTCTCATCTTGGAAAGCACCGCTGGGTTGTTGAGCGAACCTTTGCCTGGTTCCATCGATACAGGCGCCTGCTCGTCCGATATGAACGCAGAGCTGATATCCATTTGGCTTTTTTCACCCTTGCTGCCGCTTTGATCGCTTTTCGGTTTTGTTAGGTGTTCTTAACCGATACCGATGTCAAATATCTGCTCCTTTACTTTGAACAGAACTACGGTTTGACCAGTGAAAAGAAGCTGATGGCGGCGCTTTCCATCGTGGCAAACGAAAATTGCTATCATCCCATTCAGGATGTGCTGAACAGTCTGATGTGGAACGGAAAGTCTCGGATACGCTCCTGCCTACATCACTTTCTGGGAGCAGATGAGAGCAACTATGTGGAAGAAATGCTCAAGCACTTCCTGCTGGGAGCCATCCGCCGGGTGTTCCATCCAGGTTCCAAGTACGAGGAGCTGCTCTGTCTGGTGGGCGGCCAGGGAGCCGGAAAGTCCACCTTCTTTCGCTTCCTGGCGATACAGGATGAGTGGTTCTCTGATGACCTGAAAAAGCTGGATGATGACAAGGTGTTTGCCAAGCTGCAAGGCCACTGGATCATCGAGATGTCGGAGATGCTGGCCACCAGCAACGCCAAGAGCATTGAGGAAATTCGCTCCTTTATCAGCCGCCAAAAGGAAACCTACCGCACCCCCTATGAGACCCAGCCCAAAGACCGTCTGCGGCAGTGTGTGTTCGGTGGTTCCTCCAACACGCTGGACTTTCTGCCCCTTGACCGGGCCGGAAATCGCCGGTTCCTGCCGGTGATGATTTACCCGGAGAAAGCGGAGGTTCACATTCTGGAGGACGAAGCCGCTTCCGGGGAATATCTGTTGCAGGTGTGGGCGGAGGCTATGGCTATTTATCGCAGTGGCAGCTATTCCATGAAGTTCACAGAAGAGATCCAGCGGCAGCTGGTAGAGGTGCAGAAGGACTTCATGCCGGAGGACACAGAGGTTGGGCAAATCCTGGGCTTCCTGGAGCACTACACCGGCCATGCAGTTTGCTCCAAGCAGCTATTCAAGGAAGCGCTTGGACACGCCTTTGAGGAACCGAAGCGCTGGCAGTTGCACAATATCAACGAGATCATGAACACGGTGGTGACCGGCTGGAAGCCTTTCTCTAACCCCCGAATGTTTGCGGGCTATGGGCGGCAGCGTGGCTGGGAACGGGAGATTTCCGGCAACGAACTGCCCGACAACGAAGGTGGATTTGTGGAGCTGAGCGAGGAAGAAGTCCGTCAACTGGAGCTGCCAAAGGAGTGGATTGCCTGATTTACAGGGTTTGTTGCCCAGTTGGTTGTCGGCTGGTTGCTGACTTTATTGCCGCAAAAATGGGGGTATGAACACAATAAACGCCCATAAAGCAAGGCTTTTTGGCGGGTATCTGTTCTCTGACAACGAAAGCAACGAGATTTCACAAGAAAATTTGAAAAGTAAGAAACGATGGCCAGACGATAGGTT
>ERZ1643246.2981-NODE-2981-length-15212-cov-14.081546_pt1 | contig 15212 bp, 9 predicted proteins | sample MGYA00579265_ERZ1643246 | MGnify/ENA primary metagenome ERZ1643246 (study PRJEB29033, sample SAMEA4952261) | chicken gut metagenome | biome: Broiler Chicken; feature: Gastrointestinal Tract; material: Caecum | place: Ireland | collected 2018 | study: Broiler... | reverse complement strand
AGCCTGATGAAAACGGCAAACTTAAGTCGTTCGATTTTCAATGCACATTAGGAGGGGCAGCGTGGAACAGAAAAAATACGGCATCATCTATGCTGACCCGCCCTGGACGTACCGGGTATATTCCTCTAAAGGGAAGGGGCGGTCAGCGGCAAGCCATTACCCGGTCATGGATCTGCAGGAAATTATGGCGCTCCCCGTGGGGAGCCTTGCGGATAAGGACTGCGCCCTCTTTTTATGGATAACCTTCCCGAACCTGCAGGAATCCTTTGAAGTCATAAGGAGCTGGGGATTTACCTATAAGACGGTGGCTTTCGTGTGGGTTAAGCAGAACCGGAGGGCGGACAGCCTGTTTTGGGGTATGGGTTACTGGACGAGGGCAAATGCGGAACTCTGTATCCTCGCCACAAGGGGCGCCCCGAAAAGGCGGTGCGCCGGCGTCCATCAGGTGATTTTATCCCATGTAGAAGAACACAGCAAGAAACCGGCAGAAACCAGGGAGCGCATTGTGAAGCTGATGGGGGAACTGCCCAGGATTGAGCTGTTTGCAAGGCAGCAAACTCCCGGATGGGATGTCTGGGGGAATGAAGTGGAAAGCTCCCTGGAACTAAAATCGCAGGAATCTATGGGAAAGGAGCAGCCGGGAAAGGGAAAGACCTGCGGCAAAAATCATATTATTCCCGGCAAATGAGAATATGGCTTTTGTGTCAGTGCCAAAAGACCTGACAAAAGTAAAAAATAAGGTGGTACTCAATCTGACGAAACGGCAGCTTGTGTGCCTTTCTGTGGCGGCGGCTGTGGGGCTGCCTTTTTATTTCCTTACGAGGAATCTGATCGGAACCAGTAATGCGGCAACGGGCATGGTGCTTTTGATGCTTCCGGCCTTTATGTTCGCCATGTATGAAAAGGACGGCCTTCCCCTCGAAAAAATCTTGTGGAACATCGTGACGGTCAAGCTGATAAGGACGGCCATCCGCAGATATGAAGTGGAGAATTTCTATGAGATGGATGAGGGGGAGACGGCCCAGGAGAAAAAGAAAGGAGAGGATAGCCTTGGGAAAAAGAGAAGAAACCGTAAATAGGCGGCGCAGGATTGCCCGGTATGAGAAAAAAGCCAGGAAGCAGGCAAAGAAGCAGGCGGCAAAGCTGGCAAAAGAACGTAAAAAGCAGGAAAAAGCCATGCTACGGGCAGAGAAAAAAGGAAAGAAGAAGCCAAAAAGAGAGGCTCCTTCCTCCAGAAAAAAGGGGAGTCCAGCGGCTTTTGCAGGCGGCGGGCAGAAATCCTCTGCGAAAAAGAAAGCAGCGGCAGATAGGAAAGCGGAGCAGAAGCGGCTGTCAGCACAGCAGTCCATCCCATACCGGGAAATGGCAAAGGACGGTATCTGCCGGGTGCAGGATAAGTATTATTCCAAATCTATCCGTTTCTATGACATCAACTATCAGTTGGCGCAAAATGAAGATAAAAATGCCATCTTTGAGAACTGGTGTGATTTCCTTAATTATTTTGACAGCAGCATCCATTTCCAGTTGTCCTTTATCAACCACCACAGCAGCATGAAAGAATTTGAATCCGTTATCCAGATCAAACCACGGCAGGACGCTTTCAATGACATCCGTATGGAATACGCACAGATGCTGAAACATCAGCTTGCGAAAGGCAACAATGGACTGGTGCGGACAAAGTACATTACCTTTGGCATTGAAGCGGAGAACATCCGGGAAGCAAAGCCGAAGCTGGAGCGCATCGAGACGGACATCCTGAACAATTTTAAGGTGCTTGGGGTGCCGGCCTATCCGCTGGACGGGAAAGAGCGGCTCCAGATTTTCTATGAGACGTTCAACCCGGATGAGACGGTTCCCTTCCAGTTCTCTTACGATCAGGTGCTGCGCTCCGGCATGGGAACGAAAGATTTTGTAGCGCCTACCAGCTTTGTGTTCAAAAACGGAAAGGATTTTAAGATGGGCAATACCCTTGGGGCTGTGTCCTATCTGCAGATCCTGGCCCCGGAGCTGACAGACCGGATGCTGGCGGAATTTTTGGATATGGACAGAAATCTGATGGTAAACCTCCATATCCAGTCCATCGACCAGATGAAAGCGATCAAACTGGTCAAAAGCAAAGTAACGGACATCAACCGCATGAAGATTGAGGAACAAAAGAAAGCCGTGAGGTCAGGGTACGATATGGACATCATCCCTTCCGATCTGAACACTTACGGAGGGGAAGCGAAGCGGCTTTTGGAAGATTTACAGTCCAGGAATGAAAGGATGTTCCTTGTCACGGCAGTGTTCCTCAATACGGCAAAGACCAAACAGGAACTGGACAATGCTGTGTTCCAGACGGCGGGGATTGCACAGAAATATAACTGTTCCCTGCGGAGACTGGACTATATGCAGGAGCCGGGATTGATGAGCAGCCTTCCGTTGGGGGTAAACTTCATCCCCATCAAACGGGCGCTGACCACCACTTCCACGGCTATTTTTGTGCCCTTTACCACCCAGGAGCTGTTTATGGACGGGGAATCCTTGTACTACGGTTTAAATGCCCTGTCCAACAACATGATCATGGTAGACCGCAAGAAGCTGAAAAATCCAAACGGCCTGATTTTGGGAACGCCCGGTTCAGGTAAATCTTTCTCCGCAAAGAGAGAGATTACCAACGCCTTTTTTGTTACCCAGGACGATATTATCATCGGAGACCCGGAAGGGGAGTATTATCCCCTGGTCAATGCTTTGGGCGGCCAGGTTATCCATATCTCGCCTACCAGCCATGACTACATCAATCCCATGGACATCAACCTGGACTATGCGGAGGATGATAACCCGCTGGGATTTAAAAGTGATTTTATCCTGTCTTTGTGTGAGCTGATTATGGGTTCTCGTAACGGGATTGAAGCGGAGGAAAAATCCGTCATTGACCGTTGCCTGCCTCTGGTGTACCAGAAATATTTCGAGAATCCCGTACCGGAAAACATGCCGGTTCTGGGGGATTTGTACCAGTGCCTGCGTCAGCAGAAGGAAGTCCAGGCACAGCGGATTGCAACAGCGCTGGAAATCTACGTCAACGGTTCCCTAAAGGTATTCAACCACCGCACCAACGTGGAGCTGGATAACCGGATCGTGTGCTTTGACATCAAAGACTTGGGAAAACAGCTTAAAAAGCTGGGGATGCTGATTGTCCAGGATCAGGTGTGGAACCGGGTAACGGTAAACCGGGCGGCCCATAAGTCCACCCGTTACTATATCGACGAGTTTCATCTGCTTTTGAAAGAGGAACAGACAGCGGCCTATTCTGTGGAAATCTGGAAGCGCTTCCGTAAATGGGGAGGTATTCCGACAGGCATTACGCAGAACATCAAAGATTTGCTTGCCAGCCGGGAGATTGAGAACATCTTTGAAAACAGCGACTTTATCCTGATGCTGAACCAGGCGGCGGGAGATAGGCAGATTTTAGCGAAGCAGCTTAATATCTCGCCCCACCAGTTGTCCTATGTGACCAACAGCGGCGAAGGAGAGGGACTGATTTTCTATGGCAGCACTATCATTCCTTTTAAGGATAAATTTGATAAATCCCTGCGGCTGTATTCCCTGATGACAACAAAGGTTTCTGACCTGGAGGCGCAGGATGGTAAAAACTGACCGCTATGTAGATGTGTTTCATCCTTGTAAAAGATACGGGATTATCTATACAGACCCACCGTGGCAGCAAAGGAAAGGGGGATACCGTAAGGTTAGACCCCATTCCAGTGGAACATCTCTGGACTATCCGGTAATGAGTACGCAAGCAATTATGGAATTTCATAAGATTACGCTTCCCTTGTTGGCAGAAGAAAGGCATAACGTTTTTATGTGGACGATTGACAAATATCTGATGGATGCAGAACGGCTTATGAAAGAATTAGGGTATATACGTCATGCCCGGATTATCTGGAATAAGCAAAAGGGGATGGCCCCGGCATTTACACTTCGATTCACATGTGAATATCTGCTCTGGTTCTATCAAAAGGGGAAGATGCTTATGCCGGATGTGGATAGCCGGGGGAAATATGCGACCTATCTACAGGAGAGCGTTCATTGTCACAGTCGAAAACCGGAATGTGCTTATGAAATGCTGGAAGATTTGTTCAAGTGTGCCAACAAAGTGGAATTATTTGCACGAAAACCGAGGAACGGATGGGATTGTTGGGGAAATGAAGTATCTGATTTGGAAGAAAAAAGTAATGGCAGAAAGGCAGGTGGAGCAGGTGTATGAACAGCTTTATTAAGTGGGTAGGAGGGAAACGCTTTCTGCGGACACAGATATTGCAGGAATTTCCCACGGATATATCCAATTATGTAGAGGTATTTGGCGGAGCGGCATGGCTGCTTTTTGCAAGAGAAAACAAAAAAGGAATGGAAGTTTATAACGATGTGAACCACAATCTTGTAAATTTATTCCGATGCGTGAAGTATCATGCAAGGACATTACAGGAAGAACTGCAGTGGAGTATGGTGTCACGGGAATTTTTTGAGGATGCTCTTTCCAATTATCAAAATCCCAATTTGACGGATATTCAAAGAGCTGCTCGCTTTTTTCTGTTGATTAAATGTAGCTTTGGAGGAAAGCTGCAGGATTTCAGCGGAAGCAGAGTATCTCTTGATAATACGGTCAGAGAGTTGGAGCGTATTCAGCAGAGGTTGAAAAATACGGTTATCGAACAGATGGACTTTCAGGATTTAATCAGAAGATATGACCGCCCGGAGACTTTATTTTACGTTGATCCTCCTTATTTTCAGGCGGAAAAATATTATGCGGAAGGCTTCGGGAAAACCGACCATATCCGGTTAAAGGAAGCGCTGGATAAAATACAGGGCCGTTTCGTGCTGACTTATAATGACTGTCTGTTTGTCCGGGAGCTTTATCGGCAGTATCCGATGAAAAGCCTGGAACGTCAGAGTAATATTACTTCCATGAGTACAAATACCAGATACCAGGAGGTGTTGATAAAGAATTTTATTTAGGCAAAGACGATAATGCAGAGAAAGATAGGTTTTTTGAATGAAGGAGAACAAATATCACGCCAGGGATAAAACCGTCCGCAAGATGAACCGGGATGGCCTGACGGAAGAAAACCTGCACAGCGGGGATTCCGTCCGGGTCAGTCAGAGGGAGAAGGAAGAACGGATGCTGTCCAAACAGGCGGAGGATGATTTTTCTCTCCGCCCGGAAAGGGCGGCAGACGAAAAGCCGGTTGCGGAAAAGGGACGGAGACGGCGGCGCTACATAACCGATCAGGGAGAAAAAGAGCCGTCCTTTGCGGATGGAAAACCGGATACGTCTCCTTTAGAGGGAGAAGCGAAGCGCATCCCTCAATTAGAACCGGTTATGGCAGAAAACCAGGAGTGGCCTGAACCTGATGGAGAGGGAGAGGAAATCCGGGAGGGCGCAGAGGAGTCCAGCCGTGGCGTCACGGAACATTCCCTGCGCTCTGGAAATATCCGGGGGCACCCGGCAGGAAGAAACGCTTATGGGGAAGCGGCTGCGGAGGTGTCTCATGCCCGTAAGAAAAAGCTGGTGCAGGATTACGCACGAAAGAAAAAGACGGAGCAGCCTGCTATGGAAGATTTCCGGGAGGAGATCAAGGACAAGACGAAGCGGGAGCAGGTTCACAAAGAACAGAAAAAATCTTCCCGTCTTTCATTTGGGGATGAGGAAACCGGCATGGTTCGTGGAGCCGGCATGGGGATTTCAAAAAAGGCAGTGTCGGCGGCGGCAGGCTCCGCCGCTGTTTACGTCCATGGCAAAGCCCATGAAGCGGAGGAAGAAAACGCTGCCTTAGAGGGTTCCCACCGGGCAGAGCTGATGGCGGAAAATGCCCTGCGCTACGCCATGGGGCGGACAAGCCGGGGGATGCACAAACGGAGCGCCCGCCTAAAAGAGAACAGCGCCGTCCAGATGGAAAAGGGCAGGCTTCTTTATGAAACCATCCAGGAGACAGGGAAGAAAGCGGCCCAGGAGACAGCAAAGGCGGAGCAGGCCAGACAGGGGATGCTAAAACGGTTCTGGCAGAAGCGGCAGTACAAAAAAGCGTACCAGGCAGCGAAAAGGGGCGAAAAGACGGCGGCAGGAACCGCAAAGGCAACGCAGACAGCAGTTTCCAAAGCAAAAAGCGTGGCTTCTAAGGTATTTGGGAAAAGCAAAGGGATCTTAGGCATGGCGGCAATAGCCGCCCTTTTCTTTGTCCTGATCGCATCCTTGCTGGCAAGCTGCGGTGCATCCCTCCAGGGCGGAGCCGCTTCTACGATTGCCAGCACTACCTATGGAAGCACGGACGAGGATATTTATGCGGTGGAAAATGCCTATGCCGCTCTGGAATCCTCCTTAAACAGCCAGATCAACAGCATGGAGAGCCGCCATCCGGGGTATGACGAATACCGCTACCAGATCGACGAGATTTCCCATAACCCGTACCACCTGATTTCCTATTTTACGGCAAAATACGGGGAGTTCACTTTCCGGCAGGTAAAAGACGAGGTGGAAGAAATCTTCCGGCTCCAGTACAGCATCGACACGGAAAGCACACGGGAAACCGTGACGGAGACGAAAATGGTGCGGGTGGGGGAATCTTTGGGGCAGGTGGTAACAAGCGGATACTGCAACTGCACCATCTGCTGCGGCCAGTGGTCGGGAGGGCCTACGGCAAGCGGGGCGTACCCTACGGCAAACCATACGATTGCTGTGGATGCCACAGACCCGTTTGTGCCCTTGGGAACCAAAGTCATTATGAACGGTGTGGAGTATGTGGTGGAGGATACGGGCGCTTTCGCAAGGTACGGGGTGCAGTTTGACGTGTATTACGGCGACCATGCTTCGGCGTCCGCCCACGGGCACCAGACCTGGGAAGCCTACCTTGCGGATGACAACGGCAGCCAGGAGGTGGAAGTGACCACCACCCAGGAAGTCAACCGCCTGGATGTCACGCTGACTAATCACGGCCTGGATGCCGTTCTCCGTGAACTGATGGATGAGGATGAGGAAGGGCGCTACGATATTTACAACGCCACATACGGGAACCGGGAGTACCTCTTTGACATCAATAGCTTACCTGGTGGAGGCGGCGGGTTCGGCTATGATATTCCTGCAGAAGCGCTGACAGACCAGAAATTCGCCAACATGATCCATGAGGCGGAAAAATATCTGGGACGCCCGTATGTATGGGGTGGTGCATCGCCCTCTACGGGGTTTGACTGTTCCGGTTTTGTGAGCTGGGTCATCAATAACTGCGGAAACGGCTGGAACGTGGGCAGGCAGACAGCGGACGGCTTGAGGGCATATTGTTCCCAGGTGTCCCCATCCCAGGCAAAACCGGGAGACTTGATTTTCTTCCAGGGAACGTATGACACTGCCGGGGCGAGCCATGTGGGTATCTATGTGGGAGACAACATGATGATCCACTGCGGAAATCCCATCCAGTACACCAGTATTGCGTCCTCTTACTGGCAGGAGCATTTCCTGGCCTTTGGACGGCTTCACTAAGAAAGAAGGTGAGAGCATGAACCGGAGATTACACCGGGTTCTGGATGAAATCCGGAGAACGGAACAAAAAATCGCAGAATGGCAGGAGCATTTAAAAGAATTAAAGCTCCTTGCCGAGCAGCTTGAAAATCAGGAGATTGTAAAATCCGTCCGCTCCATGAAGCTGGACAGCCGCAGGATGCTGGCGCTTTTGGAGGGGATTCAGGACGGTACGGTATCCATCCAGTATAAAACAGAGCCTGACACGGCTTCAGAGGAGGAACCGTCTGAAACAATGAAAACAGAACAAGGGGCGCAGGGGGCGCTGGAAAGTGAGGGAAAAAAGCATGAGGAACTATAAAAAATGGTTGATGGCGTTTTTGGTGGCGGCGGGGGTGTTATCCTCCACCACCATGACAGCCTTTGCCTTTGTAGGCGGCGAGGCTCAGGCGGAGGCTGCGCCGGTGGAAAACACGGAGACGGTCATCCCGGAGCAGACGGAAACTGCGGAACAGACAGAGGGCGAAACGGGAACATCCTTTTCCATACCGGGAAACGGGGACGTGCTGGACGATATGAAAGAGGACAGCACCAAAGAATTTCTGACCATCCAGACGAAAAACGGCAACACCTTTTTTCTTGTCTTAGACCGTTCCAGCAATACGGAAAATGTCTATATGCTTTCCATGGTGGACGAAAATGACCTGGCGGAGTTTATTGACGGGGAAACGCAGACGGAACCGGTGGAAGTTGTCATACCGGAGGAAGAAACCATCCCGGAGCAGACAGAGCCGGAGACTGAACCGGAGGAAGAAAGTGACAAAGCGGGCGGCACAAGCGCCGGGGCGCTGCTTGCCATCGGCATCCTGGCAGCAGGCGGTATCGGCGCAGGCTATTATTTCAAGGTGCTAAAGCCGAAAAAAGACGAGACGGACGAGGACGGCGAGGACTTGGAATTTTATGATGATGGCGTTTCCATCAATGAAGATGAGGAAGAAATGGGAGAGGACGAATAAGTTTTACAACGGGTGGATAGGGGAAACAGCTTTCCCTATCCGATCCTATCAGGGTAAGGGCGGCGCTGTGCCGCCCGGAAAGGAGAATGGATGTATCTTGTGTTAGGAGAGAAACCCAGCGTTGCGCAAGCCTATGCGAAGGTGCTGGGAGCTGACAAAAGGAAAGAGGGGTATCTGGAAGGGAATGGGTGGATCGTAAGCTGGTGCCTGGGGCATCTGGCCGAGTATGCGCCCCCGGAAGATTATGATGAGAAATACCGCAAATGGGAATTTGACCTTCTTCCTATCCTTCCGAAAGACTGGAAGTTAAACGTGGCAAAAGACAAAAGGGAGCAGTTTGAAGTCTTGAAAAAGCTCCTTCACCGGAAAGACGTTGAGTGCGTGGTCAACGGCTGTGACGCAGGACGGGAGGGAGAGCTGATCTTCCGCCGTGTGTATGAGCTGGCGGGTAGCGCCATTCCCATGAAGCGCATCTGGATCAGTTCCATGGAGGATACGGCCATCCGGGAGGGATTTTCCCACTTAAAGGACGGTGCGGCCTATGAAAATCTGTACCAGGCATCCCTTAGCCGGGCGCAGGCGGACTGGCTCATCGGAATGAACGCTACCAGAGCGTTTACAACAAAGTATTTTAAGCGTCTGGTGGTAGGGCGGGTGCAGACGCCCACCCTGGCGATGCTGGTGGAGCGAGGGGAACAGATTTCCCATTTCCAGAAACAGAAATACCAGAACCTCCATCTGGACTTAGGTGGGATGGAAGTGGTAAAGGAGAAGCTGTTTGACGGGGAGGAAGCAGGGCGGTTAAAGGCTGCCTGTGACGGGGCATCCGCCACGGTGGAGGAAAGTAAAACCACAGAGAAGCGTACCCATCCGCCGAAACTCTATGACCTGACTACCCTCCAGAGGGAGAGCAACCGCTGTTATGGGTATACGGCAAAAGAAACCCTGGACTTTACCCAAAGCCTGTATGAGAAAAAGCTGGTTACCTATCCCAGGACGGACAGCCAGTATCTGACGGAAGATATGGGGGAAACGGCCCGGAGGGTAGCAGGAATCATATGCGGGAAATACGGATTTTCTTCTGTGTATCCGGAAGATGCAGATGTGCAGAGAGTGATGGATAACAAGAAAGTATCCGACCACCATGCCATCATCCCAACAGCGGAGGTGGGAGAAGCTGACCCGCAGGAACTCTCCAAAGGGGAGCGGGACATCCTGATGCTGGTGGGCGTCCGCCTGCTGTGTGCGACAGCAACGGAACACCGGTTCCTGGAAACAGAGATTACCGTGTCCTGCGCAGGGGAGCAGTTCCGGGCAAAAGGCAGAACCATCCTGGAGGAAGGGTGGAAGTCTGTGGAAACCGCCTTCCGCAGCCGCTTCGGGGAGAAACAGAAGGACGGGCGGGAGGAGCGTACCTTGCCGCCGGTAAAGAAAGGGCAGGTTTTCTCCCATGTAAAAGCCTGTCTTACGGAACATGAGACAGCGCCGCCTAAACCATACACCGAGGACACGCTGCTGTCCGCCATGGAGACCGCCGGCAGCCAGGAGTTTGAGGAAGGCACGGAAAAGAAAGGGCTTGGCACACCGGCAACCAGGGCATCCATCATTGAAAAACTGGTATCCTCCGGATATGCCATCCGCAAAGGGAAGCAGCTCCTTCCCACAAAGGACGGCGTGGATCTGATCTCCCTCCTCCCGGAATACTTAAAATCCGCCGCTATGACGGCGGAATGGGAGAACCGCCTGCTTTCCATCGAAAAAGGACAGCTTGAAAGCGAGGCGTTTCTGGAGGGCATTGTGGAGCTGATTGACCGGATGCTCTTAGAGTGTGGGGAGCTGTCGGCGGAGGAACAGAGCCGTTTCCATCCACGGGAGAGCGTGGGCACCTGCCCCGTCTGTGGAAATCCCGTGTATGAGGGGAAGAAAAACTTTTACTGCGGGAACCGGGAGTGCGCTTTTGCGCTCTGGAAGGAGAACCGGTATCTTTCCGGTATGAGAAAGCAGATCAGTAAAGAGATGGCTGTGGAACTGTTAAAGGACGGTCGCACCTATGTACCGGATTTGTATTCGCAGAAGAAAGGGCGGACGTTTGCCGCTTATCTTTTGTTGGATGTATCCGATGAGCGGGCAAACTTCAGCCTGGAATTTCCTAAGAAGAAGGGAACTTCCAGGAAAAAATAGAACAGGAGGATTTACATGGCAAAAATCAATGACATCCGCTTCCTGGCAAGGGAAGCGGCAAAGGAAGCCAGCAGTTCCCCCAGGGACTGGATGCGGTATCTGGACACGGCTTGCCGGCTGTACCGCTATCCCTTTTCTGATACCCTTTTGATCCACGCACAGCGCCCGGACGCCACGGCCTGTGCGGAGCTGGAGGTGTGGAATGAGAAGATGCTGCGCTGGGTCAACCGTGGGGCAAAAGGGATTGCCCTCATTGACGATACCGGGCCGAGGCGCAGGCTGCGGTATGTGTTCGACATCACGGACACCCATCCGGGAAGGGGCGGCAGGACGCCGTACCTCTGGAACATCCGCAGGGAACAGAGAGACCTCATCCGAAATCATCTGATAGACGTTTACGGTCTGGATGTGGAAGAAAAAGAGGGCCTTTTAGGGGCGCTTCGGGCTGTTTCCGAGGAACTGGCGGCGGACAGCCTGGAGGAAGCCATGGAGGGCATGGGGTATGCCCTGGAAGGCACTTATTTAGAAAAATTGGATGTGGACACGATCCGTACAGAGTTCCGTATTCTTTTGGAGAACAGCGCTTTTTATTCTTTAGCAAGACGCTGCGGACTGGAGCCGATGGATGATCTTTCAGAAGAAGATTTTTACAGCATTACGGATTACAGGGACTTGTCCGTGCTTTCCTTTTTGGGAAACGCCACCAGTCAGCTTGTGGAGCCGGTACTGCGTGACATCGGGAGAACCGTCTGGCAGGCAGAGCGGGAAGCGTGGCAGGAAAAAAGTGCGGAAAAAATACAGAATCCGGTTGAAAAAGAACCGGGGATGCCTTATAATGAATTTAACACGTTAATTCGTGAAAGTAAAAATATCGAAGGAGGGGAAACAAATGGAAGTGACGTATCACCGCAAGGGAGATTACCTGTTCCCGAACCTGGCGCTGCAGGAGGAGCCAGTGACCATCGGGAAATACGGGATGCTGCGGAGGACATATCTGAAAGAACACCGGAAGAACCTGTACCAGAGCCTGTTGATCAGCGGGAAACTGGACAGCCATCTGACACAGACCGAGAAAACGGCCCAGGAGAGGATGGAGCGATTGATGGATGGACTTCTGGAAACCTACCCGGCACCGGAGAAGGAGAGCGACCAGATGGCTTGGACGGCACACATGAACAGCCTGACGGCGATGGCGGAAGAAACCATACTGAAGGAATTGGTTTACTGTTAAGTGAGGAAACAACGGAACAGGATTTGAGCGAAGCAGAGGAAGAAATAGCCTCTGCTTTATCTTTGCCCGAACTGCCTACAGTGGAAAAACAGATGCGTTCCATTGAGGAACGGCAGGCGGCGCTTTATGCCGGTGATACGGCTATTCCTGCAGACGTCATTGACGAGGTGCTGCGGAAAGGGGGAAACCGGAGCCGGAGTCATCTGCGGATCATCCATAACTTTATGATTGACCAGCCGCAGGAAGCGTACACGGAGTTTGTGCGCCGGGAGTACGGCACAGGGGGAATCGGCATGGTCATCGGCGGAAAAGAGTATTCCGTCTGGTATGACAACTTGGGGATGCAGATCGCCGTGGGGCATACCGTGACCGACCGGATTCTGGATAAAACGTTTCTATCCTGGGAGGAAGTTTCCGGGCGGATACATCAGCTTTTAAAGCAGGGGGAATACGCTCCGCAGTCCGTGCTGGATGCCGCCAGGAAAAATGCTTTAGAAGAACATGCCGAGGCCCTGATCTACATGAAACAGGATATGGCGGAAGGGGTTGCGGAACTGGTTTTTCCGGATATGGAAATGTTTCGTTTTGGCTTTCCGGAGGCAACAGAACGGTTAAGTACCTTGCTGGAGCAGCCGGAATACCTGGCGGATTTGAACGAAAGGCTGGAAGGACTTGCGGAGGTCTATGAACAGGATAGAGACGTCATGCGGTTCCATCATTATCGCCCGGACAAAGTATCCGCACAGTTTCAAAAGCTGGCAAAAGAAGCGGTTCCCTATCAGGCCAGAGAAGGATTTGTATGGGAGGAGCATCCGGTCTTTATCACGCAAGATGAGGTGGATTCTTTTTTAAAAGGCGGCGGCTCTTATTCCGATGGACGATTATGTATCTATGCCTTTTTTATTCAAGATAAGAGCGCAAAGGAGAAAACGGATTTTCTGAAAAAACAGTATGGAAGTATAGGGCCTAGCCATGCCCTTTCCGGGGCAGATGATACAAGTGTCGATTACGAAAATAAAGGAATCCGCCTACACCGGGGCAGAGACAGCAATCAGAACACAGAATTGTTTATAAAATGGTCACAGGTAGCGATGCGAGTGCAGTATCTGATTGACAATAATCAGTATCTGAAAACAGAGGATTATTCTCGGATGCCCGAATATGAGAGGGAAAACATGGCGAGACGTGTCTACGGATTTTATCAGCGTTTGCCAAAGGAAATTGAGCGGCCCTACAAGGGAGAAAACTTCTATGACTACGGAAACAGTTGGAAACAACTGACAGAATTACTGGAAGAACCAGAGACGGCAGAACGGCTTGTGGCGCAGATGGATGCTGCCCTTGCCGCCCTGCCGCTGGATTTTGAAGGGTATGAGGAACGGGCGGAGACGCTCTCCCTCATCCATCAGTATATTGAGGGAACCTACATCATGTTCCCGGTAAAGAAACAGGATATTCAGGTGGAAGGAAGCGGACGGCAGCTATCTATCTTTGACTTTATGGGTGGAGAGGTGACTGTACAGGAGACAACGGAGGAACCAGAAACAGCACAAGATGAAACAAAACCGGAAGAAAGCCTATCCGCTGACCGTGAAGGACAGGAAATAGAACCTGCCTTAACTATGGAACCGGAAAGCCAGGCGGAAGCTGCGTCTGCCAGGGAGACAAAAAGGGAAGAAAGCACCAGAAGCGCACCAGAAGAAACAGCCGAAAGCGTACCAGAGAAAACCACAGAAGAACCGGAAAATGCCCTAGAAGGAGTGCAAAGCGAAGAACCGTCAGCAGAAGAACTGTCCGAGGAAGAAGCGGACACCCGCCATTATGACGCCATAGAGGAATCCTTGGAAGCGGAGTTTCAAAAAGCCGGCGCATCCATGGATGATTTTTCTCCGGAACAGATGGATGTGATTTATGCCGCTGCAGAAAAGGGGCAGGGTGTGACACCGGTTTTAAAACCGGAGTTCTCCCCGGAACAGATGCAGCTCATTCTCGATGTGCTGGAACGTCTGGAAACAGATAATCAGGCTTCTGTAAAGAGGGAGCTGGAGTTTCTGACCACAGAAGTGATGTCCCTGGATACGATTAACACCATCCGGCAGTATTACCATATCCCTTTGGAGCCGGAAGAATCTGCAGAGACAGCACAGAAAGGGCAGAAACAAACCGCAGAGGAAAGGGCAAAGCCGGTAAACTTCCGCATCACGGATGACGCTCTGGGTGTTGGAGGGCCGAAAGAAAAGTTCCGTGCCAACATCCAGGCCGTGCGCCTGCTCCATGAGCTGGAGTTTGAAAACCGCATGGCAGCACCGGAAGAACAGGAAATCTTATCCCGTTATGTAGGGTGGGGCGGACTTTCCCAGGCATTTGAGGAAAGGAGCAAAGACTGGTCGGATGAGTTTATAGAGTTGTATGTGGAACTTGATCCGGAGGAATACCGGGAAGCAAAGGAATCCACCCTGAATGCCTTTTATACGCCGCCGGTAGTGATAAAGGCCATGTATGAAGCGCTGGGAAAGATGGGTCTGGAGAAAGGGAACCTTTTGGAGCCTTCCTGCGGGATTGGGAACTTTATGGGCCTGGTTCCGGAGGGGATGGACGGACTCAACGTGTACGGCGTGGAACTGGACAGCATCTCCGGCAGGATCGCAAAGCAGCTTTACCCGGAAAATTCCATCGCCATCCAGGGATTTGAGACAACGGACTACCCGGAGAGCTTCTTTGACTGCGTGATCGGAAACGTGCCCTACGGCGCTTACCAGGTGCCTGACCGGAAATATGACCGCTACCATTTCATGGTGCATGATTACTTTATCGCAAAATCCCTGGACTTGGTACGTCCGGGCGGTGTTGTGGCAGTCATCACATCCAGCGGCACCTTGGATAAAAAGGACGCTTCTGTGAGGGAATACCTTGCCAACCGTGCCGACCTACTTGGTGCTATTCGTCTCCCGAACAATGCTTTCCGTAAGAATGCCGGCACGGATGTTGTGGCAGACATCCTGTTTCTGCAGAAGCGTGACCGTGCGACTTTGGAACGGCCTGAATGGGTGGAGCTTGGGACAACCCAGGAAGGCTACACCGTCAATTCCTATTTTGCCGCCCACCCGGAGATGGTGCTGGGGGAATTTTCAACCGAGAGTACCCAGTACGGAAAGCAGGAGGTAACGGTAAAGCCTATTGCGGGCGCTGACCTGGCAGAGCAATTAAAGGAAGCGGTCAGCCATATAAAAGGAACCATTACGGAAGTGGAGATGGAGGATTTTGAGCTGGAAGATGTGGACACGTCCATCCC
>ERZ1643246.2979-NODE-2979-length-15223-cov-3.635417_pt1 | contig 15223 bp, 15 predicted proteins | sample MGYA00579265_ERZ1643246 | MGnify/ENA primary metagenome ERZ1643246 (study PRJEB29033, sample SAMEA4952261) | chicken gut metagenome | biome: Broiler Chicken; feature: Gastrointestinal Tract; material: Caecum | place: Ireland | collected 2018 | study: Broiler... | reverse complement strand
GCCCACATACAGGCAGTCTCCATGGAGGAGGCCCGGGCGGAGGGAAATGAGATTATCAGCGCCTATAAGGCGGCCCTTGAAAAGGTGTTTGAGGATCACAAAAGAGAGGCTGTCCGCCAGTCTCAGACGCGGGTGCGGGCGGAGAGCACCAATGCCAGGCAGCAGAAGAACCAGGCCATGGCAAAGGCCCAGCTGGATCTGAAGCGGGAGCAGGGCAAGGTTCAGCAGGAGCTGAAGGACAAACTCTTTGCGGAGGCAGAGGAGCTTGTCCGGGAGTTTATGAAGACAGCGGACTATGATGCCTTTCTTGTAAAGTGCATACGAAGCGCTCTGGATTTCGCGGCCGGCGAGGAGATGACGCTCTACATCAATCCCTCCGACGCGGACAAGAAAGAGAGGCTGGAACGCGAGACAGGGACGGCCCTGACAGTCAGCGCCGAGGATTTCACAGGAGGCATGCGGGCTGTGCTCAGGGGAAGAAATATCCTCATCGACCACTCCTTCAAGGCCGCCCTTGCCAACGAGTATGACAAATTTGTGTTCTCAGGAGGTGATGACATTGGTTAAGACGGGAAAAATCTACGGCATCAACGGACCGGTCATTTATCTGAAGGGAAACACAGGCTTCTCCATGTCGGAGATGGTCTATGTGGGAGAAGAGAGACTGGTGGGAGAGGTCATCGCCCTTGACAAGGACCGGACCACCATCCAGGTGTACGAGGAGACCAGCGGACTGCGTCCCGGCGAGACCGTGGAGGCCTCGGGTGGACCGGTGTCCGTGACCCTGGCCCCCGGCATTCTGAACAATATATTTGACGGCATCGAGCGCCCCCTGGAGAGGATCGCGGATATCGGCGGCGCCTTCATCACAAGGGGAGCGGCCGTGGACTTCCTGGACAGGGAGAAAAAGTGGGAGACCCACATTACGGTGAAGGAGGGGGATTACCTCCACGGCGGGGACATCTTCGCGGAGGTGCCTGAGACAAGGGCCATTGTCCACAAGTGCATGGTGCCCCCGGATCTGGAGGGGACGGTTGTCTCGGTGGTCAGCGATGGCAGCTACACCATCGAGGAGCCCCTTCTCACACTGCAGGCCGGAAACGGGACCCAAAGCCAGATCCCCATGGCCCAGAAGTGGCCCATCCGCAAGGCCCGCCCCGTGAGCCAGCGGTGCGGCGCCTCTGTCCCCCTTGTCACGGGGCAGAGGATCATAGACACTATGTTCCCTATCGCCAAGGGAGGCACCGCGGCCATCCCGGGAGGATTTGGAACCGGAAAGACCATGACTCAGCACCAGATTGCCAAGTGGTCGGACGCGGATATCATCATCTACATCGGATGCGGTGAGCGTGGCAACGAGATGACCCAGGTGCTGGAGGAGTTCGGGGAGCTGACAGACCCAAGGACCGGCAACCCTCTGATGGACCGGACCACCCTCATCGCCAACACCTCCAACATGCCTGTGGCCGCCCGTGAGGCCAGCATTTACACAGGGCTCACCCTGGCGGAGTACTACAGGGATATGGGCTACGATGTGGCCATCATGGCGGACTCCACCTCCCGGTGGGCGGAGGCCTTAAGAGAGCTCTCCGGACGTCTGGAGGAGATGCCGGCCGAGGAGGGCTTCCCGGCCTACCTGGCATCCCGCCTCTCCGCCTTCTACGAGAGGGCGGGCATGATGCACAACTTAAACGGCACAGACGGTTCCGTCAGCATTATCGGCGCCGTGTCCCCCCAGGGAGGAGATTTCTCTGAGCCTGTGACCCAGAACACAAAGCGTTTTGTGCGCTGCTTCTGGGGGCTGGACAAGAGCCTTGCCTACGCCAGGCATTTTCCGGCCATCCACTGGCTCTCCAGCTACAGCGAGTATCTGACGGATCTGGCGCCCTGGTACCAGGACAATGTGTCACCCAAGTTCATCGACTACCGGAACCGGCTCATGGCTATCCTCAACCAGGAGAGCAGCCTGCTGGAGATCGTGAAGCTGATCGGAAGCGACGTGCTGCCCGACGACCAGAAGCTGATCCTGGAGATCGCCAGAGTGATCCGGCTGGGCTTCCTGCAGCAGAACGCCTTTCACAAGGATGACACCTGTGTGTCCATGGAGAAGCAGTTTCTTATGATGGACACGATCCTGTATCTCTATAAGCAGGCCAGAGCCCTTGTGACCATGGGCCATCCCATGTCTGTGCTGAAATCAGAAAATATCTTTGAGCGGGTCATTGCCATCAAGTACGATGTGCCCAACGACCGCCTGGAGATGTTTGCCCAGTATAAGCGGGACATCGACAGCTTCTACCAGCGCGTGCTGGAGAAAAACGCATAAAGGGGGAAGAAAGAATTATGCCAATAGAATATCTGGGACTTAGCAGTATCAACGGCCCCCTGATCGCGCTGGAGGGTGTCCAGGACGCCTTCTACGACGAGATCGTGGAGTTTATCATTAACGGCAGTGAGCGGCGGATCGGCCGCATCATAGAGCTGTACGAGGACAAGGCTGTGATCCAGGTGTTTGAGGGCTCGGAGAACATGTCCCTCAAGAACACCCACACCCGCCTTACAGGCCGTCCCATGGAGATCACCCTCTCCAAAGATATGCTGGGGCGGACCTTCAACGGCATCGGCCAGCCCATTGATGACCTGGGCCCCATTGTCTCAAAGCTGAAACGGGATGTAAACGGACTGCCCCTCAACCCGGTAAAAAGGGAATATCCAAGGAACTATATCCGCACCGGCATCTCAGCCATCGACGGGCTGACCACGCTGATCCGGGGACAGAAGCTGCCCATCTTTTCCGGCAACGGGCTTCCCCACGACCAGCTTGCCGCCCAGATCGTGAAGCAGGCCTCCCTGGGGGAGGACTCGGACGAGGAGTTTGCCATCGTGTTTGCGGCCATGGGCGTCAAGCACGACGTGGCGGATTTCTTCCGCAGGACCTTTGAGGAGAGCGGAGTGGCGGACCATGTGGCCATGTTCCTGAACCTTGCCAACGACCCGGTGGTGGAGCGTCTTATCACCCCAAAGGTGGCGCTCACCGTGGCTGAGTATCTGGCCTTTGAACAGAATATGCACATCCTTGTTATCCTGACGGATATGACCTCCTTTGCGGAGGCCATGCGAGAGGTCTCCTCCTCCAAGGGAGAGATCCCCAGCAGGAAGGGTTATCCCGGCTATTTGTACAGTGAGCTGGCCGCCATCTACGAGAGGGCGGGCATTGTCCAGGGAGTGAACGGGTCTGTGACCCAGATTCCCATCCTGACTATGCCAAACGACGACATCACCCACCCCATTCCGGACCTGACAGGCTACATTACAGAGGGGCAGATCGTGCTGGACCGGAGCCTCAATGGCCAGTCCATTTACCCACCCATCAGCGTCCTTCCATCCCTGTCCCGTCTCATGAAGGATGGCATCGGGGAGGGCTACACCCGGGAGGATCACCAGGATCTGGCAAACCAGCTCTTTTCCGCCTACGCCAAGGTAGGAGACGCCCGGAACCTGGCCTCTGTCATCGGCGAGGATGAGCTGTCTCCCATAGACAAGGAGTATCTGGCCTTTGGAAAAGAGTTTGAAGAGAAATACATCGGACAGGGCCCCGACGAGAACCGGACCATTGAGGAGACCCTGAACCTTGGCTGGGAGCTCCTGGGGCGTCTCCCCAAGGAGGAGCTGGACCGTGTGGACACGAAGATACTGGACAAATACTATCATCCCACCAAGCGGGACGAGGGCGTCACCACAAGTGCCAGCCTTGGATCCATCGCAAATATGTGACAACGGATAAGCAATGCGCAAGGTGCGGGAAAAGGGAAGGACAGATTTATTTGTCCATACGTTTTCCTGTACCTTGCATATGGCGCTCCGCCATCATCCGCGGGAACGGCTGGAGGACGTTCCCGCGGATGGCATTACTGTTTTATGAATAACATCGGATATACCAGGAAGGGAGGAGTTTCATGGATCCGCGCACATTTCCCACAAAGGGCAACCTGATGCTGGCCAAGAATTCGCTGGCTCTGGCCCAGCAGGGCTATGAGCTGATGGATAAGAAGAGGAACATCCTGATCCGGGAGCTGATGGAGCTCATCGACCAGGCCCGCAGCATCCAGGAGGAGATTGACAGCACCTTCACTTACGCCTACCAGTGCCTGCAGAAGGCCAACATCGAGAACGGGATCAGCATGGTCTCCCAGATTGCCTACACGGTGCCCATCGAGGACTCCATTGTGATCCAGACGAGGAGCATTATGGGGACGGAGATACCCCATGTGAAATACACGCCGCAGACGCCGGTGCCCACCTACGCCTTCAGCACCACAAGAGAGTCAGTGGACCGGGCAGTGGACGCCTTCCGCAAGGTGAAGGATCTGACGGTGAAGCTCTCCATGGTGGAGAACGCGGCTTACCGTCTTGCCACCAACATCAAGAAGACCCAGAAGAGGGCCAACGCCCTCCAGAATATCACGATCCCCATGTACACCACTCTCGTCCATGACATCAACAACGCCCTGGAGGAGAAGGACCGGGAGGAATTCACCAGGCTGAAGGTGATCAAGAGCCGGAAGCAGAAGGCGGGATAGGAATCCATGCCCCGGCAGAATAAGCGGAATATATCAGGAAGATGGCAGAGTTTTTCAGCGGAAATCTCTTGCTGTCTTCCTCTTTTTATGTTATCTTATATAGTATACTCATATTGTGTCGGCAGAGCTCTTCTGCCGGAAATATCTCTCAACGTGAGAGAACATCTATAAGCCTCAGGGCTTTCTCATTTTCGGAGCTTCCGTATCGGAGATCATACCCGTAAATGAATGGAACCAAAAGAGAAACGGTGTCTTTGATGACATTGACAACCCCTATTTAATAGGGTATATTGTAAGGAGAAATCTGGATGACGAGAACCTTTATACAGACGACAGAATTTTCAAAATGTCGGGATAGTTTTGGATTAGATGACGATGATCTGCGCAGACTGGAGTATGAGATATTGACCAATCCGAAAGCCGGTCCGGTCATCCGCGGGACAGGGAAGCTGAGAAAAATGCGTTTTTCCTTTGAGGGCAGGGGGAAAAGCAGGAGTACCAGAGTCTGCTACGTTGACTTCCCCGGTGCCGGCATAATTTATCTTATCACGATATACGAAAAGAAAGGGAAAGACAATCTTACGGCAGCTGAACGCAGCAGCATTAGAAAAATGATACAAATTCTTGAACGGTCGTTTACCGGCCAATGAAAGGAGCGTAAAGTATGAGTGAAGTGTATAGCAGCATTATGGCTGGATTGTCCGAGGCAGTGGACGACACCAGGCAAAAAAATTTGCGGAGACGTGTTGTGACGATTACTCCCGTAAAAATATACTCTTCTTCTGAGATCAAAAGGATACGTCAGAAAACCGGGATGTCGCAAAAGCTGTTTGCAGGGTATATGGGAGTCTCGGTCAAGGCTGTGGAAGCGTGGGAGAGGGGCAGAAATCATCCATCTGGTCCGGCCAGCAGACTTCTCTCCATGCTGGAGAAGGATCCGGAGTTGACCAGGGAATTTCCATTTGTCCAGTGAGCAATCATACTGCTTTATCGCACTTGACATATTTACCGGAATTGTGCAGAATAAAGGTATCAGAAACAAGCTGGAAGCATGGCTTTTGTTCTTCAGTACAGACGACCCGACTAAGATAGAGACCCTCCTGGAGTCCTACCCGGAATTTAAGGAGCTATACGAGGAGATCTATGAGCTGTGCCGCAATGTGGAGAAGGTGATGGAGATGTTCTCAAAGGAACTGAAGGAGCTGGACAGGAATACAGTCCAGTATATGATCGATGAGATGCAGGAAGAGATTGACGGGATGAGGCGGGAGCTTTCGGATAAAGATATTGTACTTAAGGAAAAGAACCATGAGCTGGACAAGCGGGATGAGGAGATCGCCCGGCTGAAGCAGCAGCTTGAGGAACTGCAGAACACATCCCAGGAGTGAGAAGTTAAAATGCCCTGCGCAGAGAAAGCAGACCAGAGAAAGCGGATAAAAATATCAGCACCTGGAACGGAAAGAGGAGTTTCACAAAAGAAATTCCTCTTTTTTTGTGGGATTTTAATCCTTTTATTGTCTGCAAAACGTTATAAACTATAGGTACGGAAAACAGGAGGGTTTCATACTTGACGCGGGAAGATGAAATTTTTGAAAAACTGAAAAAAGGCGATCCGGACGCTGCGGGAGAGCTGGCCAGGCTCTACTACGATGACATACTCAGATACTGCCTGTTCCACGTGCCGGACCGGTCCCTGGCCCAGGACGCTGTCCAGGAGACCTTTCTCAAGGTGTTCCGCCATTTCGGCAGCTACAGACACAGAGGACATTTCCGGGCCTTTCTCTACCGGGTGGCCGCCAATGTGTGTGTGGATATTTGCAGAAGGAGGCCCTGGGAGCCCGTGACTGAGCAGGTACCCTTTGAGGAAAAGGGGCTGCGTGAGGGGGAGGACCGGGAGGATTTCAGGAGACTTGTGGAGCTGGTCCCCGAAGAGCTGCGGGAGATCATCATCCTGCGCTTTTCACAGGAGCTGAAGCTCGGGGAGATTGCAAAGGTGACGGGACTTCCGATGCGGACAGTGCAGTCCAGGCTGAGGAAGGCACTGCGGATATTGAAAACAGAACTGGAAGGGAGAGAGACGTAAATGAAGACAGGCCAGGTAAAAAGAGAGCTGGGCAGGCTGGCTGCCCGGGAGAAGCTAAGGGAGAGGACTCTGACGGATGAGAGCCATGTGGACCGGACAGCGGCCCTGGCCGCAGACGCCTGCCGGATGGCCATGGAAAGAAGAGACCTGGGCTTCCCTGCCTTTGTGGCGCGGCAGATCCGGTACACGGGCAGGTACGTCTGGGTCTGGCAGGGGATTTTGCTCCTTATGATCGTCTGCGGCTTTGACCTGACAGCCGGGATACAGAGCCTGGAGGATCCGGAATTTACCATGTTCCTTTACAGGCGGGTGCCCCTGTTTTTGTGCGGCGCCGGCATCCTGTCGGCCTGGAGCTGCGTGCCCTTCTTTGCCAGATCCGGCATATGGAGGATGACAGAGGTGGAGGCGGCGGCCGCGTCCTGGCCCCGGCTGCGGATGGCGCAGCTTCTCATCACGGGAGTGAGCGCTGTTTTGATGGAGCTGGGAGTTGCCGCGGCGGCGGGCCTATACTGGACTATGGGTCTTGGGAGCCTGGCGGCCTGGCTTTTCCTCCCCTTCCTGCTGGCCTGGAATTTAATCCTGTTCCTTCTCGACAGGGGGAGGGAGAGATATTTTGCAGTCAGCAGCAGTGCTGTGATGGGGGCGGGATTTCTCCTCTTTGCCCTTGGGTGGAGATATGTGAGCCGGGGAGCGGCCGGGCCACAGGATTATATGGTAACCTCCGGGTATGTGTGGGTCCTCTGCGGGGCGGCGGCTCTTCTTTGGATTTTCCAGATACGGAGACTTGGAAGAAAGGAGACTGACAAATGGAGTTATGCATAAATGACCTGACAAAGCGATTTAAAGACAAGCTGGCGGTGGACCATGCCAGCCTGACCATCTCACCCGGCGTGTGGGGGCTTCTTGGCGCCAACGGAGCCGGGAAGACCACCCTCATGCGGATGGCGGCGGGGCTCATACGCCCCACGGAGGGGGAAGTAAAGTATGATGGAGTGCCCATCCAGGTGCTGGGAAAGAGCTACCGGGATATTTTCGGCTATCTGCCCCAGGAGTTCGGGTTCTACCCGGAGTTCACGGTGTACGACTATCTGGACTATGTGGCTGCTCTGAAGGGCCTTACCAGGAAAAAGGCAAAGGAGAAGATCGACCGGCTTCTGGACACCTTTTCCCTGGCAGATGTGAGGAAAAAGAAGATCACAAAGCTCTCCGGCGGGATGAAGCGGCGGGTGGGCATTGCCCAGGCCCTCTTAAATGACCCGGAGGTGCTGATCCTGGATGAGCCCACCAGCGGGCTGGACCCGGGGGAGAGGGTGCGCTTCCGCAACCTTCTGTCCGAGTTCGCCTCGGACCGGATCGTGCTCATCTCCACCCACATCGTGTCCGATGTGGAGTACATTGCCTCCAGGAATGCGATTATGAAGGAGGGACGGATCATCGCCCAGGGAACCACAGACGAGCTTATCTGGGAGATGGAGGGCAAGGTGTGGTCCGCCCTGATCCAGGAGCAGGATCTCCACAGATACGAGCAGAAGGTCCGGGTGGTGAGCATCCGGAACGAGGAGAGGGGAGCCGTGTCCATCCGGTATCTGGCGGACGCGCCCGCGGTGCCGGACTCCCGGCCTAAGGAGCCCCGGCTGGAGGACCTGTATCTCTGGCTCTTTCCCCAGGAGCATACAGACGGAAAGGAGAGTGCGTGATATGAGAATATTTACAGCGGAGATCAAAAGGCTTCTGAAGACCAGGTCGGTCCTTATCCTGATACTGGCGGCCCTTCTGCTGGCGCCAGTCCTGGCCTATTTTCCGGCCTCCTTTGAGACCTGGACCTACAGGGACGACAGCGGGCAGGAGGTGACTGTGAAGGGCCGGGATGCCCTTCTTAAAGAGGCGGAGAACCAGGGACAGTTCCAGGGGGAAATTACCGAGGAGAAGCTGCTGGCGGCCCTCCAGAGATGGAAGGATTTCGCCGCGGGCTACGAGGGGGGACTGCCCGATGGCATCTACGATGAGCGGGTGACAGCCAGTGATTACTGTGAGAAGGTATCCAATGTAGATGGCATCCTGAACCGGATGTGCGAGGCCTGGGCGGAACCGAAGACAGGCATGGCCCCCGGGAGGGATGACCTGACCGAGGAGCAGGCGACAGGCTTTTACAGCCAGTGCAGACAGCATATTAAGGATCTTATCTATCTGGAAGGCGGAGGGGAGAGCGCCCGCACGGACAGCGCTGTGGGGCAGGCGCTGGCTCTCTACGACCGGGTGGAGATGCCCTTTACCTACGAGCCTGGCCTGACGGCAAATGCCATAGAGTACGTGGGGATTTATGTATTTCTGCTGGTGCTGATCTGTACCTTTATCCTGGTGCCGGTCTTTGCCAGCGACTGCCAGACCCAGGCGGACCAGATCCTGAAGTGCGCTAGGGACGGGCGGAGGCGCCTGGCCGTGAGCAGGATTTTGGCGGGACTTCTCCTTGTGAGCGCTCTGTATCTTATCTGCATGGCCCTGTTCCTTCTGCTCCTCAATGCCTCCTTTGACTTCAAAGGGCTGAACACCTCCCTGCAGCTGCTGGTGTCGGTGTCTGTGTTCCTGCCCCTGACAGTGGGACAGCTGGAGCTGCTTATCGGGGCGGCTGGCTTTGTCACCCTGCTGGCCACGGCCGCCTTCACCCTCTTCCTGTCCGGAAGGATGAAGACAGTGGCCTCCGCCAGCATAGCAGCCTTCGCCTTTCTTATCCTGCCTATGGTAGTGTACATGATCCTGAGCGGGAATATAGGAAAGTGGCTCCGGTGTCTGCTTCCCGCCGGCGGCGTGGGATTGATAAACAGCTTTACCTACGCGGCCATGGACACGGGCTTTGCCTACCTGGGAAATACAGCCATCTGGCTCCCGTACCTGATGATGGGAGCGGCGGCAGTGGAGTGTATCCTCTTTGCAGTGCTGGCGGGAGTGAGCTGGTGCAGGCGGGGGAGATGAGAACAAAGCCTGCGCTGCTGATCGTCAGGGGGATTTACCGATTTCCTGTCGGAAGCGTGCGGATCTGGCCTGGCAGATACTTCTCCAGCGTCACCCGGCTGGCCGCCGGCGACAGGAATTCCTGGGTGGAGAGCATGGATTTCTGCTGCTGGGACAGCTCCTCGTGTTCAAAATGCTGCCTGTACTGCCGGGGAGAGCAGCCGAACTGCCGCCGGAACCCCTGGTTAAAATATTTGATGTCAGAGAAGCCGCAGGCAATGCTGATGTCCAGGAGAGAAAAGTCCGTCAGAAGGAGAAGCTGGCGGGCTTTTTCGCATCTCATTTTCATCACATAGGACTGAAAGGACATACCGAAGACAGACTTGAAAAAGTGGGACAGGTAGCTCATGGACAGTCCCAGCTCCTGCGCCAGGTCCGTGAGGAGCAGCTTCTCGGAGTAGTGGCTGTCTATGTAGCTGCTGATCTTCCTGACCCGCCGGGCTCTGGTGGCGGAGAGCTGCCGCTCCTTTTCCGAGATGCGGACGCAGGGAAGATACCGGGGCAGTCTCTCGAAAAAGAGACAGATCAGTCCCGCGCAGCGGAGGGCGGAATAGTCCCCGGGATGGAAGTAGGCGCTGGCAATGTTAAGGAGCATCCCTGCCAGAGAAGCCCTTATATCCGAAGCCCATGTATCCGGAACCAGCACGTCCGTATCCTGCGCATCCCGGGAGTGAGGCTCCAGGGAGAACTCCATATTTTCTATCTGGGGAAAGATCGGCCCGAAAAAGGAGGGGGAGATCTGCAGGGACAGGATCAGGGCGGGCTGCTTTGCGATCAGCTCGTGGCTGGTAAAGGGGTTAATGACCCAGAGGCTGCCCTTCTCATAGGTGTGCTCCCTCCCCCTGGCCAGCAGGCACACCGTCCCCTCCAGGAGCAGACAGATCTCAAAATCCTTATGTATATGGGGCGTCCGGTAGGGGAGATTGACCATGAAAACCTTGTACTGGCCGGCCCCGTGGGAAATCACTTCAAATTCATCTTTCATCTGTTATCCACCTCCCTTCCAGTATACAGAAATCACAGAAGACGTGCAAATAAAAAAGCTAATTTGTCATAGTCCGAACATGAATTAATCCATGCAGGATCTCTCCCTCTGTCCTATAGTAGAGCTATAGAAATTCTCACGGAAGAGACCGCCAGGAGGCTGGCGGGAGACAGGAGAAATGAAAAAAGGAGGTTTGACAGTATGAGCAGAAGATTAACCTACGGAATGGTGGGCGGAGGCCCGGGATCCTTTATCGGGGACGCCCACAGGAGAGCCATCAGCCTGGACAGCTCTGCCAGGCTGGCGGCGGGCTGCTTCTCCAGGACACCGGAGAAGTCAAAGAGCCAGGGAGAGGCACTTGGACTTGAGCCGGAAAGATGCTACACGAACTACAGGGAGATGGCCCAGGCAGAGGGAAAGAGAGAGGACGGCATTGACTTTGTCGTTGTGGTGACACCGAACGCCACCCACTATGAGATCTGCAAGGCGTTTCTGGAGGCGGGCATCCATGTGGCCTGCGACAAGCCTCTGGCCACAGACAGCGCCCAGGCGGAGGAGCTTCAGAAGCTGGCCCAGGAGAAAGGGCTTCTTTTCATGGTCACCTACACCTACATGGGACATGTGACGGCCAAGTACATCCGGGATCTCATCAAAGCCGGAGAAATCGGACAGATCCGAACCGTCATGGCAGAGTACCCCCAGGGATGGCTCTACAATGAGAACGACTGGGGGGGCAAGCAGGGCGAGTGGAGATGCGATCCGGCCCAGTCCGGAAGGGTCAACTGTCTGGGAGATCTGGGCACCCATGTGGAAAACGCGGTGGCTACCATGACAGGGCTGAAGGTAAAGAGAGTCCTGGCAAAAATGGATGTGGTAGTGCCGGGCAGGAAGCTGGACGACAATGACCAGATCCTGGTGGAGTACGAAGGCGGCGCCACGGGCGTCAACTGGTCCTCCCAGTTTGCCATCGGCTGTGACAACAGCCTGCGGGTGCGCATTTACGGGTCAAAGGGAACCATCCTCTGGTTCCAGGAGAACCCGGAGGAGATAACCCTCATCAGGGAGGACGGCATTGCCCGCACCATCAAGAGAGGATACGGAGCGGTCACGCCGGACGCGGCAAAGTACGGCAGGCTTCCGGCAGGACACACGGAGGGCTGGCTGGAGGCAATGGGAAACCTGTACGACAGCTTTACCCAGTGCGTGGAGGCCAAAGAGGACGGAACATTTACAGAGGACATGATCGATTACCCCACTGTGGCAGCAGGCGTGCAGGGCATCAGATATGTAGAGGCCTGCCTGGAGAGCAATGAGAAGGGAAACGTGTGGGTAGAGGTTTAGAAGCTGTGAATTGATCAAACAGGAAATGTCAGAAAGGAGAGACAAAGAAATGGCAAGACCGGTAACAATTTTTACAGGACAGTGGGCAGACCTGCCCATGGAGGAGATGTGCCAGACTGCGCAGAAGATGGGATACGAGGGACTGGAGATCGCCTCCTGGGGACAGATCGACGTGGAGAAGGCAGCAAAGGATGAAAATTATGTGAAAGAGCTGAAGGACACGCTGGCTAAGTATGGCCTGGGATGCTGGGCCATCGGCATGCATCTGCCGGGACAGTGCGTGGGCGATGCGGAGCAGTGGGCCTATGATCCCCGGCTGGACAACTTCGCCCCCTCGGCGCTGGCGGGCAAGCCGGAGGAAATCCGTGCCTGGGGGACTCAGCAGATGAAGTACGCGGCCCAGGCGGCAAAAAATATGGGAGTGGATACAGTCACCTTCTTTATGGGCTCTCCCATCTGGAAGATGTGGTACTCCTTCCCACAGACAAGCGAGGAGCAGGTGGAGGCCGGCTATCAGAGGATCAAGGAGCTCTGGTCTCCCATCATGGATGTGTACGATGAGTGCGGCGTAAAGCTGGCTCTGGAGGTACATCCCACAGAGATCGCCTACGACTACTGGAGCACAAAAAAGCTGCTGGAGACCTTTGGCTACAGACCTACCCTGGGCATCAACTTTGACCCCAGCCACCTGATCTGGCAGGGACTGGATCCGGCTATGTTCCTCTACGACTTTGCGGACCGGATCTATCACGTACATATCAAGGACGCCAAGCTGAACCTGAACGGCCGCAACGGCATCCTGGGGTCACACATCACCTTCGGCGACCAGCGGAGAGGCTGGAACTTTGTGTCTCCGGGACACGGGGATGTAGACTTTGACAACATCATCCGGGTGCTCAACCAGATCGGCTACGACGGCCCCCTGTCCATCGAGTGGGAGGACAGCGGCATGGAGAGGATGTTCGGAGGGACAGAGGCCTGCGAGTTCACAAAGCAGATCAATTTCTCACCCTCAGACGTGGCCTTTGACGATGCCCTGAAGACAGACTAAATGAAAGGAAGAAAAGACAATGACAAAATTTAAATTTTCAGTAGGACCATGGAATGTACACGAGGGAGCGGACTCCTATGGACCGGCAACAAGAAAGACCATACCCATTGAGGAAAAATTTAAGAAATTCGCGGAGCTTGGCTTCTCCGCCGTGCAGTTCCACGACGACGACGCTGTGCCGAACATCAACGACTACACGGAGGAGGAGATCAAGGAGAAGGCAAGAGAGCTGAAGAAGACGCTGGATAAGTACGGACTGAAGGCAGAGTTTGTGGCTCCCCGTCTCTGGATGGATGAGCACACTATGGACGGCGGTTTCATGAGCACCTCCAAGGAGGACAGGGACTATGCCATGTGGAGAGCTTATCGCTCCATCGACATCGCCAACGAGCTGGGGACGGATATGGTGGTTCTCTGGCTGGCAAGAGAAGGCACGCTCTGCGCGGAGAGCAAATCCCCTGTGTGGGCCACGAAGATGCTCATCGAGGCCATCAACAAGATGCTGGAGTATGATCCCAAGATCCGGGTCTGCATTGAGCCAAAGCCAAACGAGCCCATCGACAGGAGCATCTGCGGCACCATGGGACATGTGATGGCCATCTCGGCCGCTACCATCGACCCCTCCAGAGTGGGAGGAAACCTGGAGAGCGCTCACGCCATCCTGGCAGGCCTTGACCCGGCCCACGAGATCGGATTTGCCATGGCTATGGGCAAGCTGATGACCGTGCATCTCAACGACCAGAACGGCATCCGCTACGACCAGGACAAGACCTTTGGCGTGGAGAACCTGCGCGCCGCCTTCAACCAGGTGAAGGTGCTGAAGGAGAACGGCTACGGAAGCCACGGCGAGTATGTTGGACTGGACGTAAAGGCTATGCGCACCACAAAGGATGAGGACAGCTACAAGCATCTGGAGAACAGTCTGAATATCTTCAAGGCACTGGAGGAGAAGGTGGAGAGATTTGATTATGACTTCCAGAAGAAATGCGTGGAGAACCGGGATTTTGAGGCCCTTGAGATGTATGTCATGAACCTGCTCATGGGCATCGACTAGACTGGAGGTAGAAGAGAAATGCTTGTTACACTGAGAGAAGTACTAAAGGACGCCCGGGAGAAAAAATACGGTGTGGGACTTTTTAACACCGTCAGCCTGGAGATGGCAAAGGGCGTCCTGGGGGCGGCGGAGGAGCTGAAAAGCCCGGTTATCATCGGCACGGCCGAGGTGCTCCTTCCCTACGCCAGCCTGGAGGAGCTGGCCTATTTCCTTGTCCCCATGGCAAAGAAGGCGTCTGTTCCGGTGGTGCTCCACTTTGACCACGGGCTGACGGACACAAAGATCGTGGAGGCCCTGCGGCTGGGCTTTTCCTCCATCATGTACGACTGCTCCACGGACACCTATGAGAACAACATCGCCCGGGTGGCCCAGATGGTGAAAATTGCAGGCATGTTCGGCGCCTCCGTGGAGGGAGAGCTGGGACATGTGGGCGCCAACGACGAGAGCGCCGGGGATGACAGCATCTACACAGAGCCGGACCAGGCCAGGGATTTTGCCCTGCGCACCGGGGTGGACGCCCTGGCGGTGGCCATCGGCACGGCCCACGGCACCTATAAGGAGAAGCCGAAGCTGGATATCGGGCGTCTGGCCCAGATTGCCGAAACCGTCCCTGCCCCGCTGGTCCTTCACGGCGGCAGCGGGCTCTCTGACGAGGATTTTAAAAACTGTGTGGCAAACGGCATCAGCAAGATCAATATCTTTACAGACATCAACTGCGCGGCCGCAAAGGCAGCCCACGACAATTACAGCCAGGGCTGCGGCCTGACAGACATCCAGAATCAGATCACAGAGGCAGTGAAGCAGGAGACCATGAAGAAAATGCGTATCTTCGGAAGCGCAGGCAGAGGGTAGGTGAGTCTATGGCGGGGAAGATCATTGTAGCGGGGCACATCTGCCTGGACATCACCCCGGTCTTTGCCTCCGGGAAGACGCAGCCTCTCGCCAGCGTCCTGACACCCGGAAAGCTGGTTCAGATGAAGGACGTGAACATCAGCACCGGCGGCGCCGTGGCCAACACGGGGCTGGCGCTTAAGGTGCTGGGGGCGGACGCGGAGCTCATGGGAAAGGTGGGGGACGACGAGTTCGGACGGATCGTCCTGGACCGTCTGAGAAAATACGG
>ERZ1643246.2976-NODE-2976-length-15233-cov-3.880814_pt1 | contig 15233 bp, 11 predicted proteins | sample MGYA00579265_ERZ1643246 | MGnify/ENA primary metagenome ERZ1643246 (study PRJEB29033, sample SAMEA4952261) | chicken gut metagenome | biome: Broiler Chicken; feature: Gastrointestinal Tract; material: Caecum | place: Ireland | collected 2018 | study: Broiler... | reverse complement strand
GAAAACAGTAATTTTGATATACAGGAAGAACTGAAAAAATTGCCGGGGAAGCCCGGCGTGTATCTGATGCACGATGAGAAGGATGAGATCATCTATGTGGGGAAGGCTATCAGCCTGAAGAATCGGGTGCGGCAGTATTTCCAGAGCAGCCGAGGCAAGAGCGTGAAGATTGAGCAGATGGTGACCCACATCACCCGCTTTGAGTACATTGTGACAGATTCGGAGCTGGAGGCCCTTGTCCTGGAGTGTAATCTGATCAAGGAGCACAGGCCCAAATACAACACCATGCTCATGGACGACAAGGCCTATCCCTTTATCAAGGTGTCGGTGGATGAGCCCTTTCCCCGGATCATGATGGCCAGGCGCATGGTGAAGGACAAGGCGAAATACTTTGGCCCCTACACGAGCGCGGGGGCTGTCAAGGACACCATCGAGCTGATCCGCAAGCTGTACAAGGTGAGGAGCTGCAACCGCCGCCTTCCCAGAGATACGGGGAAGGAGAGGCCCTGCCTGAACTATCATATCCACCAGTGCGACGCCCCCTGTCAGGGGTACGTGTCCCAGGAGACCTACAGGAAATCCATAGACGAGGTGCTCCGCTTTTTGGGAGGAAATTATGAGGTTATTTTGAAGGAGCTGGAGGAGAAGATGATGAAGGCCTCCGAGGACCTGGAGTTCGAGAAGGCCATCGAGTACAGGGAGCTTCTGGGAAGCGTGAAGAAGATCGCCCAGAAGCAGAAGATTACCGACACAGCCGGCAACGACAGGGATATCCTGGCGGCAGCCACGGACAAAGAGGACGCGGTGGTGCAGGTCTTCTTTATCCGGGGCGGCAGGCTGATCGGGAGAGACCATTTTTATCTGAAGCTGAGCGGGGACGAGACCACAGGGGAGATCATCTCCAGCTTTATCAAGCAGTTCTACGCCGGTACACCCTATATACCGGCGGAGCTGATGACCCAGACTGAGATCGAGGACGGGGAGGTCCTGGAGGAATGGCTGAGCCAGAAGCGAGGCCACAGGGTGCATATCCGTGTGCCCAAAAAAGGGACAAAGGAGAAGCTGGTGGAGCTGGCGGAAAAGAATGCTGCCCTGGTGCTCAGTAAGGACAGGGAGAGGCTGAAGCGGGAGGAGGGCCGCACCATCGGCGCGGTGAAGGAGATTGCCCGCCTTCTTGGCCTGGAGCACCTGAACCGGATGGAGGCCTATGACATCTCCAATATCAGCGGGTTTGCCTCTGTCGGTTCTATGGTGGTCTACGAGAAGGGAAAGCCAAAGAGAAACGATTACCGCAAATTCCGCATTAAGAGCGTCCAGGGGCCGGACGACTACGCCAGCATGAAAGAGGTGCTGACAAGAAGGTTCCGCCACGGCCTGGAGGAGCGGGAAGAGGGGAAGGAGACGGGAAGCTTTACCGCCTTTCCGGACCTGATCCTCATGGACGGAGGAAAGGGACAGGTAGGGATCGCCCTCCAGGTGCTGGATGAGCTCCACCTGAACATACCTGTGTGCGGTATGGTGAAGGACGACAGCCATCGTACCAGAGGACTCTACTATAATAATAAAGAGCTTCCCATTGACCGGAATTCAGAGGGCTTTAAGCTGATCACCAGGATACAGGACGAGGCCCACCGGTTTGCCATAGAGTTTCACAGAAAGCTGCGCAGCAAGGAGCAGGTTCATTCTGTCCTGGACGATATCCCCGGGGTGGGGCCGGCCAGGAGAAAGGATCTGATGAAGCATTTTGCCAGCCTGGATGAGATACGGCAGGCGGATGTGGAGGACCTGAAAAAACTGCCCAGCATGAATGAAAAATCAGCGCAGGAGGTGTATAAGTTTTTTCACTGATGTGTTATACTTGTCATAGTATTTAAAAACAGAAAAGGAGATAAGACATGTCAAAAATAGAAATTCAGAAGATCGTCGAGAAGATGAACCTGAAAAATCTGACTCCCGACGTGGGGCTGGCTGACAAATATGTGGAGGTGCCGGATATCAACAGGCCGGCTCTGCAGCTTACAGGCTTCTTTGACCATTTCGACGCGGAGAGAGTGCAGATTATCGGATATGTGGAATATACGTTTTTAGAGCAGATGGATGAGGCCACAAAGATCAAGGTCTACGAGACGCTGCTCGCCTACAAGATCCCCTGCATTATCTTCTGTCGTGCCCTGAAGCCGGATCAGGAGCTGCTGGAGAAGGCGCAGGAGCTGGATGTGCCCATCTTCTCCACGGAGATGAAGACCTCCGCCTTTACCGCAGAGCTGATCCGCTGGCTGAATGTGCAGCTGGCGCCCTGCATTTCCATCCACGGCGTACTGGTAGATGTGTACGGCGTGGGCGTGATGATCATGGGCGAGAGCGGCATCGGCAAGAGCGAGGCGGCTCTGGAGCTGGTGAGAAGGGGACACCGTCTTGTCAGCGACGACGTGGTGGAGATCCGCAAGGTCAGTGACGACACCCTGGTGGGAACCGCGCCCGACGTGACAAAGCATTTTATCGAGCTGCGCGGTATCGGTATTGTGGATGTCAAAATGCTCTACGGCGTGCAGAGCGTCAGGGAGACCCAGAATATCGAGCTGGTCATCACCCTGGAGGACTGGGACAGGGAGAAGAAATACGACAGGCTTGGTATGGAGGAGCAGTACACAGAGTTCCTCGGCAACAAGGTTGTCTGCCATCAGCTTCCCATCCGTCCCGGGCGTAACCTCTCCATCATCGTGGAGACGGCGGCCATCAACTACAGACAGAAGAAGATGGGCTATAACGCGGCGGAGGAGCTGTACAAAAGGGTGCAGAGGAACCTGGCAAAGAAATAGAAAATAAGGAATAGGGAGTCAGAAGATGAAGTATTGTTTTGGAGTAGATATTGGCGGAACAACCGTGAAGATGGGACTGTTTTCCACGGAGGGAGAGCTGTACGAGAAATGGGAGATCAAGACTCACACAGAGAATGAGGGAAAGCAGGTCCTGCCGGATATCGCGGCCTCTGTCCGCGCTAAGATGGAGGAAAAAGGAATTTCCGCGGAGGAGACAGCGGGCGTGGGAGTCGGCGTGCCGGCTCCGGTTAGTGAAGGAATTGTAAAGAACAGCGCCAATATCGGATGGGGCTATAAAAATGTTAAAAAGGAGATGGAGGAGCTTCTGCCGGGAATCCGGGCTGAAATCGGAAACGATGCCAATGTGGCGGCCCTGGGCGAGATGTGGCTGGGAGCCGGAAAGGGCTGCAGCAACATGATTATGGTGACGCTGGGCACTGGCGTGGGCGGCGGCGTGATCTGCCAGGGACATGTCATTGCAGGGGCAAACGGAGCCGGCGGCGAGATCGGACATATCTGTGTGAACTACAGCGAGACAGAAAAGTGCGGCTGCGGGAAGACCGGATGTCTGGAGCAGTACGCGTCCGCCACAGGAATCGCCCGTCTTGCAAAGCTGCGCCTTGCAAAGCTACACGGGAAGACGCTGCTGGAGGGGAAAAACCTCAGCGCAAAGTCAGTCTTTGACGCGGTGAAGAAGGACGACAGAGTGGCGATTGAGATTGCGGAGGAGTTTGGAGCTTATCTGGGACATGCCCTCGCCAACATGGCAGTGATCGTGGATCCCGAGATGATCGTCATCGGCGGCGGCGTTTCCAATGCGGGACCTGCCCTTCTGCCTTTCATCGAGAAGCCCTTCCAGGAGAAGGCTTTCTTTGCCAACAAGGATACAAAGATCGTGCTGGCCACACTGGGCAATGACGCCGGTATCTGCGGAGCGGCAAGGCTGATCATCTGACACGGACAGAGCCGGGTGGATATAGGCAGAGATGTAGAAAAAAGAGGTATAAATAAAAGCAGGTGTGAATGAGCTGCTGCTCATTCGCACCTGCTTTTATTTTGATTTCTATCCGGTGGTTTCGCCGCCACCTCCGCCTCCGGTGCCCGGATCAGGATTGGTGGTTTCGCCGCCACCTCCGCCGCCTCCGGCGCCCGGATCGGGAGTGGGGGTAGTATCTCCGCCGCTGCCCGGTGTGGTCGTGGTGGTGCTGCCTCCGCTAGTGTCGGAAGTGCTGCCATCAGTGGTGGTGTCAGTTCCTGTGTCGTCGGTGGATCCCGTAGAACCGTGTCCCGGACAGGTCTCTGTAGGTGAATTGTCTGACGCAAAGAACTCTGTCCTTGAGGGGCATCCAGGCCTCGCGAGCTGCCCGGTCACTGTGCAGATGGTCTTCTGCTCCACCGATGTGGGCATCTCAAACTGCTTTGTCTCCAGACCCGCGTGGATGCGGCTCATAATGGACTTCCAGATCCGGAAACGGAAGGTAGTGTCAATGTTGGTCATGGATTTCGGGTCATCGTAGCCGCCCCACACCGCACAGGTGTAATAGGGGGTGAAGCCGCAGAACCAGATATCCTTGTCACTGTCCGCTGTTCCCGTCTTGCCGGCTACCGGCATGTTGTCCAGGGCAGCGGCTGATCCGCTTCCCTCCTCCACAACGCTCTGCATGGCGCTTGTGAGGAGAGCGGCTGTGCTGTCCTTGACGGACTGATGAGACTCCGTGGGGTTCTCGATCAGCACATTGCCGTCGTGATCCAGGATCTTTGAGTATAGGGTTGGCGTGTTGTATACGCCGCCGTTGGCGATGGACGCAAAGGCCGCGCACAGCTCATAGTTGTATACACCATTTGTCAGACCTCCCAGAGCGATGGGCTCGTACATATCACTCTCCACAAGTGAGCTCATGGAAAAGTTGTTCTTTGCGTACTCATATCCCAGCTGGGGACCGATCTGCTGTATGGTCTGCACGGCCACAGAGTTCATGGACTGGGCGATGGCCTCCCGGACGGTGACGTTGCCGTAGTACTTGTTGCCCACGTTCTTGAATTCCGTGCCGTTTGAGTAATGCCAGGGCTGGTCGTCAAAGACGCTGGCCAGCGTGATCTGGTTCGTGTCCAGGGCGGGGGCGTAGGTGGCCAGGATCTTGAAGCAGGAACCCGGCTGCCTTGTGGAGCCTCTGTAGGCCCTGTTCAGGCTCTGGCTTGTCTCCTTGGCGCCCCTTCCGCCTACCATGGCCTTGATCTGGCCGGTGGCCTGGTCGATGATGGTGACAGAAGCCTGGGGCTGAGGCGTGATGGTGATGCGCTCGTCATAGGTGTCGCCCTCCTGGGCAATCGTGGCCTTCCACTCCTCCACCATAGCTCTGGCAGCGTCCTCGGAGGAAAAGATGAGGGCGTTTTCAATGCCATAGGTGTTTTCCCTGTACGCCTCCACGCTCTCAGAGCCGTAGTTCTCTATGGTGCCGTCCGCCCGGGTGACGGTCAGCGCGTAGGAGAGACCGTACTCCTTCAGCCATGGGAAGTTGGCGTCATTGTTCATCTCCTCATCGCAGATCTGCTGCATGGCAGTGTTCTGTGTGGAGATGATAGTCAGGCCGCCGCTGTAGAGGGCGTTGTATGCCTGGCTTTCCGTGTACCCGAGGCGGGACATGAGATCGTCGATGACCTGCTCGGAGAGGGCGTCTATAAAATAGGAATAAGGTGAATCCTCTCCGATGGCCGCGTTGACAGCCTGAATTCTGGCGTACACGTCGTCGGCTGCCGCCTCATCGTAGGCCGCCTGGTCGATATATCCCTGATCCAGCATCTTGTTCAGAACCTCGGTGCGCCGTTTCGCGTTGGCGTCTGGGTTGGTGATGGGATTGTAGAGGGACGGGTTCTGGGTGATGCTGGCGAGAACCGCGCACTCGGACAGCGTCAGCTCGGATACATCCTTGTTGAAATAGCGCTTGGAGGCGGACTGCACGCCCAGGGTGTTCTGCCCCAGGTTGATGGTGTTCAGATATGCCTCCATGATCTCGTCCTTTGACATCTGTTTTTCGATGTCCAGAGCCAGGAACTGCTCCTGGATCTTTCTCTCCAGACGGTCGTAAAAGGTTTCCTCATTTACAAAGTCGGGAAAGACGTTGTTCTTTATGAGCTGCTGGGTCAGCGTGCTGGCTCCCTGTGAGAAGTCGCCGCCTGAAGTAATTCCCGTGACAGCGGCTCGCAGGATACCCTGCGGGTCAATACCGTTGTGCTCATAGAAGCGCTCGTCCTCAATGGCGACGAAAGCGTGCTGCAGATCCACGGGGATCTGGTCGATGGATTTGTATTCGCGGTTGGAGCCGGCCTCCACGAACCGCTCCAGCTCAGTGGCCCCGTCGTCAGCGTAGACGATGGTCGTGTACCCTTTCGGACGCACATCGTCAGGTGTGACCTCCGGTGAATTGTCAAGGATCCTCTTCACAAAAATCAGACCGCCGATCATCCCGATGATACATATAGCAAGAACACACAGGATAAAAGCCTTCAACAGCCGGACAGTGACCCGCTTACCCTGCATGGTTGATTTCGACGTTATCTGCTTTTGTTTTTTAGAAGCCTTTTTCTTTCCATAATTCATGTATTCAGCCTCCTTCATACTTTAGACATTATAGCAAATATACATATTGAAATAAAGAAAAAAATGAAAACTTCATATTTAGGTAGGAAAAACTTAAGAAATCCGTTATAGTAGTAGATGACAGCGCAAAGAACAGAGGAGGAACGCAAAGTGGATCACAGAATGGTATTCCGGGGCGGAGAAGGGGAGATCACGGAGAAAAGGTCCAGATTTATCGCCACAGTCCGCCCGGTAAAGAGCGAGGAGGAGGCCGCGGAGTTTATCGAAACGGTCAGGAAGAAGTACTGGGACGCCAGGCACAACTGCTACGCCTACGTCATCGGGGATCACCAGGACATACAGCGGTACAGCGATGACGGGGAGCCGGGCGGCACGGCGGGCAGGCCCATGCTGGATGTGCTCCTGGGGGAGAACATCCATGACACGGCGGTGGTGGTAACCCGGTATTTCGGCGGTATCCTCCTGGGCACAGGGGGACTTGTGAGAGCCTACCAGGGTGCGGCGAAGGAAGGACTGGCCTCCTCTTTGATTATAACCAGGATACAGGGAGTTAAACTGAAGATCACCACAGATTACACCGGCCTGGGAAAGATACAGTACATTCTGGGAGAGAGGGGCATACCGGTGCTGGACAGCTCCTACACAGAGAAGGTGGAGCTGACCGCCCTGGTGCCGGAGGCGCTTTGGCCTGCCCTGGAGGAGGAGCTGACAGACGGGACAAACGGGAAAGCGGTGCTGGAGGAGGCGGGAAAGTGCTTCTACGGCGACATAGACGGAAAAATACAGGTCCTGGAATGATTTTATTCCAGGACCTGTATTTTGGAAGACTGTATTTTTACTGGAATTCCGGCTCGATCAGGCCGAAGGTTCCGTTCTTTCTCTTATATACGACATTCACCTCATCGGTCTCCGCGTTGCAGAATACGAAGAAATCGTGCCCCAGAAGCTCCATCTGGATGCAGGCATCCTCCGGATACATAGGCTTGATGCCGAAGCGCTTTGTGCGGACGATCTTAATTTCCTCGTCGCTCTCGGGAGCGTCCTCCTCGTCGAAGAATTCCTGCTTGAAATTGCTGCCGTCCTGATGTCTCGCGATGAGCTTTGTTTTATATTTGCGAAGCTGTCTCTCAATGACTTCCTCCACAAGATCAATGGATACATACATGTCGCTGCTGACCTGTTCGGAGCGGATAATATTTCCCTTTACAGGAATGGTCACCTCAATCTTCTGGCGTTCCTTTTCCACGCTCAGTGTGACGATGATCTCGGTGTCAGGGGTGAAGTACCTCTCCAGTTTACCGAGCTTGCGTGTAATGGTGTCTTTTAAGCCGGGCGTGATCTCGATGTTCTTTCCACTAATGATAAATTTCATGCTGTCCAACTCCTTTACGATATGATTTCAGGAGAAATAATGTCTGACAAAAATGTAGGACAATTCATTTCTATCTGATATAAGGAGTATAACATGTTTTTCTGTCAATGTATAGCATGTATTACTTCAATTCTTGAAATTTTTCCGTCACGCATTTTGGCCACCCGCAGGCCGGTATCTTCAAAATAGACGCAGGCCCCCTCTCTGGGTTCAATATCCTCTGCCCTGCATTTTGCCCGCAGGACAGCCTCCAGTGTCTCGGCGTCCGTCTCGTGGGGGATCTGACACCCCATGATCTTATTGACTACCCGCACCCGGGACGAGCCCCGGAACATATTTTTCTCTGCCAGGTCAAAGCCGAAGAAGAGATATTTCCTCGTGGCGAACAGGACAGCGATGGCGCACACGCCGATCAGGCTGGAAAAAGCGGAAGAGTGGTCGATGATGATCTGCCTGGCAATGGCAAAGAGGAGCACCTCGAACACGGTGTCCGGCGTGTGGTAGTACATCATCCGTATCAGCTCCACGCCGATGATGAGCTCAAAGCAGGCCTCAAGGAGATCTTCGTAGTTCGGGTACCTGTCCAGGTCCGGTATGTAGATCAGGGAGCTGGCAAGCCGTAAGCACAGAAGAATGATGCCGACGGCCAGCATGATGGAGATAAAAAATTCCATGAACATGGCCAGACGGGAGAGAAAAGCGGCGAAATACTTTTTCATAAAATCCTCCTTTGGGTATTAGTTTTTCGGACAGGGCGGCACTACCCGGCTGAAGAGGGCGGGATAGATTACCATGATCCATAATACCAGTATAAAGTATTTTATGATTTTTGCAATCACACATTCGCCCGTGATGAGGGGAATGGTGCTGTTCAGGACAAAAATCCCGAAAATACCGGCCGCGAATTTGACAGCCTGCATCCAGAGACAGGGAGCGGCGGTCTGAAACCGGAGCCTGGTGGTCTCCAGATACCATCCCACGGCAAAGCCCAGTCCGGCGCCCACAGCCTTGAAGCAGTCCACGGCGTACACCTGGGGCAGGAGGCCGTATTGGCGAAGGAGGAGGGCTAAGACCGTGATCCCCAGACAGACCAGAAGGAGCAGCGCGAAGAAGACACGCATGGACACCGGGTCAGCTGTCAGCCGGGGCAGGAACCGCCGGGTCAGCCATATAAAAAGGGCGGATACGGCCAGGGAGCCCAGCACGTCCCAGGGCGTGTGGCATCCCAGGTACATGCGGGAGAAGCCCACCAGCAGGACGACGGCAAAGCAGAGCCATCGCGGCCCCTTTCTGGAGGTCTGGAGGCCCAGGGATCCGTACAGGCAGGCAGCGCTCTGGGTGTGGCCGCTTGGAAAGGAGTAGCCTGTGGCCGCAGGCACTGCGCTCTCCACAGGGGAGAAGGCAGGATCCAGCACCCAGGGGCGGGGCACCCGGAAAGTGATCTTCAGAGTCTGCACGGCAAGCCCTGCCAGAAAGTAGGAAAAGCCGATCTGGAGGGCCAGCCCTTTGCTGACGCACCAGTAGAGGAGACAGAGCACCAGTATGACCGCTGTCTCCTCCCCAAGCTGTGTGATAAACTGCATGATCCGGTCTGCGGCTGGGGTGCGCAGCGACTCCAGAAACCATAAAAAAACCATAAATGCTCCTTGTGATCAGAAAGATTATTTATTATTGCTCCTCTTGCGGAGCTTGGGATCCAGGATCTTCTTGCGGATCCGCAGCGACTCGGGAGTTACCTCCAGAAGCTCGTCCGTGTCGATGAAGTCCAGGGCCTGCTCCAGGCTGAGGATCCGCGGCGGCGTCAGGCGGAGCGCCTCGTCCGCGCTGGAGGAGCGGGTGTTGGTGAGGTGCTTAGTCTTGCAGACATTGACCTCGATGTCATCCGTCTTGCCGTTTTCGCCGATGACCATTCCGGCGTACACCTTCTCGCCGGGCCCGATAAAGAGGGTACCCCTCTCCTGGGCGCTGTAGAGGCCGTAGGTGACGGACTCTCCGGTCTCGTAGGCGATGAGGGAGCCCTGCTTCCGGTACTGGATGTCTCCCTTGTAGGGGGCGTATCCGTCAAAGGCGGTGTTCATGATGCCGTTTCCCTTTGTGTCCGTCAGGAAGTCTCCTCTGTAGCCGATAAGTCCGCGGGAGGGGATGGAGAACTCCATCCGGGTGTAGTTGCCGCCGATGGGACCCATGCTGCGCAGCTCCCCTTTTCTCTGGCCCAGTTTTTCGATGACCACGCCCGTAAATTCATCCGGCACGTCGATGTAGGCCATCTCCATGGGCTCCAGGAGTTTTCCGTTCTCATCCTTCTTGTAGAGAACCTCCGCCTTGCTGACAGCGAACTCGTAGCCCTCCCGGCGCATGTTCTCAATGAGGACGGACAGATGGAGCTCACCCCGGCCGGACACCTTAAAGGTATCCATGTCCTCGGTCTCCTCCACCCGGAGGCTGACATCTGTGTTCAGCTCCCGGAAGAGGCGGTCGCGGAGGTGCCGGGATGTCACGTATTTGCCCTCCCTGCCGGCAAAGGGGCTGTCGTTGACCTTGAACTGCATGGCAATGGTGGGCTCGGAGATCTTCTGGAAGGGGATGGCCTGGGGGTTCTCGGGCGAGCAGATGGTGTCCCCGATGGACAGGTCCGCGATGCCGGAGATGGCCACGATGGAACCGATGGTGGCCTCTTTGACCTCCACCCGGTTCAGTCCGTCAAACTCATAGAGCCTGCTGATGCGCACCTTCTCCTGGCGCTCCGGGTCGTGGTGGTTGACCACGACCACATCCTGGTTGGTGCGGATGGTACCGTTGTCCACCTTGCCGATGCCGATACGGCCCACATACTCGTTGTAGTCGATGGTGCTGATGAGCACCTGGGTGTGAGCGTCCGGGTCTCCCTCCGGGGCGGGAATATAGTCCAGGATAGTCTCGAAAAGCGGGATCATGTTTTCCGGCTTGTCGTCCATGTCCAGCATGGCGTATCCGTCCTTGGCTGAGGCGTAGATGAAGGGACAGTCCAGCTGCTCCTCGGAGGCATCCAGGTCGATGAAGAGCTCCAGTACTTCATCGATTACCTCCGCCGGCCGGGCCTCCGGCCGATCGATTTTGTTGATGCAGACGATGACAGGCAGATCCAGCTCCAGGGCCTTGCGCAGGACGAACTTTGTCTGGGGCATGGCTCCCTCAAAGGCGTCCACAACAAGGATGACCCCGTTTACCATCTTCAGCACGCGCTCCACCTCGCCGCCGAAGTCGGCGTGTCCCGGCGTGTCTACGATATTGATCTTTGTCCCCTTATAGAAGACGGCTGTATTTTTGGAGAGAATGGTAATTCCACGTTCCCGCTCGATATCGTTGGAGTCCATGACCCTCTCGGCCACCTCCTGATTCTCGCGGAACACGCCGCTCTGCTTTAAAAGTTCATCCACAAGTGTTGTCTTGCCATGGTCAACATGGGCGATGATCGCAATATTACGCACATCTTCGCGTTTTGTCTTCATATGAAATCTTCCTTTTCTCTTCTTATTTTAAACTTTTTTTCTGTAACTTTAATAGTGTATCATATTTCGGAAAAAAAACAAGGAATATAGTTCTAATATATGCAATTCCCGCATAGATTAGGTATTGACTCTAAAAGCATCAAAATACGATCAAGAGGAAGGGAGATATTAAGACCATGTCAGATAAGATCATTGAAAACAACCAGGTAACTATTATGGGACAGATCGCGTCCGGCTTCACCTTCAGCCACACGGTGTTCGGGGAAGGCTTTTATATGGTGGATGTGCTGGTGAGGCGCCTTAGCAGCTCCAAGGACAGGATCCCGCTCATGATCTCGGAGCGCCTCCTGGACGTGACCCAGGACTACACAGGGGAGTTTATCATGGCCAGCGGACAGTTCCGGTCCTACAATCGGCACGAGGAGCAGAAGAACCGGCTGATCCTCTCTGTCTTTGTGCGGGAGATATCCTTCATCGACGAGGAGCCGGACGGGGCAAAGACGAACACCATCCTGCTGGACGGCTACATCTGCAAGCTGCCTGTCTACCGGAAGACGCCCCTGGGCAGAGAGATCGCGGATCTTCTGCTGGCCGTAAACAGGCCCTACGGGAAGTCTGACTACATTCCCTGCATCTGCTGGGGAAGGAACGCCAGGTTTGCCGCCTCCTTTGAGGTGGGCGAGCACGTGCAGGTGCTGGGGAGGATCCAGAGCAGGGAGTATGTGAAGCGGCTGTCAGAGACCGAGTCGGAGAAGCGCACGGCCTACGAGGTGTCTGTGAGCAAGCTGGAGTGCATGGACGACTGAGGGTTCCATTGACATTGGAAATGAATAATGATACACTTTTTAAAGATAAATTTTTTAAGGGCAGGAGGAAAACTATGGCTATTTTTACAGGCGCAGGAGTAGCGCTGGTTACTCCGTTTCATGAAGACGGAAGCGTGAATTTTGATAAACTGGATGAGCTGATCGACTATCATTGCGAGAACGGGACGGACAGTCTGATCATCTGCGGGACTACGGGAGAGTCATCCACTTTATCAGAAGAGGAACATATGGAGTGTATCAAATTCGCGGTGGAGCGGACGAAGCACCGCCTTCCCGTGATCGCGGGCACAGGCTCCAATGCTACATATACGACTATCGATATGTCAAAGGAGGCCGTGGAGGACGGCGTGGATGGACTGCTCATCGTGACCCCCTACTACAACAAGGCTACTCAGAACGGACTGATCGCCCACTACAAGGCCGTGGCCGCCGAGGCCAAGGCACCCATCATCATGTACAGTGTGGCCAGCCGGACAGGGCTGAACATCGCCCCGGAGACAGTGGCTACCCTGGTGAAGGAGGTTCCCAACATTGTGGGCGTGAAGGAGGCCTCCGGCAATATCAGCCAGGTGGCGAAGATCATGAGCCTGACAGACGGCAATCTCGATCTCTACTCAGGAAATGACGACCAGATCGTGCCTCTCCTCTCCCTGGGCGGAAAGGGTGTGATCTCGGTTCTGTCAAACGTGGCTCCGAGGGAGACCCACGACATCTGCGCGAAGTTTTTTGCGGGCGATGTGAAGGGGGCCTGCGAGCTGCAGGTGAAGGCCATCCCCCTCATTGAGCAGCTGTTCTGCGAGGTGAACCCCATCCCGGTGAAGAAGGCTGTGAACCTGATGGGAATGGAGTGCGGCGGACTGCGCATGCCTCTGACAGAGCTGACGCCGAGCACGAGAAGAGCCTGGCTCAGGCCATGAGAGATTTTGGTATCAAACTTGCATAAAAAGGCGGACAGAGGCAGAAAGGCTGTCCCCTGCAGGGAAGAGCAGGGGCCTTTCTGCCTTTTCTGTCCTGCCGGCTTCTGAATCTATCTACGACTTGAACACATACACAAGGGAGGAAAACAATATGGTAAAAGTGATCATGCACGGATGCAACGGAAAAATGGGACAGGTCATCACCAGAATGGCGGCCTCTGACCCGGAACTTAAGATCGTGGCCGGAGTGGACGCAAGAGCCCAGGCTCTGAACGACTATCCGGTATTCGGGGATATCAGCGACTGCGACGCGGAGGCGGATGTGGTCATCGACTTCTCCAACGCGGCGGCTGTGGATCACCTGCTGGACTGGTGTCAGGAGAAGCAGATGCCGGTTGTCCTGTGCACTACCGGCCTGTCTGAGGAGCAGCTGAAAAAAGTGGAGGATGCGGCAAAGAGGACGGCGGTCCTCAAGTCAGCCAACATGTCCCTGGGAGTGAATCTGCTCATGAAGCTTCTGCAGGATGCGGCGAAGGTGCTGGCCCCGGAGGGCTTTGACATGGAGATCGTGGAGAGGCACCACAACCAGAAGGTGGACGCCCCCAGCGGCACCGCCATCGCCCTTGCGGACGCCCTGAACGGCGCTCTGGAGGAGGACTACGAGTACGTCTATGACAGGAGCGGCCAGAGAAAGAAGAGAGACAGCCATGAGATCGGCATATCGGCTGAACGGGGAGGCACCATCGTGGGCGAGCACGAGGTGATCTTTGCCGGGGAGGACGAGGTCATCGAGTTTAAGCACACAGCCTACTCCAAGGCCCTCTTTGCCAAGGGAGCTGTGGCTGCCGCCAAGTTCCTGGCGGGAAAGGGACCCGGCCGCTATGACATGTCGGACGTGATACAGCTGTAGCAGGGGAAGCCCCACTCTCTCACGGAGGAAATAAAATATGGAAGAACTGAAGCTGAAATATCTGGAGAGACTCTCAGACCTCTACCCCTCCATCGCCAAGGCGTCCACGGAGATCATCAACCTGCAGGCCATCCTGAACCTGCCCAAGGCCACGGAGCATTTTCTGACAGATATCCACGGGGAGTATGAGGCCTTTGCCCACGTCCTGAAAAACGGATCCGGCTCCATCCGGCGCAAGATAGGAGACGTGTTCGGCAACACCTTAAGCGCCCGGGACAAGCAGTCCCTGGCCACTCTGATCTACTATCCCAGGGAGAAGATGGACCGGATCCGGCGTGAGGAGGCGAACATGGAGGACTGGTACAGGATCATCCTTTACCGGCTCATTGAAGTGTGCAAGTGCGCCATGAGCAAATACACCCGGTCCAAGGTGCGCAAGGCCCTGCCGGAGGATTTTGCCTACGTGATCGAGGAGCTGATCACAGAGAAGCCGGACCTGCGGGACAAGGAGTTCTACTATAACGCCATCATAAGCAGCATCATTGAGACGGAGAGGGCAGAGGAGTTCATCGTGGCGCTGAGCGGCGTCATACAGAGGCTGACAGTGGACCATCTGCACATTGTGGGGGACATTTACGACAGGGGCCCGGGTCCCCACATCATCATGGACCGGCTGATGCAGCACCACTCGGTGGACATCCAGTGGGGCAATCATGATGTGCTATGGATGGGAGCCGCAGCGGGACAGAGGGGCTGCATCGCCAACGTGATCCGGATCTGCGCCAGGTATGGAAATCTGGACATACTGGAGGACGGCTACGGCATCAACCTGCTCCCCCTGGCATCCTTTGCCATGGACACCTACGGGGATGATCCCTGCGCCTGCTTTGCCCTGAAGGGGAGAGGAGGTGCTACGGCCCGTGAGCAGGAGATGGAGAGGAAGATGCACAAGGCCATCTCCATCATCCAGTTCAAGGCGGAGGGCCAGATCATCCGGAAAAATCCGGGCTTTAAGCTGGAGAAGAGAAACCTTCTGCATCAGATTGACTTTGAGGCCGGCACCATCGAGATAGAGGGCCGCACCTATGAGCTGCTGGATAAGAATTTCCCCACAGTGGACCCGGCTCACCCCTATGCCTTCTCCCAGGAGGAGGCGGACATCATGGACCGGCTGGAGAAGGCTTTCCTGAACTGCGAGAAGCTGCAGGCCCACATGCGTTTTCTGCTGAACAAGGGCGGGCTGTACAAGGTCTACAACCAGAACCTGCTCTACCACGGGTGCGTGCCCCTGAATCAGGACGG
>ERZ1643246.2975-NODE-2975-length-15236-cov-10.161386_pt1 | contig 15236 bp, 8 predicted proteins | sample MGYA00579265_ERZ1643246 | MGnify/ENA primary metagenome ERZ1643246 (study PRJEB29033, sample SAMEA4952261) | chicken gut metagenome | biome: Broiler Chicken; feature: Gastrointestinal Tract; material: Caecum | place: Ireland | collected 2018 | study: Broiler... | reverse complement strand
CTACGCCCAAATCGCAGGTGTACAGCCACTCGATGGTGTCGCCGTCCTCTACCTGATACTGGCTGCATCCATAGTTGGGGAATACGCCGTTGACACGGTACATCCAGCCGCTTCCTGACCCGCAGTTAAACTCATAGAGATTGTTGATGCCTTCAATATATCGGCTGTTAAAAACGGGGTTGAAGGAAGACTCCATGTGGATGCCGTTTTTCTGCATTTCCCGCTCAAGGACGTCGAATACCGTCTCGCCTTCTTCAAAGGAAACGGTCTTTTTGGCGTAAATTACGCCGTTATCCCCAATGCAGTTCTTCTTCGCCGGGTCCAGAAATTCCAGATTATCCAAAACGGTCTTGCAGGTTACAGAAAGGGTACAGGTAAGGGTATCCTCTTCGGGCTGCGAACTCTGGGAATTGCCGCCGCTGCTTCCAGAGCCGCCGGAGGGCTTGGCCGTGGCTTTGGGCTTGGAAGAAGACTGCGACCCCTTAGAGCTGGCAGAGGAGGCGCTTTCTTTTTCAGAAGAAGAGCCGTTGCTCTTTTCGGAAGAGGAGGACGCGGATTCCTGCTTTTCTGTATCCGCCTTGCTTTCCGATGCCGTTTTGTCCGCTTCCTTACTGCTGGTGGAAGAAGCGGAGGATTCACTGCTTTCCGACTGGGAAGACTCCGATGTGTTTGCGGAATTCTCCGAAGAAGAGGCCGTAGAATAGGAATTTCCAGCGGCATTCTGGGCGGCCTGTTCCGGCGTTTCAATGACGCAGCCTGCAAAAAGGGCCGTCATGCACACCGCGACCAGCACACCGGCCAACAGCTTTTTTATGGTTTTCCTCATAAAATAAAAAACCTCCCGTTTTTTGCGGCGAGAGGAAAGGGAAAAGGGCGCGCCTGCAAAAGCAAGCTAGTACGCCCTGCCTTCCTTCATCTCCCACCGAGATGATTGAAGAAATGATATTCCGGCAGGTCTCCTGGCTCAAACTCTTCCTACTCCCGGCGCCTTCCCAGCCATAGCGGCCAGTGGTTTTCCCGTTTCTCGCTGTCTTTCGTTCCACGGAGCTCGGTTTCGTCGTTTACACAGTAGCGGGGGCTGTCACAGATTCTCACTGTGTTCCCTTTTCATATGCTTTCGCATAACCGGATATCCAGATTCAATTTTCAAATGCAATTTTATGCTTTCCCAAAACAAAAGTCAATGGCTTTTTTCATTTTACCTGCCAAAATGCGCGCATTGGATTTAGTCAAATTTCCATAATTTCCGATAGCTCTCCAGCCAAATTATTCCAACAGTTTCTATGGCTCCAGCAACCCATATTTGGTCTTGATGCGCTCTAGCTTTTCAATCATGGGATTGGCCAGCACCAAAAGGAAAATCACTGTAGAGCCGGCGTGAATCAAATCCATGGGGATGCCGGCGGTATACACCGTGATGAGAGTTCCCAGGTTCAGGGGCAGTCCTGAGGTGAGGATGGTGCTGAAATTCATAACCCCGCCGTAAATGAAGAAGGTGGCGAAAAAGCCGTAGATGCACAGGGAAAGGCGGCTGCGGCTGAGGAGGCCCTTTTGGAAAAGGACCCCCGCCAAAAATCCAACCACGCCAAAGCAGAACATCTGCCAGGGTGTGTGGGCCCCTTGGCCATAGAAGAAATTGGACACCAGGCCGGTGACGGCCCCCACCAGAAATCCGGATTCCCCGCCAAAGCAGACCCCAGCAATAATGACAATGGCACATACCGGCTTAAATTGGGGAATCATAAAGAAGGCGGCCCGGCCAGCCACCGCAATGGCCGCCAGAGTGGCGATGATGACCAGCTCCCGGGCCTGGGGCCGGCGCTTTTCAAATATCATAAAAAAGGGAACCATGGCCATAATGATAATCGCCAGGGACACCGCGTAAAACAGCCGCAGTACCACCGGGTTTCCAAAAAGGTCAAATTCCAACTTGGTTCCCTGCATGGAGCCGCCGAAGATGATCAGCAGAGCAGGGATTACCAGCACGATAAAGAAGGCAGCCACCCAGGTGCGCTTGCGCAGCTTACGCTTTACAGGTTTTTCTGACATAATTCGATCACATCCTCACTGGTAACTGCGCCGGGAAACAGCTTGCGGGCCATCCGGTTGGCAGAGGTGGTATAGAAACTGTTCCCCGAGAAAAATTCCTTGGTAGAGCCGCTGGAAACCACGCTTCCGTTAAAAAACATAGCGCAGGTATCCGCATACTGGGCGCAGAATTCAACGTCGTGGGACACCATGATAATGGTTACCCCACGGGCCTTGAGCTTTTGCAGGATTCCCGCCAGCTTGGCCTTGAAATAGCTGTCAATGCCCTTGGTAGGCTCGTCCAGGAGCAGCACAGAGGGCTCCAGCAGCAGCACCTTGGCCAAAGCGGCCCGCTGCTGTTCGCCGCCGCTGATGTCATAGGGGTGCCTGGAAAGCAGGTCCTGGATTTCCACCAGCTCTGCCATCTCCCGAACCCGGCGGTGCTTTTCCTCTTCCGGGAGTTTCTGGTCGGAGAGGATTTCCAGCAAATCCAGTTCCACAGTCTTTTTCACAAACAGGGACTGGGGGTTTTGCGGCAGGACGCCCAAGCAGTGGGAGAAGAGCTCCTTGTCGCTATACTTGCCGATTTCCCGGCCCAAAAGGAACACCTTGCCCCGATAGGGCCGGTTGGCCCGGCTCACCAGGCTCAGGGCCGTGGTTTTGCCGGCGCCGTTTCCGCCCACAATGCTGAACCATTCCCCTTTATGTACGGCAAAGGAAAGGCCTTGCAGCACGTCCGGGGATTTTTTTTCATAGCGGAACCAGACTTCCTTCATCCGGAGTACCTCTTCCTGGGCCGGCGCAGGGGCTGCTTCCGGCAGTTCCTGGACTTTTGGCTCCTGCGGGAACCGCTGGGCCAGCCATTTCCGGCCGTCCCGCACGGTCAGGGGACAGCCGTCTCCGCCGCCCTCTACCGCCCCGAAAATCCGGATTGGCGCCGGCATGGCGGAGAAGAGGGGGTGTTGGAGCTCTCCCAGGCGGCTGCCCACCCGGGCCGGCGTGTCATAGCACAAGAGCTCGCCACCGTCCAGTACGGCTGCTTTGTCTGCCGCCGGGAAAATTTCGTCCAGACGGTGCTCGGAGATAATAACGGTGGTGCCCAGCTCCCGGTTGATTTTCTTCACTGTCTCCAGAAATTCCGAAGCGGCGATGGGGTCCAGCTGGGAGGTAGGTTCGTCCAAAATCAGCACGCCAGGCTGCATGGCCATAATAGAAGCCAGGTTCAAAAGCTGTTTCTGCCCGCCGGACAGGGTGGACACATCCCGAAGGAACCATTCTTCAATGCCGAAAAAGCTGGCCATTTCCGCCACCCGCAGCCGGATGGTAGGGGTATCAAAACCCAGGCTTTCCAGCCCAAAGGCCAGCTCGTGCCACACTTTGTCGGTGACAATCTGATTGTCCGGGTTTTGGAGCACATAGCCAATCTGGGAAGCCTGGGTCCGCAGGTCCGCTTCTTCCAGAGGCTTCCCGTCAAAGAGAATGGCCCCCTCCCGCTGGCCGTGGGGGGTCAGGACGGTTTTCAAATGACGGAGCAGGGTGCTCTTTCCGCAGCCGGAGCGGCCGCACAGCACCACAAAATCCCCGTCTGCAATAGTCATGCTCACATGGGAGAGGGCCGGCTTGTCCCGCTCCGGATAGGTAAAACTCAAATCTTGGATTGTAAACGAGCCCATTGGATCTCCTCCCTAATGTCAAAAATCATCGGCAGCAGGCACAGGCCGCCGTAGGCAATGTACATGCAAAAGCTGACCCCAGTGGCGGGATGCCACAGGATCGATGGAAAATATGTCAGGGTAGTCTCTCCCAGAACCGTTCCCACCAGCAGCACCACAATGAGCGCTGCCAGGATTCCCATGGCGGCGCTGTCCCGCGGGGTAAAGCGGTAGTTGGAAAAGCTGGTGCGCCCTTTGAGGCCGTATCCCCGGGACTTCATGGAATCCGCCGTATCAATGGCGTTTTCCAGAGCCCAGGTAATGAGAATGGAGAGGATTTTCAGGCCGTTTTTTGCCCGCTGAAAGAGATTCCCATTGGAGATGTCCCGGCCAACGCATTTTTGGGCATTGGAAATCACCCGGGCCTGGGCCGTAAACCGGGGCACCATCCGCAGCACCATGGAGAGCACCAGGGATAAAGCCGGGATAATCCGGCCGAAAAGGTAGAGGAATTTATCCGAGGTCATGACCACATTGCAGCAGGAGAACCAGAGGATCACCGAAACAAACATGGCGGCGGCCACAAAGCCGTAGACAATGGACTCCAACGTGATGGGGTTGTCGTTGACATAGAGGAGAATGGTAGCTCCTGCATGGTTGAATACCGGGTTCATTAGGGCAAACAGCAGGAAAACCGGCAATAGATACAGCAGATCAAACCGGAGGGCCTTCTTTCCTTTTAAATAGACGGAATAAATGGCCCCGCTGCACAAAGAAATTCCCAGGAACACCGGATGCAGGAAGAACATACTGAAAAGGATTACCGCTGTAAAATATGTGAAGTTGACGGCCGGATGAAAGGATGAAAAAGAATCCTTCAAGGCGCTCCCTCCTTCAAATAAAATAGAGCGGAAAAACAAGAACGAAAGACTCTTATAGGGTAATATACGATTTCCCCTCTTGTCAAGGTAAATTCAAAACATTCCTGGTAAAAACAAGCCTTCCGGCCTGGCAGGGGAGAGGGTCAGGTAGGAGAAATGTCCTCATAAACGAATTGCCGGAGGATCTCCCCAGCGTTGGAGAGGTCATAGACAAAATACCACACGCCGTTGATGGTTTCCCCGGAAGCGTTGCAGGCGGCGTTGGGGAGGGAAGCCTGCTCCATTCCAGGCCGGGCACTCAGGGCCCACAGGCCCATTTCCACCATTTCGTCCCCGGTGAGGGAGGTGACGCACCCGGAGAGGATGCGCCCGGCAAAGCCCGGCAGCTTAGCGGGGCTCATGGTAAGGGCCGATTGGAACAGCCCTTCTAAAATCTCCCGCTGCCGGTCGGTGCGGTCCAAGTCGCTGCCGGTGTAGCGGTTCCGGGCATAGGCCACAGCCTGGCCGCCGGTAAGGCGCAAATCCCCGGTGCCGGTAATGGGGTCGGTCTGGATGCCCAGGCGGTTCAGCTCCTCGATGTAGGTGTTGGCTACGTCCCGCTCCGCCTCCGAGACATTGACGGTAACGCCCCCGGCATAGTCGATAATCTGGGCCAGCTGGGCAAAGTTGACGGTGACAAAATCCCGGATATCCAAGCCGAAATTCTGGTTCAGGGTTTTTACCGCAAGCTGGGGCCCGCCATAGGCATAGGCGTGGTTCAGCTTATCCCAGCCCCGGCCTTCAATCTGCACATAGCTGTCCCGGGCAATGGAGGTGAGCTTAACTTTCCCGTGAACCCGGTCCAGGCTCAGAACCATAATAGCGTCAGAGCGCCCGCTGGTGGAGTTCATCTGGCGGGTGTCCACCCCGAACAGGGCGATATTGGTCACGTCCTGGGAGGAAAATTCCCCGGTCCCACCAGTCTGGGGCTCGTTTTCCGGAAGGGATTCCCCCGCAGAAGAGGAAATCCCCAGGTCGTTTTCGTCCAGTTCTTCCCGCTCCACGTTTCCCAGCAGGGAATTGAGATACACAGCCCCCACGCCAACGGCGATGACCAGAGCGGCTAAAAGGATGCATCCCACAGTCAGCAGCTTTTTGCCCAGAGAGGGCTTTTTTACAGGGCGGGTTTCACGGGGTTCCCGATTTTGTTCCATAATGGGCCTCCTGCGCGCGGCAAATTTCCGGCAGTGCCGGATCGCGAAAATAGTTTGTGCCCAGGGAGGGCGTTCTATCCTTTTCCGGCAAAAAGAACCGCCTCTGGCGGCTCCTGTGGGAGGGCCAAAGGCGGTCAGGGCATAGTCTTTTTCATTTTTAAGAAAGGCGGGTGCGTTCCCAATAAGCGCTCATGCTGGAACCAGGGGTTTCCGTAATGTCCTCCCCTAAAAAGTCCGGGGGCACAAAGGTGTTGGCCTCCTCCACGGAGGGGAACTCCACTTCCGCATAAAGGAACTCGTTTTCCGTTCCTCCGTCCACCCGGCTGCATTCCAGCTTGTGGCCGTCAGGCAGCTGATACAGCCGGAACTCCTTGCGGATCATTTCCCCGGCCAAAAGGGCTTTCAGCCGGTGGAATTTGTCCTCGTCCAGGGCCAGCTCCACTTCTTCCCGCACTAGGGTACCCTTGCCCTTAATGCACAGCTTGTAGGAAATCACGCCGTCCGTTTCCCGGCTGCGGATGCGCACAGTGGGCCGTACGGAGAGGTATCCCTGCTCTATGCGGCTGCTTTCCAGCAGAGGCAGGTGTTCCGGGAAAGCCGTGAGTTTAAATTTGCGCTCGATCTCCATGTTCCAACGCTCCTTTATTTATTTGGTTTCCGCCAGCTTTTCCAGGGCGTCTCCCTCTGCCCGGAACAACAGCCATTCCGGATGGGGCTGGGCGCCCATGGACTGATAGAATTTCTGGGACGGGGTGTTCCAATCCAGGCAGACCCAATCCATGCGGCTGCATCCCTGTTCCACGGCGATGCCCGCTACGCAGGTGAGCAGGGCTTTGCCGATGCCCTTTCCCCGCATTTCCGGCAGGACGAAAATGTCCTCCAGATACAGGTTCTCCCTGCCGATAAAGGTGGAGAAATTATAGAAATACAGGGCATAGCCCACGGTTTTGCCCTCGTATTCAGCCAGAAGCACGTCTGCCCGGCGGCGTACGAAAATGGATTCCCGCAGGCTTTCCTCAGTGGCCACCACCTGATGCTCCAGTTTTTCATATTTCGCGATTCCCCAAATCAGTTCCAGAATCGCAGCGCAGTCCTCCTCCTGGGCCTGCCGAATCACAAGGCCGGGAACGGCGTTTTCATAGATTTTTGCCATGTTGTTTCTTCCTTTCCTTTTTAAGGCGGATATTGTCCGGATATCCGTCCTTTTTGCTAAGGGGTATTATACCACAGTTTTCTGAAGATTGGCAAACGGGATAAGGGGAAACTCGCCATTCAGAAATGGAGTGCTGGATAGGCAGTCTATCAGCAAAATGGATTACTGCAATTCTATCATATCCAGGGGCCGGCGGCAATGATGCGCAGGGTTCCTCCGGGCTTGTAAAAAGGCCCATTCCGTGGTATCATAATACGGTAAATTTTCTCAAATCACTCCGAAAGGCAGGGGATAGAATGGAAGAAATGACCCGTTGGAGCCTGCGGGAAATGTTTCCCACAGACGACGATTGGAAGCAGACCATGGAGGAAGCCCTGAAACTGGCCAACGCTCTGGCGGGATGCCGGGGCCATTTGGCGGAAACGCCCCAGAAGCTGTTGGAGACCGCCCGGCTGTATCTGGACATGGAGGAAAAGCTCTATCGGCTTATGGTGTTTGCCAACTCGAATTTTGACCAGAACATGGCGGACCCGGAGGCCAAAAAGCTCTATGAAATCGCCCAGAACCAGGCCACCAGCATCGGGGAAAAGCTCTCCTTTATGGCGCCGGAGCTCATGGAGCACTCCCTGGAAGAGTTCCTCCAGTGGTGCCAGGAAGAACCGGCTTTAAAGCTGTATGAAACCTATGCCCGGGATTTCTTTGACCGGAAGGAACACATCCTCAGCGATGAAATGGAGACCCTGCTGGTTCGTATGAACGATATGGGGGAATCCTTCTCCAAGGTGTTTGAGGATTTAACGGTAAACGACATGGAGTTCCCCCTGGTGCACACCCTGGAAGGGGAAGAAATCCGGGCAAACGAGGCCAATTATGCCGCTGCGCTGGAAAATCCCGACCCCGCTTTCCGCCGAGACTACTACAAGGGCCTGTTGGGCACCTATCAAAAGCACATCAACACCCTGGCATCCGTCCATTATGGCTCCGTGAAGAACGATTGCTTTACCGCTAAAACCCGCCGGTATGCCAGTGCCCGGGCCGCCGCCCTCCACGCCAACCACATTCCGGAAGAGGTCTACGACAATCTGCTGGAAACCGTCCGGGCCAATGTGGAGCCCCTTCATGAATATGTGGCCTTCCGCAAGGAGCGCCTGGGGCTGGATACCCTCTATTTCAGCGATTTGTTTGTGCCCTTGGTGCAGGAATCCGCCCGGAAATACACCTATGAAGAGGCGCAGCAGATGGTGCTGCAGGCCACCGCAGTGTTGGGGGAGGATTACACCCGGCTGGTGCAGCGGGCCTTTGATGAGCGCTGGATTGACGTGTATCCTCGGGAGGCCAAGCGCACGGGGGCCTATTCCACCGGCGCTTACCGCTGCAAGCCTTATGTGCTCCTGAACTTCACCGGAACCTTGGATGATGTGTTTACCCTGGCCCATGAGCTGGGGCACTCCATGCACACCTGGTTCAGCAATGAGGCCCAGCCTTTCCTCTATGCCAATTACAGCATTTTCTGCGCAGAAGTGGCCTCTACCCTCAATGAGCAGCTTCTCAGCCGCTGGCTCTTTGACCACACCACCGATGAAAACGAAAAGGCCCTGCTTCTGTGCAAGCGTCTGGACGACATCCGCTCCACCTTCTACCGCCAGACCATGTTCGCGGACTTTGAGAACCAGACCCATCAGCTGGTGGAAAAAGGGGAGCCTCTGGTGCCGGAGACCCTCTGCGGCATCCATCGCTCTCTCAATGAGCTGTATTATGGGAAGGCGCTGGTGGTAGACGACTACCTTTCCTGTGAGTGGGCCCGAATCCCCCACTTCTACACCGCCTTCTATGTGTATCAGTACGCTACAGGCATTGCCGCTGCCACGGCTATTGCCAACCGGATTTTCACTGAAGGGGAGAAGGCTGTGGCCGATTACCGCCGCTTCCTCACCACTGGCGGCAGCGGGCATCCCATCGACCTGCTCCGGATTGCCGGGGTGGATATGGCTTCCCCCAAGCCGGTGCTGGACACCATCGACACCTTCCGCAGCACCTTGCAGGAATTGAAGGCCCTGCTGCCAGCTGCTGAAAAGGCAGACCAGTAAAAAGCCGCCTTTTGTTTTTTATTTGAACTAAACGAAGGCCCACAGCCTATCAAGGACTGTGGGCCTTCGTTGTATTTAAAAGGAGAATCCCCCCGGGCAGATGTGGTGGCTGCGCCCAGGGGGATCCATTATACGATGAGGTTAATCAAATTGAAGAGAAAAGAAAGGAAAGGGGAAATTACGCTCTGCTCTTTCTGCGAATTACCACGAAAGCACCGGCAGAGGGCAGCAGGACAGCCAGAGCACCCAGAGCAATCAGGTTGTTGTCGCCAGTTGCAGGGTTCTTGTTGTCGTCCATGGGTCCCTTGTTGGGATCATCCTTGCTGCTGGTGTCGTCCTTATCGGAGCTGCTGCCGGAATTGGTGTCATTCTTGTCAGCGTCGTCCTTGCTGGGTTCATCGGTGGTGGTGTTGTCTCCGCTGTTATTATTGTTGTCATCAGCAGACAGCTCCACCAGGCCGTCCATGGCGTCGTTCAGAGCGGTTACGGCATCATCCACGACAGACTGGTCGTCCACGCTCAGGTTGGCGTCTTCCAGAACGGCATTAGCGGCCTTCAGAGCAGCGGTAAATACTTGTACGCTTTCAGCGGTGTACTGAGCGGTATCCACATCGTTGGCCTTGTTGAGGATCTCTTCCAGGATGGACTTGTCCGCCTTATAGCGCTGAGCCATGATGGCGTTCAGCAGGTTCTCCGCTACAGGCTGGATGTCGCTGTCCATAGCATCGCCGTCTTCATAGACTGCCTTGGCATCGGCAAGAGCGTCCACCAGCTGCTGCCAGTTGGCTTCCACATACTTGCTTTCGTCCATGCTCTCAGCGCGCTGGATGAGCATTTCCAGGGTGGTCTTGTCGCCGCGGATAAAGCCCAGGCTCCAAACAGCCTCGAACAGGTTGTCTTCAGCAGTCTGCACTTCTTCTGCGCCGGGATAGACCTTGTCCAGTACGCGCTTGGCGTCGGCCAGGGCATTGTCATAGAATTCCTTGACGCTGTCGATGAGGTTGGAGGTATCCTGCTCTACAGCATAGTCATAGAGCTTCTGCAGGAGGGTGGTATCCGGCAGAGTCTCGCCGCCGAAGGGCACATAGGAAACCTCGGAAACGTTGCCGGAGTAGTCGGTCAGGGTCACTTCCAGCACACCGGAAGAAGCGGGAGCAGTGATGGCATTGAGCCGAGCCACGCCCTTAGTATTCTTGGTGTTGGTGACGCTGTACTTGTTGGGGATGTTCAGCTCCTGGCCGTTGTACTTCACGGAGATCTTCCACCAGTCAGTGGAGGTGGGGGAATCCAGGAAGAGATAATAGCCGTTGCTGATGAGCTCTACCTTGCCGTCATAGGGACGGGAATAGGTGTCCTTGAGCATGCCGCCATAGTTGACAGCCTGGCCCTTGACGCCGTCCTTCACAGTGTAGACGGACAGGGTGTAGTCGCCTTCGTTCAGAGGCACCTTCACCGTAGCGGAGGTGGCGTCCTTGTCGGCGGTAGCGGTGTAAACGGTATCATTGTCGCTGTAATCCATGGTGACTTCCAGCAGATAGCTGTCGAAGTCAGCGTTGGCGGGAGCCTCAAAGTGAGCGGTGATCTCGCCGGCGTTCACAGCCTGAGAATAGAAACCGGTGGAGGTCATTTCCTCGTCCACAGTCAGGTTCTGCACCTTGTCGCTGTAGGTGAAGTCCACGCGGGTAGCTTCACTCTCAGAGCCGTCGACACCAACAGCCACAACCTCAATGCCGGTCAGGCCGTCGTCCACAGACTTGATGTAGTACTTGCTGCCATACAGGCCGCCCAGCATTTCCTTGGAGCCGTCCTCATAGGTAGCATATACGTTGTATTCCTGAACATTCTCATAGTCGTCCAGATCCCAGGAAACCACCATTTCGTTGGTGTTGTAAGCGTTCTCAATGGTAACATTCTCGGGAGCGGCAGGGGTATGGGAAGCGCCGTCCTTCAGGGCGATAGCGCCGATGTTTACCTGATAATTGTCAACAGCCACGTTGGTGTCGAGGCACAGGCTGATAGCGGCGATGCTCCGGCCGGCATAAGGCTTCAGGTTCAGGGTGGTGGTTCTATAACCGTCGGTAGCGCTGCCTGCATTCTGCACAGGCAGCTTCGCGGTGAGACCATCCTTGAAGGTCAGGACAACGCTCATCTTGGAAGCGTCGGTGTTGGGCTTGCTGTAGGTGAGGTCCAGAGTGGAATTCTCGGTGACATCCAGGTCGGTCTTGTACAGGTGCATGACGTTCTCGCCGTCCAGTGCGCCGTAGAGAACCAGGGAGCTGCCGCCCTTATAAGCGCCGATCTGCTCATAGCCGATGTCCATGGGATTGCCGTCCAGATCCCACTTCTCATAGTCGGGGCCGTAGTCGAAGTCAGCGTTCAGCTTCTGGGCGTCTTCCTCGGTGTCAATCCACCATTGCCAGGTGGGCAGGATGGCCTGGAGGTTCATGTTGCCCCATTCCTCTTCGTTGGCAACCTCGCCGTCCACATAATAGGAGAGGCCGTGGCCGGTGTTGAAGTCGGTGTAGAAGGTGGAGCCGTCGGCTACAGAGTTCTCGCTCTTGAAGTCAGCCACGCCGACCCAGCCGCCGACATCGCTCAGGCCCAGATCCTCACGGCTGGCGCCGGGCTTCTCGCCGGTGTCGGTGGGATCGCTGTAAGCGCCGGAGAAGTACATCCGCTCACGCTCGAATACCATCCACTGATACTCGTCCTGCTCGCGGTTGTTGGGATTCTCGGTGTCATGGATGGCGTCTTCGATGTTATCGTGGATAAATCCATCGGGGGTAAACAGCGCCACGCTGCCCACCAGATCCTTGGTGCCATCCTTGTACATATATTCTGCAAAGTTATAGGTGGAGTTGTGGCCGTTAGAGGACATCTTGCCCTGGTTGCCTTCTACGCCGAAGAAGACCTCTTCATAGGGGTTAACGCCCCAGGCTTCGATGTTGGCCAGGGAGGTATCCATCTTATTGCCGGCAGACCAGTCGTAGCTGATGAACACGGAGTTGTTAACCCGGCCGATCTCGGGATCGTTTACCAGATCGTAGGTATCCCGGTCCAGAGTACTGGTCCAGGCGTTAATGCTGCCGTTCTCGTTGAGGGAGTCGTACATCTGGCAGTACAGGCCGGCTTCCCGAACCTGCTGGATGAACTCCTTGTAGAGAGGCACATCCTCTGCGTCAATGCCCTCTTCCTGATTGAAGAAGTAACCGTCAAAACCATACCATTTTGCAAACTCGACCAGTTTTTCAGCGATAATGAAGTTGCCTTCTTCGTCCTGCTCAAACAGGGGGTGCACCGGCTGGCCGGGGCGGTTGTTGGGGTCGAAGTACACGCAGCCCATGGACAGAACGCCGTTCTTGTGGGCAGCGTTGGTGTAGGCGGGGTTGGGCATGTTGATAGCGCCGAACTCAAAGTTGCGCTGGGTGCTCCAACCGTTTCCACCGTCAATCTGCTCGTTGTAGCCGTCCCAGATGCTCAGGGGCGTGTCGGCCACAGCGGCGCCGTGCCAGGAGCAGTAGTAGTCCACATACTGCCAGAAGTTGAACATGTTCTCGCTGAACTGGTTGTTGTAAGCGGTGCCCTGATTAAAGGAATTGCCGTAGTCGCCGGCCATGTACATCACTTGTACATCGGAGCCGAGCTCGGGGTTTGCCTGGGTGGCAGCATAGGGGTCGATGTTTTCCTGGAGGGGGACCTCAGCCCGCATCAGATCGGAATAGGGGTCGGTTTCCGGGCTCCAGTTTTTCAGGTCGATGATCCGGTGGCCGATAAACAGAGGCTGGTTAGCGGCGACCTTGGAGTGGTCCTTGTACGCCCAGGTATCTGCCGAGGCAGTTGCCGCGAGGCTCATGCACATGGCCGGCACCATTAGTAGCGCAAGGACGCGTTTTGTTAGTTTGCGCTTCATGATTTTGTCATTCCTTCTTCATAATGAATATTTAACACGCCGCAACACGTGTCAGGACACCCTGATTGTATCTCTAATGTAAAAATCTTGTCAATACATTCTTCTGTTTTACAAAATGTTTGTGAAAACCATCCAATAGACTTTTGGTGGTTATGGTCGAAATATCCAATCTCAAAAATTCAAAATCATAGTTTACATGGAAAAGTAATGAGAATTACACGGTATTGTTTTAGTGGAGAGCGGATTATGTAAATCCCTATATGCCTTCAGATGAATCATGAGGCAATTGGAATGAAAAAATTTTGCCTTACGCTTTTTGCGCAAAGTTAAGAACCCCCTTCCTGCAATTTTTTGCATAATTTCGCATTTTTAGTAGAAATCTGGCCCACAGGTGTTTATACTGAAAGAAGCCCAGCACGAGCTGGGATTTCCGAAATAGACATGCGATTCAGTAAAAGGAGCGATAAAAGATGAAACTGCGTCCCCCTGCCGTCCCGTTGATTACCGTGGACCCCTATTTCAGCGTGTGGTCTGCCGCCGACCACCTCACCGATACCCCTACGGCCCATTGGACCGGAAAACTCAACAGCCTGCTGGGCATTGCCAAGATTGACGGCGTCCCGTTCCGCTTTATGGGAGCAGAAACGGAGAAAGAAGAAATTCCTGCCATGGCGCAAATCTCTCTGGAAGTGGAGGCCCTGTCCACTGCCTACCAATTCCAGGCGGCGGGAATCGAGCTCACCGCCCGGTTTTTGTCCACCCTGTTCCCGGAGGACTACGAGCACCTGACCCGGCCGGTTTCCTATCTGGAGCTTTCCTGGCGGCCCTGTGACCAGCAGCATCACCAGGTGGAGATTATGGTGCAGGCGTCAGAGGAACTGTGCCTGGATACCCGGGGACAGATGCCGGTGGAAACCCAGTGCCTTTCTTTGGGGCAGGGTATCGCTTGCGCCAAAATGGGCGGAACAAAACAGGAAATCCTGGCCCGCAAGGGGGACGACCTGCGCATTGACTGGGGGTATTTTTATCTGGCTGTCCAGAATGGGTCGGTCTCTGTCCGGAAAGACGATATGACTTGGGTGCAGGCAGCAGTCAGTCTGAAAGCAGAAAAATCCGCCCTCTTTGCTTTTGCCTATGACGATGTGGAGAGCATTACCTATTTCCACCAGAACCTGCGCTCCTATTGGAATCGGGAGGGGAAGAGCATCTGCACCGCCATCGAAGAAGCCTATGGGGATTTCGCTGCCTGTAAAGCCCGGGCGGCGTTCTTCCATCAGCGGCTCTTTGCCCAGGCCGTGGAGGCCGGCGGGGAGCAGTATGCCCAGCTGTTGGCTCTGGCCTTCCGGCAGGTGCTGGCCGCTCATAAGCTGGTCATCGGCCCGGACGGCGAGCTGCTCTACATTTCCAAGGAGTGCTTTTCCAACGGTTGTTCCGCTACGGTGGACATCAGCTACCCCTCGTCCCCGCTGTTCCTGTACTATAACCCGGAGCTCATCAAGGGCATGATGCGCCCCATTTTCCGCTATGCCACCAGCGGTGATTGGCCCTTTGATTTCGCGCCCCATGATGTGGGTACCTATCCCCACCTCAACGGCCAAACCTATTCCAATGGCACCGACCCTAAGGACCAGATGCCTGTGGAAGAGTGCGGCAATATGCTCATTATGGCGGCGGCCCTCTCGGTAGTGCAGGGGAACGCGGCTTTTGCCGGGGAAAATCTAGCCCTGCTGACCCAGTGGGCGGATTATTTGAAGGCTCACGGCCTGGACCCGGAAAACCAGCTCTGCACCGATGATTTCGCCGGCCATCTGGCCCACAACTGCAACCTGTCCCTGAAATCCATCATGGCCCTGGAAGGGATGTCCATCATCCTGACCCTCCTGGGGAAAGACGGCGGGGCGTACCACCGGGCCGCCAAGGAAATGGCGGAACAGTGGCTGCCAATGGCCGCCAACGGTGATGGGAGTTTCCGGCTTGCCTTTGACCGCCCGGGCACCTTCAGCATGAAGTACAACATCATCTGGGATAAGCTCTTTGGCACCGGCCTGTTCCCCAAGGAGGCAGTGGCGGCGGAGTTCGCCAGCTACCAGAAGCACATCACGCCCTATGGAATGCCCCTGGACAACCGGGAAACCTACACCAAGTCCGACTGGCAGGTGTGGACGGCTTCCCTGGCGGAAACCAAGGAGGATTTCATGGCGTTCATCGAGCCCCTGTGGCGCGCCTACCATGAAACCCCCTCCCGGGTGCCCATGAGCGACTGGTATCAGACCACCGACGCCCGGCAGGTGAGCTTCCAGAACCGCACGGTGCAGGGCGGCCTGTTCTTGAA
>ERZ1643246.2972-NODE-2972-length-15247-cov-13.662915_pt1 | contig 15247 bp, 17 predicted proteins | sample MGYA00579265_ERZ1643246 | MGnify/ENA primary metagenome ERZ1643246 (study PRJEB29033, sample SAMEA4952261) | chicken gut metagenome | biome: Broiler Chicken; feature: Gastrointestinal Tract; material: Caecum | place: Ireland | collected 2018 | study: Broiler... | reverse complement strand
CAGAAGATGCAGCAGGACATGATGAAGATGCAGCAGGAGCTGGAGAATAAGACCTATACCGCCGCTGCCGGAGGCGGCGTGGTGTCTGCGGTGGTATCCGGTAAGCGCGAACTCAAGAGCGTGACCATTGATCCTGACGCGGTGGACCCTGAGGACGTGGAGATGCTGCAGGATATGATCGTGGCGGCGGTCAATGAGGCTCTGCGGGCGGCGGAGAGCGATTCCGCCTCCTCCATGCAGCAGCTGACAGGCGGACTCGGCCTACCTTTTTAAAAATCTGATAGAAAAAGAGGATGGACCGGGACAGGGTGTGAGACCTGCCCCGGTCTGTGCGTGAGGGGGATGTGCTTATGGGACAGACTTCTGAGAGTTTTCGCCTGGGCGCCCTGCTGGCTGTGGCGGGTGGATTTTTGGACGCCTATACCTACCTGGTACGAGGCGGTGTATTTGCCAACGCACAGACGGGCAATATTGTGCTCCTGGGCGTGCGGATGATCCAGGGGCAGTGGGCGCTGGCGCTGCATTACCTCATCCCCATTCTGGCGTTTGCGGGAGGTGTGGTCGTGGCGGATCTGGTAAAATACCGCTTTCGTCATGCAAGCGGCATACACTGGCGGCAGATGACGGTGGGGCTGGAGTTGGTTTTATTGGCGGGCGTGGCGTTTTTGCCCTCGCAGATGGATAATCTGGCCAATATCGCGGTATCATTTGTGTGCGCAGTCCAGGTGGAGAGCTTTCGTAAGGTACATGGCAACGCCTTTGCCACCACCATGTGTACCGGAAATCTTCGCAGCGGGACAGAACGGATGCTGCAGTATCTGCGCACTGGAGATAGAGACCATGGGCGGCGGGCGGCCCAGTATTATGGGATTATCCTCTTTTTCGTAGCTGGAGCGGCGGTGGGTGCGCTGTGCGCCGATTGCATGGGGCAAAAAGGCGTGCTGATCAGCCTGGTTCCTCTGGGCTGCGCTTTTCTCATGATGTTTGAATGGAAAACTCTTGCGGGAAAGAAAAAGTCGGTATAAAATATGGCTTGTCTAACATTTGGATTCTAGGAGGTATATGGGAAATGGAACAGGCGAAGGTTTACTTCTCTGATCTCCGCTGCCAGCCCGGAACCAGCCTGCTGAATAAGCTGGAAAAGCTGATCCGCACTGCGGGGATTGATCAGATTGATTTTGACCGGAAATTGGTTGCGATCAAAATGCACTTCGGCGAGCCGGGCAATCTGGCGTTTCTGCGGCCTAATTATGCCAAGGTAGTGGCTGATGTAGTAAAAAGTATGGGCGGGGTGCCTTTCCTGACGGACTGCAATACTCTCTATCCCGGACGGCGGAAAAATGCGCTGGAGCACCTGGACGCTGCCTATGAGAATGGATTTTCTCCCATGTCCACCGGCTGCCAGATCATCATCGGGGACGGCCTGCGGGGCAACGACGATGTGGAAGTTCCTGTGGCGGGCGGCGAGTACATTCAGACGGCTAAAATCGGCAAGGCCATTATGGAGGCGGATGTGATTATTTCGCTGTCCCACTTCAAGGGCCATGAGCAGACTGGCTTTGGCGGCGCCATTAAAAATCTCGGTATGGGATGCGGTTCCCGGCGGGGCAAGATGGAACAGCACGCGGAGGGAAAGCCCCGCATCAGCTACCGCCGCTGCGTAGGCTGTCAGAAGTGCTCCACCCAATGCGCCCACAGCGCCATCTCCTATGGGGAGGACCGGAAGGCCAGCATTGACTGGGACAAGTGCGTGGGCTGCGGTCGGTGCATTGCGGTATGTAACTTTGATGCCATCCACGCCGGCAGCGATGCCGCCATGGAGCAGCTGAGCTGCCGGATGGCGGAATATACCAAGGCGGTGGTGGACGGGCGGCCCCAGTTCCACATCAGTCTGGTGGTGGACGTGTCGCCTTACTGCGACTGCCACGGAGAAAACGATCTGCCTATTGTGCCTGATGTGGGTATGTTTGCCTCCTTTGACCCGGTGGCTCTGGATCAGGCCTGCGCCGAAGCCTGCCTGCGTCAGCCGCCCATTCCCGGCTCCCATCTGGACGAGGAGATGCACAAAGAGGGCTTCTGCGATCACCACGACCACTTTATCAACAGCATGCCGGTTACGGATTGGAAGGTGTGTCTGGCCCATTGTGAGAAGATCGGCGTGGGGACTCGCTCCTATGAATTGATTGAAGTGAAGTAAGCGCGGAAAGGAAGGCGGTACCATGATGGATGTAAAAGAAATCCTGGCCCATTGCGACCATACGCTGCTCAAGCAGGAGTCTACCTGGGCGCAGATCAAAAAGGTGTGTGACGATGGCCTGAAATTTGGCTGCGCCTCGGTCTGTATCCCGGCCTCCTACGTCAAGCAGGCCAACGACTATGTGGGCAACGATCTGAAAATCTGCACCGTTATCGGCTTTCCCAACGGCTATTCCACCACGGAGGTCAAGGTGTTTGAGACAGAGGACGCCATCCGCAATGGGGCCGATGAGATCGACATGGTAATCAACATCGGCTGGGCCAAGGATGGCCGGTGGGACGACCTGCTGGAAGAGATCAAGAGCGTGAAGGCCTCCTGCCAGGGACGGATTTTAAAGGTGATTGTGGAGGCCTGCCTGCTCACACAGGAGGAGAAGGTGAAGCTCTGCCAGATTGTCACCCAGTCCGGGGCGGAGTATATCAAGACCTCCACCGGTTTCTCCACCGGCGGCGCCACCCGGGAGGATGTGGCCCTGTTTAAGGCCAATGTTGGTCCCGATGTGAAAGTCAAGGCCGCCGGCGGTATCCGGACTCTTCAGGATGCGGAGGATTTTCTGAACCTGGGCGCTGACCGCCTAGGTACCTCCGCCATTGTGAAGCTGGTAAAGGGCCAGACTCCTCAGGGATACTAATAATTGGAAAATACCGGGAAATCATAAATTGATTTCCCGGTATTTTTTCCTGCCTGTTCCAGGGGATGTGTGAAAAACGGCAAAGAACGGATAAAAAACTTGGTCATCTTGTAAAAAGACGGTTGCTATGTAACCGGCGATACGGTATAATAACTCTGTAGCTCAGGAGGGAAGAGACATCATAACTGTCTGGACCAGACTGGGCGATTTTTGTGAAAGGAAGGTAGATTACATTGAAGATGTACAAGAAGCTCCTTGCACTGCTCCTGTCCGGCTCCATGGTCCTTGGTCTTGCCGCCTGTGGCGGTACCCAGGGCAACACCGAGACCCCTGGCGGCGAGAGCACGCCTCCTGTCAGCGAGTCTCAGTCTCCCCAGGAGACCGGCGGCGCGGTTGCCACTGATCCCGACTCCATCCCCGACACCATGACTTCTGAGGACGGCAAGTATCAGGTGGCTTTCGTTACCGACGTGGGCCAGCTGAAGGACAAGTCCTTCAACCAGGGTACCTTTGACGGCGTGAAGCTGTATGCTGCCGCCAATGGCCTGTCCTACAAGTACTATCAGCCCGCCAACTCCAGCGAGGCCACCGACGATGACCGTTACAACGCCATGAAGGCCGCCGTGGAAGGCGGCGCCGAGGTGGTTGTGTGTGCCGGCTACCTGCAGGAGGCTGCTCTGCGCCAGGCCGCTATGGACTACCCCGATGTTCCCTTCATCTTCATTGATGGTTATCCCCTGGATGACGATCCCGATCCCGCTGTTGAGGGCAACATTCTGGCCAATGTGGCTGGCATTGCCTTCCAGGAAGAGCAGGCTGGCTACCTGGCCGGCTATGCCGCTGTGAAGGACGGCTTCACCAAGCTGGGCTTCTCCGGCGGCGGCGGCGGCACCAACGATGCCTGCTGCCGGTTCGGCTATGGCTATGTGCAGGGCGCCAATGACGCTGCCAAGGAGCTGGGCATTACCGTTGACATGAACTACTCCTGGGAGTATGGTGCCACCTTCTCCGCCTCCACTGAGCTGCAGACCATGATCAGCGGTTGGTATGCCAACGGCACCGAGATCGTCTTTGCCTGCGGCGGCTCCATGTTCCAGTCCATCTCTGCTGCCGCCTCTGCCAATGACGGCTATGTGATCGGCGTGGACGTGGATCAGTCCGCTGAGTCCGACACCGTGGTTACCTCCGCTATGAAGGGCCTGTCCGATGCCGTGCAGTGGGCCGTGGGTCACGTCTATGACGGCACCTTTGAGGAAATCGGCGGCACCGGCACCTCTCTGGGCGTGAAGGACAACGCTGTGGAGCTGCCCACCGCTGCCGAGTCCTGGCGGTTTGAGACCTTCACTGTGGAGGAGTACGAGGCTCTGTATCAGCAGATGCTGGACGGCACCCTGGTGGTGGACAACGACTTCTCCAAGCTGGAGACTACCGAGTGGAGCAACCTGAACCTGAACAAGATCTAATCTGATTGCGGCGCAGAGAAGCGGGAGCACGTATGGGCTCCCGCTTCTTTTTTTAGGAGATCAGACAAATTTCTTGTATTTTTCCTACTGGTATTATATAATAGTACCATATTACGCAAAGGGGGCGGGATGCGGATGATGGAAGCAGAGAATATTATTGAGATGCTCCATATCACCAAAGAATTTCCCGGTATCATCGCCAATGATGATATCACCCTCCAGCTTCGGAGAGGGGAGATCCACGCGCTTTTGGGAGAGAATGGCGCGGGAAAGTCTACCCTGATGAGCGTGCTGTTCGGCTTGTACCAGCCGGAAGCGGGGGAGATCAGAAAGAACGGTGAGGTCGTGCGGATCAACAATCCCAACGATGCCACCGCGCTGGGCATCGGCATGGTGCATCAGCACTTCAAGCTGGTGGATGTATTCACCGTTCTGGAGAACATTGTTTTGGGCGCGGAGACCACAAAGCTGGGCTTTCTGCAGAAGAAGGAGGCCCGAAAAAAAGTAGAGGCCCTTTCGGAAAAGTACGGCCTGAAGGTGGACCTGGATGCCAAGGTGGAGGATATCACAGTTGGCATGCAGCAGCGGGTGGAGATCCTGAAGATGCTCTATCGGGACAACGAGATCCTGATCTTTGACGAGCCCACCGCCGTGCTGACGCCTCAGGAAATCGACGAACTGATGGCTACCATGAAGGAGTTTGCCAAGGAAGGGAAGTCCATCCTCTTCATCTCCCACAAGCTCAATGAGATCATGTCGGTAGCCGACCGGGTAACGGTGCTGCGGAAAGGCAAGTATATCGGCACTGTGGATACCAAGGATACAGATAAGCAGTCCCTGTCCAATATGATGGTGGGACGGCCGGTTCAGCTCCAGGTGGAGAAGGCGCCTGCCAAGCCTGGCGAGGCGGTGCTGGAGGTGGAGCACCTGTCCATCCCCTCCAAAAGCCATAAGCGGGACGCGGTACATGACGTCACCTTTACCGCACGGGCGGGGGAGATTGTCTGTATTGCCGGTATCGACGGAAACGGCCAGAGTGAGCTGGTCTATGGACTGGCTGGTCTGGAGAAAAGCTCCAGCGGCAAGGTCACGCTCTGCGGCCACGATATCTCCCACGCCTCCATCCGCCAGCGGGGTTCGGATATGAGCCATATTCCGGAGGACCGCCACAAACATGGTCTGGTATTGGACTTTACACTGGAGCAAAACATGGTGCTTCAGCGGTTCCGGGAGCCTCAGTTCCAGCACATGGGCTTTATCAAGCAGGGCGCTGTGCGGGAGTATGCGGAGCGGCTGATCGGGCAATACGATGTGCGCTCCGGCCAAGGGCCGGTGACCATAGCCCGGAGTATGTCCGGCGGCAACCAGCAAAAGGCCATCATCGCCCGGGAGCTGGACCGGGACAAGCCTTTGATTGTGGCAGTTCAGCCTACCCGCGGCCTGGATGTGGGCGCGATTGAGTATATTCACAAGCAGCTGGTAGCGGAGCGGGATAAGGGCAGAGCCATTTTGCTGGTCTCGCTGGAGCTGGACGAGGTAATGAGCCTGTCTGACCGTATTTTGGTCATGTATGAAGGCGAAATTGTGGGCGAGCTGGATCCCACAACTACCACCGTACAGGAGCTGGGCCTCTATATGGCCGGCGCCAAGCGGATGGGGAAGGAGGGAGAGGGCGCATGAAGCAGGAACTCGGCAAGCTGTGGCGCAAGGATAGCACCAAATCTGTGCTGGCCTCCTTAATTTCCATCATCATCGGCATGGTGGTGGGAGGAATCATCATTGTGATCGTGGGCCTGGGCAACTCCAACCTGGGCATCAGCGGAGCCATGGAGGGCATCCGGCTGGTATTCGGCGGTCTGTTCAGTACGGGCCGCAACGCGGCGGGCGCCCTGACCTTTGGCTTTAACTCCACCAACATGGGCGACATGCTTTTCCGGGCTACTCCGCTGATCCTCACCGGACTGTCGGTGGCGGTGGCCTTTAAAACCGGCCTGTTCAATATCGGCGCGCCCGGACAATATCTGATGGGTACTGCAGCCACCCTGATGCTGGCCCTGGGTATTCCCTCCCAGTCGGTGCCCACCTGGCTGATCTGGATCATTGCCTTTGCGGGCGGTATGCTGGCAGGGGCTCTGTGGGGATGTATCCCCGGCCTGGTCAAGGCTTTCCTCAATATCAATGAGGTGCTAGCCTGCATCATGACCAACTGGATTGCCGCCAATCTGGTGACCTGGATGTTTGACGGCAGTAATTTCCGTAACCTGGTAGAGAACACCAAGAGCGGTTATATCTACAAAACCTCCTTCAATGGCGTACAGACCGCTAAAATGGGGCTGGATAAAATCTTCCCCAATTCCCAGGTCAATGGCGGCATCATCATCGCCATTGTCATCGCAATTTTGATCTATATTCTGATGAATAAGACCACGCTGGGCTATGAGCTGAAGGCCTGCGGCGCCAACCGGCACGCGGCCCGCTATGCCGGCATCGCGGACAAGCGGAATATTGTGCTGTCTATGGCGATCGCCGGAGCGTTGTCTGGAGCGGCGGCCTCTCTGTACTACCTCTCCGGCAATACGGAATTCTTCTGGTCCACCTATCAGACGCTGCCTGCTACCGGCTTTAACGGAATCCCGGTAGCCCTGCTGGCAGCCAGCAACCCCATCGCTGTGATCTTCACCGGTTGCTTCATGTCCATGCTGGACATTGTCGGTCTGCAGCTGACCAATTTGACGGCGTATAACGAATATATCACGGACGTTATCATTGCCGTAATCGTGTATCTCAGCGCATTCTCTCTGGTCATTAAGATGCTGCTCAACGGTCGCAAAAAGCGTAAGGCTCCGGTTGCGCAGGAGGCAAAGCCTGCACCGGCCGCCCCGCCGCCGGATGAAAGCGGCGCAGCAGAAGGGAAAGGAGGCGACGGGGTATGACATTCCTGATTCAGCAAACCCTGATCTATGCCGTTCCCCTGATGATTGTAGCTCTGGCAGGCGTTTTTGCCGAGCGCAGCGGTATTATTAACCTGGCGCTGGAAGGTATTATGATCTTTGGTGCCTTTGCGGGCGTGTTGTTTGTCAACCTGACTCAGAAGGCGGGTACCTTTGCGGAGGCCAAGGCAGCCGGAGACTGGGTGGCGCTTCAGGGATTCATGCTCCTGGCCATGCTGGTGGCGGCGGTGTTGGGGGCGCTCTTCTCTCTGCTGCTCTCGTTTGCCTCGGTGAACCTGAAGGCAGACCAGACCATCGGCGGCACCGCCCTGAACCTGCTGGCCCCCGCCCTGGTGCTGTTTTTCATCCGCATCATTGCCAACCAGAACACCCTGCAGCTGGCGGAAGGCGATTCCGCCAGCTGGTTCATGATCAAGAAGAGCTTTTTTGGCTATGGCCGCAGTGAGGATATGGGCTTTTTTGGCTCTACCTTTATTGATAAGACCTATCTGGCTACCTATATCTGCATCCTCCTGTTTGTGGTACTGTCCATTCTGCTCTACAAGACCCGCTTCGGCCTGCGGCTGCGCTCCTGCGGCGAAAATCCCCAGGCGGCCGACTCGCTGGGCATCAATGTGTACAAGATGCGCTATGCCGGTACCACCATCTCTGGCGCCCTGGCGGGCATGGGCGGTTTTGTCTACGCCATGACCACCGCCAACTGTGCCTCCACCGGCGATGTAGCCGGCTTCGGTTTCCTGGCTCTGGCGGTCATGATCTTCGGCAACTGGAAGCCGCTGAATATTGCCGGTTCCGCCCTGCTGTTCGGCCTGTTCAAGTGCATTGCCGCCTCTTACTCCAGCATCGACATCAATGGCGACGGCGTGTTCCTGCTGGCACAGCTGGGCATCAGCCCCCATTTCTATCGGATGCTGCCCTACCTGATCACGCTGATCGTGCTGGCCTTTACCTCCAAAAAGTCCAGAGCACCTAAAGCGGAAGGTATTCCCTACGACAAGGGACAGCGTTAAAGAAAGAATGAATAAGAAAAAGCCCATCCGTATGGATGGGCTTTTTTCTTATTCAATTACCTTAATCTTTTTCCAGCTGCCCCGCCAGTAGCGAAGCAGGAAGAGGAACGACCGCACAATCCAATCCGCTACCATGGCCAGCCAGACGCCAGCCAGCCCCAGGTTTAACCCCCAGGAACAGGCCAGTACATAGCTCAAAGCCACGCGACAGGCAAACATGGAACACAGGGAGACCATCATGGTAAACACTGCGTCTCCCGCCGCACGGAGAGAGTTGGGCAGGGTAAAGGACATGGGCTAGAAGATGACGTTGCCCACCGCGCAAATCCGCAGTACCTGAGCGGCCATGCCAACTGCCTCGGGACTGAGGTTGAACAGGGATACCAGAAAATCCGCCAGAAAAAACATACCGGTACTCATAACCAGCATAAAGAGATAGCAGACTCCAACCAGACGTTTGGTATAGGTAACCGCCTGGTCGGTGGCTCCCGCGCCCATGCACCGGCCGACCACTGTGATAATGGCCAGGCCAAGGGCCATGCCCGGCACATTGACCACGCCGGCCACACTGTTGGCGATGGCGTTGGCGGCTACCGCGGAGGTGCCGAAGGTGGTAATCAGGTTGAGTACCAACAATTTTCCGGCCTGGAACATCCCGTTCTCCAGTCCGTTGGGAATACCGATAAACAAGATCCGCTTGATCATACCGCCGTTAAGCTGAAACCGGAGCAGGCCGTCCACACGTACCAGGTGGTCCGGGTGGTTCAGCAAAGTCATAATTATAACGGCCGCCGCAATACGGGAGACCAGGGTCCCGATACCGGCTCCGGCAGCGCCAAAGTGGAATCCAAAAATGAAGATTGCATTTACCGCAATATTGATGAAATTGATGATCAGGGAGCAGAACATGGATACCTTGCTGTTGCCCATGGCCCGGAACAGGGCGGCTCCGGCGTTGTAGATTCCCATAAACGGGTAGGCGGCGGCGGTAAGCAGGAAATAGATGAGCGCACTGGTCATTACATCGGCTTCCACCCGGCCGAAGATCAGGGAGAGGATATGCTGCCGGAACAGGAGCGCTGCTGTCATCAGCAGGAGGGATACCGCGCACATGGTATAGAGCAGCTGTTTGGATGCGGTCTTTGCCTGCTCCACTTCCTGACGTCCCAGGTACTGCGATACCACCACCGCGCCGCCAGTGGAGAGGGCGGAAAAAATTTGAATAATCAACGTGTTGATGTTGTCCACCAGAGAGACACCGGAGACTGCGGCTTCGCCTGCGGTTGTGACCATGACAGTGTCAGCCATACCAACGGTCATCAGCAAAAGCTGCTCAATGATCAGTGGAATGATCAGCCGGACCAACGCATTGCGGCTGAACAGCGGTTGCTTTTTCTCCTGTACCAGTTCCTCCATATGCCACACTTCTTTACAGAAAAATAACAGGACGATGCTATTCTACTCCTCTTCAGCAGAATTGCAACCCGTATTTACCATAGAAATACGGTGCGGGTAGCACCCTTTTCTTCAGGCATAAATTAGGACGTGCCCTCATAGGATGGGTCAGACACGAAAGAAGGATGTGAGTTGTCATGACCCAACAGAAAGCGGCGGAGCGCTATCTGGAGGCGGCCGCTCTGCTGCCGCCCGGGCTGCGAGAGGCGGCGGAGCGACTGTGCCAGGCTGACCAGGCGAGAGCAGAGGAACTGCGCCTGCGGGCAGGCAGGCCTATGACGGCAACCTTTCCGGAGGGGGAGAGGACTGTGCCTGGAGCAGCGGAAGCAGTGACCTGCAAAGATCTGGAGCTGGTGCTGGAAATCGCCACCCATGCCTCGGTACACACGGCTCAGGCTCAGCTAAGCAATGGCTTTTTCACGGTGGATGGCGGCCACCGTATCGGTATCTGCGGCAGCGGCGTGATGCAGGACGGGCAGGTGCGGAATTTGCGGCAGATTTCTTCTCTGGCCATCCGTGTGGCCAGGGAGGTGCCTGGAGTGGCACGCCTGATTCTGGACAGGCTGTGGCGGGACGATATGCTGCAAAGCACGTTGGTGGTTTCACCGCCGGGAGGCGGAAAAACTACTCTGCTCCGGGACCTGATCCGCAGCGTTTCCGATGGAGATGGATGCCCTGCGCTACGGGTGGGACTGGCGGATGAACGGGGAGAAGTGGCTGCCATGTGCAACGGGGTGCCTCAGCTGACTGTTGGCAGTCATACCGATATTATGAGCGGCTGTCCGAAGGAAAAGGCTCTGCTGATGCTGCTGCGGGGGCTTAACCCCCAGGTGCTGGCGGCAGACGAGATTACGGCGCCGGAGGACTGTGCGGCCCTGGAATTGGCGGCTAACTGCGGCGTGGTTCTGTTGTGCACCGCCCATGGAATTGGGTTGGAGGACCTGAACACACGTCCGCTGTACCGGGGACTGCTGGGGCGGCAGATATTCCGCCGGCTGGTGGTGATCCGCCGGGAAGGACTGGCCAGACGCTACCAGGTGACAGAGCTATGCTGAGGCTGGTAGGTGCGGCCCTTTTGGTAGCGGGACCGGCCATGGCGGGCTTTCTGGCGGCTCAGCGGCTGGCCCGGCGTCCCCGGGTACTGCGGGAGTTAATGCGTGCGCTGGAGCAAATGGAGCGGGAGATCACCTTCCGGCTAACCCCTCTGCCGCAGTTGTTTACCGCACTTTCCCAGCTCTACAAAGGCCCGGTGGGGGAGCTGTTTGCCCAATGTGTGGAAGGCCTGAACGCCCTGGGAGCCCTTCCGGTAGCCGAGATTTGGCGGGATGCGTTGAGAACGGCAGACCTGGATCTGGATGAGCGCAGCTTGCGTGCGTTGCAGGAGTTGGGCGACGTATTGGGGCAATATGACGAGCAGGGTCTGCACACGGCGCTGAAGCGGGCCGGCGCGGAACTGGAAGCGGCGGCGGAACTGGCGGAACTGGAGCGGGAACGAAAGGGGCGGATGGACCAGGTCTTGGGCCTGACGGCGGGCGCTTTCCTGGCCATTCTTCTGATATAGGGAGAATACATCATGAATGTGGACTTAATTTTTAAAATTGCGGCGATTGGAATTCTGATTTCCGTACTGAATCAGGTCCTGACCCGATCCGGACGGGATGAGCAGGCCACTATGACCACCTTGGCTGGTCTGGTGGTGGTGCTGATGATGGTGGTGCAGGAGATCAGCGAATTGTTCGAACTGGTAAAAGATCTGTTTGGTTTGTAACAGATGGAGGCGGTGGGAAAGATTGCGGCCCTGGCCGTAGCCGCTGCCCTCTGTGCATTGGTAGTTCGCCAAAATGCCAGAGAGATCGGATTGGTGCTGGCACTGTTGGCGGGTGCGCTGATTTTGGGACAGGCGCTGGGGGCTGTGGAGGCAATTTGGGCGCTGTTGGAAGAACTGGGTGAGCGGGCCGGGCTCTCGCCCGCCGTGCTGGACCCGGTTATAAAAACTGTGGGGATCGGGATTCTGACCAAAATTTCGGCGGAAGTCTGCCGGGATGCCAAGGAAAGTGGTATTGCGGCCTTTGTGGAAACGGCGGGAGCGGCGTTGTCACTGTATGTAGCGCTGCCGCTGATACGGGCGGTGCTGGATACGGTATCTGAGCTGCTGTAGCCCGGCCGCGGGACGTGGAAAGGGGAAAAGAAATCGTGATCAGGCGGCTTGTCATGCTTTTGCTGACGCTGGGACTGCTGACAGGAACAGCATGGGCGGCGGATATGGATATCCCGGCGGCCCAGTCCGAGGCGCTGGATCTGGATGGACTCCAGGCGGCTGGAGAGGAGTGGGCGCCTGGGATGGAACTGGATGAGGGCCTGGATCTGGAGGAGGGGATTCAGAGTATTTTGGACACCGGGAGCGGTCAGGTTGCCGGTGTGGTACGAAAAGCGCTCCGCAGCGGCGTGCTGCTGCTCTCTGTCGTGCTGTTGTGCGGCTTGGCAGAGGGAACTTGCGCTGCGGGTGGGAGCACAGTAGACGTGGTCTCCATCGTTGGGGCCATGGCGATTGCGGCGGTGGCAGTGGCCGACGCCAACTCGCTTATTGGCATGGGACGGGAAGCTCTGGAGCAGATGGAGACCTTCTCCAAGCTGCTTCTGCCCACGGTAACGGCGGCAGTGGCGGCCTCCGGTTCTCCGGGAGCAGCGGCTGCCCGTCAGCTGGCTACCATGCTCTTTTCTGACGTGCTGATCACGCTGATTACCAGTTTGCTGCTGCCCTTTCTATATCTGTATATGGCGGCCTGCGTTGCCTATACCGCCATTGGCAACGAGGGCCTGAAGCGGATGGCCGTCACCATCAAATGGGTGGTGACCTCCGTTCTCAGCGCCGTGCTGATCCTGTTTGTGGGGTATCTGACCATCAGCGGAGCCATCGCCGGGACTGCCGATGCGGCTGCTGTCAAGGCGGCAAAGTTCACCATGTCCAGTATGGTCCCCGTGGTAGGCGGCATCCTCTCCGATGCTGCGGAGACTGTGCTGGCCAGCGCGGGCATCCTGAAAAATGCCGTAGGGGTGTTTGGTATGCTGGTGGTGCTGGGTATGTGCGTGGTTCCCTTCCTTCAGCTGGGAATCCACTATCTGGTCTATAAAATGACGGCGGCACTCAGTGCCACGGTGTCCGGTGGCAGGGTGGCGGGGCTGATTGACCAGATCGGCGGAGCATTCGGCCTGGTGCTTGGAATGACAGGTGCCTGCGCTTTACTGCTGCTGATATCTATGGTCTCTGCCGTAACGGCAGCTGCGGGAGGGTGAGCGGATGCTGGATATCATCAGACAGTGGCTGCTGGGGATTACCTGCGTGGCTCTGGTGGCGGCTCTGGCGGAAAGCCTAACGCCGCCGGGCGCTGTCCGCAAGGTGGGGCGGCTGACAGGGGGGCTCGTTTTGCTGATTGCCATGCTTCATCCGTTGATGGCGCTGGATCAGGATGCCCTGACACGAGCCCTGACGGAATACAGGCTGGAACTGAGCACGTACAGTGATGAACTGGAGGAGGAAAACCGAAGCTTGATGAAAGGCATCATAGAAGAGCGCTCCAATGCATATATACAGGACAAGGCAGAAGAAATGGGTATTCAGTGCCAGATCTCGGTAGAGGTTGGGGAGGAGGGGGATTGGCCTGTTCCGGAGAGCGTAACGGTATTTGGCTCGTTGAGTGAGGAGCAGCAGGCGGAACTGACACAAGCCATCGAAGTGGACTTCGCAATCCCGGCGGAGCGGCAATCTTACCAAAGCGGAGGCACGTCATGAAGGGAATGGATTTGCTTGCATGGAAGAAGCGCTTGATAACGGGCGTCTTCAAATATAAATATGTGCTCTTGGTGATTCTGGTGGGTGTGGTTTTACTGCTGCTTCCGCCGTTGTGGGGAGAGAAAGAAGAAGCCGAAGAGAGTGCCTCTCAGACAACAAAGCAGGACGATGCCTTTTCCACTGCGGAACTGGAGGACAGGTTGGAACAGATTCTATCCCAGATCCAGGGGGTGGGGGAGACGCAGGTGGTGCTGACGCTCAAGAGCGGCCCTCAGGATATCCTGGCCCAGGATGTAGATACCTCTATGGACGACCGGGGCACACAGTCCGAGCTGTCCTCTGTGATTCTGTCCCAGGGATCCGGTCGGGAAGACGCCATTGTGGTTCAGCAGCTTTCGCCCCAATATCAGGGGGCTCTTGTGGTATGCTCAGGAGGAGACGACCCGGAGGTCCGGCTGCGTTTGGTAGAAGCGGTGTCGGCCCTGACGGGGTTGGGTGCGGATAAGATCTCAGTATGTAAAGGAAAGTGAGGCAACCAAGATGAAAGTATGGAAACGCAATGCTGTGGTGGCGGCTATCGTGCTCTTTGTATGTGCGGCAGTCTATCTCAACTGGACCTATCAGGGGCAAGAGTCGGCAGACGCGGGGAAAACGCTGGGGCAGGCGGCCCTGGTTTCCGGCCAGACCTCCGACCCACTGCTGCAGGGAGCGGCATCTCCCGCTCCGTCCGCCTCTGCCAGTCCTACGGCATCGGAAACTGATTCTACCGGCGGGTACTTCGCCTCTGCCCGGCTGAACCGGCAGCAGGCCCGGGACAGCGCGCTGGCTATTCTGCAGGACGCGGCATCAGATGAATCCGCCGACGCCGCCATGAAGGAGGATACCGCCATGGCCATCCAAACTTTGGCGGACTACACCGTGTCGGAGGCTCAGATTGAAAACCTGGTCACAGCCAAAGGGTACACAGACTGCATCGCCTTTATCAGTGACGGGAGCGTCAGCGTAGTGGTCTCCACCGGAGGGGCGGAACTGACCGACGCCGATGTGGCCAAGATTACCGAGATCGTCACGGATGAAACGGGCTACACCGCCAGTCAGGTCAAAATTATTCCCGCTGAAGACTGAGTCATCCTGAACGGAATCAAAGGAAGCGGTTGTAATTTCTCTTTTTTGTGGTACAATGGTCTCATAGTACACAAAAGGAGGGTGTCTGGCATGGCAGATGGGAAGGAGTATATTTCTCGCCCCGACGAGCTGGGGAACATCCATATATCTGAGGAAGTATTGGCGGTGATCGCCGCCGCCGCCGCGATGGAGGTGGAAGGAGTGGGCAGCCTCTCCACCAATCTCAGCAGCGACATTGCCGAGCTGCTGGGCGGTAAGAAAAATCTGTCCAAGGGAATCCATATCTCCGTGGAGGAGGAGAGCATCCGGGTGGACCTCTCCATCCTGATCAAGTATGGCTATACCATTATTGATGTGGCCAAAGAGGTGCAGAACGCGGTATACCACGCCATTGAAAACACCAGCGGACTCACGGTGGAGTGTGTCAACGTCCATGTGGCGGGGGTCGCCTTTGACCGCGACAGCGGCAAATAACGGCATATGGCAAGGTAAACAGGAAAGGACGCCCATTTGGTTCCCCCTGACAGGGGTAACTTTGCAGGTGTCTGAACCCCCGGCAGATATT
>ERZ1643246.2971-NODE-2971-length-15251-cov-10.216373_pt1 | contig 15251 bp, 8 predicted proteins | sample MGYA00579265_ERZ1643246 | MGnify/ENA primary metagenome ERZ1643246 (study PRJEB29033, sample SAMEA4952261) | chicken gut metagenome | biome: Broiler Chicken; feature: Gastrointestinal Tract; material: Caecum | place: Ireland | collected 2018 | study: Broiler... | reverse complement strand
ATAAATTCATAGAGGCGCTTTATTTTTCTCGCTTTTTTTCTGTAAGTGTGATATAATCAAAACTGGGTTTTTATAAAATAATGTTTCCGCGCAGGAAATGTTGCAATTCAGAGAAAAGGATGTCGCCCGTGGATAAGAAAAGATATAGCGCCAGTGCCGTTAAAGTTTCATTTTGGTTTGCTGAGTTCCGAAAGGTCATGCAAATGTTGGACCGCGGATATAGCATGAGCGAAATCAGGGAATTGAATTTGAGGGAAAATATTTTCTCGGCCTCGACGCCGCTGCGGGCGAAACAGATCTTTCAAATGGTTTCGGGGCGCGTTTTAGCACTGGATGCCGATATATGTGCGCTTTTTTTGAGTTCCGATCTGGCGACACAAAAACTTATCGCGCTGGTTGCGGCGATGGCGTATGACGAACTGTTTTTTGACTTTGTATATGAAGTGGTCCGCGAAAAGATGATCATGGGGAACGATCAGTTGATGGACAGCGACATCCGCGTTTTCTTCAAGGAGAAGCAGGAACAAGACGAGAGGGTCGCACGTTGGACGGATGCAACGTTTGTGCGGCTTGCGAAATGCTACAAGACAATGCTGTATGAAGCAGGGGTCATCAATAAGGATGTTGGGGCTCGAAAAATAAATCCGCCTATTGTTGACCCGCAGCTGCAAGGTTGGTTGGAAGACCACGGGATGACACGTTATGCGAAGGCTTTGATGGGAGAGAGATAATGACGGAGATCGGAGAGAAATTGGATAAGATGGAAGAGGCGATCAAAAAGCCGTCCTTTCGTCAAAGTAGCGGCAAAGCCAACGAAGTCAATTATTGGGTCTTCGACTATCCTCCCGAATGCGAGTTGGAAGTGCGGGAGAGGATCGAGTACTTGCAGAGTAAAAACCGCAAGGGAACGGATGGATTTACGTTGGTCGTTTTTGATCTGTATGACATCATCATTGATTTTTTGCAGAACAAGCATTTCATGGAAAAGTGCTATGCGTTTGAAAAGCAAAAGGGGATGGAACAGATCGTCAAAGCCGTCGGCAACTCTTTGAAGATCAACGATGATGACAGTTATATCGTTCGGTATATCAAAAACAATACGCCGGAAAACGCGGTCGTGTTCTTGACGGGGATCGGGAAATGTTATCCCATCCTGCGGTCTCATAAGGTGCTGAATAATCTCCACCAGGCGTTTGTGCGGGTACCCGTTGTGATGTTTTTCCCGGGGACGTATAACGAACAGGAATTGATTTTGTTCAACGAGCTCAAGGATGATAACTATTATCGCGCTTTTCGTTTGGTAAAGTGAGGGAAGTTCATGATGAAGATTAAAGAATTATTCACAAAAAAGATAGATCGTGACTTGCAGGGGGTCATCATCGTCGGGCAAGGCGAAGAGACAAATGTCGTGCAGGAGCTCGAAGAGTATGTGGTGACGCGGGAGCTGCAAAAGCACTTTGCCGATTTTTTTGCCGCCTATAAGAAGGGGATCAACGGGACGACGGCAAAGACGGGTGTATGGATCTCGGGCTTTTTCGGTAGTGGTAAATCGCACTTTTTGAAGATCCTTTCCTATCTGCTCGCCAATAAAAAGGTTGGAGAAAAAGATGCCATCGACTATTTTATCGACGATCATAAGATCGAAGACGAGATGGTCCTGGCGGATATGAAGCTCGCCGCCTCCACGCCGACCGACGTCGTCTTGTTCAACATCGATTCCAAGAGCGATTCGAACGGAAAGCGTAACAAAGATACGATCGTAAGCGTCTTTTTGAAGGTATTCAACGAGATGCAGGGCTTTTGCGGCTCGATGCCCTATCTTGCCGATCTGGAACGTCGTTTGACGGATGAAGGCAAGTATGAAGCATTCAAGGCGGCATTCTTGGAGGAATACGGCGATACTTGGGAAAATTCTCGGCAAGATTTTGATTTTATTCAGGATACCGTCGTCGATGCGCTCTCTTCGATCGGTTTTATGAGCGATGCGGCTGCCCGCAACTGGTGTGAAAAGGCGACGGGGCAGTATTCCATCAGCATTGAAGACTTCGCCAAGCGCGTAAAGGCGTACATTCAGAAAAAAGGAAAAAATCATCATATCGTCTTTTTGGTCGATGAGGTCGGTCAGTATATCGGCGACGATTCCAACCTCATGCTCGATTTGCAGACCGTCTGCGAAGAGCTCGGCAAAGAATGTCAGGGGAAGGCTTGGCTCATCGTCACCAGCCAGCAGGATATCGACTCGATCACCAAGGTAAAGGGGAACGACTTTTCCAAGATCCAGGGGCGATTCGATACGCGCCTTTCCCTGTCCTCTGCCAACGTCGACGCGGTCATCAAAAAGAGGATCCTCGAGAAGACGCCTACGGCAGAGGAGACGCTCGCCCTTTGCTACGAGCAGAAGGCGACGATCATCAAAAACCTCATCGTCTTTAACGACGGTGTAGAGAAAAAGCTGTACGCGGGCTTGCAGGATTTTCAACAGGTCTATCCTTTTATTCCCTATCAGTTCAATTTGCTCGCGAGCGTGCTCACTTCCATCCGCACGCATAGCTCCTCGGGCAAGCATCTCTCAGAAGGCGAGCGCTCGATGCTGGCGCTTTTCAAAGAGTCTGCCGTCGCCATCAAAGAGGAAAAGGTCGGTGCGTTTGTGCCATTCTATCGTTTTTATAATGCGCTGGAAAACTTTCTGGACCACAGTCACCGCAGCGTCATCATTCGCGCTTATGAGAACAGCTATATCAATCCCGAGCACCGGGACGATGTGTTTGCCGTTAATGTTCTTAAAACCCTCTTCATGATCAAATACGTCCGCGAGATCGAAGCGAATGTGGAAAACATCACAAGCCTCATGATCGAAAGCATGGACGACGACCGCCTCGCCTTAAAGGGACGCGTCGAAGAAGCGCTCAAAGTTCTTATGCGGCAGATGCTCGTGCAAAAGAACGGCAGTGTGCATGTGTTCCTGACCAACGAGGAGCAGGAAATCAACAACGAGATCGAAAAAGAGAATGTGGAGATGCCCGAGGTCATCACCAAGATCGCCGAGATGATTTTCGAAGATATCCTCCCCGAAAAGAAGTACCGCTATCCTGCGTTCAATGGGCGGTATTCCTTCGCGTTCAATCAGGCGGTGGACGACCGCCCTTATAAGGCGACGCAAAATTATGATATCGGCGTGCGCATTTTGACGCCCTGGTATGAGGGCGGCAGCGACGAGGGGACGTTGCGCATGATGTCGGGGCAGGGGAAAGAGGTGATCGTCTCGCTGCCCAACGACGCCGAATTTTTGACGGAAATGCGCGCATATTTGAAGATCGAACGCTTTTTGCGGCGCAACACCTCCATGCAGATCGCCAAATACCCTGCCATCCGCGAGGCGAAGAATATCGAAATGCGCGAACGGAACGCTAACGTCAAGCTGTATTTGACAGAGGCATTAAAACAGGCGAAGGTGTACGTCAACGGTGATCTTGTCTCGCTTTCCGCAAAGGATGTTGCCAATAAGATCGGAGAAGCCGTTGGCAGATTGGTGCAGACGGTGTATCACAAACTCGTCTATATCGATGCGCCGATGGGCGAGGCGGAGATCCGTCGCGCGCTTCGTGCGGGCAATCAGATCTCCATCGATTTGCAAGAGATGAAAGAGAGCAACGCTCATGCCCTGGACGATGTGCGGGAATACATCGCCCGGAACAGCCGCAATCATATCAAAACTTCGATGAAAGCGCTCAAAGAGCGCTTCATGAAGGCGCCGTACGGCTTTGTGGAGGACGATATCGACTGGCTGGTGGCACGCCTGTTCCGCCGCGGCGACATTGCCTTCACCGTCAGCGGCGAGCCCGTCAGCCTGAACAACAAGACGGAGGACGAGATCTTCAACTTCATCACCAAAAAGCAGTATGTGGAAAAGCTGCTCATGGAGGAGCGCGTCCGCGCTTCCGACCGCGAAAAGAAGGCGGTGCGCAGCGTGATGAAGGAACTTTTCCGCACCACCGTACTTCCCGACGATGAAGACACGATCATGCGCGATTTCCGTTCGTTTGCCAAATCTTTGATCGCCGACATCGAAAAGTTAGAGCCGCTGTACGAGCGCTATGCCTATCCTGGCAAGGAGGTATTGGCGCGGGGAAAGGCGCTGCTGCGCACGGCATTGCAGCCGCAGTCTGCAGCGGAATTCTTTGCGGATATTGCCAAAAAGCAGGACGATTACCTCGACTTTGCCGAAGACTACGAGCCCGTCAAGGCGTTTTTCGGCGGCGATCAGAAAATTATCTTCACGCGCGCGCTCGATATGCTGGCGATCTACGATGATTCCAAGACGTATATCGTCAATGCCGAGCTGGAAGAGGTGGTGGCGCAGATGCGCGCCGTCGTGCGGCAGGATAAACCCTACGCGAGCATCCCGCGCTTACCCGAATTGCGCGATAAATTCACCGATCTGTATAACGCCGTTTTGGAAGAGGAGTCTGTGCCCGTGCTCTCGTCCATCGAGGGCGACCTCGTTCGGGTGTTGCAGGTCTTGCAGGGGAAGCCGTATGTGGTGCAGTACGAGGCGAATTACAGGGCGCAGTTTGCAGAGATCAAATCGGGCGCCGAGCGGTGCAACAACGTTTCGCTGCTTCGGAGTTATAAAGACAAGGCGGAAGCGCTCAAACTTCGCCTTCTCAACGAGATGGACGCGCGCGATGCGTCCCTTGTGGCGCAGAAGGAAAAAGAACTGGAAGCCCATGAAGAAACGCCGCCCGCGCCCCAAAAGGTGCGGAAAATTAAAAACGTATCCATCAAAAAGGTGACGGGCACGTCGTCGTGGCGCATTGAGAGCAAAGAAGACGTCGAGCGCTGCGTCAAGGAAATGCGCGAAGCGCTCCTTGCCCATCTCGACGAGGACACCATCGTCAACATTGAGTTTTAAGCGAAAGATATTGCAGCAGGAGAAAGGGTATGAACAAGACGGCGATCAAAAATTTTGCGGTGTGGGCGAGGAAGAAGCTCATTGCCAACATCTGCTACCGCGCGCAGCTTTTGGGCATCACCGAAGAAGGTATCAAAGACCCGCTGCCGCAGTCCACGGGTTCGGTGCAGTTTTTTGATATCGGCACGGCGCAGCCCTATGCCATCGGCGGGGCCGCCATCTCGCAGCGCGCACACTTAGCGGACGCCATCCGCCAAAAGGAGCAGGAAAGCGACTATAAGACGGCATATCAGTCCATCGTGGAAGAGGTCGCCTACACCTGGTTCAACCGCCTCATCGCCGTGCGCTTTATGGAAGTCAACGACTATCTCCCGTCTCATCTGCGCGTGCTTTCGTCCGATTCGGGCAAGTTAGAGCCAGACCTCGTCACCCGCCCCTTTGATGCCGATTTTGCCTTTTCCGAACGGGAGAGGGCAGAAGTTGCGCGGATGCAGCAAAACAACGCCGCCGACGAGCTGTTCTGCCTCCTTTTTATCAAGCAGTGCAACGCCCTGCACGAGCTGTTGCCCGCCCTGTTCGAGCGGACGAGCGACTATACCGAACTTTTACTCAGCTTGTCGGTGGTGGACCGTGAGGGCGTCGTCTATCACTTGGTGCACGACATCCCCGAGGAAGACTTCGATATCTCCCGCGGCGGCCAGGTCGAGATCATCGGCTGGCTGTATCAGTATTACAATGCAGAGCTCAAAGATGAGACGTTTGCCCTCTTAAAAAAGAATGTAAAGATCACCAAAGAGCGCATCCCTTCGGCGACGCAGCTTTTCACGCCCGATTGGATCGTCCGCTATATGGTAGAAAACAGCCTCGGAAGAATATGGGAAGAAGGGCATCCGAACAGCGTTATCAAGGCGAATTGGAAGTATTATCTGGAAGAAGCCGAGCAGCCCGCCGAGGTGGAACAGAAGCTGGAAGTCTTGCGCGCCGAGTGCCGCGCGCTCAAACTGCAGGACATCAAGGTCATCGACCCCTGCATGGGGAGCGGGCATATTTTGGTGTACGCCTTCGAGGTGCTCATGCAGATCTACGAGTCGCAGGGCTTTTCGCAGCGCGATGCGGCGCAGAGCATTGTCGAAAATAATTTGTACGGGCTGGATATTGATAACCGCGCGGCGCAGCTCGCTTATTTTGCCGTGATGATGAAGGCGCGGCAGTATGATCGCCGCTTTTTAACGCGCGGTATTCGCCCGCATATCTTCGCCATTGCCGAAAGCAACGGGCTCGACCCGCACACGGTCAATTATTTTGTGGGTGGTGACGAGGGGCTGAAAAACGATTTTTCGTCATTGGTGCATGACCTGCACGACGCCAAAGAGTATGGCTCCATTCTCCGTATTTCGCCCGTCAATTTTTCCGCTCTCTATGCGCGCCTTGCCGCGGTAGAAAAAGAGGGCAGCTTTGATGCGCTCGCCGTGCAGAGCACTGTTTTGCCCCTCGTGCAGGTGGCGGAAGTTTTGTCGCAGCAATACGACGTCGTCGTCACCAACCCGCCGTATATGGGTTCGAGCGGCATGAGCGCAAAGCTATCGGACTATGTGAAAAACAACTATCCGGACAGCAAGAGCGACCTATTTGCCGTGTTTATCGAGCGCTGCGGGCAGATGACGGGGCAAAATCGCTATCAGGCGATGATCACGCAGCACGCGTGGATGTTTCTTTCCAGCTTTGAAAAGCTGCGGAAAAAATTGCTGCAAAGCATTGAAGTCGTCAATATGGCGCACTTGGGCGCCCGTGCCTTTGATGAAATCGGCGGCGAAGTGGTACAGACGACGAGTTTTGTATTCAGGAACGTATTTGATAAAGGCTATTGTGGAACATATAGCCGTTTGCTCGAGCCGGCTACACAGCAAGGGAAAGAAGAGCTGTTCCTTTCCGGGCAAAACCGTTATACGGCGCAGCAGACGAATTTTTCCAAGATCCCCGGCAGCCCGATCGCCTATTGGGTGAGTGAGAAAATTATTAAGTTATATGATGGAAAACTTGTATCGGATTATGCATTTTCCGATGGGCAAATATTAACAGGAGATAATGATAAATACATTCGTTTAATTTGGGAGGTTAATGCTACATCAATTCATAAGATGGGTTCCTGGATGTTGCACGCGAAAGGAGGAGAGTTTCGTCGTTGGTGGGGGAATTTGGATAGTGTGGTGTGTTGGAAAAGAGAAGCGATATTGCATTATAAAAGTGATAAAATTGCCAGGTTTCCAAAGGAAAGCATTTTATTTCAAGAAGGAATTACTTGGACGCTTATTTCATCTAATTCTATTTTTGGGACGAGATACTTGCCTGAGTCGCAAACTTTTAATAAGGCAGCCGCGACGTTGCTTCCAAATGATAAGAATATTATCATGTATTTACTCGCATTCACAAATACGATCATATCTACAATGTTAATGAGAGTACTGAACCCTACTTTAAATACAAATATTAAGGACGTTTTGGCTTTGCCATTTATAGTGAAGAAGGAAAGAAAGTGTGAGGTGGAGCAGTTGACAAAAGAAGCTATTGATATTTCCAAATCCGACTGGGACAGCTACGAAACCTCGTGGGATTTCAAAAAACATCCGTTGATTTAGGGGAGAAAAACAGCTATTTAATCAAGGAGAGTGGAGTATAAATATGCGTCCTTGGCAACGAGCAGAATATCTCATTCGCGCAAAAAAATGTATCGATTCGATGCTTTATATTAGAAAATATATGTCACAGCTGATTTTTATTGGGCTGGGAGATCGCTTGCATTTGATGTTTTTGGGGTTTTATATTGATTGCTGCATCGTACTTGAGGATTCCTTCCCTGGAGCGAAGAAACAAATATGCCAAAATTCGATTATAGACAAAATATTTCATGAAAGAGATAAGCATTATGCTCATGATGATAAAAGTTATAAGGCAGATAGTATTGCAGATTTAGATAAACTAATCGGTCTGTTAAAAGAGCAGTTAGAAGAAGTTAAGAAGGTTTGCAAGGATGCTTTGCCGAGTGTATTGACATTAGATTATGTGCCTCATGATATAGAGTATTTTCGTTATATTAACAACATATCAGTGGAGATGGATCAGAAAATTCGCGAAGAAAAAAAATGTGACTTTTTGCATAAAAATACGAGCGAAGAAGAGTGTGTAGACTTTCCAAGATTAAAAATTGAATTAACGTTGATGCCATGTATAAATATATATGAAAGAATTCAAAGATTACAGGATGCATGTATTATAAGTAATATTTGTACGGATGAAAACATGTGGGTAAAGCCTGTTCCAGATTTTGTGGAGAGGTTGGAGTATTTAAGGGGAAAACAAATAATTGATTGTCTTGATCGGCCGATAGAAGCTCATCTGCCTAATGGGGATATTCTTCAGTATAAGAAACTATTGGACTTGTTGCAAAGGTTAGAATTATGTCAAAACTAATTTCAGAAAAATACGCCGCGTGGAAGGCGGAGTGCGAGGAGCGGTTTTTACAGCTCAAGAAAAATGAAGAGGAGCTCAACCGCATTTTCATCGAGATCTACGGCTTGCAGGATGAGCTTACACCCGACGTCGCCGAGAAGGACGTCACCGTGCACCGCATCTTCGACACCAAAGAGGACGTGCCCGAGGGGATGCGCGGCTCCAACTATGTTCGCACCATGCGCGATGAGATCGTCTCGCTCATCTCCTATGCCGTCGGCTGTATGTTTGGCAGATATTCTTTGGATGTGGAGGGACTCGCCTACGCGGGTGGGGAATGGGATGCTTCCAAATATTCCACCTTCCTCCCTGATGCCGACAACGTGCTCCCCATCACCGATGAGGAATATCTGGAAGACGACGTGGTGGGGCTGTTCTGCGCCTGGCTGAAAAAGGTGTACGGCGCCGATACGCTGGAGCAGAACCTCGACTTTGTCGCCTCTGCCTTGGGCGGCAAGGGAAACACGAGCCGAGAGGTCATCCGCGGGTACTTTTTGAAGGACTTTTTTGCCGACCATTGCAAGACGTATCAAAAGCGGCCCATCTATTGGCTGTTTGACAGCGGAAAGCAGAACGGCTTTAAGGCGCTTATCTACCTGCACCGCTATACGCCCGACACGGTGGGGCACGTCCGCGTGGAATATCTGCATCGGATGCAGCGCATTTTCGAATCGGAGATCGAGCGGATGCAGGATACCGTCGATCATTCTGTTAATCCGCGTGAGGCGGCTTCTGCCGCCAAGCGGAAGGAAAAGCTTATCAAGCAGCTCAAAGAATGCCGCGAGTACGACGAGAAGATGGCACACCTTGCGCTCAGCCGTATAGCGCTCGATTTGGACGACGGCGTCAAGGTGAATTATCGCAAGATGCAGACGGCTGCGGACGGAAAGTTTTACGAAGTGCTGGCAGATTCAAAGAACATCATGTCGAAGGAATAAGCCGCGGAGAACATTATGGCAGAGTTGAATTTACAACAGATCGCCGATCGCCTGAATGCAGAGTTTACGGGGGAAGCCCGCAAGCTCGTGTTCTGGTACGACGACAAGGGGGCTTTTGCCGAAGATATCGGGTCGTTGACGCTGCAAAATGCCAAAATTTATCGCCTGGAGGCCGATAATCAGTTTTACACAAAGTATTTTTTGGAGAAGGTCGATCCTACGACCAACTATCTCATCTATGCGCCCTTCCCCAAGCCCGACGTCAAAGATAATCACCTGGAAGATACGCTCCTATATTCAAAGCGGTTTTATGTCGACCGCATTTCGCTGATGGCTGCCGATCTCGGCATCTCGCCGCGCGGCGCGGAGGCGCTGAAAAAATACGAGACGTATTTTGCAAATAAGGATCGCGTCCAGCGGTTTTACGATCTGGAAATCGAAACATACAGCGAAGAAAATATTTGTATCGGCATCATGGCGGCGATCTGCCGCGCCCGCACCTGTTCGCTCGAGGAGGTCGTCCGTATCCTTCTGACGGAAGGGGAGGACGAGAGCGAAAAACATCTCGTCGAACTGCAAAAATACGGGCTTTTAGCGGCGTTTTGGGAATTTGTCGGCAAGCAGTTCGGGTATCATGACGAAAAGCCTACGCTTGAAAAGCTCGTCATCGCCATGTTCGTTACATACACGGCAAAATCGGTGCAGGCACCGCTGCCCAAAGCATGGTCGCCCTTTGTTTCCGACAAGGCGGGGAACATCATCGCCTTTTTGGACAATCTGATGAACAGCGTGCTGTATCGCGACCGCTTCGACGCGCTTTCGGCTGCCGTCGCGGCAAAACTGGGCGTTTCTGCCGCTTTTGAAGCGCTTCCGCCCGAATCGCTCCTCGGCTGCGAAACGGTTCTCGATGCAGACCGTATTCTCATCCGTTGGCTGCGCGATCGTTTGCTGGAGGAGGACGTCCATGCGGCTTTGCAGGGAAAAAGCATCTCGGCGATCTGCGAATTGCGCGAAAAACTGCACTTTGGCGCACAGACGGGCGGAACATATCGGATGCTGCGCAGCGCCTGCGCTCTCATTTCTTCCGTGCGCTATCGCTGTCCCGTGCAGTTGAAAAAGATCGCCGAACAATATATTGCCTCCGATTATCGGCTGGATGCGGAGTATCGGCGTTTTTACGAGGCGTACGACGGGCTGGAAGATCCTTCCGAATTTGAAACGCTGCGCGATCTTGTGGAAAAGATCTATACCAACGAATATCTTTCCGTGCTTTTGCCGCAATGGAATGCGGCGCTGAAAGAGGAGGATGCGCTCTTCGGCATCCCGCAGCAGCGCGATTTTTACGAGAAAAATCTGAAAATGGCAAAGGAGCGGACGGTCGTCATTATCTCCGATGCGATGCGTTTTGAAGTCGGGCAGGAGCTTTTTCAAAAGCTATCCGATGACCCGAAGAGCAAGGTGTCGCTGCGCGCGCAGCTCGGCGTACTGCCTTCTTATACCCGTCTCGGCATGGCGGCTCTTTTGCCGCATGAGGCGCTCTGCGTGACGGACGACTTCCGCGTGCTTGTGGACGGAATGTCCTGCGATACGTTGGCTGCGCGGCAGGAGATCTTGCAAAAGTATTGTCCCGACAGCCGCTGCGTGCAGTTCGACGATATCAAATCGCTGAAAAAAGCGGAATTGCGGGAGATCTTTACGGGGAAGCAGATCGTTTACGTCTATCACAACCAAATCGACGCCCGCGGCGATAAGCCGAACACGGAAGATGAGGTGTTTTCCGCCTGCGAGGAAGCGGTCGGCGAGATCGCCGAGCTCATCCGCAGGATCTCATTGAATGCGAATACACATCGCTTCCTGATCACGGCGGATCACGGCTTCCTTTACAAGAGGGACAAGCTTTCCGAAAGTGATAAGATCGGCGGCGTCGATGAGAAAAACGCCTTCCTAAATCGGCGGTTCATTCTTTCTCCCAAGCCCGTATCGGGGGAGGGAATCGCATCTTTTTCGTTCGCGAAATTTCTTCGCGGGAGAGATTCGAAGTATGTCTCCGTTCCCGTCGGCAGCAACGTGTTTAAGGTCGCGGGCGGCGGGCAAAATTATGTGCACGGCGGTTCTTCGCCGCAGGAGATGATCGTCCCGTTGATCGACGTCAAGATGGAACGCGGGCACATGGAGACGAAGAACGCGAGTATCGCGCTCGTCAGTATGCTGCAAAAGATCACGAACAAGATCGTGACGCTCGACTTTATCCAATCGGATGCGGTCAGCGATATCGTGAAGGCGATGACCTATCGTCTGTTCTTCCTTTCCGAGGACGGCGAAAAGATCTCTAACGAAAATATGTACGCTTCCGACAGCCGAGAGCCCGATGCGCAAAAGCGCATCTTCCGGCTGCGGTTCCGCTTCAAAGATCAAAAATATGACCGCTCCAAGAGATATTTCCTCGTAATATGCGACGAGGCGACGGGTTTAGAAGTCTCGCGCTATGCGGTCATTATGGATCTTGCATTTTCGGATGACTACGGATTTTAACAGGGGGTGAGCGTATGATCGAATACACCGAAGCCGACGACAAAAGGGCGGTCTTGAAACACAAGTTGAGGGAGTATTTCGACGGGAAGATCGTTCGGAAAGATCTCACGAAGAAGATCAAAGAGGGGGCAAATGTTCCCGTCTACGTTTTGGAATTTTTACTGGGGCAGTATTGCAGTTCTGACGATCCTGCCATTATCGAGGAGGGCGTGGAGACGGTCAAGCGCATCCTTGCCGATAACTTTGTGCGGCCCGACGAGGCGCAGAAGGTGCTTTCCGTTTTGCGTCAGCGCGGGAGTTATACGATCATCGATAAAGTGACGGTCGGACTCAATATCAAGACCGATCGTTATGAGGCGGAATTTTCCAATCTCGGGCAGAAATATGTCCCGATCAGCGAAGAGTACCCGACCAAGTTCGATCGTTTGCTCTGCGGCGGCATTTGGTGTATCGTACAGCTGGATTATGAATTCGTCGAAGAAGAGCGAAGCAATCCCATCCGTATCCGCAGCTTGACGCCCATTCAGATGCCGCATATCGATATCGATGAATTAAAGCAGGGGAGAAAGGCGTTCAGCAAAGAGGAGTGGGTGGACGTTTTGCTGCGTTCGATCGGAATGGAGCCGGACTCGTTGAAAGAGCGGGAAAAGTGGCTTCTGATCGCCAGGATGCTGCCGCTCGTCGAGAATAATTTTAATCTCTGCGAGCTCGGTCCGCGGAGCACGGGTAAATCACATCTGTATAAAGAGATCTCGCCGAACAGCATCCTGGTATCGGGCGGGCAGACGACGGTCGCAAATTTATTCTATAATATGAGTTCCAAGACGGTCGGATTGGTCGGGCTTTGGGACTGCGTTGCCTTTGATGAAGTCGCGGGTATCAAGTTTAAGGATAAAGACGGCATCCAGATCATGAAGGATTATATGAATTCGGGATCCTTCTCGCGCGGAAAAGAGGAGAAGAATGCGTCTGCATCCATGGTCTTTGTGGGCAACATCAATCAAAGCGTCGATGTTTTGCTGCGGACATCCAGCTTGTTCGATCCGTTTCCGCCCGAGATGGGGACAGATACGGCCTTTTTAGATCGTATCCATTGTTATATCCCCGGGTGGGAAGTTCCGAAGCTGCGGCCGGATCATTTTACGGACGACTATGGGTTCATCACCGATTATCTTGCGGAATTTATGCGGGAGCTTCGCAAAGAACAGCATGGGGATGCGCTCGATAAATACTTCCGCCTGGGCAGTAATCTCAATCAAAGGGATACCGTTGCCGTGCGCAAAATGGTAGACGGGTTTATTAAATTGCTCTATCCGGACGGCGTATTTACAAAGGCAGAGGTCGAGGAAGTGCTGCAATTTGCGCTCGAGCTTCGGCGCCGCGTCAAGGAACAGCTGAAAAAGCTGGGCGGTATGGAATTTTACGACGTCAATTTTTCGTACATAGACAACGAGACGTTTGAAGAAAACTACGTTTCCGTTCCCGAGCAGGGCGGCGGGAAACTCATCCCCGAGGGGATGTGTAAACCCGGGCAAGTGTATACCGTTTCTCGCGGAAAATCTGGGATGATCGGCGTATTTCGGCTGGAATCGCAGATGCTTCCCGGGAACGGGAAGTTTGAACGGACGGGACTCGGTTCGGATCGGGAAGCGAGAGAGGCTTCCAACACGGCGTTTAGCTACTTGAAGGCAAACGGAGGAAGGATCAGCGGGGTCATCAGCACGGTGACGAAAGACTATGTCGTCAATTATCAGGATCTTCAGGGGATCGGTATGACGGGCAAACTTGCTTTGCCGACGCTGATCGCCATCTGTTCTGTGGCGCTCGGGAAGCCGACCGTCGGTTCGCTGGCGGTTATGGGGGAAATGAGCATCAGCGGAACTTTGATCAAGGTGGATGAACTCGCAAACGCCTTGCAAGTGTGCCTGGATAGCGGCGCAAAGAAGATACTTCTGCCCATTACTTCCGCTGCTGACCTTGGCACAGTGCCGTCTGATTTGATCGGCTGCTTTAATTTGATTTTTTATCAAAGTGTCGAGGACGCAGTGTATAAGGCGCTCGGCGTGGAGTGAGTATGCCTCAGATATCTCTTGCCTGAACAGCTCAATGTATGGTAAAATGAATGACAGCGGAGGCGGATGTGGACATTAAAAATTTTATCGGGGAAGCAACGGAATACGATAAAAAGGTCGCTCTTGAAGAGAAGAAGCCTAAAAGCTGGCTGAAAAGTGTAAGCGCTTTTGCAAACGGGATAGGCGGAGTCTTGCTTTTCGGCGTATCGGATGATGATGAACTTGTAGGGCTTGCCGATGCAAAGCACGTTTCCGAGGTCATCAGCGAGCAGATCAAGCAGAAGCTCGATCCTGTACCGCAAACAATTCTCGAGCTCCACAGAGAGGAGGGGAAAGACTTTATCTTGCTGAAGGTCATTGCGGGGCAGGAGGTCCCTTATTACTATGTTGCAGATGGGACCAGGATCGCATTTGTCAGAATTGGAAATGAGAGCGTTCCTGCTGACGCGAACAGGTTAAGACAGCTCGTGTTAAAAGGGAGTGGAAAGCCCTATGACAGTTTGCCTTCGGGTTATATGTTTTCGGAATTGAGCTTTACGAAACTTCGTTCTGTTTATAAAAGCAGAACGGGGACGGACCTGACTGATTCCGATTTCATCTCCTTTGGTCTGATGGATGGGAACGGGACTCTCACGAATGCGGGCGTTTTGCTTGCGGACGACTCTCCGATGCGTCAATCCCGCTTGTTTTGTACCCGTTGGAACGGTTTGGATAAGGCGTCCGGCGTGATGGAAGCCAGCGACGACAAGGAGTATGGCGGAAGCCTTATCTCGCTGTTGCAGAACGGCGAGGAGTTTATCAAAAACAATACGAAAAAGAGTTGGAAAAAGACGGCGGATGGCAGGGTGGAGCTTCCCGATTATCCGGAAAGGGCGGTGCTGGAGTGCCTCGTGAATGCGCTGATCCATCGTGACTATTCCGATATGGGAAGCGAGGTGCATATCGATATCTACGATGACAGATTGGAGATCTATTCTCCGGGCGGGATGCCGGACGGGTCTGTGGTGCAGGAGCTGGATATCGACAACGTTCCTTCCAGGCGCCGCAATCCCGTCATAGCGGACATCTTCAACCGCATGAATTACATGGAGCGCCGCGGCAGCGGATTCAAGAAGATCAAGCGGGATTATGCTCTTTCCGTTCAGTTTACAAAAACAAAAACGCCTAAATTTTATTCTACGGCAAGCGCCTTTTTTGTTACTTTATACAACCTGAATTATACAAAAGTAGCAGGTAAAGTAGCAGGTAAAGTAGCAGGTAAAGTAGCAGGTAAAGTAGCAGGTAAAGTAG
>ERZ1643246.2970-NODE-2970-length-15252-cov-6.017898_pt1 | contig 15252 bp, 11 predicted proteins | sample MGYA00579265_ERZ1643246 | MGnify/ENA primary metagenome ERZ1643246 (study PRJEB29033, sample SAMEA4952261) | chicken gut metagenome | biome: Broiler Chicken; feature: Gastrointestinal Tract; material: Caecum | place: Ireland | collected 2018 | study: Broiler... | reverse complement strand
GCGTTGTCGGACTGGCCGATGGCGGCGTTGAGCGTTTCGCCCTGATACCACACGTCGCGCGAGCCGGGTCCGGCCAGCACGCCGGCGCTCTCGCCGATCTCAATGCCCGTCTTCACGCCCAGCCCGAAGCGCTGGCAATAGAGGTTCATGGCCGTGATGCCGAGGCGGTAGCCCGTCTCGAAGAAGAACACGTTGCAGGAATCGGCGATGGCGCTGCGCAGCGTGATGGCCCCGTGCCAGCCCAGGCAGGTGGGGGCGTTCGTGGCGCTGCCGTCGGTGAAGCGCGTGTAGTAGTGGTTGCACGTGATCACCGTGGAGTTCGTGATGACGCCCTCTTCCAGCGCGGCGGCGGCCACGGCCGGCTTGAAGCAGGAGCCGGGTGTGAATGTGCCGATGAACGCCTTGTTCACGAGCGGCGTGCCCTGCGTGTCGTTCGCGAGCGACGCATAGTAGGAGGCGTCCTCCTGCGCCTGCACGAGATCGTATGTCGGGTACGTGCCCGCCGCGAGGACGGCGCCCGTCTTCACGTCCATCACGACGGCGCCGCCGGTGTAGCAGTCCTCTCCGTGGCCGGAGGAGCGCCCGCCCGCGTTCGTGGCGTTGAGCCGCTCGGCGTTCTCGCGCGTGCCGAGGATGTTCTGCTCGAGCGAAGCGTTCACGACCTGCTGGATGCGCTTGTCGATCGTGAGATACACGGTGTCGCCCTCCTGCGGGGCTTTCGTGATCGTCTCGCCCGCCACGGAACCCATGCTCGTCGTCTCCACGACCTTCTCGCCGGCCTCGCCGCGCAGCGTCGATTCAAAGGCGCTCTCCACGCCGCTGATGCCGATGCTGTCGTCAAAGGCGTAGCCCTGGTCGCGGTAATTCTGCTCCCAGTCCTCCATGGAAGAAAATTTCCCCATGCGGCCCACGATGTGTGGAATGAGCATCGTGTTTTCATATTCGCGCGCCGTTGTGACCTCGATCGACACGCCCGGCAGCGACTGGCTGTTCTCGCTCAGAATCGTCACGATCTCGAGCGAGACGTCCGGCGCGACGGTGTACGGGTTCGAGGAACCGAACTGGCTTTTCACCATATTGTACCGCACGGAGACGATGTCGCGCGTCTCCTCCATGGTGTAGCCCTCCACGCCGTACCGCTCGATCAGCGCCTCCATGCACAGGTCGGCCGTGGCGTAGCTGTTCACGTTGGCGTAATCGCGGCCCTTGAGCGTCTCGATCTCCTTGTCCTCCCCCTCGGCGAAGACGTAGGCGCCGTCCTGCACGAGGATCGGCAGCTCGTCCGTCCATTCCTCGCCGTAGCGGTCGAGCAGCGAGAGGATCTGGCGGATCGTCTCGTTTTCCTGGCGCGTCGTCTCCTCGTCGGTGTCCTGGCGCATGTAGGGCCAGTTGAGCACCACGGCGTAGCCGGTGCGGTTCACGGCGAGCGGCTCGCCGTTCACGTCGAGAATTTCGCCGCGCGCCGCGGGAATGGCCACGGTGGACTGTGTGGAGTGGTCGGCGGTGGCCAGCCATGTGCTGCCGTTGAGGATCTGCCAGTCATACAGCCGCAGCACGTAAACGGCGAACACAAGGGCGACGAGCAGCACGCACACGACGTACCGCCACATGGGGTGGCTGCGTTTTTCCATGGGGGCCTCCTTTCCGGGGGTTACTCGCGCTCGCGCAGGAAGAGGGCGAGCGCGCGGTTGAAGTAATAGGTGATCGGCATGAACACGAACGAGTAGCCCATGCGCGGCAGATAGTGCCACGTGTAGGCGTAGCCGGCGGAGCTGTAGCCCGCCAGCAGATAGAGGAACAGCCACTGCAGCGAGAGCACCAGGAACACGCCCAGCGCCCCGGCCGTGAGCAGGTTGGTGCGGATGAGCTCGGCCGCGAGGAGCCCAAGCAGCCAGCACAGCGCGCCCAAAAGCAGCGCGTGGAAGCCGAAGGGCGCGTTCATGCCGAAATCGAGGAAGAGCCCGGCCAGCACGCCGAACGCCATGCCGGTGATCTCCGTTTCGAAGAATGCGATGGAGAGCGCCGCCGGGATCAGCAGCACGGGCCGCTCGCGCAGCACGGGCGGCAGCAGGCCCGGCGTCTCCTGCACCATGAACAGCACAAGGATCTCGAGCACATAGGCAAAGCACCGGATCCCTTTATACCGGCTCATGCGCCGCCTCCCGCGGAGGACGCAGCGTCCCCCGCAGAGGAAGCATCGTCCCCCGCCGCGGAGGATGCATCGGACGAGGCGGCCGCCTGCGCGCCGCCGTCCTCACCGGAAGCGGCGGAGGGCCCGCTCATCATCGCCTCGCCCTGGCCGAGGAAGGACGTGATCACCATCACGTCGCGCACCTCCGTCACGTCCACAAACGGCTCCACAAGGGCATAGAGCGAGACGTCCGATTCCTCGTGCTCCACGGAGGTGATGGTGCCGATCTTCAGGTTTTGCGGGTAAATGCTGCCCAGGCCGCTCGTCACCACGATGTCGCCGGCCTCCGCCTGCGTGCCGGCCGTGAGGTAGCCGAGCTTCACGAGGCCCTGGTCCGAGAGTGTGAGATCGGTGCTGATGACGCCGCTCTCCCCCGCCTGCTTGTCCGTGGCGCCCACCTCGGCCGTTCCGCCCATGCGCGTGTCGGGCGAAAGGAGCGTCGTCACCTCGGCGGAGATGGAGTTCACGCCGGAAACCCAGCCCACCACGCCCTCGCTCGTCACCACGGGGTCGTTCACGGCCACGCCGGCGCTCGTACCCCGGTCGATCGTGAAGGTGTAGAAGCGGTTCGGGTCGCGCCCGATCACGGAAGCCGCCACGAGCTGGAAGTCCGGGTTGAGCTCCTTCATGTCGAGATACTCATAGAGCTGGGCGTTCTCCTTCTTCAGATCATAGTAATCCACGAGCTGGCTCTGCAGCTCGGAGATCTGGCGGCGCAGCTCGCTGTTTTCGGCCAGCAGCTCCTCGCGGGAAGCGGAGGCGTCCCGCGCCGAGACGGCGGCGTTGTTCGTCACGAGCGTGCTCACGCGCTGCATCGGCGTGGCGAAAAAGCTCAGGATGTTCGACGGCGCGGCGCCGCCGAATCCGGCCGTGCCGATCATCAGCACCAAAAGCGCCGCGCACACGGCCAGGAAAATGCGGAAACTGCGGGAATGGAACAGATCGCTGCGGTTCATGGCGGCCTCCCTTGCGTGTTTTTTGTGTGAAAAAGGCGGCGCGGGGCGGTTTTTTCACCGCCCCCGCCGCCCGGGGAACCGGCCGCGCTCAGCGGCGGTTGTTCTTGTAATAGACGCTGGGCATGGAAACCTCCAGCCGCTTGCCGGTGCCGTCCACCACGCAGTCGAGCGGGCTGTCCGCCACATGCACGGGCATGCCGGTTTCGCGCTCCACAAGCTGGTCGATGCCGCGCAGCAGCGCGCCGCCGCCCGTGAGCATAATGCCGTGGTCGATGATGTCGGCGGAAAGCTCCGGCGGCGTCTTTTCCAGCGTGCTCTTGATGGCGTCCACAATCGTGGCCAGCGGGTCGGAAAGCGCCTCGCGCACCTCCTCGGCGGTGATCGTCACGTTCTTCGGCAGGCCGTCCACGAGGTTGCGGCCCTTGATCTCCACGCTCGCCCCGGCGTTGTCCTCGGTGGGGTAGGCGGAGCCGATGTCGATCTTGATCTGCTCGGCCGTGCGCTCGCCGATGAGCAGGTTGTATTTCTTCTTGACGTAGGAGATGATAGACTCGTCGAACTTGTCGCCCGCCACGCGCACCGAGACGGAGGTCACGATGTCGCCGAGCGAAATCACGGCCACCTCGGCCGTGCCGCCGCCGATGTCCACCACCATGCTGCCGGTCGGCTCCGCCACGGGCAGACCCGCGCCGATTGCCGCGGCCATCGGCTCCTCGATCAGCTCCACCTGGGAAGCGCCCGCCTGACGCGCGGCGTCCTCCACAGCGCGGCGCTCCACCTCCGTAACGCCGGAGGGGATGCACACCACAATGTGCGGCTTCGAGAACATCGTGGAGCGCAGAACCTTGCGGATGAAGTGCTTGAGCATCGTGGCCGTGATGTCGAAGTCGGCGATGACGCCGTCCTTCAGCGGGCGCACGGCCACAATCGAGCCGGGCGTGCGGCCGATCATGTCCTTGGCGGCCGTGCCCACGGCGAGCACGGTGTCGCTGCGCACGTCCACCGCCACAACGGAGGGCTCGCGCATGACGATGCCCTTGCCCTTCATGAACACGAGTGTGTTCGCGGTGCCGAGATCAATGCCGATATCCTTGGAAAACATGGAATGTATCTCCTTTCGCGGCCGGAGCCGCTGTTGAATTCTGTCACAGCCGCCCGCGCGGCGGCCCCGGGGGCCCGATTTTGCCGGAAAACTCCCGATCAGATTTATTATACCCTTTCGAGCAGCGTTAGACAATAAAAAAATTGTAAATTTGCCGCGGTTTCCGCATCGCGGGGCGGTTCAGCCGCCCGAGGGGAACTGCCGCAGCAGCCGGGCCACGCGCGCGATCGGCAGGCCCACGACGTTGTAGAAATCGCCGTCCACGCGCTGCACGAGCAGAGCGCCCAGCCCCTGCACGCCGTAGGCCCCGGCCTTGTCCATCGGTTCGCCGGTGGCGACATACCGATCGATCTCCTCGGCCGTGAGCGGGAAGAACGTGACGGCCGTCGTCTCGGCGCCGCTCTCCTCACGGCTGCCGCACAAAATGCAGAAGCCGGTGTGCACAAGATGGCCGCGCCCGGAGAGCGCGGCGAGCATCGCGCGCGCCTGCGCCCCGTCCTTTGGCTTGCCGAGGGCGCGGCCGTCGAGATCCACCACGGTGTCGGCGGCGAGCACGACGTCGCCCGGCCGGGCAAACCGGCGCGCCGCCTCCGCCTTGCGCCGGGCGAGGGCCAGGGCCGTTTCACAGGGCGAGGCCCCGGGCGGGGGCGTCTCGTCCGCTTCGGCGTTCACCGCCGTGAAGGGAAGCCCCGTGCGCGCCAGCAGCTCGCGGCGGCGCGGCGAGGCGGAAGCCAGAATGAGCATGGGTATGCCTCCCGGTTGAGGATGCGCGCCGCGCGGGGCGCGTCAGTCGTGGATGTGGATGCGGCTGTAGATGAGAATCGCCGCGAGCAGCAGGATCGCCTGCGCCACGTTCAGGTTGATCTGCAGGCCGAATGTGAGTTTCAGAATCGCGAGGTCCACCGTGGTTGGGGCGAGGCCGAAGTCGGCGGCCATGCCGAGCCAGGAGAGATACGGCACGCCTGCCGTCACGTTGCCGATCACCACGCCGAGCACGATGGCCAGCAGCAGCAGGATGACGAGCAGCAGCGTGCGGATGAGACTGCGCTTCATTCCGTTTCCCCCTTCCCGATGGCGGCGCGGCCGGTGGAGCCGAAGCCGCCCGCGCCGCGCGAAGTGTCCTCCAGCTCGGCGCACTCCAGCACGGGCAGGGCAGACACGCGCGATACGAGAAGCTGGGCAATGCGCTCGCCGTTTTCCACAATGCACGGTTCGTTTGTGAAATTATAGACGCCCACGAGGATCTCCCCGCGGTAATCGCTGTCGATAACGCCCACGCCGTTCGTGAGCAGGAGGCCGCGGCGCATGCCGAGGCTGCTTCTGGCGAAGAGCAGCGCGACGAACGAGGGATCGGGCAGCGCGATGGCGACGCCTGTGGGGATCATGGCCCGGCCCCCTGCGGGGATGACGAGCGGTTCCGGGAGGCAGGCGCTCAGATCGAGCCCTGCCGAACCGGCGGTGGCGCGCTGCGGCAGGGCAGCGCCCTCGCGCACGCGCCGGACGCGCAGGATTTCTTCAGGATGCGGCATGGTGGTTCCTCTCTTTTTCCAGTCAGTTTCAGGCAACATCAGTAAAGTTTTTGGTCAAGCTTTTTTCAAAAAGCTTGCGGAGCGCGGGGCAGAGCCCCGCAGTGCCGCGAAGCGGCAGGAAAAACGGCCAGCAGAGAGGGGCCGGAGGCCCCGAATCTGCGGCGGGAGCACGCGCACAGGCAGAGCGCGCACGCGGCACAGTAAAGTTTTTGGTCAAGCTTTTTTCAAAAAGCTTGCGGAGCGCGGGGCAGAGCCCCGCAGTGCCGCGCAGCGGCAGGGAAACGGCCAGCAGAGAGGGGCCGGAGGCCCCAAATCTGCGGCGGGAGCACGCGCGCAGGCAGAGCGCGCACCCGGCACGGTAAAGTTTTTGGTCAAGCTTTTTTCAAAAAGCTTGCGGGGCGCGGGGTGGAACCCCGCAAGTGCCGTGTCACAGGATGCCGCGCGCGGTGAGGCCGCGCGTGTAGGGGCCGGGAGGCGTGCCGCCTGTGAGGTAGCGGCGCAGAACCTCGCCCTGTTCCGGCACGGATTCCGTGGTGAAGCGCAGCGCGAGGAAATCGGCCCAGGCGAGCGCGCCGAGCCGGTCCGAAAGCTCGAGCGGCACGCTGTTGAGCACCTCGCTGCACGCGCCCGCGCACTGCACGGGGAAGCGCGCGCCGCGGCGGTCGGTGAGCACGGGAGCGGGGCCGGTGCGCGCGCAGTGCAGGCAGCCCTTCGGGCCGTTCGCGGCCGGGCCGTTCGCGGCCGGGCAGGCGCGCGTGAGCATGAGCGGGAGGCGTCCGTAGGCCACGAGGCCGCGCGGCAGGCTGCCGCCGAGCGCTTCGCCCTGCGCGAGCGTGAGCTCCACGCTCAGCTCCGTGTCGGCAAGGCCGAACTGCCGCAGCTGTTCGAGCGCGGCGGTGTTCGCGGCGTTGAGCGAAAAGCCGCCGTGCACCGTGCACCCGCATTCCCGTGCGAGCCGGGCCGCGCCGAGGTTGCCGGTCCAGCAGTCGCGCACACCGGCCGCCGCCGCCTCGCGCAGGCGCGAGGCGGCCAGCTCTTCCAGGCCGAAGAGGCCGCGCGGCAGCTCAATCCCCACGGAAAAGCCCGCTTCCCGCAGCTCGCGGAGACGCTGGGGCGGGGTGTCCCACGGGACATAGCAGATCTCGCACCGCTTTGCCTCCTCCGGCAGGTCCCAGGAGGGGAAGCGGGCGCGCAGCGCGGGTGTGCCGGCGCTGCGGTGCGGCGCGGCGCAAAACGGCGTCTCCGCGAACGGGATCGGGGCGCGGTCCTCGCGCCGGTGCAGCAGCTGATCCAGCACGTCGCGCCGCAGGCCGTTGAGTATGGAGGCGGGCAGCGAGAGGCCGGGGTCCACGCTGCAGGTCACGGACTGCGCAAAGAACGGCGTGCCGCCCGTCTTGCGCAGACGCTCGGCGCAGGATTCGGCGTCGGCGGGGCGGGTGCGCGCCGGTTCCGGCACGGCGCCGCGCGCCTCGGCGCAGAAGCCGTCCCCGTCCTCCGCGCGCAGCACAAGGGGTTCCCCCGCGGCGGCGCGCAGCGTCAGGCGCACGGGCACGCGGGGGTATTCCTCGCGGGTGAGGCCGTGCAGGCTGCCGAGCACGGACGCGGCCGCCGCGGCGTCCTCCTTTGAGCGCACGCCGAACAGCGGCCGCGTCTTGCCGCGGGCGGGCGCGTCGAAAAAGCCGGCGGTGAAGCCGGAGCGCGAGAACACGGCCTGCAGGTCGTGCAGAAGCTCCGGCGGCACAGGCTTGCCGTCCGCGTCGAGGCGGCAGGCGGCCACGGCGGCCGCCACGTATTCGGGCCGTTTCATGCGGCCCTCGATCTTTGCGCTGCACACGCCGATTTCCCGGAATTCCGAGAGGCGGCCGATGAGCGAGAGATCCTTCAGGCTCAGGTCGTGGCCTGTGCCGCCGGGCGCGGCGAACGGCAGGCGGCAGGGCTGGGCGCACATGCCGCGGTTGCCGCTGCGCGAGCCGAGCATGGCGCTGAAATAGCATTGGCCGGAGACGGACATGCACAGCGCGCCGTGCACGAAATGTTCCAGCTCGATCTCCACCGCGTCATGGATGGCGCGGATCTCCTCCTTCGTGAGCTCGCGCGAGAGCACGGCGCGCGAAAAGCCCAGTTCCTTCGCGGCTGCCGCGCCCTGCGGTGTGTGCAGGCTCATCTGGGTGGAGGCGTGCAGCGGCAGCTCCGGCGCGCAGGCGCGCAGCCGGAGCAGCAGGCCCAGGTCCTGCACGAGCACGGCGTCCACCGGCAGGCTGCACGCGAAGCGGATGAGCTCCAGCGCGCGTGGCAGCTCGTCGTCCCGCAGAAGCGTGTTTACGGCCAGGTGCACGCGCACGCCGCGCGCGTGGCAGCCGCGCACCGCCTCGCGCAGCCCGTCGAGCGAAAAGTTCTGCGCGGAGGCGCGCGCCGAAAACGAGGGCCCGCCCAGATAGACGGCGTCCGCGCCGGCGCGCACGGCGGCCCGCAAACTTTCGGAGGAACCGGCGGGGGCCAGAATCTCAAGCGGCGTCATTCCTCGCCGTCCTTCTTCTCAAAGAATGAGAGGAAGCCCTTTTCGGCGTCTTCCTCCGGGGTGGGAGGCTCCTCCTCCCGGCGGTCGCGCTGGTCGGCGCGCTCCGCGCGCTCGGCCGGGTGCTGCTGCGCCTTCTGTCTGCGCGGGGCGGGCTTTTCCTCCGGCTCGCCGCCCTCTTCTCCGTCCTCGGATTCGGCGTTCCATCTGGCGCGCAGCGTCTGCAGTTCCCGGTTCAGCCGCTCGATCTCGCGCCGCGCCTCGTCGGCCTCGAGCCGCGCACGGCTGGCGTCCTCCACATAGTCGCGGATCTGCGTGCGCAGGTTGTCTGCGGAGGCCTGCGCCTTGTGCGCGTCGTCGCAGAAGTTCAGCGATGCAAACACCGCGGCTGCCGCCGTGGAGAGATGCTCGTTCTGCCGCTGCATCGCGGTGATCGCTTTCTCCACTTCCTCCGCGATGGAGCGGATATAGGATTCGCTGTCGTCGCTGCCAAGCGTACATTCTATCCCGCAAATATCCAATCGGATTCGGTTCTTACTCATTTCCTCACACCATCCTTCACCTGCGCGCCTGCGGCGGGCAAGACGCGCACCGTGTTTGTTTCTTCCCCGTGTCTCGCACGCACGCGGTTGTTTCTTTGCTGTGGCCCGGGCCTGCCTCCTGTGAACTGGAGCAGGGCAAGAGCTTTTCTCGCACGCCCGCGCCTGCTGCGTTCATTATAACACAAGAACGGGCCTTGTGGCCCGCCTCTTTAAGCCAAAAACGTTCACCGTTTTTGGCAAGTGTTTCAATGTTCTCTCAGGGCTCGGAAATCTTTGATTTCCGCTTAGCCCGTGAGGGTATTATAACACATCGACGGGCCGGGAGGCCCGAAACCTTGGGCCAAAAACGTTCACCGTTTTTGGCGTGTGTTTCAATGTTCTCTCAGGGCTCGGAAATCTTCGATTTCCGCTTAGCCCGTGAGGTTATTATAACATGCAACCGCCGCGCACTCAAGCACCGAAACCGTTCGGCGCGCATTTTCCGCTTCGCCCGCCCTGCGGCGGAAAACGGCTTGTTTTTCTTGCGCTTTGGGGCGCTTTGGTATACAATAAAAAAGCTTGCTTATACCCTGTGCGCCCAGGCGCGCAGGCCCGCCGTTTCCCGCGTGCGCCGCGCGCACGACATCACGAAAGGATCATTTCCGGTTCCGCTTATGAGACTGTATTTTTCAAGCAAATTCAAAAAGAACCTGTTCCCCGTGCTCACCATCTCGATCACCTTCGGCTTTGTCCTCTATTTCCTTCTCTCAAACGGAGGCGCGCAGAACCTTGGCCAGATCCTTCTGCGGCTGCGCTGGGAGTGGCTCGGCCTCGCCGTGTTTGCCGTCGTCCTGACCTTCGCGCTCGAGGGCGTCACCCTTCATCTCTTCTGCCGCCACGTCTGCCCCTGGTGGACCTTAGGCCGCTCCGTTTCCATCGGCATGACCGGCCTGTTCTACAGCGCCATCACCCCCTTTTCCACCGGCGGCCAGCCCATGCAGATCTACGCCATGCGCCGCATGGGAATGGACACCGGCAAGGCCGGTTCCGTTATCGCTATGAAAACGCTCGTCTATCAGATCGTCATGGTGCTCTATTCCCTGCTGCTCGTCTTCACCCAGCTCGGGTTTTTCCAGCAGAACATCAGCAATTTCTCGTTCATCACCGTGATCGGCCTGCTCTCAAACAGCGCTTTCATTGGCGCTGTGCTGCTCTTTACCGTGAGCGCCCGCGGCACCGATCGCGCCCTCCGCTTCGTGCTCCGCCTGCTGTACCGGATTCGCCTCGTGCGCCGTCCCGTCCACCGCTATTCCCGCATCCACACCCAGATGAGCGTGTTTCACAAGAGCGCCGGCCTCATGGGCCGCTCCTTCCGCCTCTATTGCACCACCGCCCTGCTCACCGTGGTGCAGATCACCGTGCAGAGCCTCATCTCCTGGTTTATCTATAAGAGCTTTGCCCTCGCGGGCGAGCAGGTTCCCGTCATCACCATGGTGGCCGCGCAGGTCTTCGTCTCCATGGTTTCCGCCTTCGTGCCGCTCCCCGGCGCGTCCGGCGGCGCGGAGGGCTCCTTCGTCCTCTTCTTCGGCAAGTTCTTTGGCCAGGATATCGTGGCCGCCATGTTCCTCTGGCGTTTGCTCACATATTATGTCAACATCGCGTTCGGCGGCTTGTTCTCTGTCTGGGGCGGAAAAAAATATCAGGAAAAAACTCAGGAAAAAACGTGAGCCGGTTTCCGCGCCGGCAGCGGCCTGCAAAAGAAAAGGGGAAACGCCATGAAACAGAAGGACGTTCACTACCCGAAATTCCTGGAGGAGATCCCGCTTCGGGATCAGATTTCAGATCTCGCGCTGTATCTTCGCCTGAGTGCGGAATTCGGCCGCGCAGACGAGGGGGAAAAGATTTACGAGGGCGTGGAGAGCGCCGTGAAGGCGGCCCTTGCGGAGTTCCAGCAGCTCGTCCTTTCCGCCTCCGATCCCGATGAGCCGGATGCGCTCGAGGAGATCCGGGCTCTGCGTCCCGACGGGCCCAGGGTTCTCGTGCAGGGGACGCCCGATTCCTATGCGGAGCGGCTGCGCGGGGCCTTCCTCGGCAGAATGGCGGGATGCACGCTGGGCGCCGCGCTTGAGTTTGAGCCGATCGGGGCGGCCAGGAGCTGGGCCCTGCGGTTCGGCGATTCCTACCCCCTCACGGATTACTGGAGCGAGGTCCGCAACCCGGAAGATCTCCACTATATCGTGGGGAAAAAGCGTGATCTCACCAAATCCTGTATGGATGCCGTCCCGCCGGACGACGACACGATCTACACCCTGCTCGGCCTTCTTGCCATGGAGGAGTATGGCCCGGATCTGACGCGCGATCAGCTTGCCTGCATCTGGAAAAAATATCTTCCGCTCGGCGAGGACGGCGGCACCGGCGGCGGAAAAGGCTGCTGGTGGGGCGAGCGCACCATGCTTCGCCGGCTGCTCTGCGGCACTCCCCTGCCGCAGGCCGGCGTGGAGGGAAACCCCAACCTGCAGAACATCGCCGCGTGGACACGCGCCGACAGCTACGGCTATGTGTTCCCCGGAAAACCGGAAAAGGCCGCGGAGCTTGCGTTCCGCGACGCCTCCATGAATCACAGGCGCAACGGGGTGTATGGCTCCATGTTCATGGCTGCCGCCATTTCGGCGGCGTTTGCCGTGGACGATCCCATGGACGCGGTGTGTATCGGCCTGACGGAGATCCCGCGCGACTGCCTGTTTGCCGAGGGCGTGCGCTGGGCCCTGGATCAGACACCGGCCAATTACCAGGAAGCCTATGATCTCACCTGGCAGCGGTATCAGGGCATGTTCAACGGGAGCGCCATCACAAACGCGCTCCATGTTGTCATGGGCCTGAAAATCGGCGCCGGTGATTTCACCAGAACCATCGGCGAAACGGTGGCCATGAGCGGCGACAACGACTGCACCGGCGCCACCGCCGGCAGCATCCTGGGCGCGGTGATCGGCAGGCAGAACATTCCCGAACACTGGATTGCCCCCTTCCGCGGCAGGATGCACATCTACCTCAACGGCCTGCCGGAATATCTCGATCTCGAGGAAGTCTGCGCCCGCTTCGAAGCGCTGGGCCGGCGCTTCTGCCGCGGCTGAAAAAGCGCTTTTTCCCTCCGAAACGCTTTCAAATGGCGATTCGAAATGGGAAAACGAAACCAAAACGGGTCCGAAAAACTACTTTTAGTTAGATTGCACAAAAACAGGGCGCTTTTACAAGGCAAAGAAAAGGGGACAAACCTTGTGCAGGATCGCTTAAAATGCCGGATTTTTCTTTGCAAAACAGAGAAATCCAAGGTTTTTGGAAACGGCTGCCTTTTGTATTGAAAAGGCGCCGTTTTTATCCTATAATATACATAAAGCAAAAAAGCAAACCAAGAACAGGAACAGAATTCCCGCCTGCCCGGTCCGGCCCGCAGTGCCGCCGGCGCGGCGCTCGCAATGGAGGCTTTTTATGAACTACGAGATGTCTGTGGAAAAGATCAGAGAAGAAATTGTCAGCCGCCTGCAGCACAGCTTTGGGGTCAGCCCGGAGAACGCGACGAATGAGCACTACTACAAGGCCGTGGCGCTTATCATCTCCGACCTCCTGTGCAAAGGCCGCGCGGAGACAAAGACCTCCGCGGAGCGCACCCACACCAAGCAGATCTATTACCTCTGCATGGAGTTCCTCATGGGCCGTTCGCTGAAGAACAACCTGTTTAACCTGGGCCTGGACCGCAAGTTTGCGGATGCCCTTGCGCTGATGGACGTCAAGCTCGACGATCTCTACGAGGAGGAGCCGGACGCCGGCCTCGGCAACGGCGGCCTCGGCCGTCTCGCCGCCTGCTTCCTGGACGGCCTCGCCACCCAGGGCTACCCGGCGATTGGCTACTCCCTGCGCTATGAATACGGCATCTTCCGCCAGAAGCTTGTGGACGGCTGGCAGACGGAGCTGCCGGACTTCTGGCTGCCCGGCGGCAAGGTGTGGCTGCAGGAGGTGCCGGAGAAGGCCGTGGAGGTCCACTTCGACGGCCACATCGAGGAGAGCTGGAGCGGGCCCTATCACGTGGTGAACCACAAGGATTACACGAACGTGCTCGCCATCCCCTACGACATGTATGTGTCCGGCTACGACGGCCGCTGCGTGGCGAAGCTGCGCATCTGGGCCGCGCGTTCGCCTGAGTTCGACATGAAGATGTTCAACTCCGGCAACTATATGCGCGCCATGGAGCAGAACGCCATGGCCGAGGTCATCACGAAGGTGCTTTACCCCGAGGACAACCACATGGAAGGCAAGAGCCTGCGCCTGACGCAGCAGTACTTCCTCGTGTCCGCCACGATCCAGGACATCGTGCGCCGCCACCTGTTCAAGTATTCCACGCTCGACAACCTGCCGGACGTGGCCGCCATCCATCTGAACGACACGCACCCGGTGCTCGCGATCCCCGAGCTCATGCGCATCATGCTCGATGAGTGCGGCTACGGCTGGGACGCCGCGTGGGACATCGTGACCCGCACCATCGCCTACACGAACCACACCGTCATGGCCGAAGCGCTCGAGTGCTGGGGCCAGGATATGTTCCGCCTGCGCCTGCCGCGCATCTATCAGATCGTGGAGGAGATCAACCGCCGCTTCTGCGCCAGCATGCACGACATGGGCGTGGACGGCTACAAGGTGGGCCGCATGGCCCCGCTCAACGACGGCTATGTGAAGATGGCGAACCTCGCCGTCGTCGGCTCGCACAGCGTGAACGGCGTGTCCGCGCTGCACAGCGAGATCCTCAAGGAGACCGTGTTCCATGACTTCTACACCGAGATGCCGCAGAAGTTCACGAACGTGACGAACGGCATCGCGCACCGCCGCTGGCTGAACCAGAGCAACCCGGAGCTGGCTTCCCTGCTCACGGAGCTGATCGGCCCCGGCTATATCCTGCACGCCGATGAGCTCAAGAAGCTCATGGCCTGGAAGGACGACAAGGCCGTGCTGCAGCGCATGGCGAAGATCAAGCGCAGCAACAAGGAGCGCCTCGCCGCCTATGTGAAGCAGGCCAACGGCATCACGCTCGACCCCGATTCCATCTTCGACATGCAGGTCAAGCGCATGCATGAGTACAAGCGCCAGCACCTGAACGCGCTGCACATTCTGAGCGAATACCTCTGGCTGCGCGACAATCCGAACGCCGATTACACGCCCCACACCTATATCTTCGGCGCGAAGGCCGCGGCGGGCTATTACTTCGCCAAGCAGATGATCCGCTTCATCGTGAAGCTCAGCGAAGTCATCAACAACGACCCGCGCGTGAACCAGAAGCTGAAGGTGGTCTATGTGGAGGATTACCGCGTCACGCTCGCGGAGCTCATGATCCCCTCGGCCGATATTTCCGAGCAGATCTCCCTGGCCGGCACGGAAGCCAGCGGCACCTCGAACATGAAGTTCATGATCAACGGCGCCGTGACGCTCGGCACGCTCGACGGTGCGAACGTCGAGATCCACGAGGCTGTGGGCGATGACAACATCATCCTCTTCGGCATGACGACGCCGCAGGTGAACGACCTCAAGAAGCAGGGCTATCACCCCGAGGTCATCGCGGAGAACAACGCCGACATCCGCCACGCGCTGCGCGAGCTGAGCCACGGCCTGGGCGGCGTCGATTTCCACGACGTGGTGCGCTCGCTGCAGACGCAGGATCCCTACATGGTCCTTGCCGATTTCGATTCCTACTGCAAGGCGCAGCGCCGTGCGCGTGAGCTTTACGGCAACAGCGAGAACTGGCAGCGCATGTGCCTCGTGAACGTGGCCAACGCCGGCCGCTTCGCCGCCGACCGCGCCATCCGCGAGTATGCCGACAACATTTGGGACGCCAACCCCCTGCCGCCCGCCCCGAAGGCTGAGCCGCAGAAGCCCGCCGCCGTGAAGCCGGTGGCCGTGGCGGAGCCCCAGGCAAAGAAGAAGAAATAATCTGCCTGCGCAGAGATCAAAACTCCCCCGGCACAGGGCGGAACCGCTTCGGTTCCCGCCCCCGCGCCGGGGGAGTTTTTCTGTTTTTTCACAGCCGCTCATTTCCCGGGGAAAGAAACGGCGCGCGCATGATTGCGGAAAAAGCTTTCGCCTGGCCCCGGAACACAGGAGCCCGGCGAGGGCCGCAGCAAAGAAAACAGCCGCGTGCGTGCGGGGCTGGGCAAAAACACAAACCCGGTGCGCGAATTGCCCGGCGCGCCGCGCCATGTGCCGGGCTGGCCGTTCTTGCGCGGCCAGCCTGCTGTTATGTTGGCTTTTGTGCCCGGTGCCTGTTTTCCCGTTCTGCATTGTTCGCGCGGGTTTTCTCCCTTGTTTTCACCCTTCCCTGCCTAACTTCTTCCTCTCAAATCTCTTTTCATTTGTCGCTCATGCCGCGACGGGCACCCCATTTTCTTTTCGGAAAGA
>ERZ1643246.2968-NODE-2968-length-15256-cov-6.746464_pt1 | contig 15256 bp, 7 predicted proteins | sample MGYA00579265_ERZ1643246 | MGnify/ENA primary metagenome ERZ1643246 (study PRJEB29033, sample SAMEA4952261) | chicken gut metagenome | biome: Broiler Chicken; feature: Gastrointestinal Tract; material: Caecum | place: Ireland | collected 2018 | study: Broiler... | reverse complement strand
TTGAATACCCGGCCAAACTGCTCAAACACCAGCTGGTCCAGCTGCTCGCTGGACGGCCCATACTGCTTTTTCCGGTTCAGGCGCAGCTGTTCTAGCAGCCATTGGTTTTTCAAAAGGGCTGCTGTCAGCTCTTCCTCTTTGGTGCTCAATTTCGCCTGTAGCGCCTCGTATTCCGCTCTGGAAATGGTTATCATTTCCTCGCTTTTTTCGGGGAGTTCTCTTGTCTTTTCCATGAGAAAAGTATACCATAAAACCCGCGAAAAAGCCAGTGTTTTCGCGGGTTTCAGCCATTTTCCCTTGTTCTAAACCATGCTCATTCCTGCCATTGGTTTGTGCGCCTTGGGCTGGTCGATTTGCAGCCCTTCCATCAGCCAGCGGTACTGCTGCGCCGTCAGCTTCCGCACCTCTTCTCCATTCCGCGGCCACTGGAAACTCCCGCTCTCCAACCGTTTGTACAGCAGCACAAAGCCGTTGCCTTCCCAGTACAGCGCCTTGATCCGGTCTTTCCGCCTCCCGCAGAACAGGAACAGCGTATTGGTAAACGGGTCTAGCTGGAACTGGCTTTGCACCAAGGTCGCCAGCCCATCGATCCCCTTGCGCAAGTCCGTGTACCCGCAGGCTATGTACACCTTCTCCGCTCCTGTGAAGTCACTTAGCATGATGCAGCACCCGCAGAACTGTTTCCAGCAACCTTTCGTCCGTTCCCTGGTAGAACTCTACTTCTAATTTTCCCAATCGTACCGTGGCGGCTAGGCCAGACTTCTCACACTCGCTTCCACCAGTTGCCGGTAATTGTAGGCTTTCTGAAGTCCTCACCTCCGCAAACTCCACCTGCTGCTGTCTCTGAGCTGCCTCAAATACCCGTTTCTGCCACCGGTAGTATGTTTGCTTGCTTATCCCTCTTTCCCGGCACCACTTCTCGATTGGCATACCACTTTCCTGACGCTCTGTTATTTTTTTTGCCCATTCTATGAGCTTCTGTTCCTGGTTGTATTGCCGCAATCTTGTATCCATACTCTCACGCTACCTTTCTCACCTTCTCTCATGAGAGTCCCTGTGACTCTCACGAGATTTTATGAGAGTATTTTCCCACTTCCTTTTTCCTTTTACTAGACGTTGGGACAGGTGACGGTTACGATGTACAGAGAGCGCTGTATCGTTTCTCTGCAAAGCTATAATGACAAAAATATCCCCAAGGCAATGCCCTGGGGATATTTAGCATGTTATTCTGAAACTTTAGTTAAGCTTCGTCCAGTTCTCACCGGAGGAGGGCTTGGTGTAGTCGTGGTCGTTGGTGGCTTCCACGATGTGATAATAAGCCCAATGCTTCTCAATGTCAGAGAAGGGGGTGAGCTCCTCGGCGTGCTCGTCCACGAAGTCCTCATCTGCGGCGCGGCCCAGCATGTTGTTCACAATGGCCGTCACTTCCGCGCGGGTGATGGGGTTGTTGGGACGGAACGTGCCGTCGCCGTAGCCGTGAATCCAGCCGTACTGAATGGAGTTCACCACGGCCTCGTAGAACCAGTCGTCCTCGTCCACGTCGGAGAAGATATTCTCGCCTTCCTCGCCGCCCACGGCGAACTTCATAGCCATGGCGGTGAATTCCGCCCGGGTGATGGAGCGCTCGGGCTCGAACTTGTTATCGCCCACGCCGGAGATGATGTCCAGGCTGGCCAACGTATTCACAGCCTTGGCATACCAGGCGTTGGCGGGAACATCGTCGAAGGTCTTGGTAATCTCCACATCCTGGTCCAGGAGCAGGTTGTAGAACATCTGGGCCACCTCGGCGCGGGTCATGTTGTTCTCCGGGCCGAAAGTGCCATCCGGGTAGCCGAACAAGTACTGGATGTGGTCCTCGGTGTTCAGCAGGTCGGACACGCCGGTGTCGTCGGGGTCGGCGGGCTCGTCCGGGTCAACAGGCGGGATGTAGGGCGGGGGCGTGGGGTCATCGGGTTCGTCCGGTTCTTCCGGCTTAGGCGTTACGGTGACCGTAGCGGTATCGACAAGTGTTACAGTTTTGCCATCATCTTCAGGAGGAAGACTTCCTTCCAAAGTGACAGAAGTTACCAGCAGGTCACCCGCAGACAAAACGGTTCCATCCACTGTAGTAGTGGGAATGGAGACGTTAAATCCAGCTTCTAGCTCGTCCAACGTCACCGTTTTTGTCAGTGTTTCATCCTTACCAGTTAAGCGGCTGTCCAGAGTAAACGTTAAAGTATACGTACGCTCATCATCGTTTTGAATCAGCTGTTTCAACTCATTTTTAAAGCTTTCAGAAGGCTCAAATGTGGCTGTGTACTGAATGCTGTAACTGGTGGCGCCCTCCTGCAAAGTTTCCGGGTTAGGCGTCAGGGTCAGGGTGCCGTAATTATTCGTGGGCTGTACCAACGCCACAGCCCAGCCGGTTTCATAGGTGGCCGGCAGGTTCAGGGTGTAGGTGCCATCCCCGTTTCCGGTTACAGCGTAAACGGTAGCGGAGCTCTCAGTAAGAATAACTCCTTCATCGCCTGTGGGCATTACCAGGGCGTAAATGGGGAGTTCTTCTTCGACAGAAGACAGCCCGCTTAATGTCAGCTCCTGGGCCGTTTCGGATTCCACCCAGAATGTGGCAAGGGCATTTTGCCAGCCTCTCTTGCTAGACTCCTCATTCAACGTAGTGTCATTGTCCGTGCTCAGATTTCCCAGCTTCACATCATCGTAGTTTTCGGATAGGGTAATGGTGAAACCATTATCTAGTTCTATCCCACGGTTGGAAAGAATGACATCGTCATTAGAAATCAAAATATGTTTTTTGGCAGTATCAGCCGAATAAGGTTTCTCTTTCTTATTATCTTTGCGGCTTGTTACTAAGATTTGAGTGCCACCTGCATGATTGTCTGTTATACGTGCACCACTTTCTATTTTAAGAAGGGAGGAACCAGTAACGCCATCGTAAGTTGTTGTAACAGGAGTATATCGAATGGCATATCCAGCACAGTGGCTGATTTCACCCAAAATTGTAACCTCAGAAGGGTCTCCAGCAAGAATTGCGTCACCACTTACTTCTGTGATTATTCCAGTTTTGGAAAGTGTGCAGGTACCGCCGGGACGAAGGCCATTCCCAGAAATAAATATAATTTCTCCTGCTGCGATATCACTTATTTCGCCATCAATCTGAATGGTCGGTTTACCCATATTCAAGTAAACAATTCCAGCATCTGTGGTGGAACAATTTGTGATTATGCCACTTTCTTGCAATTTAAAAGTGTTCTGTGTACCACGCAAGCGGAAAAGTACATTTTTGGAGTTACAATTAGTAATTGTTCCTCCGATATCAATGGTTCCTCCATTGTTATCGACTAAGCCGATGGTCTCAATATTTTCCATCCTGGAATTTTCTTCCATGACGAAAGAACCGGGCGCAAGCCAAATTGCAACGTCTCCACCATTTTCGTCATTTGGGTCAGTTTTAATGTCGGATATGGACCCAGCGCTCTCAAGAGTAAAATGAGAATTCCCAAGGGCTGCAACAGCAATACCACCAAAGCCGCCCAAGGCACCCTCACCTGGAGTAGAGCCTTTTGCTGGATCACTGGTCATTACGCTATTTGCAGTAATATTTTGAATGGACCCATTCACCGTGGCATTGCCACCATCTTCAAGATAAATGGCACGGCCATCGATATCTTTGATAGAGGCACCTGCTTCCATCACAATGTTACCGCCTTGGCTCCAAATAGCGGCTACACCACCTGTGCGGTCACTAGAATCTAAATCGTCGGTAATCTGGCTTCCGCTTTTCATAATAACCTGACTGGTAACAGGAGGAGTTGGATCGCTATTATATTGCTCGCCTACCCGAATAGCAGACATACCACCAAAATTCTTTAAGGTACTTCCATCATCTAAAATAATGGTGCCGCCTCCAGAATACGCAGCGATGATAGCGTCTTGAACCTTCTGAGAATTATCACCTTTATTCTCGCCCGTTTTCTGTTCGAGAAATTCGGTTCCTTCGGTGCTGTATGCGTCATCCAGGGTGATGTTGGTCAATGTTAAAGTGGAATTGTTAGCCACTTCAATCATAGCCGGGTTGTAACCGCCACGGCCTCCATCAACTTCTGCAGTGAAGCTTACTCCTCTGGTGATTGAATGACCCTTGCCATCGATTGTAATAGACTTACTATCAACAAACGCATATTTAGTAGAAGTCAAATCTGACAGCAAATAGATTGTTCCATCACTCTTTACTTTATCTACTGCTAAGTATAAAGAAGCAAATGGAGAGTCCGGCGTTCCCGTGCCAGTTTCATCATTTCCCACAGGAATGTCTTGGTCCGTTTCCAGTGCACTACTGACATAAACTGCTTCCATAGAATTATCTGGTATGTCCGTTCGATTATTTTTCGCCATGGCCGCCGGAGCGAAGCACACCAGCAAACACAGGGCCAGCAGGATGCCGAGCCATCGTTTTTTCATTTGTTGTTCCACCTTTCACAATAAAATGACCGCGCCGCGGGAAGCGGCCGGGTTTGGGCAAAGCCCTGGGGCAGGCGCGCCCCTTTGGGAACCGCCCGCCTTCAACTGCAACAACACCTCCCGTTTTAGACAAAATATAGATATTGTCCATGATGCGAGCAAAACAAACCTGCTCACAATTTACTCATATTGTATCCCTTCATTTTGCAAAACGCAAGAGAAATTTAGAAAAAAGTCATAACTAACAGGCTGTAACTGCGGCATTCCCCCACCCTTCTTTTTCAAATACGTCTAAAATTTTTCCTATTTGTAATTTCCGTACGCTCTTTTACATTTTGTGCTTTCACCGCGTCACAATATAAAACAATCTTTGCAGTTTGTCCAACTAGGCTGGCGCATAAAAAAGGGAGCTTTCCGATGAAGGAAGCTCCCTTTTGCACTTTATTCTTCTGTGAGATTCTGGTCAAATTTCATCAGGATGCTGGCTGCCTGGGCGCGGATGGCGGTGCCTGCCGCGTCAATGGTGCCGTCGTCGTGGCCGTTGATCAGCTCGTTGCCGTTGGCCCAGCGCATGGCGGCTTCCGCCCAATTGGCCACGCTGCCGCTGTCCGGGAACTGGGAAAGGTCGCCCTCCGCACTTAAATCGTAGCCCTTATACTTGGCGTAGTTGTACAGCATCTGGGCGAACTCCTGGCGGGTGATGTTATCGCCGGGCTGGAAGGTGCCATCTCCGTAGCCGGTGGCCACGCCGGTTTGAGCGGCCCAGGTCACGGCGGCTTCGTACCAGCCGAAAACGTCTGTAAACTCGTTGTCGCCGTCCACTGTGGGCTGACCCTCCAGGTTGTAGAGAATCTGCACAGCCTGGGCGCGGGTCACCTCTGTGTTGGGGGAGAACTCCGTCTCGCTCACGCCCTCCATGATGCCGTGCTCCACCGCGTAGTCCACGGCGGCATGGTACCAGGCATCCTTGCTCACGTCCGTCAGGTGGTGGCCGGGGCAAAGCTCGCCGCCGTCGCAGCGGAAGGTCACGGTGATAGTCACTTTCCCGTCGGGCTGGGTGAAGGTGTAGGTGCCGTCCGGGTTCTGGGTGACCTCTATCTCCTTGCCATCCTCGTCTTTCACCAGGATTTCGTCCACCTCAAAGCCCTCGTCCGGCTTGGGGGTGATGGTCACCGCATCCCCTTCCTCCGGGCGGCTGGGGCTGGTCGTCACAGCGCCGTTCTCCGGCTCGTCCATGGTGGGGGGATAGGTGGGGCCTCCCACGTTGATCCAGGACCACTGGGCGTACAAAGTCATATCCGCCGCGACAGGCTTGGTGAAATCCCACCGTTCTCCGCCGCTTGCCGCTGTGTACCAGCCCCGGAAGCTGTATCCGCTGCGGGTGGGGTTGGCAGGCTCCTCAACAGGATTGTTTACGTTGATGTCCTTGCTGGCGACTTCACTGCCGCCCTGGCTGTCGAAAGTGACGGTAACGGTGTAGACGACCGTGCCATCCTGATCTAGCGAACCACCCTCAGGCGGGTATGTGTACTCGTCGCCGTTCTTGTCGACCACGGTACTGCCACCGGGAATGGTGACGCTGCCGTCATCGTTGGGTGTGACGGGCTGGCTGCTTGGCGGGGTGATGGTAGTTGTATCTTCTCCGCTGCCTATAACGACGCTGCCGCCTGCATCCGGCGTGACAGCGCCGGTGTCAGGGTCTACCGTGCCGCCGTCAGGCAGGGTCATTTCGGGGCCGTTGCCAGTCTGGACGGTAGAGCCATCAGGGACAGTAACGGTGCCGTCGCCGTTAGGTATCACGGGCACGCCGCTCGGCGGGGTGATGGTAGTCGTATCTTCTCCGCTGCCAATAACGACGCTGCCGCCTGCATCCGGCATAACCGCGCCGGTGTCAGGGTCGATTGTGCCGCCGTCGGGCAGGGTCAGCTCGGGGCCGTCACCGGTCTGGACGGTAGAGCCATCAGGGACAGTAACTGTGCCGTCATAGTTGGGCTTAATCGTGCCGCTGTCGGGGGTTGTAATCGTCGTGATATCGTCGCCGCTGCCAATGGTGGCGCTGCCACCATCTGGCAGGGTTATGCCGCCGTCAGTGCCGACGGTCTCGCCGGTGGTATCCTCGCCAATGGTGATTGCGGGGCCGTCGCCGATCTGGACGGTAGAGCCGCCGGGGACGTTTACGCTGCCGTCGCCGTTGACGGTTGTGCCGTCGTCAGGCGTGATGGTTGTTGTAGTGCCGCCACCGTCCGGGGTAATGGTAATCTTTTCGCCGTCGTTCGTGACCTTAGTACCGTCATCCGTGACAACGGTTTCGCCGGGGTTGACAACATTCGGGCCGGTAGTGCTCAAAGTAGAAGTTTTGGTGCCGGTTACGCTGACAGCAGGGTTGTAGTTATTGTCCCCGGAGTAGCGGGCGTAGAAGGTGTAGGTCATGCCGGAGGTCAAGCCCGTGAAGGTCGTTCCGGTTTGCCAGTTACCAGGCTCTCCCTCGGTGCCGGTTGTGTAGCCGTACTCCAGAGCCCCCTGCCCTGTCGTGCCGAGCGCGGCAAGAGTGACGCTGCTGCTGGTTCTCTCGATTACCGTCGGTGCATCGGGCGCTTCCTGGGTTGCCTGGGTAGTCGTTCCGGTGACGTCCGTGGGGGCGCTTACGGTGTACCATGCGCTGTCAGCGCCGGTAGCCTGGATATTGCTTACGGTGACAGGAATATTCGTCCCTGCATCAGCACTGTTATATGTTCCCGTGCCGGTCACGGTGATTTCGTCATTGCCGTTCACGAGGTCGTTGCTGGCCACGGCCAGGTTGACCGTCGCGCTGGTGTTGCCGTCATAGACCTTGGTAATCTCGCCCTGCACCTGCGCCGTCACGGCCTTGGGGTTCAGCGTGATCTCCACCGTGGTGGAGCCGTTGGTCAGGGTAGAACTGCCGCCGTAGCGCACCGTGAGGGCCTGATTTTCACCGATGGGAATGCCCTTGCCTGCGGTGTCGTAGCTGAGGACGAAACTATCGTCTATGACTATCGCCGTGGCAATCGGGCTATCATTCCCTGCCACATACAACCCCACTTGGTTCTGCGCCGGTTCAGCAATCGAGTTGATGCCGTTGCTGGGAACCTGGCTGGAGGGGTTAATGGTGCCGGAGACCGTGATGATGTCGCCGTAAGTATAGGTGCCGGAACCGCTGGTAATGTTGAAATCCGGCGTGCCCTGATTGATGGTGATGGACAGAATAGCCGTGTTGGTCACCGTCTGAGTGCTGTCCGCGCCGTTGATGGTGGCCTGCACGGTAAAGCTGTGATTGGGTGCCGCTGCGTTTGGTGTACCCGTAATGGTGTTGTTGTCCAGACGCAGGCCGCCGGGCAGAGTGGAGCCGGAGACAAGGGACCAGGTCACGGCCTTGTCTTTGGCCGCGCTAGCGTGCAGGGTTGCGCTGTACGACACCCCCACATACCCGGCGGCCAGGCTTGTGGTGGTAATCGCAGGCAGCGTGGTGACACTTGTGCCGGTGCTGGTCTGGGACTCGTTGTAGTAATCGTTCCCGGCGTAGCGGGCGTAGAAGATGTAGTCAGTGCCGGGCTGCAGGTTGTTGAATGTGGTGTCGGTCTGCCAGTGATAATCGGAGGTATTTCCATCTGTGGTATAGCCATACTGTACCGTTCCCTGACCACCGCTTATGGTATCCAGCGTTACACTGGTTGTCGTACGGTCGGACATCGTGGGCGCGCCGGGGGCGGTCTGGCTACCCTTAGTGACGGTCAGCGTTGCGGTGCCGGTGCCGCTCACCAGACCGGTGCCGGAGCCTCCCGCCACGCCGCCGAAGTCGGCGGTGATGGTATTGCTTCCAATGTTGAAACCCTTAGCCCAGATATTGTCATCCAGCGTCAACGCGGCAGTATAGGCGCCGTTGCTGCCAGTTGTGACATTGACAGACCCCAGTAATGTGCCGTCCGTGCCGCCGAGGTAGAAATTCACATACCCCAGTTCGGCAATCGCGTTGATGCCGTTTGTCTGCGCCCGCTGCATGGTGGCTGTGATGGTGACGGTGGAGCCATAGGAAACGGATGCCACACTCTGCCCACCCTGGGTCAAGCTCACCGTGACCCTACTTGGATAGCGCACATCGCCGCTGACAGTGCCGTTGATGGTGCCGTTGTCGACGATAGTACCGTTGTTGGTAAGCGTACCGCTCACGGTAATAGTACCGTTGTTGGTAAGGGTCACGTTCTCTGAGATGGTGAGCGTTTTCTCGTTCTCTATTTTCAGTGTTTCGCCCTTTTTAATCTCTAAGGCGGTCTCCAGATTCGCAGAACCATAAACCGTATAGGTGTTGCCTTGCTTTATGATGCCGTTAAATCCGGACAAATTGGCTTGATCGCTCACAGCTTGTGCCACAATAATTCCGCTGGAGCCAGGTTTGGATACAAGCTGAACTTTCCAGCCGATACCGTCACCGTCACCAGAAGTGGATCTGTTTACATATACTGTGCCACCATTGATGGTAACTTTCCCACCTTCTTTATCTCTTCCTGCACCCAGAGCAACTCCAGATCCCTGTCCTGACGTTGCTTTGACGGTTCCACCGTTAATTACAATCTGATCTCCACCGGCGCCTTTGCATCCACCGCCGATGCCGGCACTATCATAGCCGCCAGTGGCATTCACCGTACCATCGTTGATCGTAATGGCGCCGCCAGTGCCATAGATTCCGCCGCCGATGCCTGCGCCGCCACCCAATCTGTTGCCTACACCTTCGGCGGTCACTGTGCCGCCGTTGATGGTGATGGTGCCGCCCGCGCCGTTGTAGCCGCCGCCGATGCCGGCGGCCCAGTTGCCGCCGGTGGCGTTTACCGTGCCGCCGTTGATGGTGATGGCACCCCCCGATTGACCGTTGTTGCCGCCGATGCCAGCTTGCAACTGGTCTCCCTTAGCGGTCAGTTTGCCAGTGCCGCCGGACTGTCCGTAGATGGTCAGGCTGTTGCTGCCGGTGACGGTGATGCCCTTTGTCGCGTTCAGTGTGTACCCGTCCGCAAGAATGAGATGCACCTTGCCGGTGACGGTGACGCGCTCAGAGATGGTGACGTTGCTGTTTACGACGTACCAGCCAGCGTTATTATCATTGCCCCACGTCGTGTCATCGGCAATAACAACCGTGGCGCTGTTGCAGGTCTGCGTAACACCGTTGGCATCTATATACGAAATGTCAGTTGCTGTGTCAGCCAAAAGTTGAATCCCGTCGTTTGCCGGGGCCGGGGGATTATCCTCCGCCAGCGCCGCCACAGGCAGCATTCCCACTAGCAGCGCCAGGCACAGCAGGCAGGCCAACGATTTGCTCCAAATTTGCTTCAAGGTAACTCCTCCTTTTTCTCCTGTGAGGGAGACAATTTCTTTTGCGCGAAAGTGGGAAATTCTGTTGTGGTACCACAACAGAGAAAGGCCATGCTACGCTGGTTTTCCCTCTACGGAGAGTATTATAGCACATTATTTTTCCTGTGCATATTCCGTCTGCTGCTTTTTTTCAATAGACTACCAAAGCCAGTGTGAGAGAAAGTGCTGGGCGGGGGATCCCCACGTTTGAAGTTCGCGAAACGGGTATGGCTGTAGAGCACCACAAACTTTTTCCAGGCTGAACAGATGAGGAAGCCTGGAGTATGGCAGGCAGCGTTCCCCCGACAAGCAGGCGGAAGCATTTTGGTGAAATAATTTCACAATAACCCAAAGAGCAAAACATGTTGTGCAGCATTCTTGGGAAAGCTCCGCTGAAAACAGCGGACACGGGGAGGACTCACGCAAAGGGTTGTGGTAGAAGTCTTACCAGAGTGGTATAATGGTTCCAATCTATACGCTTATATGGAAAGCATCCTCCACATCCCCGCTGCTAACCATGTGGTTAGCAGGTTATCACCATTTGTCTCTTCTCCCCATGGAAAGGGTGGTCTATACTGAACATGGCCAGGAAACACGCTTCCACTCCACTTTTGGGATGGAGAAAGTGTTCCTTCGCCCGGAAAATGACCTCGCTACAGGAAGGAGAAATCGCCAAAACAAAGGAGCCGCCCCATGTCCCGTTACCCCATTGCCAAGGATTTCAAAAAAATCGACAGGCCTATGCCCTACCACAGGCTGCTGTTTCCTCTCGCCGGGCCGGTCCAAAAGCTGATGCTGCGCTGCGTCCCCCTGTTGGAGGGCCTGACAGTTTCCAAAGAGAGCATCCCCGGCTTTCAGGGGAAGCCAGTCCCTGTGGAACTGTACCGTCCTGTAGGCAAAAGCGGAAAGCTGCCCTGTGTGCTTCTGTTCCACGGGGGCGGCTTTGGGTACGCCGCCCCTTACCACAAACGGCTGGCCATGGAATACGCCCTGCGCCTGGGCGGCGTGGTGGCGTTCCCGGACTATCACCTGCTGCCCCGCTATCCCTATCCTGCGGCAAGGGAAGACGCTTTGGCTGCGTACCGGTGGCTGCACAGCCAAAGGGAAGCGCTGCAAATAGACGGCGGGAAAATTATAGCGGCCGGGGACAGCGCCGGGGCTGTTTTGGCGGCCTATGTGGCAGAGGCAAATATGCCCGGCTGCGGCCGCCCCTGCGGGCAGCTGCTGGTCTACCCTGTGACAAGTGCAGGGCAAGGCACCGGCTCCCTTGGCGCTTTTCCGGACACGCCTATGTGGAACAGCAAACACAACGGGAAGATGTGGCAGTGGTACTTGCAAGGGGCAACCACCGCCCAGAGAGTGGAGGCCTCCCCCATGACGGCGCAGCTTCGCACGCCCATTCCCCCGGCTTACATAGAGACGGCGGAATTTGACTGCCTCCACGATGAAGCGCTGCTCTACGCCCAGCGGCTGCGGGACCAGGGCACCCAGGTCACTGTGTACGAGACAAAAGCCACGGTGCATGGGTACGACTTCTGCTGGGACTCCCCCATCACCCAGGAGAGCGTGCGGAGGCGGGTGGAGGCCATGGCGGCGATGTTGGGAACGTGATGTGCCTCTACACGGTGCTTTCGATGTCCTTCCCCTTTCAATGCCCTGCCTTCCCGCCGGGCTGCAAAGGGCAGCCTCCTGAACCCGTCCAGCGTGGGTTCCACACGACGGGCCCAGAACCTATCCATGTACCAGGGAGTCAAACAACTTTGCCCGGGTGTGGGCGCTGGAGCTGGCTGCCGACGGAGTGCGTGTCAACGCCATCGCCCCGGGAGCCATCCGCAGCCTTACACAACGGACGAAAGATGCCCATGGAGGGCTTTGGGGTCTTCCAAGTGTGGGACAAGGAGGAGTGCAAGCGCTCGGTCCTGGAGGCCATCAAAGCGGGATAACCCGTTTGTGAGCATAGGAATCTTGCCAATATATGTGAAACAACGGTCCATGCTTGCTGAATCACCGAGTTTCTCGACAAGCTGAAAAACCCTGCCTACACATACAGTAGGCAGGGCTTTCTGGAAAGGAAGATGTCCTTTCACTGGGTCATCCCATTTGTTTCAAGAACAGGAAGTCTCTCCTGATTCGCCATCACTCATCAAAGCAAAGCTGATACTCCCTGCCCAATTCCTCCACCAGGTCCATGGGGAATGTCTCGCCACAGCCTGGATGTTCCATGAGCCATGAGCACATCTCTTTCACGATTGCCGTAGCTTTTCCGCTGTGATGGTTTCCACTATCCCCGTCGCGCACAAACCAAACCTGGTCGTATATCTCCACTTGAGAGACCAAGGTTTCCACTTCGCTACAAAACGGAGCCTCGTTGGCTTCGCTAACCTCGCCGTACTTCCAAAAGATATGGTGAAGGCGGCGGAGGATCGCGTTTTCATTTATATCCAGAGGGATATAGACGCGGACATTGTCTTCCGGCTGGCTTCTCAACTCCAGCTGCAGGCGCTCCCTTCTATCCAACGGTTTTCCCTGCGCTTTGGAAGCCACGGGAACATCCGCTTGGCTGGGGTCCGCCAAATCCGATTCATGGACGTAGAGCGCTTTTTCGGATACCGGCTCCACGTCCAGGGCGTGGTGCAAGGGCATTGGTCTTTTTCCTTTTTATTGGCCCAGCTCCGCCATAAGCTCCTCGATAGACTTGCCGCTTTGGGCCAGCTTCTCCATCAGGGCTTCCATCTGCGCTTTCTTAGTCTTCTTAGCCTCCCGGGCTTTGGCCAGCGCTTCCCGCCGGTGCGCGGCGCGCTCTTCCGGGGAGAGCTTCGGCTTGGGCTCCTTCGCAGGCTTATTCATGAGGGCCATCAGATGCTCCCGTTTCGCAGTAACTTTTTCCAGAGCCTCCTGGCTCTTGGCCAGGGCCTCTTTCCGCTCCGCCAGCTTGGCTTCCGTTTGGGAAATCAGGGCCTCCCGGGATGCGATAAGCTTTTGCAGCTGCTCCATTTTCTTGTCGGCAGCCTCAATCCGCTCCTGATAGGTGGGATAGGCTTTGCGCTCTTTCTTCTCTGTGGCAGGTTTTTTGGAATTTACAGGTTTCTTTCCAGAACCTTTTACTCCGCGTGGCATACATTTCTCCCCTTTACTATTAAATAGGATTCGATATTGTATTTATTATAAAATGACTTTCTCCATTTTTCAAGTGCAAAAAGGAAAGTTTGCAAAAAAATGATGGCATAATTTCAGATACTTCTTGAACTTCACATTGGATTCCCCTCTTTCCCCTATTTTTTATAAGGCAAGCTCTCCACAGTGCAGCACAACTGAGAAGCACCTAGTCAATCCGGGCAAGGTTCCACTGTGTGTAACGAGAAAGAAGTCTAACAAAGGGGTCCCAACATGACGAGCAGCATCAACACCTGAAAATAGAAACCAGAAGAGGATCAGCACTGGAAATGCCATGGAGCCTGTGCTATAATCAATGCGTCGAATCAAAAAGAAGGAACTGCTTTTTTGGCGGTTCCCGGCTGTGTCAGAGGTGAACTGCGCAGTAAAGCAAGAAACTGTACGCAATCCGAAATAGTGGAACAAGGGAAAGGAGTTACATATGCCCTGTACAACGATTTTGGTGGGCAAGAAAGCCAGCCATGACGGCTCAACGATCATTGCCCGCAACGATGACGGCGGATTTGAAGCCAAACGCCTTTTAGCTCACTCCGCCAGAGAGAAGGCCTCCACTTACAAAACAGTCCTCTCTCACCTGACTGTGGAGCTCCCGGGGAACGCCATGCGCTATACCGACTGCCCCAATGTGACTAAGGCCAATGGCGTATGGCCTGCCTGCGGCATCAATGAGGCCAACGTGGCCATGACCGCCACGGAGACCATTACCAGCAACGCCCGGGTTATCGGCGCGGACCCCTATGTCCGGTACCAGAAAAAGAAAAACCGCAGCGCCAAGGAGGTCCCCGGGGGAATCGGTGAAGAGGACCTGGTGACTTTGGTGCTCCCCTACATTCACTCTGCCCGGGAAGGCGTGCTGCGCACCGGCGCGCTGCTGGAGCAGTACGGCACCTATGAACCCAATGGCATGGCCTTCGCGGACGCCGGAGAAGTCTGGTGGCTGGAAACCATCGGCGGGCACCACTGGATCGCCAGGCGGGTACCGGATGACCGGGTGGTCATCATGCCCAACCAGTTTGGCCTGGACCATTTCGATTTCGCGGACGCTTACGGGGAGCAGAAGGAACACCTCTGCTCTAAGGATCTGCGGGAGTTCGTGGAAAAGTACCGCCTGGCCCTGGATACGGGGGCAGATTTCAATCCGCGGCTGGCCTTCGGCTCTCATTCCGACGCGGACCATATTTACAATACGCCCCGCGCCTGGTTCATGGCCCGGTATTTCCTGCCCCGCACCTACAAGTGGGAGGGAGACAACGCGGACTTCACCCCGGAGAGCAACGACATCCCCTGGTCTTTTGTGCCGGAACACAAGGTGACCGTGGAGGATGTGCGGTATTTGCTGGGTTCCTATTACCAGGGAACGCCCTACAATCCCTACGACAAGAACGCAGCGTGCAAGGGGAAGTACCGCACCATTGGCGTGCCCAACAGCGATGTTTGCGGGATTATGCAGATCCGCGGTTATTTGCCGGAGGCCATTCAGGGTGTGCAGTGGCTGTCCATGGGCGGCAGCGGCTTTACGGCGTGCTTCCCGGTATACGCCAACGTGACGGAGTTCCCCAAATACTTCAGCGGCACTACGGAAACCGTCTCCACGGACAGCATGTACTGGCACAGCCGGCTCATTGCCGCGCTGACCGACGCCCACTTCGGGAACGCCTTGTTGTTTGACGAGCGGTATGTGAACGCGGTGATGAACCGCGGGCAGCAGTTCCTCTATGAGTACGATGAGAAGATCCGCCAGGGCGAGCCTGTTGAAATTCTGAAGGAAGCCAACAGCAAGATTGCCGGCATGGTGAAGGAAGAGTCGGACAAGGCCCTTTCCCAGATTCTCAAGAACGCCTCCGAGCACATGAAAATCCGCTATCACAGAGGGGATAACTGAGCGGGCCCCAGAGTAATAAAGCAAAGCGGCGCCAGTCTCCTGCCCTTCGGCAGGCTGGCGCCGTTCATTTTTCCCTTCCCAGGCTCCCGTCTTTTCCAAACCGTTCGGAAGCTTCCACAGAAAAAAGCGGGAGTACGGCACCCTTAGGCAAAGCGTCACCATAGTGCCGGGACCGCCAAAGGATGTTGTACTCCCGAAAAACAGGACAAATAGACTGGAATAGAGGGAATCATGAACCCAGGCGCCACTGGGCGCTCTCGCTCTGGAGCTCCACCATGCGGCGGTAGAGGCCGCCCTGTTCCATCAGCTCCGCCGGGGCGCCCTGCTGGGCCACATGGCCGTCCTCCAGCACCACGATGTGGTCGGCTCCCGCCACGGTGCGCA
>ERZ1643246.2967-NODE-2967-length-15258-cov-8.187397_pt1 | contig 15258 bp, 12 predicted proteins | sample MGYA00579265_ERZ1643246 | MGnify/ENA primary metagenome ERZ1643246 (study PRJEB29033, sample SAMEA4952261) | chicken gut metagenome | biome: Broiler Chicken; feature: Gastrointestinal Tract; material: Caecum | place: Ireland | collected 2018 | study: Broiler... | reverse complement strand
TTTCGGATGCTGCATTTTCTTTGCGGTATGCCGTCGGATTCTTCCCGGTCAGCCGTCGGAAAGTTTTACTGAAATGGAACTGGTCGGGATATCCGACTTTTTCCCCTATTTCCCGGATTGGCAGCGTTGTGTTGAGAAGCAGATGCTTCGCTTCATGGATCCGGATATCTGTCAGGTATTTCAAGGGTGTGTCTCCTATATATTTGTTAAAAAGTTTTGTGAGATAGGCAGAACTGAATCCCATCTTCGCAGACAGTTTGCTGAAATCAATCTCGTCCATATAATGTTCGCGCATATAGAGGACTGTATATTCCACGATTTGTTCTGCGTCTTTTCCGACCATTGCAGAATCATCCTCCAGCTGAAAGTATTTCTGAAGCTGAAGGGAAGCTTTTCCCAGAGCTTCTTCCAGTACTTCTGTTGTGACCGGTTTCAGCAGATAGTCGAATACACCCTGACGCAGAGCTTCTTGAGCGTATTTAAAATCCGCATAGCCTGTAAGAACAATAGTCAGTACGTGAGGGTATTGTGTGTGCACTTTTTTAGCAAGGGCCAATCCGTCCATGACGGACATGCGGATATCTGTTATTATAAGATGAATATCCATCTTTTTTAAAGCCTTCAGAGCATTTTGCCCGTCAGGCATCTGACACACAACTTTATATCCGGCATCCAGTTCTTCAATATGTCTGGAAAGGGACTGGCTGAGCAGTTCCTCGTCTTCGACAAGCATAATGTTAAAGTGTTTTATTTTCTTCATTGTTGTTAAAATGACCTCCTACGATTACAAAGGCTCCTCTTTCCGGAAGATTGCCGAAATCAAAAATAAAAGAATTCCCGAAAGTAAGATAAAACCTGAGAAAAATATTAAGTATTCCCATTCCGTCCAGTTCAAGGCTTGGCAGAATACTATTTTCGAGTATTTCATCCATCTGTGAGCGGAGTTTTTGAGACACCGCTTCATCAAATCCGGTACCGTTGTCTTTAACACTGATGAGCCAACGTTCAGAATCTATATAGCCCTCAATACGTATATGCCACGGCGGCTGTGTCCGGGTCGCAAATTTAACTGAGTTTTCAATCAAAAGCTGAACACACAGTTTGGGGATATCCATGTCCAGAAGGTCGTCATCAATATCAAATTCATAACTGAGTGCATCTTTATATCTGGATTTGATACATTTCAGATATAGATCACAGTGTTCCAGTTCTTCTTCAACGGTTGAAACAGGTTCTTTGTCAGAAGAAATATAGCGCAGGATTGAAGTGATGTCCTGAGACATGGAAGAAACTTCCGCGCACATACCCTCTTCGGCCATGGCGCTGATCGTGTTCAGGGAATTATAAAGAAAATGTGGATTCATCTGCGCCTGCAGAGCCAGCATATGCGCCTGCAGTTCTTGTTCTTTTAAGAGAAGCATTGTCTGTGCGGATTCTTTCTGGCTTCGCAGGGCTGCATTCATAGAATCGCGGAGTTTATCAATCTCAATAACACCGGAATCTTCTAACCGCATTTCCCTAAACTGATCTCTGGAATCAATATTTGAGAGAAACTGATACATTTTGGTAAGTGGAGACGCGAGCCATCTGCTGATAATTTTTGCTGCAAAAAGACTGGCAAAAAACAGTGCTATTGCGAGAAAAGGTATCCAGAGGATGTTGTGCATGATAGGAAGGAAAAAATCAGTAGATCTGATCGACGTCACCACTGTAAAGTCACTGTAATCCAGTACAGAAGCATATACATTTTCTTTCTGCTGGGAAGTCGTGTTGTAGACTTGCAGATTTTTGGAGTTTTCTTTTCCTTTTATTACATTATAATAATTGAATTCTTCTTTATTGTCATTTGTAAGAGGGTAGATCTGTCTGCCGTCCGGGTCGTAAACTATGACGTTGAGGTCATAATTAGACCGCGGGGATTCAGCGGAAAGAAAAAGCGTATCATAATATTTCATGACTTCAACAAACCCGACGGGATTATGATAATTATCAAAGTACATACGGTAAAGAGAAATATATCTTCTATCAGAATCGGTTCCTGTTTTACGGGAAAAAAGAAAATTCTGGGAAACATCAAAATGGCGGTATCCATGCTGGGCGATTGTCTCTTCATACCATGGCTGCTCAGCGGGCAGCAGGTTGACTACTCCGGTATAATTGCCGGCTCCGTAGCCTTTATTAGAAGACATGGAATATATATTTACCTGTCGTATGGAAGAATCTACTCCTTTGACAGAAGTAAGGGAGCTGGACAGGGTGGCCTGATACTCGAGCTGCTCGGGCAGGGACAAGATATCAGCGGAAACCCAGTCGGAAAAGGCGCTTTTGATAGCCGTGGAGTTAATGGTATTCAGACATACATTGTCCATCTGGCTGATCTGCAGATCAATATCATTACCGATCGATGTGCAGGTGCGGAGAATATCATTCTCCATGTTTTCATGCAGGATGTAATATTGAACACCTGAGAAGATGGCTGTGAGCAGGATCAGAAGAGCTGCTGCACTAATCAGAAAATAAGAAAAGAGAATCTTCTGTATGTTTTTTGCCTTTTGCTTCGTATACTTCATATGTAAACCTCCATCAGCCTGTGAAATATATTTTAGCATAACGCACAGGAAAAATGAAGAAGGGTTAAAAAAATACATAAAATGGATTTTTGCATGCATGTGAAAAAAGTACATACAAGTATAAAATGAATAAAAACAAAGAAGAACGGAGGATGATTTTCGTGAAAAAGTCAAAAATGTACCCATGGTATTTCGCAGCCGGGGCATTGCTGATCTATACTGCGCTGTCGGTTGTGCCGGGGCTTATCGGTATCGGTTACTCGTTTACCGACTGGTCGGCGTATTCAACGGATCTGCATTTTGTGGGATGGGAAAATTTTAAAGAGGTGTTCAGTGCGGATCAGGATTACCTGAAATACATAACAAACACACTGCTCTTTACCGTGGTGACCACGGCAGCAAAAACAGGACTGGGACTGCTCTTTGCACTGGCACTGAGCCGGAATATTAAGCTGAAAAACTTCCACAGGGGCGTTATGTATATGCCGTCTGTGCTCTCAATCCTGATCATCGGTCTTGTGTTTACACCGATCCTGAACCCGAAGACAGGACTTCTCAATGCAGGGTTCCGCGCAGTGGGACTGGACAGCCTGACACAGCAGTGGCTTACCAACCCGGATATTGCGTTCTGGTCGGTCATGGGTGTTGATATCTGGAGAGGTACCGGGTATATCATGACAATCCTGATCGTTGGTATTCTTGCTATTCCGCAGGTTTACTATGAAGCAGCAGGAATTGACGGGGCAAACGGTTTCCAGAAATTTACTTATATTACGATCCCGATGCTGAAGCAGACACTGGCGGTTACGATCGTATTGAATGTTCTGTATGGACTGAAAGTGTTCGATATGGTATACGCCCTTACAAACGGCGGTCCGGGACATACAACAGAGGTTATGTACACAGCGGTGTTTAAACTGTTCTCTCAGGGACTGTATGCGGAAGGTACGACCATCAGTTCCGTAATGTTCATATTTATGGTGATCGTAGGCTGCTTTATGATTAAAGTTCTGACGAAAGATGAGGTGGTAGAGTAATGAACGCAAAAAGGAAAAAACTGATTCTCAGTGTTTTGAAAAATGTACTTGCATGGGCCTTCTCATTACTGATGCTGATCCCCCTTGCACTCATCATTGTCAATGCATTCAAGCCTGATTCTGAAGCTCTGACTATGACACTCTCTCTGCCGAAAGAATGGGATTTCAGTAACTTTGCAGTGGTGATCGAGAAAGGAAAACTGGTAAGAAGCTTCTTTAACAGCCTTCTCTACGCAGGATGCGCAACGATCCTTACAGTATTATTCGGATCCATGGCCGCATATGTGTTCGCGAGAAGACGCGGTAAGAAAGAGAATACAATGTATATCTACATGGCGCTCGGCATCGTTATCCCGATCAACTATGTAGCGCTGATGAAAGTAATGCAGGTAACACAGCTCAATGATACGGCGGTCGGAATTATTCTTTTGTACACTGCGCTGCAGCTGCCGTTTACCGTATTTCTCCTGTATGGATTTGTGTCCAAGGTGCCGGTAGATCTGGACGAGGCTGCAGTCCTTGACGGATGCGGTCCGTGGAGACTGTTTTTCAACATCGTTATGCCAATGATGAAATCCAGCATGATCACGGCGGCGGTCCTCTGTTTCTTGAATACATGGAACGAGTTCGTAATGCCGTTGTACTTCCTGAATTCTTCAGAAAAATGGCCGATGACACTGGCAGTATATAACTTCTTCGGACAGTACTCCACAAGCTGGAATCTTGTATGTGCCGATATCCTTCTGACGTGTCTGCCGGTTATCATCATGTATCTTGTATGTCAGAAATACATTGTCGGAGGACAGACGGCAGGAGCAGTCAAAGGCTGATTGCTGATACAATATTTTCGGAGGAACACAGATGCTGAAAAAAATAGAGCAGACAGACAAATATTTAAAACTTCAGGACAAATACGGTATCTATATGATCATGCCCATAAGCGGAAGCATCATCCGCTGTGTCTATACAGTCCTTGATGATGTACAGGAAAGTTCTGAACTGATCATAGCGCAGGAGCCCTGTTTAAAGTCCTGTGTATGGAAGGAAGAGGAAGCCGGATGGCGCCTCCTCACCGAAGAATTGGACGTATTTATTGCATCTGCAGACGGCCGCATCAGTTATAGAGACAGGGAAGGGAAAATCCTTCTCAATGAAGCAGGTCGTGAAGCAGAGAAAAAACCGATCATACATTATACGACAAAAGGGGAACCGCCGGTCATTGAACGAGTAAAGACCATCGACGGAGAACGGAACTTTGTGAAAAACCTGCATAAAGAAGAAGCGGGTACGGCAAGCAAGGCGAAGATCCATTTTGATTTTGCAGAAGACGAGCGGATATACGGACTGGGACAGGCAGAAGAAGGGATTGCCGACTATCGGTATCATGACCAGTATCTGTATCAGCATAATATGAGGATCCCCATGCCGTTTTTCCTGTCATCCAGAGGATACGGCATGCTGGCAGACTGCGGTTCGGTCATGACATGGCATGGAGGAAAAGAGGACTCCTACCTTTTTATGGATACCGTATATCAGGCGGATACGTATTTTATAGCCGGCGGTAATGCGGATGATATTATTGCGAAGCTGAGAGGACTGACAGGCAGGGCTGTCATGCTCCCGAGGTGGGCATTTGGTTACATACAGTCAAAAGAAATGTATCATTCCGCAAAAGAACTTCTGGATGTAGTAAAAGAGTACAGAAAACGGGAAATCCCTCTTGATTGTGTTGTTCAGGATTGGAAAAGCTGGCGGCCGGAGCACTGGGGAGAAAAAAGTCTTGATCCGGAACGCTACGGTGATATTGAAGAAAGGTTCCGGGAGCTGCATGATGATCTTCATGCCCATACGATGATCTCTGTGTGGCCCACAGCAGCTGAGGGGACAGAAGATTACCGGCAGTTTCTGGAGAAAGGCTGTCTTCTGAATGACTGTTCCACTTATAATGCGTTCGATGAAAATGCAAGAGCTCTGTATTGGAAACAGGCAAATGAAGGGCTGTTCTCGAAGGGATTTGACGCATGGTGGTGTGATTCTACCGAACCGTTCAGCGGAAAAGACTGGTGCGGAGAAATGAAGCGGGAACCATGGGAGAGATATTATATTGTTTCCGAAGAACATAAGGCATTCATCAGTCCGGAAAAAAGTAATTTATATGCACTGCAGCATGCAAAAGGTATTTATGAGAATCAGAGAAAAACTACTGATAAAAAAAGAGTTGTAAATCTGACCAGATCAGGATACGCAGGTTCTCAGAAATACGGGGCAATCCTCTGGTCCGGCGATATCGCAGCGTCATGGAAGACGATGAAAGAACAGATCGTTGAGGGCCTTCAAATGGGACTGAGCGGTTATCCTTACTGGACGCTAGATATCGGCGCATTCTTTACTGTGCATGAAAACTGGAGACACAGAGGATGCGGCAACAGCACCAATCCGAATATGGTCTGGTTCTGGCACGGAGATTATGAAGAGGGCGTGGACGATCTGGGATACCGTGAATTTTACACACGCTGGCTGGAGTTCGGGGCATTCCTTCCTGTATTCCGTTCCCACGGGACAGATACGCCGAGAGAGATCTGGAATTTCGGGGAGCCGGGCACGATGTTTTACGATGCCATCGCAAAATTTATCAAGCTGAGATACCGGCTGATGCCGTATATTTATTCGATGGCCGCAGATGTACATTTTCACAATGCAACTATGATGAGAAGCCTGTTCTTTGATTTCCCGGATGACCCTGAGGCAGGAAAAGTGTCGGACGGATATATGTTCGGCCATTCGCTTCTCGTTTATCCGGTGACGGAACCGATGTATTATGACAGGAACAGCGAACCCGTCAGCAGAGAACATAAAAGAACATGTTATCTGCCTGCAGGGTGTGGCTGGTACGATTTCTGGACAAATGAATATTTCACCGGAGGACAGTATGTGACGGCAGATGCGCCTATCGATAAAATTCCGCTCTTTGTGAAAGAAGGCACCATCCTTCCGATGATCGATCAGATTATGTATGCAGACGAGGCGGAAGGAATGATGCTGAAACTGAATGTATATACGGGAAAAGACGCAGATTTCCGCTATTATGAAGACAGCGGCGACGGATACGGGTATGAAAGCGGTGAATATGCAGTGACGCGGTTCAGTTATGACGAAAAAACGGGGACACTCAGCAGTACAGAGCGCTCCGGAAGTTATCCCGGAATGAAGCCTTTGCATTATGAAGTGCATCTGATTAAAAAAGGAGAGGAGTAACAAAAATGAAATATAAGAAGAACTGGGAAGAGACGAAAGAAAAATTCAGAAATTACTGGAAACACCAGAATACAGGACGACCGCTCATGATCGTATGGGCGGAAAAAGAGGATGCAGAACCGCTTCCGAAAGAGCTGGAACCTGTTGATATGGAAGATAAATATATGAACGCAGAGCGTATGGTAGCCAGATATCGTCATTTCTGCGAGAACCATGAGTTTATGGGAGAGAGTTTCCCGAATATGAGCGTTGATTTCGGACCGGGATCTGTGGCGGCATACCTTGGATCTGATATCGAATTCCGCGATGATACAGTCTGGTTTACAGAGTGCGTGGATGAGTGGGAGGATACCCCTGCCCTGAAGTTCGACCCGGAGAATAAGTGGCTCGTAAAGCATCTGGAACTTGTAAAAAAATGCCGTGAACTTGCGGGAGATGACTTCTATATCCCGATTCCGGACCTGATGGAAAATATTGATGTGCTTGCATCTCTGAGGGGCGCACAGAATACAGTCTTTGACCTGATCGATGAGCCGGAAGAGATGGAGGAGAGGATCCAGCAGGTAACAGATGTTTATTTCGACTATTATGACAGATTTTATGATCTTGTAAAAGATAAGGACGGATCCTCAAGCTATACGGTCTTCCAGATCTGGGGAGAAGGAAAAACAGCAAAACTGCAGTGCGACTTCTCTGCGCTGATGTCACCGAACCAGTTCCGCGAGTTTATTGTGGATTCTTTACGTCAGCAGGCGCGGAAGCTGGATCATGTCCTGTATCATCTGGACGGACCGGATGCCATCAAACATCTGGATGCACTGATGGAGATTGAAGAGATCGATGCGCTCCAGTGGACCAGCGGAGACCACGGCCCGGACGGAACACTGGAAGACTGGTATGAGATCTATGACAAGGCGAGAAGAGCCGGAAAATCTCTCTGGATCAAAGTATATTCAGGAAACGTAGATGACTGGATCCGCAATGTGGACCGCCTTGTCCAGAGATATGGTTCCCACAGCATGCTCCTGTACTTTAACCCGATGTCAATGGCAGATGCGAAGAAACTGATGGCATATGCAGAAGAACACTGGAAAGATGTAAAGGGAACATTTGAGTGCTGATCAATAAGGGAAGCAGCGTTAATCCGCCGCTTCCCTTATTTTACTGATATCGCTGTCGATCACCAGTGAGTAATTAGTGTAATATACGACAAATCCGGGCTTCGCACCCTTTGGTTTCTTGACATGTTTTTTCTCAACATAGTCGATCTCGACTTTGTCGCTTCCCCTCATACTGGAATAGTAAGCGGCAAGCCGTCCCGCCTCTTCAAAAGTCGTATCCGGAAGCTCGGCGCCGTCTGCCTTTACGATCACATGGGAGCCGGGCGCCTGTTTGGCGTGGAACCACCAGTCGTTTCCGGAGGCAAAGTTAAAGGTAAGTTCATCGTTCTGGAGGTTGTTTTTCCCGACATACATATGATAGCCGTCGCTTGAGATGTAGTGAAGGGGAGTGTTTTTAATCTTTACCTTTTTCTTTGTAAATCTGCGTTTGATATACCCTGTGCTCACAAGCTCCTCCCGGATACCGGCGAGATCGTCTTCGGTGAGGGCGATATCCAGAGCTGTCTGTATGGATTCCAGATAGGTGATGTCGTCTTTTGTCTCCCGGCTCAATGCGGAGAGCGCTTCAAAAGTCCGTTTCTGTTTATTGTACTTTGCAAAATAGCGCTGTGCGTTCTCCTGCGGTGTTTTCGCCGGATCAAGAGGGATGGAGATCATCTTATTAGTATAGTAGTTGAGAGCCTCCATTTTTTTTGCTCCCTCTTCCACATTATATCCATAGGTGTTGATCAGCTCGCCGTATACCTTATATTTTTCCCGGTTTTCCGTGTCTTTTAACTGACGGATCTGCAGATCGTATTTCTTACGGTTCCTCTCAAGGGCAGTCTGGACGATGTGGCGCAGATCTGCTGATTTCTGCCGGATGCGTGTGAGACGGCTGCGGGCAGAGTAGTAAGTACGCAGAACCTCGGACATAGAAGAATACTCTTTGCATTCGTACTGCGCAAAATGGGTAAGAGGCAGTGCGGAAAATTCTTTTGGCTCTCTGCCGTCGAAATAGATGACAGGCGAAAACCGTTCTTCTTTTACAGCAGAAAGATAGATTGTAAACTGCGTGTACAGGTGAAGCAGGATATCATCTGAATACTCCTTTGCGGGAATCGATGAATCCAGACCTGCGAGGGAGCAGATTTCCTCTGCTGTAACCGGACTGATCCCGGTAAAGCTTGTGTAGACTGCCTTGGATACAGGGAGTGGTTTTGCTTTGACCAGATCTTTAAATGTTTCCGCATCTGCCGTGAGAGGATCTGCCTTGTGCATGGTATCCGGAATGAAATATTCCCGGCCGGGCAGGACTTCCCGAACGGAGCTCATCTGCGCGGAGACGTGTTTGATACTGTCGATGATCTTTCCATCCTGTGTACAGAAGATAATGTTGCTGTGCTTTCCCATGATCTCTACGATTAGTTCTTTCCGGCAGAGATCGCCCATTTCATCTAAATGTTCGATTGTAAAATGGATGATGCGCTCAAGTTTCGGCTGCCGGATATCCACGATCCGTCCGCCTCCGATATGCTTCCTTAAAAGCATACAAAAGTTTGGCGCGGTCATGGGGGCATTTTTATTTGTATCTGTCAGATAAATAAGCGGAAGAGAAGCGTCCGCGCTGATGAGCAGTCTTTTCTGTCCTTCGGACGCTTTGACTGTGAGCAGCAGTTCATCGTTTTCCGGCTGGATGATCTTTGAGATCCGCCCGTTTATCAGTTCTTTTCTGAATTCGTGGACAAGGTCTGCCACGACGATTCCGTCAAAAGCCATGATTCTGTTTCCTTTCTTTATATAAATTAGAATTACTGTTAAGAACACTGCCGGAACCGGCACTATGACAGAGTATATCACAATTGGGCAAAACGAGAAAGTATTTCAACGGAATTGACTTTTTTCGAAAAAAAGGAATATAATTGTTCTCTGGGTGGAAATAAATATGAAAAAGTATGAAACAGATCATGAATGACTATAAGAGCTTGATATGAAAGGAAGGATGAAAATGATAGTAGAACATGGTTTGATCTCTTTTTTACAGAAATTTGATGAGCAGCCCTTTCTCGTAAAACTTGGGGGAAAAGAATACAAGATCGGAGAGGGGGACCCCACCTTTACCGTAAGGTTCAATAAATCAATCCCGGTAAGCGAGCTCCTTACAAGCACTTCTATCGCTCTCGGCGAGGCTTATATGAATGGAGACCTTGAGATCGAGGGAGATCTCTATGAGGCGCTGGATCATTTCCTTGGGCAGATGGGCAAGTTCTCTACGGATCAGAAAGCTTTGAAGAAACTGATCTTTACCTCATCAGGGAAAAAGAATCAGGAAAAAGAAGTCCGCAGCCATTATGATATAGGAAATGATTTTTATAAACTGTGGCTGGACGAGACAATGAGCTATTCATGCGGATATTTCGCACATGAAGATGACACACTGTATCAGGCGCAGGTCAATAAAGTAGATTACATTCTGAAGAAACTTTATCTCAAGGAAGGAATGTCGCTTCTGGATATCGGATGCGGATGGGGCTTCCTTCTCATCGAGGCGGCAAAGAAATATAAAGTACACGGCACCGGGATCACGCTGAGTGAAGAGCAGTACAAGGAGTGCCAGAACCGGATCAAGGCTGAAGGACTTGAGGATTATGTGGACGTTGAGCTTATGGATTACCGTGACCTGCCAAAGCTGGGCAGACAGTTTGACCGTGTGGTCAGTGTAGGCATGGTAGAGCATGTGGGCAGGGACAACTATGATCTCTTCCTTAAATGTGCAGATCAGGTGATGAAGAAAGGCGGGCTCTTCCTGTTACACTTTATCAGTGCTTTGAAAGAACATCCGGGCGATGCATGGATCAAGAAATATATCTTCCCGGGCGGAACTGTTCCGAGTCTGCGCGAGATGGTAAATGCCATGGCGGAGCATGATTTCCACACAATGGATATCGAGAACCTGAGACTTCATTATAACAGGACACTGCGCTGCTGGAGAAAGAACTATCTGGAGCATCTCGATGAGGTAAAGAAGATGTTTGATGAGAGGTTTATCCGTATGTGGGACCTGTATCTGGCGGCATGTGCGGCGACATTCCACAACGGTATCATTGACCTTCACCAGATCCTGATGACAAAAGGCATTAATAATGATCTGCCGATGGTGCGCTGGTACTAAGCACAAGGCGCTTGTCTGATGTCATCATTAACGGTTGACCGTTCCGGTACAAGAGGGTATAATAATATAGATTTACTCCGCGCTGCGGAGTTAAAACTATATTAGTAACAGAGGATGGTTTGACATGATAAAGAGCATGACCGGTTTCGGCAGATGTGAGATACAGAAAGATTCGAGAAAGTTTACGGTGGAATTAAAAAGTGTAAACCACCGGTATCTCGATGTGAATATCCGGATGCCGAAGAAACTGAATTTCTTCGAGACTGCCATACGCTCTCTTTTAAAAACGTATGCAAACAGGGGAAAGATAGATATCTTCATTACCTATGAAGATCTGTCCCAGACTCAGGCGGCTGTAAAATATAATGCGGTGCTTGCAGGGGAATACCTGAAATACCTGAAGCAGATGGAAGAGGAGTTCGGTCTGGAAAATGACGTCCGTGTCTCTACACTTTCCCGTTATCCGGAAGTGTTTACCATGGAGGAGCAGAGCGAAGATGAAGAAGAACTGTGGAACGGCCTGAAAGAAGCACTGGCAGGAGCATTCACACAGTTTGTCGAGACAAGGAAGACAGAGGGAGAGAACCTGAAAAAAGATATTCTCTCCAAACTGGATCTCTTAAGTGAACAGATCGGATTTATCGAGGAACGTTCGCCTCAGATCGTGGCTGAGTACCGTGCAAAACTTGAGGATAAGATGAAAGAACTGCTTGCAGATACACAGATCGAGGAAAGCCGGATCGCTGCAGAAGTGATCCTCTTTGCCGACAAGATTTGTACAGACGAAGAGGTCGTAAGGCTGAAAAGCCATATCAGCCATATGCGGAACACGCTGGAAGAGCAGGATGAGATCGGAAGAAAGCTTGATTTTATCGCACAGGAAATGAACCGGGAGGCGAACACGATCCTGTCCAAGGCAAATGATATCGAGGTGTCGGACTGCGCGATCAGTCTGAAGACAGAGATCGAGAAGATCAGGGAACAGATTCAGAATATAGAGTAAGAGGGATGGGCATGAATGAAAAAGGAATATTGATCGTAGTATCCGGATTTTCCGGTTCGGGCAAAGGAACAATCATGAAAGAACTTCTGGCACGATATCCGGATACATACGCGCTCTCAATCTCAGCGACGACACGTTCACCGAGAGAGGGAGAAGTCGACGGCAGAGAATATTTTTTCGTGTCGAAAGATGAATTTGAAAAAATGATTGCCAAAGGCGAACTGATAGAGTATGCTAAGTACGTGGAAAATTATTACGGTACACCGCGTGATTATGTGGAAAAGAAGCTGAATGAAGGAAAAGACGTGATCCTTGAGATTGAGATTCAGGGCGCGCTCAATGTAAAGAAGCTTTTCCCGGATACACTGCTTTTGTTTGTCACGCCGCCCAGCGCAGAAGAACTGAAGAAGAGGCTTGTCGGCAGAGGAACAGAGACGATGGATGTGATCGAATCCCGTATGAACCGCGCCTGTGAGGAAGCGGAAGGGATGGAAAATTACGACTATCTGATCATCAATGATAATCTGGAAGAGTGTGTCGAAGAGATGCATTCCATTATCCGGAGTGAACACCGCAGAAGTTCACGTAATTGTGAATTTATGAAAGAGATAAAAGAAGACCTTGAAAGACTAAGGCACTGAAACCGAGTATACCGTTATGCCGTAAAAGTATGGCACCATTCAATGAAAGGAGAAAGTTAGGTTATGCTGCACCCGTCTTACACAGATTTGATGAAAGTAGTAAACAAAGATGTTGAGGAAGGCGATACAAAAATCGTTAACAGCCGTTATTCTATCGTTATGGCAACGGCAAAGAGAGCCAGACAGCTCATCGCAGGAGATCTTCCTCTGGTAGATGCAAAGGAAGGAGAAAAACCGCTTTCCATCGCGATCGATGAACTCAATCAGGGAAAACTGAAGATTCTTGCCGAGAATGCAGAAGAAGAGGAATAGATTGGGACAGGGCAGATGCACATGTGGTATCTGCCTTTTTTGTGATGACGACAAGCCAAAGTCCGGGCTTGCCCGAGACCTTGGCGACCGCTTGCAATCCCGGAATGTGCCTTTTGGCACTTCCGGTGATTGTGATGACGACTGCGAAAACTACGACCGGAGGTTGATATATGAAGATATTATTTATTTCTCTCGGATGCGATAAGAATCTTGTGGATACGGAAGTGATGCTGGGGCTTCTGGCATCGAGAGGATATGAAATGACGGATGATGAGAATCAGGCTGACGTCATTGTAATTAATACGTGCTGTTTCATCCATGACGCGAAAGAGGAGAGCATCCAGAATATTCTGGAGATGGCAGAATATAAAAAGCAGGGAAAGATCAGGGCGCTTATCGTGACGGGATGTCTTGCCCAGCGTTACCGGCAGGAAATCATAGACGAGATACCAGAAGTAGATGAAGTACTGGGTACAACAGCATATGACAAAATACTCGATGCCGTTGATGCGGCACTAAAAGGCCGGCATGAGGTGATCCTTTCAGAGCTGGATGCACTGCCGCTTCCGGAAACAAAGCGTCTTGTGACTACGGGCGGTCATTTCGCGTATCTGAAGATAGCGGAAGGATGCGATAAACACTGCACCTACTGTATTATTCCAAAAATCCGCGGAAACTTCCGCAGTGTTCCCATGGAGCGGCTCCTGAAAGAAGCGCAGGATCTTGCGGATCAGGGGGTAAAAGAGCTGATTCTTGTGGCGCAGGAGACGACATTGTACGGGAAAGACCTCTATGGCGATAAGTCTCTGCATATATTGCTGAAAAATCTCTGTAAAACAGCCGGTATCCGTTGGATCCGCATTCTTTACTGTTATCCGGAAGAAATTACGGACGAGCTGATACAGGTTATAAAAGAGGAACCGAAGATCTGTCATTATCTTGATCTCCCGATCCAGCACGCAAATGATACGATACTCGGCAGGATGGGACGCAGGACATCGAAACAGGAGCTTGTGGATATTATTGGAAAATTAAGAAAAGAGATCCCGGATATCTGTCTGAGAACAACACTGATCACAGGATTCCCCGGGGAGACGAAAGAACAGCATGAAGAGCTGATGCAGTTTGTGGATGAAATGGAGTTTGACCGTCTCGGTGTGTTCACATATTCTCCGGAGGAAAATACGCCGGCGGCAGAGATGCCGGATCAGATTGATGAGGAAGTAAAGCTTGATCGTCAGGCAGACCTGATGGAACTCCAGCAGGAGATCGCCTTTGAAAACGCAGAGGATATGGTGGGGCGTGAGGTGCTTGTAATGATCGAGGGAAAAGTGGCCGGCGAAAATGCATATGTGGGCCGGACTTACCGGGATGCGCCCAATGTGGACGGACTGATCTTTATTAATACAGACAGAGAACTGCTTTCCGATGATTTCGCCAGAGTAAAAGTGACCGGGGCTTTAGATTATGATCTGATAGGAGAATTATTATGAATTTGCCAAATAAACTGACTGTTCTTAGAGTTATCATGGTACCTTTTTTTGTTTTTTTTATGCTGACAGATGCGGGCGGGGCTGCCAACAAGTGGATCGCTCTTGCTCTTTTTGTCATTGCCAGTCTGACAGATATGCTTGATGGAAAGATTGCACGAAAATATAATCTTGTGACAAACTTCGGGAAGTTCATGGATCCTTTGGCGGACAAGCTTCTTGTCTGCTCCGCAATGATCTGTCTGATCCCTTCCGGCAGGCTGAATACTGCAATCGTAATTATTATTATCGCAAGGGAGTTCATTATCAGCGGGTTCCGGCTTGTTGCTTCTGACAGCGGGATCGTGATCGCTGCAAGTTACTGGGGAAAATTCAAGACGGTTTTCCAGATGGCAATGATCATTGTTCTGATTGCTGATTTCGGCGGTGTGTTCGATCTCATCGGTGAGATTCTGATCTGGATCGCCCTTGCGCTTACGATAATTTCATTGATCGATTATATTTGGAAAAATCGTCAGGTGCTTACACACGGCGGGATGTAAGTTTTGTGAAAAACTTATCAGCCTGAGATTGACGAATGATGTAAATTATGAGAGAATAAACCATATATGGGGCAGACGAAAATACCGCATCAGGCAGCGGAAAGTCTCGCGTCATATGCGAAGAAAATCATACATA
>ERZ1643246.2966-NODE-2966-length-15264-cov-4.690709_pt1 | contig 15264 bp, 18 predicted proteins | sample MGYA00579265_ERZ1643246 | MGnify/ENA primary metagenome ERZ1643246 (study PRJEB29033, sample SAMEA4952261) | chicken gut metagenome | biome: Broiler Chicken; feature: Gastrointestinal Tract; material: Caecum | place: Ireland | collected 2018 | study: Broiler... | reverse complement strand
ATGTTATGCCGGGATCATCTCTCGGCTCCTCAATCCCGTTATCCTCCCCGAACTTCTGCTCCCATGCATCGTATTCCGCATTAACCTCATCCATATATTGTTTCCGAAGTGACGCCATCTCATCCTTGCCCATTCCCAGAGCATTCTCATTCGCTATGGTTTCCATAAGGCAGTGGCAGTTCACGGTTTCCGATGCCGGAAGGTTCGTGTCTCTCGGACACAGCACAAAGTATATGCCTCCATCCTTCCCGGTCAGTTCAAAAAACTCCCGCTTATAAACCTCCTGCCCGTCCATCGCAATATGATTTTCCCTCGGATGTGCGGAAGACGTGTGGATCCATCGCTTTTTATATGCCAACGGATTCTGCACCATCGTTTCCTGCTGTGCATAGCTCTCGACTCTCAACATTTCTGTGAGAGCCACCCTCCGGCTACGGTACCCATGATTACGGATGCCGCTGTTTCCTATCTCCTCTGCAAGTTTATCCACGGACCACTGTTTCTCCTGTGCTTTCAGCAGTAGCCTCTCCATGGTGTCTTTCGTGTTCAGGTTCATAATCCGGGCAAGCTCCCCGGACCATCCTTCAATAAACGCCTCGGCAGGTCTGGTCACAGCTTCATCCACCCCAGCAAGCACCGGGTTTTCTGCGAGCATCCAATCATACGTGAATCCCTTCATCATCTCATCAAATTGCTCCCGGAATATCTGATACAGGGCATCCCTCAGATTATCCGCATTTTTAATCCCAGGCCATACATCTGTTATGAATCCGGGTACTTCCGTGGCTTCCTGCACTCTCTCCAAAAATTCAAGAGAATCCGTTTCAAGCGCCCCGTCCACAGCGTCCTCCAAAAGAGATGTCAGTTCCACGGCTCTTTTTGCTCCCGGATAGCCTTCTTCCGTCAGTGTTTTTTCCAGTTCGTCATCTGCCTTTGCGATATATCTGTCGATGGCGTCCACGAGCGGATTTACATTGATTTCCATACCATCACCCCGCCTGCTTTTTAATATCCATCAGTACTTTGCGGACTTCTTTCATCACTGCCACAATTTCATCCGGCTCTCGATTCTCTTGCGCCTTCGCAATCTGCCCGGATAACTGCTGTACCACATCGGAATAATTGATATTGGTACCATTATTTTTGAGAACTGCCATCGGAATTTCTCCCCATTCTTCCTGGAAATCTTCCGATGGCTTTCCAGTCATTTCACAAATCAGTTCGTGTGCAAAATTCGGTGTTACTCCACCTGCGTTGTTTGCCGCCGTGAGCATCCGGTACAAATCATCCGGGTTGGAAATATCAGGAGCCATGAAATAAACTTCCACATACTTGAACTGGTAACAATTCAAAAGCCTATTATTAATCGCCCACGCCAGAGATTTCCTTTCCGGCTGGAAAACCTGTTCTTCGGTCACTTCCTGCGCCGTCTGTGCCGTTGCCCGGTTAAAATCCGTGGTGTATCCCACATACAAATCCGGCAACTGGAAAGCGGACTGCACCCGCTTACGGTTGTTCTCAAGATAATCCTGAAACAGCTCATCCTTCTGCAAAATACTGGCAAGGTCTTTCACTTCGATTTCCGGCTTTTTCTCATCCTCAAAATCAGAACGTCCGTCCACGCTCTCTGCCTCAAGCACCAGGAAAGAGTGCTGTCCGGCTTCTCCCTTAATGCCGTTCATGTACTCCTGCAATTTGGTAAAGCTCTCATCCGTGAGCGTGCCGCCCTTTACCATAATCATCAAAGGCGTATGCCTGCCGTTCTTGAAATAATTATTATTCAAGTTCTCTGCCGCCCGGGAACCGTCCACTCCAAGAATCTGACCTATCCAACGTACCTCGCCGTATGGTTCAGTTCCTATGGTGAACTCCATAATCTCATTGGCCTGATGCCACCTTTCCAGCGCTTCGCCGTCCTTTATGTATTCACCGTTCCTGTTATCCATAACCCTCGGATCGCCGAACTCTTTAAAATACACAATATCAGCGCCTATCTGCTGTCTGTATTTCCTGTATTTCTTTCTGCGGGGAGTTTCTTTCCCGTGGTGGTAATACGGAGTCTCAATATACGGAGGTAACGGCCGAGTCTTCCGGATGGTAGGCGTCTCCCGGATAAATTCTATTTGAGAAACCTCCCCCGCAAGATTCCGCATCACTTCTATGTAGGCAATACCGTATGTCTCCCTTGCCTCAATCACATCCTCAAACACTTCTTTTGTGTCCTGCTCTGTATTCAGAAGCTCGATAATCTCTTCTGCCTTTTTGTATTCAGCCGCCATTTCTGGCGTTTCCTCGTTGTCCACGCAATACCGCACGCCAATTCCAAATCCAGCTATATTGTTCTTGTAAGCACGGATGCACTGCGGAAGAATAGAACTTCCGTTCACAAGCTGTTTAAGTCCCATAAGCTCCACCGGCGGCTCTATCCAATCTCCGGCGTTAAAGGCCGCCTCGGTGGTTACCTGGGTAGAGGCATCCGCTTTCTTGATATTGTGCCCGGCTGGGTTGTGCTCCTTAATCACGGTTGCTCTCACCCTTCCGCCTTTTCTATTTGCTTTTGCCATCCCTGATTATCCCTCTTTCTTTTTCTTTGCCTTCGGTCTTTTTACAGGCATACATACGAGTAAAACGCAATCTGCCTCATCCGGTGACGGAACGCCCCTCGCCTTCATCACTTTTTTACTCTCAACTCTGATTTTCCCGTTTTCTGTCATGCCGTATTTCCTGCCGGACAACTGCGCTACCAGCGCATCATCGTCGGGAAGTATAATCTCAACATCTTTCGGTTTTCCATCATCGTCATACGGCTGCAACAACTTTTTCAAATTCGCCATCATATATGTTGTGCTGTCATCATAAAATTTGTGCCTTATCTTCTGTCCAAATTTTACCGGATAAATCTCCATCCACCACAGACGGTCAGGATTATTCCTCTTCATCTGCCTGAGACGATCCACAACTCCGCCTCCCACGCCCCCATCGTCAATCTTTATGGGAATGGGCAGATCCCTGTTTTTCTTCAATCCGTATTGGCTTACGAGAAGTGTTCCAAGAAGCACAATATCATCTGCTGTTTTCATGGTATCCTGGCCAACACGCTTTTTAAAAAATTGCACTTTCTCATCTGTTCGGAATCCGATTACTGTCTTATCTGTTCCAAATCGTGCAACGTCACATCCTATGTGAATATTATCTGGTATCTTTCTCGGATAATATTCTGTCTGGATGCTTTTCTCCACCAGCGGTAACGGTATGAATATATCATCTTCTGCCAGGGGAAAATCTCCGGCCACACGGACTCGGAACACGTCGCTGTCCTCGCCATACATATTGACGATGGTCTGCACAAACTCATCGGACACCCGGCTGCTTTCCCTGCCGTCCACATGAAATGTTTTATACTGCTGCCGAAGCTTATTATGGCTGTCATAAAAAAATCCCGACAACTGCGTCGGGTTTCCGCACATCAAAAGCCTTGCCCCTGGTGTTGACAGTGCACCAAGAACAGGTTCAAATATTTTGTCATCTACACCACTTGCCTCATCTATGATATAAAGCATATGTTCCGCATGGAATCCCTGCAATGCATCCGGTGTACTGGCTGTACGTGCCACGGCGAACCATTCTTCCGAATGTCCCTTCATATACAGCTTTTCTTTTGTCCAAATCAATTCATTATCCAGAACTTTATTGTTGCGCTTCCATTTGCTAATTTCGGCCCACAGGATGTCGTATAACTGATGTTGTGTTGGCGCTGTGCAAGGTATCTTCGGATACGGATGTGTAACAAGGAACCATATAACCGCCCACGCCTCAACTGTGCTCTTACCGATACCGTGGCCGGAACGAACACTGGTCATGGGGTTCACAACAAGGCTATTTAATATCTCCGCCTGCTTATCATCCGGTGTGGCTCTGATAATGTCTTGCACAAACTCCACGGGATGGACAGCGTAATATCTTATTGCCTCACTGCTCAGCATCTTCGCTCTCCTCCATCCTGTTTCTGTATGCTTCTTCAATTGCATCGGCAAGCGACGAACCTTCCTCTTCCATCAGCATAGGGTTTTCACCGACCGTATCCCGCAGGAAAGTCGCCGCCTTTGTATTCCCTTTCATGGCCTGATTCAGCACTGCCACCATAACCGCAGACTGGTATGTGAAGTCCTCCTCGGATATTCCCATCATTTTCAGTTTCGCTTTCAGTTCCTTCGCTGCATCCGGTATCTCCATGTCCAGGAGCATCCTTGCTGTCTCCTTCATAGTCTTTTTTCTTCTCCTGGCCTCACCTGATGCAATACCTCCCCGCCTGGCTATCTCCACCTGTTGCTCTCCTGTTCGGAACCGATAAGGCTCCCCTTTTTTCAGGTTTTCCTCATTCGCCAACTTCACCACCTCTCCGTCTCTGTCCTTTTGCTTTGTGAAATCAGATAAAGAATACATCCTTTCTTTCTTTTTCCAACTTTGCCATGAACATATTTGGCGCCGTCATCCTGCATGGAATATCGCACTTCCTCATATCAGTGTCTGCTGTCTTTTTCTTTTCCAGAATATCCTTATCCATCACATGTCCCACAATCTGGTACGGCTTATGACAACAATACATTACTCCCCCATGCTCATTCACCGCAATCTGAGCCCATTGTGCCGTACATCTTTCTTCCTGTACGTCAAGCATATTCCACTTAAAATTTACTGTCACTCTCTCGTCTTTTTCTTCCAGAAACCTCACTCTTCTCACGATATCAAAGATTTCTGTGAATCCATTTAATGTAACAGCATTGAACCTTGAATCTTTATAATAGTTCCCTTCCGTGGACTCTATCGGCCGAAATGAAATATAATCAACAGGCAAATCAGCATTGGCGCTATAAAAGTCAAAAACATCTTCTGCTTTTTCCACAACAATCTGAATCCCCAACGATGTCTTCGGACTGTTTATCCTCTTCCATGAAGCATAGCGTGCTATATTATCCCTTACTTTTTCGTACGCTCTCACGCCTCTATGTTTTTCATAGCTTTCTTCATCCCATCCATCCAGAGATACTTTCAAATAATCCGGTTTTATGTATACCAGTTTATTGAAATTTGTATTTATTCCATAATGGATTCCCTTTTCCTCCAGCCATCCGGTAATCCTCATAATATCCGGATTTAACGTAGGTTCTCCCCCGCCTGTCAGAATAAATCCTTCTACGCCCAGTGTCCGCAGTCTTTCAGCATAAGTGATAAATTCCTCACACTTCATGGAATAGGCACCGGCATCCAGCTCCCACCGCCCGTAGGTACAATACGGACATTTATTGTTACAGTAATTCGTGAGGAAAATATCTGCCGTGATCGGCCTCTGGTCATGCAGCGCTCTTTCTATATGGCTGAACATTTTATCCCCTGCTATATTTCCCATACTCTCAGACCACCTTCCTGTATTTCTCATTCAGTATTTTCGGAACACAGCACTCCCAGTCTATCCGGTGATGGATTCTCCTGTGCTTGCTGTACATCATGCTCACTTTAATGCAGCTTGGCATCGCCATCACAGAATAAAATGTCTTTACATACGTTCCTGTTTCCAGATACGCCTCTGTCATTCCTCCATCCAAAGATTGAGTAGGCAACTGAATAATGCACATATCGCATAATGTGAAGAATAACCTTCCCCTACTTCCCAATGTGGTATAGGTCGTAACATCTTCATTCATCGTGCCTCTGAAATCAATCGGCCTGTCCGTCCTGCAAAACAGGCTGTTCATTGCTTTCCTGAGGAGCCTTTTCTTAAAGTTTCCTCCATCCAGACCGCCGACGAAATCTCCTCCCTGTGCAAATGCCACGGTTGCCGCTCCGGACACATCCAAGAATTTCAGCATATCCTCAAATATTCTGTCCAGGTTCCTTGCAGGCTTCGCCGCAAGTTTCTTCCCCTCTGCATACCGGAAATCTATCTCTTTATAATCATCATCCATCATCAAGAAATAGGTCAGCCCAAGATCCTTTGCGATCCGGAAAGACTCATTTCTCGCATAGATAATGGCTCGGTGATTATTGAAATTATCCATCGTGTCTGCCCGGTCGTATGCTTCCTGCTTATTAAACATGATCACATGATCTTTCCCGAAATTCTCCAGGTACTTTTCTGTATCACTGTCCTCATTGTCTATGATCATGTACCATCTTCCGGTGTAGCCGCCTCTCTGTAAGGCTCTCATCGTCACCACATTGTCCGCACGGCCATGAGTTAATATGAATACTGCAAAATCATTACGCATCTTCCTCGCCCTCCATAACATCCAGGACATCGGAGAACAGGGCTGCGTACCCATTCGCAATCGCATTGTCCATATCAATAATGACGAGAGCTGATTTCTCCATCAGTCTCTGCATCTCCTGTGTGGCGTGTGCATAATACTCTGCGATATTCCGGTAATTAAACACGTTATGCCTCCGGGCAGCCTGAATCAGAAATCTTCTTTCCTCTTCCGTGATCCCTTCCGCCTTCTCAATCTCAGAAATCAACTGTTTCGACTTCTCTTCATCGAGCATTTCATCTATGGTAGGCTGCTCCCCTGTGATCTCGTACTGTGGTATGTTGGTGTTGAAGGTATACTTATCATCCGTGATCTCATCTGCGAAATCACTTTCCTCCCCATCAAATCCGAACAGCGACATATCAATGCTCATGATCTGAGCCAACTCCTGCTCTAACTTTTCCTCATCCCACGTAGCAATCTCGGCAGATTTATTGTCTGCCAGACGGAACGCCCGAATCTGCTCTTCGTTCAGATCATCTGCAATAATACACGGCACTTCTTTCATACCCAGTTTCTTTGCCGCCTTTATTCTCGTATGCCCTGCCACTACTACATTATCGCCTGAGATCACAATCGGGATCTTGAAACCAAATTCCTGTATGCTCTCCGCTACCGCATCCACAGCCTCATCATTATTCCGTGGATTGTTTTCATACGGTAAGATCTCTTCGATCTTCTTATAAACCATTTTCAATTCGCCCATGCCACCAGCTCCTTTCCCCATTCACGACAAAAAATAAAGGACTGCACTCTCCGTACAATCCTTATCATTTTCCATATTCGTTTTATGCTGTTTCTTCTTTCAATGCCCCGCCCTGTCGGGCAGGGCTGAATGAGAAAGAATCGGCACAACACAGCCGACAACAGGTTTCCACAAGGGCATGTTTTGTTTCTTCCTGTTGCAGTTTACACTATATCACCCTTCCCCAGTGTCATTCCAGTGATATTTTATGTCATTTAGTGTCATTTTGCGAACTTTTGCGAACTTTCCATGAACAAAGGTGTCATTTGGTGAACTAATGTGAACTGCACGAAACTGCCGCACTCTTTCCTGCATCCATTTCTGCAAGCATCTCCCCATGGATCTCCTGGAACTCCAACAGTGCATAACCGTGCATCTTCAAGATATGCCTCACAGTATACTTTACATCAAAAGCACTCTCCGCTATTTTCTCCCACGACATAAAGTGTATGTATCTGCAATTCAGCACGGTCATATACTTATCTGTTTTCAGCTCATTTATTTCCATAGACACTTTCAGTTGAAAGCGCATGAGATCCGTAATCTGGCTGTCAATTTCCCTCTCCATTTCATCAATCCGTCCATATAACGTTCCGAATTTATCATTATTCCTACTGCTCTGTACCCGTTCCCCCTCTCTAGCCCCTCCCAGGGAATAAAGCATATTTACAATTCCCTCTCTGTCCCTGCGAAGATTCCTTATCCTCGCCTCTCTGCTTTTTACCTGGCCTAAATATTCTTTCGCATCCATTAAAACAGCCCCTCCTAAACAATCATTTGACAAAAATCTCTGTCCCGCTTATAATAGGGATACTCGTCATCGTGTGAGCCTTTGTCTGATGTGATTATTCAGCAGGGGCTTACTTTTTTATATTACTTTTCCTCCGTGCATAAACGTCCGGTTCCGATTGAAATTGTTCTTTTCTTCAAGGCATCTTTCAATGTCAATACCCTCGTGACCACAGTAATCTAAAATCCGCAGAATTACATCTGCCAATTCAAAGGGAATGCCCTGTGGCGCCCCATTTATTACATACGTTTCATTTGCTCCTTTTCCTTTTCTGTATTCCTCTAATGCCTCTGATAATTCAGAGTGACATAAAGCAATTACCTCCGGAAAGGAAGGAGGTTTTATCCACCACCCATGTTCCACTGCTATCTGATGGACGTCTTCAGCAAAATCATTTAATCTCATTCTCTTTTTTTCTTTCAATTCGCACATTTCTTCTTTTTCCTCCTAAACGCCTGTGAAAATTCACATGTGGCAAAATGTGAAATGAATCCAAATCCATCGGCAAGCTCCGGACCATTTACAATCGTTCCGACCACTACCTGTCCATTTGGAAGAACAATTCTGTCTTTTCCTTCTAGTTCTTCTTTGTAATATATAAAACCAGAATCACACGGCATACTCTTTCCTGCCGTGGTGCGGATAAACCTGATTTCTTTTCCGCATTTTTTACATCTTGTATTTCCTCTATTCATTCTATAAAACCTCCTGTGCGGCTCCCGTATTGCCTCGTGCGCCGTCTTTTTTCTTCTTCCGGCACTTCTTATTCTCTTTCTTCATCATCCTCTTCTGAATCGAAATAATCTCTTGAAGTATGTCCTTTATCCTCAAGCATCATATTGTTGACGGCGATTCCCTCCGGGGTGTTCTTGATTTCCTCTGCCTCGCAATCTACAACGTCTTGAAAATCAGGGTCAAAAATACTTCTCTGCCGGCCGACAGAAACATATTTCAATACATATCTCTGTAAATCCTCATCAAACACGAGTTCCATCTCCGTGTTATTTTTTCCATCGAAACTATCTTTCACTGGAACTGTTGTTGTTATCTTGTGCTTTAATATTGGTTTTTCTATTTTTCGTGCAATGCCATTTTCTCCAGGTATGTAATCTTCTACCATTTCAACATCTACTTTCAGGCTGATGCTTCCTTCATCGGAATTATTCTGCTGCATCTTTTGGAACAATCTTTGCAAGAGCGTATCAAAATCATCTCTGACCTTTGCAAACGTATCACTGTCCATTGTAATTTCTTTCCAGTTTTGAATCTGCATCTCCATTTCCTCCTCTTAATTCATGGTTTTTATCGTAATCTCTGTGCGTGGGAACTTCGGATCGTACAGCACTCGGCTCCCATCATGGGAAGTTATGATTTTACTGTTATCATCCTCCAGGATTCCATACTTTACCAGCACATCGTCCACAGCTTCCAGAAGATTTGTCAGGTCAACTTTTCTCCGCGTCTTCATATAAAACAGGCATGTCACTTCACACTGCTCTGCTATCGGTGGCTCCACCCTCGTCAGATAATACCTGCAGTCCTTCTCATACTGCACATATCTCTTGCTTGGCATAATTTTGCTATAACTCCCGCATCTCACAATCCTCTGTGAATTTTTTTTCGTTACCGGCTGTAACGGAATAGTAATTTTAAGCTCCATCCCCCTGCACCCTTTCATATTCCTTTCTGAATTCTTTTTCTTTGCATATCCTTATTTCTCCGGACGGCTCCAGGATAATATAATCTCCGATTTTTGCTTTCATCTTTCCAGGCTTTGCATAGACAGTGCATCCATAAACATGTATTGCTCCATCCCTGACACACCTATCAATGAATATATTTTCTCTGTCCACTTCTTTCATGAACCATTCCGGAGCCATTATCTCCGCATCAGCATCAAACCGGAATGCCTCAACGACTGCCGGCTTTCTTTGATATTTCATAGTTCCCCCTTATTTGGAGGTGTCCGCATTCCCTTCTTTATCCGTTGCGTGGACATAATAAGCAACAGTTTTTCCGGTTGGCGTAACCTTCTTTTTGTGCTGCCCTACATCGTACCCATTCACGGCAAGAATTGTCATGACCTGTTTCCGGTCCTCCAAGTTGTAAATACGGAGTTCCGCATCCCATCCGGTGTTTTCTTCCTTCGCTACCGGTCCCGTAATCAATTCCTCCGGGCGGATTTTTGCCGCCTCTGCAATTTTAAAAAGAACATCAATCGCAATACTGGTCTTTGCTGTTTCATACGCTCCGATTTGGCTCTCGCTCTTTCCTATCAGTGCCCCAAGCTCTTTCTGCGAAAGCCCCATCGCAGTTCGTACTCTCCGTATCTCTTGCCCTACTTTCTGTGTCGCTCTCATCTTTCTCACTCCTCTACTTCAAAATAATGTTCCAGCCGCTTCTGCCGCTGTGCTGCCCTCATAATCCGGAAAGAGTTTCCAGATATCTCCACAGGAATGCATGTTTCAAATATCCTGTCGTAAATCCTACGGTACCTGATATCAGGATTTCTCATCATTTCATCAAAAGAGAGATTTGTGGTTAATATCATCGGTTTATCTGCCCGCGCTCTTCCATCAATCACGTTATACACTTTTTCCAAAGCATAGTCCGTGTTCCTTTCTGCTCCCAGATCATCAATAATAAGTAGGCTGCACCCGTTCAGGATATTAATATATTCTGCCTCATCCTCGCATCCCTGTATGTCCTGCAATATTTTTACGAATGATGTCATGATTACAGAAACTTTTTCATCAATCAAGGCGTTGGCAATACAGGCTGCCGTGTAACTTTTTCCGGTCCCTACTTTCCCATAAAAAACCAGACCAATATTTTTCTCTCCGGTTTTCGGATGGCCGTCATTTACCATCGTCCGGAAATCCCTGACATACGCTTTTGCAATCTGGAATGCCTTTCTGTTCTCGTTCCTTACCACATATGAGGAAAAACTGGCTTTTTGATATTTATTATCCATCATGGAAGCATCCTTCAATCTTTGTATCCTCCGTATCTCCTCTTCATGTTCCTGCCGTCTTTTTTTCTCTTCAAGCACACTAAATTCGCAATCGCACAGGCACCATACGGTTTTATGGAATAATTCTGTGTCTATTCTTTTCTGCTTAGGCTTTCCACATTTTCCGCAATGCCAGATCCCCTTTTCGTCCTGATAATCTCCATTTTGTATATTTACACCAAGCTTTGGGCCGCTCGGCAAAAACTGTGTCGCATCCATATCGCACCTCCTTAAAATTTACAAATATTGCTCAAAATCAGCCGTTCCATTTTCTGCTGGTGCAGATGCATTGGGAATCTCTTTTGGCATATAATCTAAAAATGGAGTTGCATCTCCCAAAAACGTTTTGGCATGTTTGATAAATTTCAATGGCGTATGTTCTCTCTCACACTCCGTCCTGTAATTACGCGCCGCCAGCAGCAATTCTTCCGGAGAAAATCCATCATTGATACGGGCCTGATATTTTTTATATCCCTGTCCTTTATCAGCCTTCTTTGGATATTCGGCCCAAAATTCCTCAAATTCTGTGGGATAGTTGTTTCTCCTTTTCCCTGTCTCCTCCCCTTTCTTCTTATCCGGAAGAGCGGGTGTTGGTGGACTCTGTGCTTCAATAATTTTTTTATCATCCAGCGGCACTCCATGAGTCCTGGAATACGATTTATTTTCCTTGAGAAGAAGCTGGCTTTTCTCATCTGTATATTGCGTCTCATGATAACGGTTCTGTGAAATACAGTTGTGCATCCTCCAGTGTTTTATTACGATCACTCCATCTTCAAAGGTTAGAACAAACCGTTTCAAAATCAGCATTTTTAAATCGTCATCGTGACACCCGACTGTTCTCATTATCCTCTTCGGGTTCCCTATGAATCCATCATCATCAGCCCGCATATTCAGATGGAAATATAACGCCTGTGTTGACAGCGGCATATCAAGGAAAGCATCACTATCCACAATTTTCATGGTAAACATCCGTTTCTGTGCCATCTCTTCCGCCTCCATCATCCCGTGATATACCTTGTCGTGGCCTTCGCAAAATCAAGAAATTTCTCATCTCTCCATCTATCCCAAAAAGCGATTGTCCTGGACTGTGGCCTCTCCTTTGCCAGCCCAACATGAATCTTCATCGGAATCGGTACGGCGTCACCTATCACGAATACATCCCCAGGCTGAAACATCGCAGTTTCATCGATCACGCTTTCACTCCCATCTGGCATCATTCCTTTAATCATAGCCTTGTCGTTCTCGTTGTTCATTTTCCCCACAATGAAATTCGCACACTGAGCCATAATGGTTTTATTCAGTCCTGACGGCCTCTGGCTTGCTACAAAAAGCGTGGTACCAAATTTCCTGCCCTCCTTCGCAATATCCTCGAATATTTCCACCATGCGCCGCTGTGATGCGGAAAGCTGGAAATCGTTTGGAATATATACATGGGCCTCATCGCACACCAGTGTAACTGGATGGACCTCTGAAACAGGATATGTACGCTGTATCTCATACACCAGCTTCGTAATCACCCCGATGATTGGGATTGCCACATCGTGCGGGATTTCTGACAGGTCGATATTCTTCACGGGAACATCATTGTTCATAATCTCTGCTACAAAATCATAGAGATATTTCTGCGGCATATCCTCAAAGAGAAACCTGTACTTGCTATCTGCCATCTTATCCACGAGCAGGTTCACCACATTGGTCAGCTTCCCGTTATAATCCCCTTTCGTCACTTTTTCCTGGCCGGCCTTCTCTCCGGATTTATATACCTCCCCCGTGCCTATCATCTGTTCGTCCAGAAACTTCATCAGCTTCACAAACTCCACATAGCTGAAATATATTGGTTTATTTTCCTTCCCGTTCGGACAAACTTTGTAATAGCATTTCCGCAGTGCTGTCATGGCCACGGTCGCTGATTCCTCTTTTATCTTCAGAATATTGGAAATCATATCCGAAAATCCGAACATCCATATTGGGAAAGGCTTCTCCTTCCCAACGGAAATATTTCTGGCATAAGACAGATTCCGGTATTCCCCGTGAATATCAAAGACAATCACATTTGCGCCCGGCAGCTTGCTCACCTGCTCTAAAATCTTTGCCACAGTCTCTGACTTCCCGGCTCCAGTGTTTCCTACCACACAGGAATGCCGTTGAAAAAACTTATTGCCATCTACATATGCAGGAATCCCGTATGCCGTGTAATCACCGATATAGAACCCGTCCATATATTTTTTCAGCATGGATACAAATTCCTCCCGGCCAATCCTGTGCGCCTCCACCCTCATAGTCGGGTATCGGTCAACGGCTTTTTCAAAACTCCCATCCTTTACTGTTCCAATGATGGAACATTCCAACATCTTCACACTTCCACGCTCCATAATGTAATCATTATCATCAATTTCAGGCTCATCTTCTGCGTCCGTATCAGTCAGCGCATTCACCATTGTCACCAGTTCCACATCTCCATCCGATACAGATATCAAGTCATTAATCCTCACATCGTCAAACTCTTTATAATCAGACCTGATCTGCACCCTGTCGCTTAAGATTCTTATCAATTTCATGTCCTATGCCTCCAATAATTCATTGTAATTCCGCACCCTTGCTTTTTTGATACTCTTACAGTAATCACACCTTCCACAATGTTCCGGCTCGATGTACCCTTCTTTTATATCCGCATATCTTCCGATGTTTTCTTCCACCTGCCTCAGTGCAAAGTCAAGTGTGGACTGCGGAATCTGCCAAATATCCCGGTCAAGCACCTTTTCTTTTGTCACCACAGCCAGGTAAAACGGAAGCTTTTCTCCAGTGCATATCTCCACGCCTTTCTGATATACAGCCCCTTGGATGTCATATCTCCACTGAGGAAGTCTGTCCATTCTGGCCACTACCTTCAAATCAGTAATAGCCTTTCCGGGATTATAGCTGTCCAGTTTAATTTTCCACGGTACCCCAAACATCTCAAAAGTAAAAATCTTCTGCTTTTCCCCGCTCATTGAATCCATAAACTTCGGGTCCGTTTTTACGATTTCAATGATCTGGTTTGCCCTTTTGAAATCCGCTCTCAGTTCCCGGCGCCTGGTGTATATTCCAGGATTCTCTTTCATGAACTCATCCAGTGTGCCTTCAAAGTAACGGTCCACAAAGCTTCCCACCAAAAGGGCTTTCGTCACCGGCCTCTCATACTCCCCGGAAAGCTCAGCCATTGCCCTTGCCTCGCAACTAATGAATGATTTGTATTGCGACACAGAGAAAAATTCCCTGTTTGCAGCTTCGCTATAATAATTATCCTGGTTAATCTGCATCCGTCACCGCCTCTTTCTCCGTGCCTTTCTTCTCCGTTTCTTTCTTTCCTCCGTCAAACGGATCGCTAATTTCAGTTTCATCTGCCGGGAGGGCAATCTCAAAATAATCCTCACGTTTTGCCATCCCATCCCGCAAGGCAACATATACCTTTTTCAGTCGGACAAAATCATTTTCAGAAAAGGCATCACTCCGGCATCCAAGATATTTTTCAATCATCGGAAGCGTAACAGAAAACTCTTTTTCAAACACTCTGGCCATCGTTCTTACTCTGTCAACAAGCGGCTCCTCATATCCTTCCCGGAGTGTTTTATTGCACTGCTCTACCGCCGCTTCTACAACATCGCCAGGGACAATGCCAAGGATACACGCCCTTACTCTCCTTGCTGCCTGATTTGCCACCATCTCATAAATATCTCTTGGATCTGTCAACGGGTAATCCCCCCTCCTGGTATGACGAATATGTGGAACGCTGAACATTTTTGTTTGCCTTGCGTTGGTTTCCAAATCCCACGCATATGCCATAACCTGACTGACTCCGTTCCTCTGCTCCAGCTCCATGAATCCAAAATCAATATTTCCCCAGTTCTGCGCAATCGCTTCCGCAAGACGGATAGACGGACCGGTAATCTTTTCTCCTCCTCTTGGGTACTCATACATGGAGCTTTCTGCCAGCTTCATTCTCTGACACGCCCTGATGATATTATTAAATGCAACGACCTGATCTCTTGGAAATTTCTTTGCGGCAAGCATCGCAACCTGCACTTCCTGAGCCTGCCGTGCTACCATCATTTCAGTCTGTGATGTTCTTGGCACCTGTACCTTTTCCTGCTCCTGTGGCTGTCTCGTAAAATCTACGTTTGTCACTTCATTCATTGTGTTGTACCTCCTTTTTCTCTGAAATTTTTATATATTCGAGCCTTCCACCGCCATCATTCCTGCCAGATTTATGTATGCTCTGAAAAAATATTCCTTTATCACATCTGGCAGCAGCAGCGGAAGGTAGCTCTCATCTTTCCCTGCAGCTTTTGCTTTCCTTCTGGCGTATTCCAGAAGATCCTCATACTCTCCGTCTTGCAGTTTGTACCCCTCTTTTTCCATGCTCTCCCGTATT
>ERZ1643246.2965-NODE-2965-length-15266-cov-5.012228_pt1 | contig 15266 bp, 14 predicted proteins | sample MGYA00579265_ERZ1643246 | MGnify/ENA primary metagenome ERZ1643246 (study PRJEB29033, sample SAMEA4952261) | chicken gut metagenome | biome: Broiler Chicken; feature: Gastrointestinal Tract; material: Caecum | place: Ireland | collected 2018 | study: Broiler... | reverse complement strand
GAAAGTTTTCTCTTGACACGAAGGCATAACTTACTATAATAGTTAATATACTAATTAGCGTGCTAACTAATTGGCAGAGAGGAGAAACAATGGAGGATAACACGAAAATCAGCAGTCTGCTGCGGATGATCGATGTTCGCATCCGGATGGATCTGGATGAGCGCAATGAAGAGTTTCAGCTGACTTCCATGCAGGTCCGCATCCTCGTGTTTCTGATCGAACACGATGACCGGGAGATCAACCCGCGGGATCTGGAACATTATTTCCGCATCAGCAAACCGACCGTGACCGGCGTGCTGAAGCGGCTGGAGGAAAAAGGCTATCTTCATTATGAGCCGAGCGGAAAAGATCTTCGCTACAAGCAGATCGTACTCGACGACAAGGCGTATCAGTGTGCCAAGCAGCTGCATGCCCGCTTTGAAGCGATGGAGCGCAAGCTGTACCAGGGCCTCAGCGATGAGGAGCTGGAACTGACACGTTCACTGCTGCTGCGTCTGTTAGACAACATTTCAAAAGAAGAGGAGGTTGTGCAATGAAACGGTTGCTTCAAGAATTGAAAGAATACAAGGCATCCTCGATCAAAGCACCGCTGTTCATGATCGGTGAGGTCGGTCTGGAGCTCTCCCTGCCGACGCTGATGGCGTACGTCATCGACAACGGTGTCATGAAAGGGGATATGCGAACGGCAGTCCTCATGGGCCTCGTCATGCTGGTGGTTGCGTTTTTATCGCTCGTATGCGGTGCGCTGAGCGCCAAGAACGCATCCTATGCGTCTGCGGGCTTTGTAAAGAACCTGCGCAAGGCGATGTTTGAAAACATCCAGCGCTTTTCTTTCCACAATGTGGATCGCTATTCGACCGCCGGTCTGATCACCCGTCTGATGACGGATACGACCAATGTGCAGAACGCATATATGATGATCCTGCGCATGTGTGTGCGTGCGCCGATGATGCTGATCCTGGCGATGGTGATGACGTTTACGATCCATGCGGATCTGGCCCTCTATTTCCTGTATGCGCTGATCTTTCTGGCCGTTGCCCTGACGCTGATCACCGTTCTCTCTTATCCGGTGTTCCGCAGAGTGTTCCGCAAGTACGATGATCTCAACGCCAGCGTGCAGGAGAACATCACGAATATGCGTGTCGTCAAGGCGTACGTCAAAGAGGAAGCGGAGACGAAGAAGTTCAAGAGCGCCAGCGAGAAGCTCTATGAGATGTTCTGCAAGGCAGAGAAGATCCTGGTGCTCAATGGTCCGATGATGCAGCTGGCCATGTATGCCTGCATCATGGCGATCGGCTGGTTTGGTGCACAGTTTGTCGTCGGCGGATCGCTGACGACCGGAGAGCTGATGAGCATGTTCACCTATACGATGCAGCTGCTCATGAGCCTGATGATGCTGTCGATGGTCTTTGTCATGGTGTCCATGTCCACCGCCAGTGCCAAGCGTATCGTCGAGGTGCTGGAGGAGACCAGCGATATCCACAATCCGGCAAAGCCGGTCTATGAGATCGCAGACGGCTCGATCCGCTTTGAGAATGTGTCCTTTGATTACTATACACATGAATTCGACAAAGATGCAGATGATGCGGTGCTGCGCAACATCAACCTGGAGATCGCCAGCGGAGAGACGATCGGGATCCTGGGCGGTACAGGAAGTGCCAAGAGCACGCTCGTTCAGCTGATCCCGCGTCTGTATGATGTGCAGAAGGGCGCGGTCTATGTCGGCGGCCGCAACGTCAAGGAATACGATCTGGATACGCTGCGCAACGAGGTGGCGATGGTCCTGCAGAAGAATGTGTTGTTCTCCGGCACGATCAAGGACAATCTGCGCTGGGGCAACGATCAGGCCAGCGATGAGGAGATGATCCGGGCATGCCGGCTGGCACAGGCGGATGAGTTCATCTCTCGCTTCCCGGATGGGTATGATACGTATATCGAACAGGGCGGCAGCAACGTTTCCGGCGGACAGAAACAGCGTCTGTGCATTGCCCGCGCCCTGCTGAAGAAACCGAAGATCCTGATCCTGGATGATTCGACCAGCGCGGTCGATACGAAGACCGATGCGCTGATCCGCAAGGCGTTCCGTGAGGATATCCCGGATACGACCAAGCTGATCATCTCGCAGCGCATTTCCTCGATCGAAGATGCCGACCGCATCGTCGTGCTCAATGACGGTGAGATCGACGGCATCGGTACGCATGAGGAACTGCTGGCAAGCAATGCGATCTACCAGGAGATCTATGAAACACAGAAGAAGGGAGCGGATGACGATGAATAAGCGACACATGAATTTCCAGGTGCTCGGCCGTCTGCTTCGTTATGTGCTGAAGCACTATAAGTTTTCCTGTTTGGTCGTGCTGGTCTTCATCATTCTTTCCAGTGTGGCCAACGTATCGGTATCGCTGTTCATCCGCGTGCTGATCGATGACTATATCACGCCGCTTTCTCAGAGCCCGTCACCGGATTTCTCTTCGCTGTTAAGGGTCCTGCTGCAGATGCTGTGTGTGTTCGGCATGGGCGTATTCGCCAACTTTGCCTATCAGCGCATCCTCGTCAATGTCGGACAGGGAACGCTGCGCAACATCCGTGACGATCTGTTCGCCCATATGGAAAAGCTGCCGATCGGCTACTTTGACACGCATCCGCACGGCGACATCATGAGCGTGTACACCAACGATACGGATACGCTGCGTCAGGTCATCACCCAGAGCCTTCCGATGACGATCCAGGCGGCATTCAACGTCCTGTTCGTCGGTACTTCGATGATCGTCATCTCGCTGCCGCTGGCACTGCTTTCTTTCTTCATGGTCGGTGTCATGCTGACGGTGGCACGCAAGATCGGCGGCCGCTCGGCCCGCAACTTCCAGCTGCAGCAGAAAAACCTCGGACGCGAGAACGGCTATATCGAGGAGATGCTGGAAGGTTCCAAGGTCATCAAGGTGTTTACGCATGAGCAGGAGGTCATCGACGGCTTCAACAAGATCAACGAGGATCTCTTTGAGAGCAGCTACAAGGCCAATATGTTTGCCAGTATGCTGATGCCGGTCGTCGCCAACATCGGCAATGTCTCTTACGTGCTTGCGACGCTGGTCGGCGGTGTGCTCGCCATCGGCGGATGGACCGGACTGACGCTGGGCGGTCTGGCCTCCTTCCTGCAGCTCAACCGCTCATTCAACATGCCGATCTCCAACATCTCTCAGCAGATGAATGCGGTGGCGATGGCCATGGCCGGTGCGGAGCGGATCTTCGCGCTGATGGATGAAACGGTAGAGGTCGATCAGGGTACGGTCACGCTGACACGCTACAAGGAAGATGAACAGGGAAACATCATCGAGACGCAGGAATACACCAACAAGTGGGCATGGCGTCATCCGCGTTCCAACGGTTCAGTCGAGTATGTGCCGCTGCGTGGAGAGGTGCTCTTCCATGATGTGACCTTCGGCTATGTGCCAAACAAGACCGTCCTGCACGACATCGAGCTGTATGCGAAGCCGGGACAGAAGATCGCCTTCGTCGGTGCGACCGGTGCCGGAAAGACGACGATCACCAATCTGATCAACCGTTTTTACGACATCCAGAAAGGATCGATCACCTATGACGGCATCGATGTCAAGCTGATCAAGAAGGACGACCTGCGCCGTTCGCTGGGCATCGTCTTGCAGGATACGCATCTGTTCTCCGGAACGATCCGGGACAACATCCGCTATGGAAAGCCGGATGCGAGCGATGAAGAGGTGCTGGCGGCCGCAAAGCTGGCCAATGCCCATGATTTCATCCGTCATCTGGAACATGGCTATGACACTTATCTGAGCGGGGATGGTTCTTCGCTGTCACAGGGACAGCGTCAGCTGCTTTCCATCGCCCGGGCGGCACTTGCCAATGCGCCGGTGCTGATCCTGGATGAGGCGACCAGCTCGATCGACTCCCGTACGGAGAAGATGGTACAGGACGGCATGGACAAGCTGATGAGCGGACGTACGACGTTCGTCATCGCCCATCGTCTGTCCACGATCAAGAACTCCGATGTCATCATGGTCCTCGATCAGGGCCGGATCATCGAGCGTGGCAATCACGAGAGCCTGCTTGCCAAGAAAGGCATCTATTACCAGCTGTACACCGGTGCGCTGGAGATGGACTGATCCACGATCATCGAACGATCCCTTCCGAAAGGAAGGGGTCTTTTTCGATTGCGCGTTTCCTGTTTTGCATGAGGTCTGGACAAAAGGGGCTTCCATCCGCTATGATGAACATAGAATGGGAGGGATTTCATGTATCAGATCAGAAATTTTACCGATAATGACGACATCCGCACGCTGCAGGAGATGGGACCGTTTCGGGTCATCGAATACACGCGCGATCTCAGCGTCGCACCGCAGAACGCACAGGAGGCGTACTTCTGCAACGAGATGAACATCCGCAAACGCCAGGTCATCTGTACGCTCGGGGCATCGAACATCACCCTGCAGGCCGGCGCGATGCAGTGGATGCTGGGCGATGTGCACGCGACGACCGGCATCAAGGGCGTCGGCGATCTCTTCGGGAAGGCGGTCCGTGGCAAGATGACCGGTGAGTCCGCCATCAAGCCGGAATATACCGGAAACGGACTGCTGGTGATGGAACCGACCTACAAGCACATCCTGCTGCTGGATGTGGGAGCATGGAATGGCAGCATCGTCATCGAGGATGGCATGTTTATGGCCTGTGATGCAGCATTGAAGCATAAGGCGGTCATGCGTTCCAACTTATCTTCGGCTGCTGCGGGCAATGAAGGTCTGTTCAATCTGGGGCTTCAGGGAAACGGTGTCGTCTGTCTGGAATCTAATGTGCCGAAAGAGGAACTGGTAGAAATTGAACTGCACGATGATGTCCTGAAGATCGACGGCAATATGGCCATTGCATGGAGCGGCAGTTTGGAATTCACCGTGGAACGTTCCGGAAAGAGCCTGATCGGTTCAGCGGCCAGCGGGGAAGGTCTGGTCAATGTCTATCGCGGAAGCGGACGTGTGCTGATGGCACCGGTGCAGTGATCGCAGATACAAAAGGACGTCATTGGAACGGCGCTTGTCTTCCGAACGGAAAACAAGCACCGTTCTTTTTAGTAAACAAGTTACGCAGAACGATGCTTTCTTTCCAGATTTGTTTTATTGTCAAATGATTGTAACCCATTACAATTGATGAGAAAATACACAAATAGCTATCGTTTTTCTTTGGAAAATGGAGTACAATAGAGATAGTGAACAGACGAAAGGGGAGTTTCACTTGAAAGCACAATATTTAAAAGATTATCATGAAGGAAATTCATTGGAAGCCTATCGTTTTTATGGAGCACACCCGGAGAAAGAAGGCATACGCTTTACGGTCTATGCACCGAATGCACAGGCCATTCAGGTCATCGGTTCTTTTGATGACTGGTCCTGCAAGGGACATAAGATGCGCAAGATCGATGAACGCGGAACATGGAGCATCTACATCAAAGGCGCAAAGGTCCATGATGCCTATAAATATCGGATCACACAGGCAACCGGCCGTGTGGTGGATAAGATGGATCCATATGCCTTTTACAGTGAACTGCGCCCGAATACGGCCAGTGTGGTCGAAGATCTTTCTTGGGATCGCTGGAGCGATGAGGAATGGCTGGCAAACCGAAACAAAGGCTTTGACCGTCCGATCAATATCTATGAGATGCACATCGGTTCGTGGATGAAGGAAGAGGAAGAGGAATTTGTCAACTATCGCAAGATCGCCAAAAAGCTGATCCGCTATGTCAAGCAGAATCATTTTACACACATCGAGCTGATGCCGTTGTGCGAGTATCCGTTTGATGGTTCCTGGGGCTACCAGTGCTCCGGTTATTTCTCTGTCACCAGCCGCTATGGCAGCTGCCATGACCTGATGTATCTGGTCAATGAGGCACACAAGGCCGGGATCGGCGTCATCATGGATTTTGTTCCGGTCCATTTTGTAAAGGACGATTTCTCGCTTTCCTATTTTGACGGAACGGCGCTGTATGAATATCCGCAGGCACACGATGCAGACAGCCAGTGGGGAACGGCCAACTTCGACCTGTGGAAAGAGGAAGTGCGTTCCTTCCTGATGTCGGCCGCATCTTTCTGGATCGATGTCTATCACTTTGACGGTCTGCGCATGGATGCGATCTCCAATGCGATCTTCTGGCATGGCAACAAACAGCTGGGGGTCAACGAAGGAGCGCTCAACTTCATCAAGCGCATGAATTTTCTGCTGAATGAGCGTTATCAGGGAAAGATCATGCTGATCGCAGAAGATTCCACCGATTTCCCGAATGTGACCAAGAGCACCTTTGATGGCGGTCTGGGCTTTGACTATAAGTGGGATCTGGGATGGATGAACGATACACTGAAGTATCTGAAAAAAGATCCGGTCTATCGTAAGTGGCATCACAACAACATCACGTTCTCCATGGCCTATTTTTACTCCGAACGTTTCCTGATGGAGTTCAGCCACGATGAGGTCGTCCATGGCAAAGCGACGATCATCAACAAGATGTGGGGAACCTATGAACAGAAGTTTGCGCAGGCGCGTACCCTGTATCTATATATGTTCACGCATCCGGGAAAGAAGCTCAACTTTATGGGAAATGAGCTTGCCCACTGGCGGGAATGGGATGAGACGAAGGAAAATGACTGGTTCCTGCTGAGCTACCCGGCACATGATGCGTTCCATCAGTATTTCGCAAAGCTGGGCGAACTGTATACGAGCGAACCGACGCTGTATGCAAATGATTACAGCTGGGAGAGCTTTGAGTGGATCGATGCGGACAATGCGGACAAGAATCTGTTTTCCTTCATCCGTAAGGGAGAACAGAACGACTATGTCGTCATCCTCAACTTCTCGCCGAACCATTATGCGCATGAGGTATTCGGCGTACTGCAAAAAGGCATGTATACAGAGATCCTCAACACGGAATGGAACCGCTATGGCGGGACGCTGGATGCACCGGCTCAGAAATGTCACGCCATTCGAGTCTCTCGCAACAATAAGCCGTTCATGATCGAGGTGGATGTGCCTGCCTTTGGCGGTGTGCTGCTGGAAGTAAAGAAATAATGGAGAAAAACAGTTTCTGCGGAAACTGTTTTCTTTCACCCGGCTTTCGCGTATAATATAGATAAACCAACAGAAAGCGGGGAACAGCTATGGAAGTATTGATTACGCTTATGATCATGATCATCATCGGCTCGTTGTTTTTTGCCATTCTCCCATATCTGTTGCCGTTCTTTCTCATCCTGTTCCTGCTCAGCCTCTATCATAATTACAAGGTGCGCAAGCAGTATCGGGATTATTTTGAGGATCAGCGCACACAGAACTTTTATACGCAGGATCATACGCAGCAGCGCACCCGGAACACAGATTCGGATGTGATCGACGTGGAATACAGCGAAGAGACGATCGATGACGAGAAGTAGGTGGGAACATGATTAGCAGAGGTGCTCGGGAGCGGGAAGCAGAGATCTTCCAGCTGCTGGAAAAGTCATATCCGAACATGCCCCGGCGATTGCTGGAGTCTTTGTTTCGCCATCGTTTCGATCCGCAGCGATGCCTGTACATCGCACAGGATGGCAAGGTGATCGCCACCCTGCAGATGACGATCGCTCAGATGCGCTTTCGCGGCTATTGCCTGGAGGTCGCCTACTTCGACCAGATCGCTACCGCACCGGATTACCGGCGCCGTCATAAGATGCGGGAACTGCTGCAGGCGGCAAATGACGAGGCGAGCCACAACCAGCTGTTCTCACTGATGTATGTGATGAATCCGCGTCTGTTTGAACGCTATGGCTTTAAGACGGTGCACACGAGCAAGCGCTATCTGCTGGCCGGGGAGGAGTGCCGGCGAAACAGCTGTGCAAATGTGCGCGACAAAGCGGACAGTGGACAGATGAGCGCATTGTATCAGCGCTTCATCTCCCGGTTCGACGGCTGTTTCTTACGGGATGCGGCCTATTATGACGACCTGCTGCAGCGTGTATCAAAGGGAAGCGAACATCTGTGCTTTTATTATGAAAACGACACGCTGATGGGGTATTGCCTTTACCTGATCGAGCATCAGGAAGTACGGGTGATCGAGATCGTCTATCTGGATTCCCGTTCGCTCAAGCAGATGCTGAGCTATGTGGCACAGAAGGTGAACGGCGTATTGCTCGTCGTATCCAAGGCGGAGAAGATCGAGCGGATCTTTCCGTTTGCCATCCCGCGCAGGGAGGCGTATCTGATGGCGCGTCTGAACAATATCGCACTGTTCAACAAGCTTTATAACTGCAACGTCCGCCATGCGGCCGACGCATTTGAACTGCTGCACAAACCGATGTGGAATCATCATCTGTAAATAAGATCGAAACACTTTGTTTCCTGGGAAATAATTACCATTGCGAAAACGAAGGCAGTCTGAAAGGTCCGCTGCAGGACCGACAAAGATCAAAACAGGCCGAAGGATGTGTTCCTGCATCTCGCAGGAGGCATCTTTTTTTAATGGGAAAGATCCTGTCATGGAAATGAAGGCCGTTCTGCCGACAGCGTGCAGGAGCTGAGCGATCCAATGAAAAAAGACCACTGCCAGATCGATGGCTGAGCGGTCTTTCTGCGTTTCACGATAATAAATGGCCGGCCTGTCTGCTCGGACGATGACAGCTTACGCTTTCCGGCGTACCTTTTTATCTTTTGGACGATTCTCCATCAGAAAATTCAGATCCAGATCCGGATGTGCGTGTTTATAATTCAGCGCAACAAACTGAAAGATCACCTGCACGAAGGCATAGAGGGCCAGCAGCCAGGTGATGATCATGGAGAGAAGCTCATACTGCTGCTGATAGGAGTTGTAAACGACGAGAACGGCCAGCGCGGTGAAGAGGAGGATCTTCATCCAGATGCGGCGGGTCTCTTCGATCGCCAACAGCTGTATGTAGCCATACGCATGTTTCGTGTCAAAATTGGCGATGCTCGTGCAGCGGTTCAAAAATCCGTTGAACTTCACCTGAAGGACAACGAAGACGAGCACACCGACACCGATCGCAAACAGAGGATTTGCGAGGAATGTGTCAGAAAAGGAAAACAGCACGACGATGACGGCCAGCGCCAGAAAGATCCGCATGCTGTATGTGCGAAATGTGTTGAAATCATTCGGCTTGATGATGTAAGCCCGCTTTGATAATCGATTATAGTAGATCGTCCGGTTCTTATCGTCATGATAGATGTTGAAGCCGCCGACGATGCTGGTCTGCGGTCTGGATCTACCGGTGGATCTGCTCTGTTGTTTCATGTAAACACCTGCTTTCCTTAACCATTATAACAGACAAAACGGACATGACAAACAAAAAGCGATGATAAATTAGCACTCTTTTTGCACAATTTAGCAAAGCGATTCGGATACGTTTGAAAAAGTATAAACATCGGCTATAATAGATATCGTAAAGAGGCATCAGAAGAAGCCTGATGAGAAGGAGATGTTGAAGATGATTTTTGGTAACGACAACACAAAATGGGAATCACTGAACGGGATCTTTACAGCGACGGAGATTCATCAGCAGCCGGCGACCTGGAAGAAGACGATTGCCCAGATCAAGAATGAAAAAGAGGCCATCAAGCGCTTTATTGCCAATGTAACGGACAAGGCAGATTATGACATCATCTTGACAGGGGCCGGAACCAGCGAATATGTGGGAAATGCGCTGTATTCTTACCTGAACAAGACCAACGGCTTCAAGGTGAAATCGTATGCGACAACAGACATCGTGGCGACACCGGAGAACTATCTTTCTCAGACACGCCCGACGTTGCTGGTATCTTTCGGACGTTCCGGAAACTCACCGGAGTCTGTAGGTGCGGTCAACGTGGCAGATGAGGTTTGCGGCGAGAATGTCTATCATCTGTTTGTAACCTGCAACCATGAAGGAGCTCTTTCCAAGGCTGCAGCCAGTCGTCATAATGCGTATGCGATCAATCTGACGCCGGAGACGCATGACCAGAGTTTTGCGATGACGAGCAGTTTCTCCAACATGATGCTGGCAACATTGCTGTGCTTCAATCTGGATCGGATCGATGAGATTGCCGATGAGTTTGCTGATGTGATCACGGCCGCAGAAAAGATGCTGGAAGAGGGCTGGAAGACACCGGCGGAGATCGTAGACGGCTATGATTTCAACCGCATCGTTTATCTGGGCGCCAATGCGCTGAAGGGCATTGCGCAGGAATCTCAGCTGAAGATGCTGGAACTGACTGCCGGCAAGGTGTGCACCTGCTTTGATTCTCCGATGGGCTTCCGTCATGGACCGAAGTCGATCATCAACGATGAAACGCTGACGGTCGTCTATGTCAGTGATGATGCCTATACACGTCAGTATGAACTGGATCTCATCAAGGAGATGAGCGGACAGCGCAAAGGCAACAAGATCCTGGCAGTCATGAACAAGCAGGATGATGAGATCGCTTCTCTGGTGGATTACACGATTGCCTTCAATATGGCGGACACGCATGACAACATGCTGCTGGGCTTTGCCTACATTACAGCTGCACAGATGATCGCGCTGTTCAAGTCGCTCTCTTATGGCATCACACCGGATAATCCATGCCCGACCGGTGAAGTCAACCGCGTAGTGAAAGGTGTCATCCTTCATCCGTATACAAAACGTTGATTTTACGCTATAATACAGATAAGAGATAGAAAGGAGAGCACACGAAGCTTTCAGTGTGCGAATGAGAAGATGTTAGGATTGATTGTAACAGGACACGGACATTTTGCCAGCGGTCTGACGAGCTCCCTGGAGCTGATCGCCGGTGATCTCCAGAATTATCGTGCAGTGGACTTTGAAGCGAGCGATTCTGTTGAGGATCTGGAGAAAAAGCTGAACAAGGCGATGGATGAACTGAAGGAATGTCAGGGCATTCTCGTATGTTCCGATCTGGCCGGAGGTTCTCCGTTCAAGACGGCTGTGATGTGCGGTTATCCGCGTGGAAACGTGGAGATCATCGCCGGCAGCAACCTGCCGATGCTGATCGAGGTCAACATGGGACGTCAGTTTGTCGAAGAACTGGAGATGCTGACCAACATGGCGATCAATACCGGTAAGGATCAGGTCATGCGCTATGAGTTCAAACCGGTAGAGCAGGAAGAACCGACAGAAGGAATCTAATGATCATGACAGACAGGTGCAGAACAGTACCTGTCTTTTTTCATGAGCGATCGATGGAGAAGAACGATAAACCAGGCAGAGAAACGAGCAGAAAAAAAGCCAGGACAAATGCCTGACGATTGATTTCCTGTCAATGGTAGATGGATTTTGCATAATCGCTTGGAGTGATGCCGAATTCTTGTTTGAATTTGCGGGAGAAGTAATGTACGGAGGTAAAGCCGAGCATGGCGGAGATCTCCGAGATCGTATGTGTGCTCTCTTTGATCAGCAGCTTTCCTTTATTGAGCTTCAGGTTGCTGATATACTGCTTTGGAGCAACTTTCAGATTCTTTTTGAATAAGGTCTGAAGCGAAGAACGTGAAATGGAGAACTGATGACAGATCTCTTCGATCGTGAACTGTTCATAGATATGAGCATTGATGTACTGGATGATCTCATTGAGCAGCTCGCTTTCAAAACGTTCCTGCATCGGGGAGCTGGAGACTTCTTCATCCTCTTTGAAATCATACTGCAGGATGTAGAGCAAGATCTCTTTCAGGTAGCAGATCATCAGGTCATCATCGTACATGTTTTCCATGTTGCTGACCTTGATGAAGCTGGTCAGAGCGTTGTAGATCTCTTTATGTGCATGATAGACACGATTGGTCAGAAGGTAAGGATTTTCAAAATCCATCTCAAACATAACGGTCAGATAGCTGCAGGAGGTGTTTGGGCCGGTGCCCTGCGTATGAAACTGTCCGGGGCTGTACAACATCAGATCCAGCTTCTCCAGCTGGTAGTCCTCTCCTTCGACGGTCGTCGTCATCGCACCGTTATCGACATAGGTCAGCTCAAAGTAGTTATGCGCCTCGCCGGGAAAGAAATAATCGGAATTGCGCACCTGGTAGTAACAGCAGAGGATCTCCTGGATCCGGATCTTGGGAACCAGACGCTCATAGACGATCGGGAGCCCTTGCGGCAACGAGATCTCTTCGTATTTGCTGGAATTCAGATAACAGATCTCATAGCGGGCACTCTGTGATACAGAAATCAAGTTGAACATCGTATCGGGACGCAACTTGACGACACGATGGATGATGAAGCGTTCATAATGCTGCGGATCCTCTTTCGTTGCGACGATGAGCATGATGATGCCGCTGATCGCCCGTATATAGACCGGACGGTCATAATTCATATAATAATGGATCTGCTTGTCTCTCAGACGCACGTTGGAGATTCGAGCATTTCGCATGAAGCTGGATTCCGGTTCCGGCATCGTTTTGAAAACCTCGCCGTATTTGCCGAATAGAAAACTGGTCGTACGATTGAACATAGAAACACCTCCATGATCACTGGCAGGGTAAATCTGACATGAATCATCTTCCTCATATATTATAATGCAAAATATGCAGGATATAGAAGAAAAACACTGCGTTTTTATCAAAAAAGTTACAAAATAACGGTAGAAGAAAAAAACAAGAATATCACACAATTATCCAAAATTAGAATTATTTAGCAGAAAATAAATAGATAAAATTGCAAATTTACTGGATATTTTTGATTTATCTTGTCTTTCTTCCGGAAAAAATAGGCATGAATGTTAAAAAGTACAAATCAATTTTTAAAAAGTGTAAAGAAATGTGAGTGGTATTCTCATAAAATGGAACCGAGCTAATGAAAGGGTTTTCTTAATTTGGGTGATTAAAAAAACCAGCTTGTTTGGTTCATTATCAAGGTAGAAGGGAGAGAGAATAATGCCAAATATTATGTTGACCCGTATCGACAACCGTCTGATTCACGGACAGGTCGCTACACAGTGGACCGGCGTGATCGGAGCGAACCTGCTGTTGGTCGCAAATGATGCAGTTGCAAATGATCAGTTCCGTCAGGGACTTATGAACATGGCTGCTCCGTCATATGCGCAGACACGTTATTTCAGCATTGAAAAAACTTGTCAGATCATCAGCAAGGCCAGCCCGAACCAGAAGATCTTCATTATCTGCGAAACCCCGCAGGATGTTCTTCGCTTGGTAGAAGGCGGCGTGCCGATCAAGAAGGTAAACATCGGTAACATGCACATGGCGGAGGGAAAACGCCAGGTTGCAACTTCGGTTGCTGTGGATGATGCAGATGTTGCCTGCTTCAAAAAGCTTCAGGAGCTGGGGGTAGAACTCGAGATTCAGCGAGTTCCAGACACTGCTGTTGAAGATCTGAACAAACTTTGGAAATAGTTAGTTCAAAAGAAAGGGTTATTTAATCAATAGAATGGTTAAATAATGAAAGGAGAAAATTATGGGAGATATTAATGTTATTGAACTCGTGTTGTTAGCAATCGTAACATTCATCTTTGCTATCGACCAGTTCTCACTGACTGAGTTGATCTATCGTCCTATGATCGCCTGCCCGATTATCGGTGTGATCTTAGGAGATCCGGCAACCGGTCTTGCTATCGGTGGTACCTACGAGCTGATGATGGTTGGTAACATGCCAATCGGTGGAGCTCAGCCGCCGAACGCTGTACTCGGTGGTATCGTTGCGATGGTATTTGCTGTTAAGGCAAATATGGATATCAACACAGCACTGGGTGCTTGCATGATCTTTGCTACTTTCGGACAGTATGTCGTTACATTGGTATTTACAGCTACTTCTGCTTTGATGGCGAAGGCTGACAAGGCTGCTGCTGAGGCAAATCCGAAGGGAATCACAGCTTGCCTGAACATCCATATGGGTGGTCTGGGTCTGCTGTTTGCTGTTATCGCAATCGTTGCTTACGTTGGTGGTACTGCTGCTGCTCCGACTCTGGAGTCTTTCGCTAAAAACTACAGCTGGGTAATGGCAGGTCTTGGTGCTGCTGGTGCCATGATGCGTTTCGTCGGATTCTCTATCCTGATGAAGATCATGATGGCTGCCGATCTGTGGGGCTGGCTGCTGGCTGGTTTCGCACTGGTTCAGCTGTTTGGCGGATTGGAGGCAACTGCATCCGCTGCATTGATTCTGGTTGCATTCGTCGGTATTGCAATTGCACTGCTCGACTTCAGAATCAACTCTCTTGCTAAGAACGCAGAAGGAGGTATGAGTGATGGCATCTAGTAACGAAATGCTGCAGTATAAGGACTTAACTCCTGCTCCTAGACTTGATAACAAAACTTTAAACAAGATGGTTTGGCGTTCCTGCCAGCTGCAGGCTTGCTTCAACTATGAGCGCATGCAGTCTGCTGGTTGGTTGTGGGCAATGCTCCCGGGTCTGCAGAAGATCCATACAAACAAGGAAGACCTTGCTGCATCTATGACGCACAACCTGGACTTCCTGAACACTCACCCGTTTGCTGTTACGTTCGTAATGGGTATGGTATTATCCATGGAACAGCAGAAGATGGATATCCAGACGATTCGTTCCGTACGTATCTCTGTTGCCGCTCCGTTAGGTGGTATCGGTGATGCGCTGTTCTGGATGACCCTGATTCCGATCGTTGCCGGTATGACAGCTCAGATGGCTATCGACCGCAGCTGGTTGGGACCGATCCTGTACTTCGTCATCGCGTTTGGTGTTGAGATGGCACTGCGTTATGGTCTGATGTACTGGTCTTACAACATGGGTACAAAAGCAGTAACGATGATGACTGCTCATGCAAAGGAAATCACACATGCTGCTTCTGTATTAGGTGTCTTCGTTATCGGTGCTTTGATCGCTAACTATGGTGGTGGTACTTCTCTGGCAATCTCTATCCCGAACGGACAGGGTGATCCGCTGGTTATTCAGAACTACCTGAACAAGATCTTGCCGTTGCTGCTTCCGTTGCTGATGACGCTGATGTGCTACTTCTTGATCATCAAGAAGAACTTCACACCGATCAAGCTGATCGTTCTGCTGCTGGTCATCGGTATCGTTGGTTGCGCATTCGGTATCTGGTATCAGGCTGGCGGATATACGCCGTTAGTACCGGTACCTTGGGACATCTTAGCGTAATAGTTGGATTATACTCTCTCAACCCGACTATCATAAAAGCTGCCGAAAGGCAGCTTTTATCTTCCGTAAAGGGCTGACAGGAGAGCGGTATCGGTTGAGATTTCGCATTTCATCCGTTATAATAGATACGATGAAACTGGAGATGTGAGAAAGATGGACAA
>ERZ1643246.2962-NODE-2962-length-15279-cov-4.680176_pt1 | contig 15279 bp, 18 predicted proteins | sample MGYA00579265_ERZ1643246 | MGnify/ENA primary metagenome ERZ1643246 (study PRJEB29033, sample SAMEA4952261) | chicken gut metagenome | biome: Broiler Chicken; feature: Gastrointestinal Tract; material: Caecum | place: Ireland | collected 2018 | study: Broiler... | reverse complement strand
TTGCCGTTTAGTGCGGTAATTGCCGCCTGTAATTCATTCGCTGCTTCGACCAAAGATGTCTTAGCTGACGTTGCAAGATCATTTAGATTTCCAATTTTGCCTGCTGTCTCTAAAAGAGAGGAAACCTTGCTGGCCATCATATCCACACCAATAATATTTATCCCGTTAAGTCTAACCCTATAGATAGGCGCATAACTTTCTAAGGCCCCATCGTTAATATCTCCCGTTGTATATGTAGGATCCGCTCCTGATGCTCCCGGCGTGCCTTTTACCACGGCTATAGAAAATTCTTCCACTTTGCTCTGTGCATTTTTGGTATATTTTATACAGATAAGATCGTTGCGATATTGTCCATTATTTCCAGTTTGTATTGTGCATTGTTCTACTGTCCCAGACCGGATCCATCCGCGTTTTCCCTGGATCACATATACCCCGTCCTTGATATTAACCTGATTGTTAGATACAATCTCATATCCCAGCTGCTGACCCACTGGCAAAATAATTGCCCCTGTTCCAATCGTTCCCGCCTGAGATAATCCCACCTGGTCCGATGTCACATGGTTTTCTGATCCTACACCGTCAATGATTTCTATTGCCATTATGCATCCACCTCCAACATATATTCAACGCTTTCAGCGCCATTTTCGTCCATTCTAAATATTTTCCCCGTTACCGGGGCAATGATCGTCATTCCTGCCGTAAAATCCTGTCCGGCTATAATGTCTCCTATGTCATATTCTGTACCGTCAGTAATATCTACCGAAAATGTTTTCCGGTTCATCTTTTCCTGGAATCTCTCCAACCCATAATTTCTTAGATCTTCCAATGACTCAGCAGAGGAAAAATCAAAAATTTCTGAAATCTCATCCACACCGAAAAAGCTTTGTGTCTCTGATATATTTCCCTGGGCATCCGCATACAGGTGTACCACCTGTCTGTCTTTTAATTCTCCTGATCCCAAACAGATCAGATGATTTATACCATTTCTTTTATTCTCAATCTCAAATGAAAAATCTGAATCCTGGGAATACTCTATTTCTGTAGAATAATTTTGGGCTTCCACACATTCTACAATAACGGAAAACGGTTCATTTTCTGCTCCCTGTTCTGCGTGTATGTATAATTTTCCTCCGTATTTTCTCAGCATTTTCTCCATGCCTTTTCTGACCGTTGTGTACCGGTCAAACTGGAAGTTTGTTACCATTATTCCACTGGCTGTATCAGGCACAGAAAATAATGGTGCCATGTCTCCGATCAAAGTTTTTAAAATGGTGTTCGCGTCTCCGGATACAGTATAGTAATCCTGTCCTGCTGCCGGCTGGATTATTTTCTTGTCAAGCAGCCCTCGCCAGGTGTAGCCCTGCCAGGCCGCCATGGATTCCTGTGTTGCTGCCCTAAGATACCCGAATCTTCCACCATACTCTGTCCCAGGTACAAACATATAGGTTCCATAGTTTATCCCCTTATAATTCACATTCTCCGCAGAGAGTGTTATTTCAAAGTCAAAGTTTGGTTGTGTGCTGCTGCTGTTATTTTCTATGTCCACTGTATAGACGGACAGCAGAAAACCCTGCTCAATTCTGTTCGCATCAGCTAAGATAATGTCCAATCCGGTTCACTCCTTTCGTGAAATAGCGTTACCGAAAACGCAAACGCTCCTGAATAGATCACTTGATTTTTTCCAGATGGAATTTTTGTAAAAATGCTCTGATCCCTGGACCGGGCATTAAACAGGTTTGTGATCACTCCATTATTTCCTACTTTATAGGCTTCTTTGTTTCTGCTGTTTATAACGGCATATTCTCCGCTTCCAATGGACGCCTCTATCGTGTATGTTGTATCTCCGATCAGCATTGTTGGATTATTAATTGGGCCATAAATGACCATTTCAAAGTCGTTTGCGCGGTAATTTGTGTTTTCCAGATAATTCTGTGTCAGATCAGCCGTGTAATTATATGGGTAATTATACGGATAGTTCAGGCCATTCTCATTTACCTGACTCTGATACTCATAAAAATTTACAATTTCCTCATGGCACCACATAGGATAAGGGGAGACTACAGTATACTTAATATCTACCGCATTGGGAATATCCTTATTTGTTGTCTTATGGGATTCTAAAAATACACACTGCATATATTCTTGGCCAATATAAAATTTTCCAACCTGTCTTACTGCTGTATCATATTCCAGGCCTTCATACAGATCTTTCAGATCTTGTAGTCTTTGCTGCGGTCCTCCGGACTGTGTGCAGACTGTTATGGTTATGTCAAATTCTGCCACATTTCTGAATATCCTTTGGATCTTTCCACCGATATTGCCCATATTAACTGCATCGTAATCCCATTCCCATCCCTGCAAATTAATATTTTTTATCCTGTAGGGCCAGCGATCCAGGTTTATCCGATCTCCCCGGGAATTTATGTAATATTTCTCACGCATTTCTGCTGGCCCTCCTTTGCAGCCGCGCAAATTCTCTCTGTCCGACATAGAATTTTAATCCTGCTTTCTGGATCCCTTTTGCTATGTCTTTAGCTGTTAATGTGTTGTTACCGGATACGCCATTTGCGGATGCTCCGGCTTTAGCTATGGCGTCCAGGTTTTCTTGTGTGCTTTTTGTAATCCTGCTTCTTACATCTTTCATTTTCCCTTCAAAACCTATTACATACCCTTCTGCACCATCACTGCCAAGCTTTTTCGTTTTTTTGGAAGGGGAATTAGAATTTTGGGTCCTTTTTATAGCATTAAGGGCGCCCTGGGCAATATCTGCTCCGGCATTTGCCACCGCCCTGGCTGTTGCCCTAATTCCATTTGCATATCCATTGCCGGCGTCAACACCTTTTTGGTAATACAAATTTTGGTATCCGCCTAACGTATCCGCTACAACATTCGCATTTAGCGTGGCTGCGTTAGCAACATCCGGTCTTTTACTTAACATTCCTTGTGCCATGCTGGCCATAGCTTCGGCTCCAGCCACTACAGATGCAGCGGCAATCTGAGGAGCACTGCCTTCAATTCTGTACTGTACATTAGCCATCTCTTCTGCTGCATATTCAGATGCATTAAAGCGTTCATCCCATGCTTTATTAAGGGCATCTATTTCATCGTCCGTTAAATTTGCAATAATTTCCAGATAACCGGCGGCCGCAGGCCCTGCGTCTGCTAATTCTTTCAGTAATCCGTCCCTGACGCCTTTTTTGGTCGCAATCTGCATATTTTCTGCCCAGTTATTTAATGCATCGGCCTGATCAAGCAGTCTTTCCTTCATTTGCGCAAATGTTAGATCAGATTCTGTATTAATTTCATCAAAAAGCCCGATTTGATTATTAATGGAATCCTGTGCAGCTGTTAAGGTGTCTTGATACTCTTTTTGCAATTCTTCAAAACTTTTTTGCATGGACGCTATGGTTTTTGCAGTGGTTTCTCCCATATCATTGGTAGCTTCCTCTGCATTACCTGTGGCAACTGTGTACTTCTGAAGTTCTTCATATTGTGCATTATATTCGTCTTGTAAACTTTCAAGATTTCCTTGGTTTGTTACCAATGTTTCATTCAGATCGTTAAGCTCTTTATCTGCCTCGTCCGCTGCTTGTCTGGCTTCGGTAAGCTGATGAGTAAGATTCATAGTCGTTCCGCCATTGCTGAACAACTGGCTTTCCAGATAATTAACCTTTTCCTGCGCAGTGACCTGTTTTTGCTTTGCAGTCGTGATCTGTTCTTCTACTGCTGCGATCTGCGCACGCACATCCTTCTGGCTTTGATAGTTCTGAGCCATGGCCTGCTCCAGCTCTTCTACTTTTAGCTGAGCTTCCTTTTCCGCAATATATTGCTCTACCGTTTTTGTATTAAGAGATAGTTTGTCTCTCTGGGCATCGTAGGCGGCATTAAGTTCCGGAATAGCCTGATTTAGCTGATATACTATCCCTTGGATCCGGTTCTTTTGTTCTGCTGTGCGGCTTTCCGCACTCATAAGGTCATTTAATTCGTCTACCAGATCCCGGTTCATGTCAGCTTCGGCCTTTATCGCCGTCATGTTATCTTCATGGGTCTGCCGGTTTGTGAGGATCGTTTCATTAAGTTCTTCCGTTTTTTGAGTTGTCTTTTCAATTTCTTGAGCAAACTCGTCTACACTATCCCCGGAATCATCCATGGTGTTTGCCAGGACCGCAACGCCGGTGACTAATCCGGCCACGGCGGCAACCGTAAGGCCGATAGGATTGGCCATCTGAGCGATATTAAGCGCAGTTTGGGCCGCCTGGGCCGCCTTTATCGCTTCTGCCATCGTCTGAAATTCGCTGATCGCATCGGTAACAACCGCAGCTGCTTTATAGGCCACAACCCCAGCAGTCAGTCCGGCAAGGACAGATATGGTTATTTCCCCGTGATCTGCCATCCATTCCAGGCCATCCACAAATACCGGCACGGCGGTGTCATTCAGCTCCGCAAATGTATTATTCAGCGCTTCCATGGCCCGGTTGACCAGCGGAGCAAAGTTCCCGCCCAATTCTGCCAGATTTTCTTGTAATCTTAGCTGCTGCTTGGAATTTTCTATAAGGTCCTGATTTTGGTCCTCATAGGCCCTATTGGTTTCCATAAGTCCGCTTTTTGCCAGGTAGTCCAACGCATACTCCTGTTTTTCTGCTGCCGTTGTGCATTGCTGTAACCCGGCGTTAAAATCATCCAGGTTGTATCCCAGACGTTCCAGCAGTTCACTGTATTGTCCGGTTGCTTCGGATGTGGCCAGAGTTTCTTGCAGGGAATCTGCCAGGGATTCTATCTTAAGAGTGTCCGGGAAGCGAATTACAGCGCCGGATAGAGCGTCTACAGCCCGGGCAAGGTTATTTTCGCTGAAACCGGCTTGCAGAAGGTTAGAGATTGCTTCAATCGAGCTGTCTGTTTCCCCGGAAATTGCGTTAAAATCCAGCAGCGCATTATTAGCCGTGTCAAAACTAACGCCTGCTTCCTCTGCATTTTTGCTTAACACGGATAGATCTCCCCGCAGTTCTGCGGTTCCCTGTACAGTCCCGACAATTCCAGCCCCCAGGGCGGCAATGCCGGTCCCTAAAGTCTTGACTCCGGAGGAAACCTTTCCTTTAATGTCATTCGCCATGGAATTTAGCTCTTGTTTCGCTTTCTCCGCCCGGTCCTGTAGGTCTTTTAACTCCTGTTCGCTCTGGACAGATGCATTTTTCATCTGCTTTAAGGCAGATTCATTTTCCTGGAGGGACCGTTCCATTTTATTTAATGTGGCCGTGGCCTGATTGACCGATGTTTGCCATTTTTGGGTCCTGGCATCGTTTTCGCCCCACTCTTTGGTAGCATCTTCCAGCCCTTTTTTCAGATCCTGAAGCTTCTTTTTCTGGAGATCAATCTGCTGATTCAGGATCTTATTTTGCTGTGTAAGTTTTTCCTGGCTGCGATCATTCGCATCAAACGAATTTGTAACGGCTTCCATTTCCTTGTCTAGGGCTTTTAATGTCTGCGTGATCACATTCAGCTCTTTCCTAAACTCCGCTTCGCCTTCAATTCCAATTTTAGGCCCAATATCATAGGGCATCATCCTCACCTCCAATGGGGAAATACATCTTCATCACTTACGGCCTCAACCTTGTTCCAATCCACTTTTCCACCCTCATTTTTCACCTGGTGGCAGGCGATCAGATCCATCATCCGTCCTGTTACTATGTGCCTTACCTCCGAAAATGACATGTTCATTATCCCGTTCCCATCCCAGGATACATGCCTGGGTCAGCTTGTTTCTTACCTCATTAATGTCCGCCAATTTCAGAAAATGCATTAACTCATCTTTGCTTGTCCTATCGTATGTCTTTCCTTCAAACATTTCCGCATAGGTGGCGCCTTCATTTGCCATGATCACCAGCATGTCGATTGTGTTCTGGTAGATTTCTTTTCTGTTTTTCGTTTTCGGATACAGGATGTCATTGATATTAATGTCTTCCCCGTATTTTTCTTCCAGATCCAGCTCGGACTGGATCGTCAGGGCAAGCGCAAAATGCTTGCCCCTAAGATCTAAAACCTCATATCTTTTCATTTCAGCCTCCTACGGCAGGGGTTAATACAGATTTGATCCACGTAAACGCCTCGTCCTCACTGTCAAAGATTCCATCCTGCATCCATTCCTGTTTTGCAGTATCGTCCCGCAGGATTGTAAATGGGATCGGTGTTGTCTGCCAGTTGATCGTACTCCCCTGAGTCTGCACGGATTCTGACGGCATTGTAAACTGTACCTTGTTCAGGATCACGCCCCGCCATCTCGTCACCTTGTTGTTTTTAATTTTAATAATTACCCCCAGGCCACAATAAGGGGATTCCATAGCGCTGTTGTAATGATTAATGCTTACCTGTTCTTCAGGTTCATCTCCATACTTTGTCTGCTCCAGACCATAAATAAACTTGGCCGGGTCCGTGAGCAGATCATCCACGGTCATTGTGCCGCTGCCGTTAGAAAACTCCGTGTCACTTTCCGACACAGCGTTATCTGCATAGAAATCATTATCTTGTGCAGAGTTTAATGTTGTCGCAAATTCTGCCGCTTTTGCAATCTGCTGCCCTTCAGAATATGTTACCGCAGATCCACTCCAGGCATATTTAGCCACAAAAGGCTTGCTTACTCCAATTTTAGGCATAGTATCATTCCTCCATTATTTCTTTTATATCTTCGTCAATTCGCTCCCGCATTTTTTGCAGGGCCAGATTTTTAGTTTTAGTTACTGCCCGGCGAACAAAAGGTGTTTTGGGCCGGAAGGATGTCCCGGATTCAATCGCCCGGGCCAATAGTTGGTTTGGTAATCCTTTTGGATATTTTTTTGTCGGAACACTTCCATATCCGTCAAAGCCAATTTTGGCGTTCCAATATCCATTCCCATCTTTGTCCATCGGCGTGATTCCCAAGGATTTTTTTAAATCTTCCTTTTGGTAATCATGCACTTTTTGAATGGTATCAATATTAGCCCTGATTTGATCTGCAACAATATCCGCTGCATCATATATTGCCCTCTTAGCAATCTGCCCGCTCTGTTCTCCTAACCGTGACAGTTTTAATGCGTATTCATCTCCGCGCTTGAACATTATCTTAGCCAACTTCCCACACCCATTCCCAATGAATGTACCCGGTTTCCTCTTCATACTGAATCGAATTTAGATAGAAAGATATTTCCGCATTATTCAGCTGCTCCTGTATCTTTTCAACATTCGGGTCAAATTCCTGTTTTGTAAAATAATCAATGGTTCCCTGAATGGCCTGGCAGGTCTTTTTATTATCCCCTGCTAGATCATTTGTTCCGGTGTCCTCAGCATAGACAATATACTTATCCGGCTGCTTTAAAGCCTTGTAATGATATGTATTTTCCGTGACTTCCAACATCAGGTCCCGGATCTGCTTAATTTTTGTATGCATACTTATCCCCCAGCCTTTCCAAAGACAACCGTGTGATCTTAAGATTATTATCATCATAGGTGGGCTGTACCGTTTGGATTTTATATTGTAGGCCATTCTCCATGACCGCAATATCATGCACCTGTATATCCTGCCAGTCTGGAAGATCAATGACGGCCTCAATCTGCTGTTTTGCTTGCAGCGCAGTATAGATCCGCTGTAATCCCAGGGCCGAAAACGCAAAATAAGAGGACATTTTATAGGTCAGCACTTCCTGTGCCATGTTTCCGGGATCCGCTCCGTTTTCAGTGGCATAAATTTCTACAATCCCATCATCAAATGTCATATCTGTGATCCTTTCTGTCCAAACAGCGCATTATTCATATTCCACCGCAAAAAACGCGGCATTTCCGTTTCCGGCGCCGCCCTTTTGCGGAACAGATAGGCGGCATACTGGACAACCATCATGTCGCTTCCAATATCCCCTTCGGTCAGCGTTATCCCCTCACCCTCGATCAGGCTTTTGGCCTGCCTGATCAGGGCAATTAGCAGGGTGTCATTGGCTGTGGTCATTTGCTGTAGATCCTTCTTCAATATGGACAGTTTTTCAGTATCCGTCATGCCGCCTCACCTCCGTTTACTCGCTGGCCCGTGTGATCTGCACTGTATACACCTTTACTGCGTTTCCGTTTCTTACGGTCACAGTCAGCGGATGGGCTTTTCCATCTTTCAATAATGGCACTGTGCCGCCGTTACGCACATTCTTACCCTCATAATCAATAGCGACCTGCGCTTTCGGCTGCGCTGTGGTGGCTTCTACCTTGGTAGTGTCTGCTGTCGCTGCGGCTACAGTATAAGACAGTACACTAGGATTGAATCCCGGAGACAATGTGTTCCCGGAAAGCTCCAGGGCTGTAAGATTTGCATCATTTGCGAGATCAGCCGCAAACGGCACGACTGTTGTAACCTCTGTGTTGTTGATATTCATGGCCACAAACGCTTTTGGAATTACCGGTTTTCCATCTGCCCTTGCTTTCCCACGAAATACTGTATTATCCTGAATGAATTGTACATGTTCTGAAATATCGATCCTCATTGACCCACGGTCCACCCACAGGTATAATTGACCATATCCTCCGATAATATCCCCGTCCGGGATAAATTCCAGTGTATCAATATCCCCCATCACTACCGGCATTACCCCGCCTAATCTGGACACAACATTTCCCTCAGCGGTCAAAGCGATCATCATGGCCTGTACCCTTGCTTTTGTCTTACTATTCATTGCCCAGAACATATCTCCCCGCGCATACGTATTAATGGTATTTCCAGCAGCCAATGTGAAAGCCTGGAAAAACTCTACAGGGGTCATGCTTGACGAATCAATTTTTACGATATTTGTCAAGTGCAGGTCTTCCCATTCCGGAGCATTTGCCGGATACCCGGAAGGTACAGAGGTTTCTGCCAATCTGGTCACGATACCGGTCGGCATTTTTGAATTAGCTCCTTTTCCGTACAGGATGGCCTTATCTTCTGCATAAGCGATTGACTGAGAAATAAGCTCAATGACCTGAGATGCAAGGTTAAGATTGCTTACTGTGTCCTCTAACAGAGAATTGCATACCGGAACGAATCCCGCCACCTTGTAACCATCCGTAGATACCTGATTAAATACTAAGTTAAGTTCGTTGATAGCTCCGCACATTTCCACCCAGACAGCTTCCTCTACAGTCCCGGCAATAGTCTGTCTGCCTTCCCCTGGAAGATCTGCAACCCGGACTCTTCTCAGCAGCTTGCTGTACCGGTACATATTTTCTTTGATCAGTTCCAGGAATGAAACTGGGATCTCCAGATCTCCGCCGGAGATAGCTCTTTTTGTTCCTTTTAATTCCCGCAATCTTGTCAGGAATGTTTTTACATCCTCTCTCTGGATGATCTGTTCCCGCGTTTCCATGGGCAGGGCATCAAAAGCCCTCACGCTAATGGGAAGTTCACGGATACGCACATTAGTTCCAATCATTGTTCTATTCATCCTTTCTTTTGCATTAACAGGAGGTGTGATTCCTCTGTCCTGGGGCTGTGGATCCTCTGTGTCCTCAGCAGCCAGCTCCGTTTCCATGTTGCTGATCTCATTTTCTAACGCGGTTTTCGCTTCATCATGGGTAGCCTTTTCTTTTTCATACTTTTCAATTTCAGCTTCCACCGCCTGCTGCTCTTCATCTGTATTGGCTTCTCCAATACTTGTTTCAAGCTCTTTTTCCCGCTTTGCAAATTCGGCATCCTTTTCCCGAAGTGCTTCAAGCTCTTTTTTCTTTGCTTCAATCTTATTGCGCAACATAATTGCTCTTAATGCCATGTCAGTTTTCTCCTTTCAATCGTGATCTCATTGTTTTACGCCAATTTTCCTGTCTCATTTTTTTTGCTTCCTCATACTTTGCTCGGGCATCCTCCAACGTTTCTTTCTCCCTGGCGGATATGCTTGTTGCTGTGTAGGCCGGGAACGTGCATGGGGATACCTCATACAGCGGATTCACTTCTGTGATCTTGGTATGATACCCTCCATCATCGTCCCACCATTCTTCCTGCCGGGCGATCTCAAAGCCAAAAGAGCAGCCATCAACATCCCCTCTGGCGATACGGGCATAGCAATTTAAGGCTTCACTGTCGTTTTCGTTTATTTCTACAGATCCAAACAGACCTGTATCATCTTCCCTCAGCGTTGCCGTTTTATTTGCTGTGGATCCTAAAACAATATTGCTGTCATGGTTCCATAGCACTTTAGTGTCCTTCCCGCTGGCCAGGTACGCAGAAAAAGCGCCCCTCTCTATGGATTCCTCCCAGCCGGTCCAGACTTTGTATATCTGTCCAAAAACCGCAAAGTATCCTTCAAGGTAGCGCTTCCCGTTTTCTTCCCGGATCTTGGCGTCTTTCATGTGCAGCGTTCGTGTGACCATTACTCACCACCTCCATCCTGTATTAATTTTTTCTGATTTCCGATCATTCCTACCGGGATATAATTTTCCAAAATAATTAATTCATCTTCGTTTTCTACCGGCGGCATATCGATCCAGTCTCTGACTTCATCCCGGGACATAATCCCACGGACGTACTGGTCATCCGCAATATTCGCCAGATCTTTCAACTCATAATTGTACAGGGACCGGGCGTTAAACCTAAAATACAGGTCCGGGCTATATAACAATTTCTTTGTCAGTTCCTGCTGGATCATATCCGCAAGAGTTTTAATCGTTGTGGATATGAAGTTGTTCCACTCATCCCGCTTAAATGTTCCCACGCCCAGTAGGAACGGCGGTACTCTCAGAATTGCCGCAACCGTCTGTTTGTCCAGTTTTACCATGTCTGGCAAGGCGAGATCGGAAAGTGTCAGGGGTTTTACCTGTTCAATCTGGATCTGTTCCGCTGGGATCACCCATGGTTCCCCTGCTTCGGATGTATCAATATAATCATCTAATATTTTTCTACGCCCTTCTTTGGTGCTAAAACTTTCATTCAGGGAATCCACCTTTACAATTATGCTGGGTTTCCATTTGGATTTCATAAATCCTTTTTCTGTGGCTGCTGCCTGTTTCAGGTTCGCTGCCACATCCGACAGCGGCACTTTTAGTCCATCCCCCTTCCAGGGATAATAGCTCCCAGGGGACAAAATAAAATGCAGCACCTGATCCGGCCGGTATTCCCTGCCTCCAAAAGCTACCGTATAATCCCATATTCCATCCGGGATCAGGCTCACCATTCCCGGCGGTATTGGCTTAAGATCCTGGATATAGCCACCACGGGTCTTAGGATAGACCAATGCGTTACCGTCACCGTCAAGGTACAGCGTTTTTACGATCCACTGGATGAATGTAGACCGCGTCAGATTTTTGCTGGGATTTATGTCAATTTTACGGGATAGCTCGTTGACTATCCGGACATCTCCCTTTTCTGTATTCTGCATCAGGTGCAGCGTCATAGATCCTATAAGCTTGGCAATCGTATCTACGCCGGATATGATCTCAGGATTATGAGACAGGCTCGTATATCCTTGGCATGTCAACATCTCAAAGGCATCGGAACTGCACAGCCATGATACTGTCCTTTTTTCCGGTTTCTCCCTTGCTCTCTGTTTTTTCTTTTTACCCATCAAACCACCCTTCATTGTTCGGTTTTTCTGTGTCTTTCAGCATTTGACAGCACGCAAACACAGAAGCGTCAAAAAGGTCAATTCTTTTATTATCTTCTATTTTTTCAAATTGGACCATATCGTCCGTTTTTTCTACCGCACGGACATTTTGTACACAATATTCATAGGCCCCTGAATGAACATAATAGAATTTTTTATTTTTTACCATAAATTCTATATGCCTGAATCCCTCAGATTTTACATTGAAATACTGCGGCTGATCTACGATCCTGAACCTGGCCTTTCGCATTTTTACGAAAAACTCCCGTCCGAATCTTTTGTCAAAACCAATGATCTTGATCTTAAATCCCATCGCCCGCATATTTATGAACCAATTTACAATATCATCGTAGAGCACCGTAGGCGTATTGGACATGGTTAGCCATCCTTCATCTTTCCACCAAAACAGCGGGATCCCGTCCTGCTCTGCTTTCAGATGGGCAGCCACAACTGGGAAAAATGCATGTGTGATACATATCTCAATGCCCTTATACTCTCCATATAAGGCTGCTGCCGTAAGGTCATGCATCTTTGACAGGTCGGCGCCTCCATACCACCGGATCGGCAGTGCAGAAAGCTGCTGCAATGTCCAATCATATTGTGCATCCGATGTGATAAATTCATTGATATTAAAATATGCCCGCAGCGCATTTGTGAAAATGTTCAGTGTTTTATTATAAAACTCTGACCTTAATTGCGGTTCGGTTTCAGCCTGTGCGGCGTCATTCACTAAATCCTGTAGCGTGACTGTTGCTCCAATGGACGGGGTACACATCTGCAATACTTCTGGATTTGTTATGCTCGTCACATTTCCGTCCTTGTCAATGATGTCTCCGTCCTCATTTTGGTCTGCTTTGCAGATAAAAATGAAGTATGAATCATATGCAGGATCCTGAATAGTTCCGTTAAGGACCTTATGCAGGGTTTTTATCCTATTTGCCAAAAATCCATCGGGAATATCCCCGGCGGTAGAAATACCGATCAGTAATTTGTTTCGGTATGCCTTCATGGCATTTTTCATCAACGTATATTTCTTGGCCCCGGCCCGTTTCCAAGAATGAAGCTCATCCAGGATCAGGCAGTTACAGTTTAGGGAATCCAGGCGGTCCTCCTGGTTTGCGATTGCGTACATTTCAATGGTCCCGTCCCCGAAGTCCGCGCTTATGGAATGTTCCTGGTTATTATCCCGGATCCGCAGTTTTTTCTTTAGATCCGGCTTCAGGACTTTCATGTTGTCCCGCAAAAACGAAAAGGATTCCATTGTCTGCTTTACCGAATTGGCCACAATATAGGTTATCGCTCCGGATGTCCGGTCAAGGATACTTTTGGCTTCTGCCAGGGCCGCACTGAAAGATGTTTTCCCTTGTTTTCTTGGCAAAAAAATAAGCGCTTCATTGTAGCGCCGGATGGATTTTCCTTTTAAGAAGAATCCAAACAGGTTTACGATACAAAAGATCTGCCAATCCGTAAGGATCAACGGCGTCCCGATCAGACTTTTTCCGTCTATATCTTCACCTTTAACATGATGGGTCATTCCTTGGATCCAGTCAATTATAAAAACAAAATCTTCCTGCCAAAAATCAAGATCATCTCGCTCTAAATCACTTAGGAATCTTTTGCAGGCCAGCACCCTGTCAATATTTGCCAGTACCTTTCCGCTTGCTATATCTTCCGCATACTTTAACGCTGTTTTGAAATACCCGGATGTAATGTGCTCAGTATCCACTTACATCATCTCTTTTTATTATGGGTTTCCATAAAAGCAGCAAGCGCACTCTGTTCTTCTTTGGGTTTTTCAATCTCAGCATTATATGTCTTGGCATTTAGCATCAGCCGGTCCGAATATACGCCTATGTCTTTCCTCAGATTTTCCATTGTTGCCAATATCGGGTTCTTTTTCCCCGCGCTGCGTTCTGTTTGCACCGTAGCTGTAAATCCACTCTGTTCAAATTCTCTGGAGAGGATATTGTACTGATACAGCATGTCGGCATAGATTTCTATGATCTGTTTATACTCCACTTTATAGGTCCCTAAAGATTTCATATACTTCACAGTACGCTCAATGATTGACTGCCGTTTTGGCACATTTCTTTCGGTCCGTTTTGGCGGCGCGTTGGCATCGGATCCAGTCGGCTTTTTTCGCTGCGGAGCCTTATTTTTTCTGGGCTTTGACACATTAGTTGTCTTTTTCGTCTGATCCTCCACAATATCCACCTCCTCATGTGAAAATTTTTTTCAGGGCAGCCGCGCTATTGGAAAAACCTCACCCATCCAGTAAGGGCCATGTCCCATTTTGGGAGCCACAGGGTGGGGGGACTATCTCCGCCGCCAGTCCTGGCCCGGTTTTGTCCGGCGCATCAGCTCTTTTCCTAACGCTGTAAGTTCCCCGGTCTTGCGGTTCTCCAGTTTGTTGTGTCCTTCATCGCTCACGCTTATAAGGTTCCAGTCACAATATTGGTACTGTGGAAAATTTTTAGCTGGATAGATATGGTGTACGATTGTTGCCGGTTTAATTCTTCCATATCTTTTCATGATCTGGCAGACATATCCATCCAGTCTTAGGATGTGCTCTCGTTTCTTTCTCCACTTTTGACATGTGTAATCCATATTAATCCTCCGAATCTCTTTGGTAATTATACGGATAATTATAGGGATAGTTGGCAATATCAAGATCTATGATTGTTGCTGTTAGAAGAAAACTCTGTCCTATCGTTACTGTGCTGGGCTGTAATGTAACCTCTTCTATTTCTACATTGGCCGTCATGTCACATGCACCTCCACTACATCCACCAGTGTTTCATCACCGATGATATAGGTATAGGCCAATCTGTATATTCCTGTTCTAGGTGGCGTGATAACAACATCAAGGATGTGATCCAAGATTGCTGCCTGTCCCTTTTCAAGGACTTCATTCCCATAGATTGGCGTAAGTTCATACTGGGCCGCCGTGATTGAGAAGGGTTCATTTTTTTTATTTATTATTTTTAATTTGATGTGTCTTGTTTCTCCCTGATCTAAATTAACACGCATATTGATCACCCCCTACAGGAAGATTTAAGCTCCGCAAAATAATCGGATAAGGATACTTTTGCCATATAATTATCCGGCTCTACCTCAGCGGAATACGGAATAGGTATGAGTTGCGCACACAGATTTACAGGATCGTACATCAGCATATATTTTGCAATATGATCAACATTCCCGGCTTCATCCCAGGCTGTCATTTCAATAATGTATATTCCATTCATATTGCTGGGGACAGTAGCCTGCCACTGATCCCCAGTAATTCTTTTAAATATTACATGATCTCCATTGACAGTCCCTTCTACTCTTACAACCATCAGTCTACTATAATAGCAGTGATCGTAATTGATGCTCCTGCATCTGCTGGATCCGGGGTGATCGTTACGGATGTAATTTCAGGTGATCCCGTATCTAATGTGACATGTCTTGTCACTGTGGTGCTCTTCCCTGCTGCATCCGTAGCCACAATCTGGATTGTATTTTGTCCTTCACTTAGCGTAATGGTTTTGCTGAATGTTCCATTGCTCTGTACTGTGGCCTGCTCTTCATTGATAGTTACAGTAACAGGGCTGGATGTGGCGTCATTTGTTGTACCGGATACGATACACTGTGGTTCGTTTGTAACGGATCCTTCATCTGGACTTGTGATGTTTAATGATGGCGGTGTGGTGTCTAC